>Ga0208901_1000014_pt1 | contig 125066 bp, 115 predicted proteins | sample AntAceMetag02UKF_FD_184764 | JGI IMG/M metagenome (GOLD analysis project Ga0208901, IMG submission 184764) | Saline lake microbial communities from Ace Lake, Antarctica - Antarctic Ace Lake Metagenome 02UKF (SPAdes) (version 2) | ecosystem: Environmental > Aquatic > Non-marine Saline and...
GCCCTTGATGGCGTCTAAGGCTATTTGGGCCTTCAATTCCTTGCTGTATTTCTTTCTTCCCATTCGGCGTCTCCTTTTGATTGGAAATACACCTTAACATACTGTCTCATTTGCAGGATCCACTATATTCTTCACTTCGCTACCCAGCCCTCGTCCCCCAGCCAGACCTCTAATGGTCAGCAGTACCAGTGCGATAGGGTCTGTTATAGGGCCTTTGCCATATTTGTAATACTTACGCATATTATTCTACCCTCTAATCAAGTGATTGTATGCATGAGGCTGCTAACAGCCAGACGGCACAATCATTTTATGGTTGCTAACAATTGTTAGCATTTTTTCACTCGTATCTCTAACTAGTTCTCTGCAAAAGCTCAATAATTATAAGTTAACATACCCATCCTAATATGTTGGCCAAGTAATTATCCCAATAAGAGAACACGCTATTGGCAATCTCTCGAACTTATAAAAAAACCGCAGGCAAAAATTGACATAAGGGGAGCAAATAACAAAAACCAACAGAGATAGCACCACAATTTAAAAAAGAATGAACTATTAGCTATATATGTTAGTAAGTCCCCGAGCAATATACGTAAGAAGATACCAACCTGTTAAGAGTCACCCCTTGCTGCTCCATGGAAAAATTGCGGCAAAATTAAAACAACTCTGGCGCTGAAGGAAACGTTGTCTATGTCAAACTAGAAATCATTTCCTATCTGCAGTATTATCGATCTTATGAAAAACTCGCTCAGTAAACTAGAAGATCTTTTTATAAGAGTACTTGGTATCATAGTAGTAGGTGGTGGCGTTGTTTTTATAGTCTGGATGTACGGAGTAGCACTATCGGCTAGCGCCCGTCCAATCACCTATGGATTACTTACGATTGTTATAATTGCAGTAGCATATGCGATTAATCAGTATTATCTCAATTCCTCGGTAAAACAATATATGAGGGGAGTGAAGTTTATCACTGATAACAAAATCGGAGATAAATATACCATCGAGGAGATCAATAACGCTCAAATGATTTTTGATATGTATAACGATCCTGCGTTTAAGAAACGAATGGCTGAAGTCAACACACTAGCTGAAGAGGTACTAGGGAAAGAGCGCCTCGAAGAAATTTTTAATAGCGCATCACAAAAGTTACAAAACAAATAATAGGTCAGAAATACGTAACTAACGGCTTAGGAATACTTCCGCCACTGCAGTATTGTACAGTGTGGCAAATATTTGAGGTTCGCACTGCCAATACAAATCAGTCACTCAAAAGTCAGGATTAAGTTATTTTCCTGAATCTCCTTTCCCCACAACATTACCACTATCGTGTTAATTCTTTCCACGGGGATTGAGGTAATACAGGTTCAACCCAACAGCCTCAACTTATCCTTCTCAAGACGAAGAGAACACGCCATAACAAAGGCAGCACCCTTGCCTATTCTCTGAATACCAATTGATGTTTTACTTTGGCTGCCATCTGGGGAAACCCAAGTGACAACATACTTATCCTCCTTCTCATAGAAGGAAACACCAACAACGCCAGTATCAGTTTGAGGAGATGTGAAAACTACCCTTTCTGTTCTGGTTTTACCTAATTTCTTTTCGGTAGCATTACGCCACTTAATGGCCGCTTCCAGAGCTGTTTCAGTACCACCATGTTTCTTATCTGAAAATAGTTTTCGTTTAGTGGAGCCCTCGAAATGGATCCGTACATTCCAGCCGTGGGTGCGGCTCCTCTCGGTGTCGATTCGAGTTATGCTTTTGGGATATTTTGAAGGGCTCATAGTTGTTGCTCGGGAAAAGTGTGGTGCTTGTCTGAAACATTTATGCACTTATTGCCAAATCAGTGAAAAAATCGAAAAATAACGTGGTACTTCACTTAGGATCCCATAGCGTCTTCTTTAGCTATTTCTAGCTTAAGTTTCAGGTGTTGAGGATCTATGGCTTTAAAGCCGTCAGTCTCTTCAGCTATATCTGTCATCACTTCTTCAAGAGCTAGCCCGATAACGTATGGATCGAACATATCAAGTTCTGGTACCTCTCGTATGATGTCCATAAGTGTCCAGTAGACTATTGAACCTACATCGTGATAAAAATCAGCCATGCCGTATTGATCGTTCGTCTGGTCTAACTGGTCCATAATACTAGGAGCTACGTCACTCCAAGCCGGTATCCCCATGAACTCCTTTTTTATTTTACAAATCTGTTCGTACTCATTTGTAACATCGTTCATGACTTTGGCCATGGCTGGATTTTTCGAAATTTCTTGAAGCATACTATCTAGCTGTTGTGTCGGTGATGGCTTAGGTTTAGAAAATGCTTTAAATATAGATGATATAATAGACATGGCAATTATCTCCTAAGTAGAAATTATTTCACATTAATTTTTAACTTACAAAACAAATGGCTGAAAAATGATTGTTGGGAAGCGTAACATAAATTTCTAGTCGATGACAAGGGCGTTACCGTGAGGCGTACCTTAGTAGGTGCGGATTTGTTTTACTCCAAGGAATGGAGTAATTGTGGAGTAAAACCAAAAAAAGGACCTAACACATAAAGTGTTAGGTCCCTGTAATACTGGTCGGAACGAGAGGATTCGAACCTCCGACCACTTGTCCCCCAGACAAGTGCGCTACCAGGCTGCGCTACGTTCCGAAAAATTGACTCTTTGTAACATGGAGGAGGAAGCCTGTCAATAAGTGCTTGACAGAGAATACGCCTGCTTACTCGTTTTCTTTTAATAAATTCTTAACAGCTAAAAGCTCTTTTTTTATAACTCCCAGCTGGTTAGTTTCAAGAGGTGTGTCAGCTGTGATCTTTTGACCACTTTCTTCAAGAAACTTTTTTGCCCCAGATAATGTGTAGCCCTGCTCATGAAGAAGTGATTTAATTAACAGAACAATTTCTACATCGTCTCGTCTATAGAGGCGCTGGTTTGAGTTCGCTCGTTTAGGTTGTATCTCCTTAAATTCACTTTCCCAATATCTGAGCACATGGGGTGCCACGCAGGCAAGTTTACTGACCTCACCGATCTTGAAATAGAGTTTTTCTGGAATTTCCACTCTCATTCCGTACCCGATATCCCCATAGCCTGTTAATTATTCGTTGACCTGTTCCCGCATTTTTTTACTTGGGCGAAAAGAGATCATTTGTCTCTGTTTAATAGTGATGGTCTCACCAGTCCGGGGATTTCGACCACGGCGGGGTTGCTTGTCTCTGACATTAAAGGTACCAAAATGAACAAATTTAATGGATTCACCTTCAAGGAGTCTATCCTTCATTCTGTCAAGAAATGTATCAATCAGTTCTGAACAGGTGCTTTGAGAGTATCCCAGTTGGGTGGTGAGTGCTTCTGCCAGTTCCTTACGGGTAAGATTACCTTTATTCATATCAACCTTCTCTAAGACTTCCGTTAAATTTGGAAGTCAGTGTATTTATAATTTTTATATGCGATTTGTTAACATTTTTCTCAGTTAGTGTCTTTGTTGGGGAGCGATAGGTAACAGAGACAGCAACGCTTTTCATACCATCATCAAGTGGCTCACCTTGGTATACATCGAATATCTCACAATGCTCGATAAATTTCTCTTTACTCTTTTTAATAGTATCAAGAAGTTCTCCTGCTTTGACGGAGACAGGTACAAGAAGAGCAATATCCCTTTTAACTGCCGGAAAAACCGGAAGTGACGAAAACTTTTTGGCAGCAGCAGTTAAGCTCGCAAGAAGTTCAAGGTCGAAATCAATAAAGAAGACATCCTGTTTGATGCCAAATTGTTTAGCCACTTCTGGTGAACAAGGTGCTATCTGCCCGACAACTCCTTCGGTAGAATCGAGAATAAGGCACTGAGAAGAGTCGGCAAAAGGTTCTGCTTCATTTTCTTCAGGAGTACGAAAGGTAATTTGATCAGTGCCACAGCCATAGAGACGAAGCTTCTCAAGGATGAGTTCAGCCGCTCCTTTTGCATCGAAAATATCAACTTTGTCTTCATTGACGTAAAGTGAAGAAGCTGTTCCTGCACGCTTACCAGAAAGGATAGCAGTAAGCCTTTCTTTTTCGATTGGCTGCTCGTTCTCCCCCTGTGGAGTAAACACTTTCCCGATCTCAAAGAGTCTGACAGAATTATTTTGGAAATTAATGTTTCGTTTGAGGTTTTCAAGAAGACCTGGTAGGAGCATGGTCCGCATAACAGACTGCTCTTCACTCAATGGATTAAGTAGCTCGACCTGTGAACGCCTGGGGTCAGTTTCTGCAAGGTGCATCATGGTGAGATGCTTTTCCGTGACGAAGCTGTAGTTAATGGCCTCGAAATAGCCGACATCAACAAGAAGATCGGCGATTTGGGCGCGCAATACTCTTTTTGAATCCTGCTCGGGATAACTGAGGCTGACGGTTGGCAGACTGGTTGGAATGTTATTGTAACCAACAAGCCGGGCAACTTCTTCTACCAGATCTGCTTCACGCTGTATGTCTATACGAAAAGTGGGAGGGTTAACCCACAGGGTGTTGTCGTCCTTTGGTTTGCATCGTATACCAATGGATGTCAGAACATCTGCAATTGCATCGTAGTCAAGTTTGATCCCAAGTAGATTAGCTGTTCGACCGATGCGCAGTTTTAATGAATTAAGGGGCCTGACGCCACCATAATAATCGACACCGCTTTCGGCAGCTTCTCCTCCTGCTATCTCACTTAAAAGGGAGGCGGCACGTTCCATCGCAGTGACACATCCACCTGGATCAACACCACGCTCAAAACGATAAGAAGCTTCTGTCGCAAGTTTTAATGTACGGGCAGTACGACGAACAGAAATAGCATTGAAGCAGGCGCTTTCAAGAAGGATTGAGGTCGTTGATTCATCAACTTCTGAATTCATACCACCCATCACCCCAGCTATAGCAATAGGTCCCTTAGCATCACATATCATAAGGGTATCAGGTTCGAGATTACGCTCCTCTCCATCGAGAGTTGTGAATTTCTTCTCTTGATTTTTTGGGTGCCTTACAATGATCTGTTTCCCAGAAATTTTGTCATAGTCAAAGGCATGTAAGGGCTGACCATATTCCATCATTACGAAATTTGTAATATCGACTACATTGTTAATTGGACGCATACCAATGGAAAGCAGACGCTTTCGTAACCACCAGGGGGATGGGCCGATGGTAACATTTCTAATCAGCCGTGCGGCGTAGCGGGGGGTATAGTCCGAACTTTCGATATCTACTGAGAAATCCTGGGAGCTATGTTGAAGAGTTGCTGATTCCACTGGGAGTTTAAGTGGGGTTCTTGTTACTCCTGCCACTTCTCGTGCGACACCAATAACCGAGGCGCAATCAGGACGATTAGGGGTCAGGTCAACCTCAACTAAGAGGTCGTCAAGGCCTAGGGCTTCAAGCAGGGGAATTCCAATTTCAGTATCTTCGGGCAATTCCATAATACCGGCATGTGAATCACTGAGTCCTAGCTCCTTTTCTGAACAGAGCATACCATAGGATTTAACACCCCGTACTTTGGACGCTTTCATTTTTGTGCCATCGGGCATGACTGTACCAACCAGAGCTATGGCAGTAACCAGATCCTTCCGGGCATTTGGTGCTCCACACACGATGGAAAGTGTTTCCTCGCCAACGGAGACCTCACAGAGCTGAAGCTTGTCAGCATCTGGATGTTGGGTAACCGATACTATCTTGGCTGTTTTCAGTGGTTGCAGTTCGGGAAACAGCGGTGTGACACCGTCGACCTCAAGACCAAGCATGGTGAGATGTTCTGCAAGAACTTCAGGACTTAAATCTCCTGTATCAACATATTCTTTTAACCAGTCGATGGTAAACTTCATGGGAGTATCTCTATTTTATGAAACGAGTTAGTATCAATGATTCAGCATTGCTAATGAATGAGTGGTTGGTATAAGTGCCTTAATTAAGGTCACTGCTTAGCACTAAAACTGGGAAAGAAAACGAAGGTCATTCTCATAGTAGAGACGAATATCGTCTATACCGTATTTGAGCATGGCAATGCGTTCTATACCAAGGCCGAATGCAAAACCACTATATACTTCAGGATTGTAGCCTACCATTTTGAAGACTTCAGGATCAATCATTCCTGCACCAAGTATTTCTAGCCATCCAGTGTGCTTACAGACTCGACATCCCTTGCCTTCACAAATAACACAGGCGATATCAACTTCAGCACTTGGTTCGGTAAAAGGGAAGAAACTTGGTCGAAATCTGAGCTCAAGTTCTTTGTCGAACATTTTCTGGGTAAAGACGGTGAGCACACCTTTAAGATCAGCAAAGGAGACATTCTTGTCGACCAGAAATCCCTCTACCTGGTGAAACATTGGAGTGTGTGTGATATCTGAATCGCAGCGATAGACCTTTCCAGGGGCAATGACTCTAAGAGGGGGTTGCTGAGATTCCATAATTCTAGCCTGCATCGGAGAAGTATGGGTTCGCAGGAGGATGGAATCACTCACATAGAAAGTGTCGTGCATATCACGAGCAGGGTGGTGGGCCGGGATATTGAGTGCTTCGAAATTGTAATGATCATGTTCAACATCTGGGCCCTCAGCAACAGAAAAGCCGAGACCTTCAAAAATGGAACAGACTTCATTCATAATCTGGGTAACAGGATGCAGCTTACCGGTTTCCGGTTTCCGCCCAGGAAGGGTAAGGTCTATACTATTGTCAGCACCAGATGAGATGGCGCTACCGGAAGAGAACTCGTGCTGTCTGCTTGTGAACAGTGTCTCTATTTCTTTTTTAACACTGTTAGCAAGCTGACCAAGACGTGGTTTGTCTTCCTTTGGAACCTTGCCAAGGCTTTTCATAATGGTTGAAAACTTGCCTTTACGGCCAAGATAACGGATACGAAACTCTTCGAGTTGTCCGCTATTTTCTGTGGCCGCCAGTTCTTCCTTTGCCTGAGTCTGTAACGTGGTGAGTTCTTGCTGCATGATCTTTCTTTTTAAGGAGGTACTCATTAAAACAGTGTGCCGGTTCCAATAAGAATTGAAACCGGCACACTGTAAATATCTAAACCGTGAACGCTGGAATTAGGACTGCAAGCAGCTGTCTATTTTATAATAATAGTAAATAGAATTCTGCAGGTGGTAATGATGAGGCCAGAATTCTAATTCCGGCGTCATACTATTCAAAAATATCAGTTCTAATTATTTGCCGCTTTTGCAAGGTTAACAACCTTGGTAAAAGCGGGTGCGTCAAGAATAGCCATATTGGCAAGAACTTTACGGTCAAGTTCAATATTTGCTTTTTTAAGACCACCAATAAACCTAGAGTAGTTCATTCCGTTCATCTTGACTCCGGCACTGATGCGGGTGATCCAGAGACGGCGAAAGTCACGTTTTTTGTTACGTCTGTCGCGGTATGCATATTGCAGTGCTTTATCAACAGCCTCTGTAGCTGTGCGATACAAACGGGATTTTCCACCTCTATAACCTTTGGCAAGCTTGAGGACTCGATTTCTTCTTCTACGGGCTTTAAAGCCCCTGGTAACGCGTGGCATCTTAATACTCCTTTATGGACAGAGGAGAGGTTCCTCTGCAATTATACTAATGTGCAAATATTGTATGAATTCCGTTTTTCAGAAAAATGCTACAGATAGGGTAGAATCTTTCTGATTGTTGCAGCATTGGATGGATCAACAAGGCCGGATTTACGAAGTTTACGTTTTCTCTTTGTCGATTTCTTGGTCAGGATATGGCTGGTAAACGCTTTGGAACGCTTAATCTTTCCGGAACCGGTCTTTGAGAATCGCTTTGCTGCGCCTCTTTTTGTTTTCATTTTAGGCATTGGTATTACTCCTTATCCTGTAACAGGGAATTCACTCAATATTTTATTGATTATCAGTTTCTATGGTAACAAATATTACTAAGCCTTGGGGCCGACAAACATTACCATCTGACGACCTTCCATTCTGGGAGACTGTAAGATGATTGCGTCTTCTTCAAGGAATGAAGCTATTTTATTCATGGCTTCCAGGCCAACAGTCTGGCAGTAGACAATTTCTCGTCCACGAAAACGCATGGTAAGTTTTACTTTGTTTTTTTGACCAAGAAATTTCTTAATATGTTTTATCTTAAAATTAAGATCATGCTCTTCTGTTTTTGGTCGGAACTTGATTTCCTTCGTTTCAACCGTGGTCTGTTTCTTCTTTGCATCCTGCACTTTTTTTGCCTGTTCATATCTGAACTTATCATAGTTCATTATCCTGCAGACAGGCGGGGTTGCATTTGCTGAAATTTCTACGAGATCCAGTCCTTCATCGTAGGCTTTTTCAAGAGCATCAGCTGCGCTGAATATTCCTAGCTGGGAACTATCACTTCCAATAAGACGAACTTCGGCATGACGAATCGCTTCATTGGTTTTCACTTTTACTTCACGTTGAACCGGAGCTCTTCTTCCTCGACGTTTAATAATTACTACCTCCTAGGCTAGGACTTGTACTTGATCACCCTTTCTCAAGGTAAATTCCAGGTGATCTGTTTCAGTATATCTAATCTTGGTAACTTAAATGCCTCGTCCTTCAAAACACTCATCTGCCACTTTTTTGGCAAAATCGTCGATGGACATATCAGCAATATTTTTTCCATTGCGCAGTCTTACGGTGACGGTCCCACTTTCTTTTTCTTTGTCACCGATAATAAGCATATATGGGATTTTTTCCATTTGTGCTTCTCTAATCTTATAATTCAATTTCTCATTACGCAAATCTTTTTCCAGTCGGACACCAGCTTTGCGAAGTTTGCTGTATACTTCTTCACAATAATCAGCCTGGGCATCGGTGATGTTCATGATTCTAGCTTGTGTCGGGGCGAACCAGAGTGGGAATACGCCAGCATAATGTTCAATCAACACACCTATAAACCGTTCAAGGGAACCCATTAAGGCTCGATGTATCATAATCGGTTGATGTTCTTGATTGTCGCTCCCTGTGTAGCTCATTTTAAAGCGTTCGGGAAGGTTAAAATCAACCTGTACAGTGGAACATTGCCAGGAACGTCCTAATTGGTCCTTTATTTTGATGTCAATTTTGGGACCGTAGAAGACGCCTTCACCCGGATCAAGTTTATATTCTAATCCTTTTTTCTCAAGGGCAAGTTTTAAGGCTTCGGTGGATGCATCCCAATTTTCGTCGGTACCAACGTATTTTTCGGGCCGGGTGGAAAGGTAAATATCGTACTGGTCAAAGCCGAAGGTTTTCAGGATTTCAAGGTTGAGATCAAGAATATTAAAAATTTCATCCTCAAGCTGTTCCGGCATACAGAAAATATGAGCATCATCCTGAGTAAAACCACGAACACGGAGCAGACCATGCAAAGCTCCTGCACGCTCATAGCGATAAACCGTACCGAGTTCACACCAGCGTATCGGGAATTCCCGATAGCTTCGCTTGTTGCTATTATATATACCAATATGAAACGGGCAGTTCATTGGTTTGAGCTGATACTGAACGCCGTCAATATCCATACCCGAGTACATATTCTCGCCATAGAAATCAAGGTGACCGGAGGTCTTCCAGAGATCCTGCCTTGCGATATGGGGGGTGTACAGCAGGTCGTAGTCGTTCCGATAATGGGCGTCTTTCCAGTAATCTTCAATGAGTTTACGAAGAAGGGCTCCCTTGGGCTGCCAGAGAACCAAACCGGGACCTATTTCATCTTGCATGGTGAAGAGTTGTAACTCCTTACCAAGTTTCCGGTGATCTCTTTTTTTTGCTTCTTCAAGCGCATTGAGGTGTTTCTTCAGTGCCTTTTTATCAAAGAAAGCCGTTCCGTATATTCGCTGCAGCATGGTGTTTTTTTCATCACCACGCCAGTACGCTCCGGCCACTCTTTGGAGTTTGAAAGAGGTGATCCAGGAGGTGTTTGGGACGTGGGGTCCACGGCAAAGATCGGTAAACTCACCCTGTTGATAGAGTGATACCGAATCGGTATCAAGGTCCTGGATTAGCTCTACTTTATATTTTTCACCCTCGGATTCAAAGCGCTTAATCGCTTCACTGCTTTTGATTTCCGTTCTGGTGAATGGAAGAGCTTTTCTGATGATTTCAGTCATCTTTGCTTCGATCTGCTCAAAGTCTTCCGGAGTAAATGCTTCACTGCGTTCAAAATCGTAATAAAAGCCGTCTTCAATGGACGGACCAATAGCAACTTTTACCTCTGGGTAAAGTTCACGCACGGCCTGAGCCATCACATGGGCTGTGGAGTGACGGAGAATTGCCAGTGATTCCTCAGAACCGATCTGAATCAGGCTAAGAGAGGCATCATTAGTTAGAGGGATGGAAAGATCCAGAATTTTATCATCCAGTACAACAGCAACGGTTCTCTTCCGTTGTTTGTTAGACAGGAGCTCTGAGAGGGCTTCTCCCACAGTGGTCGCAGCAGGCATTACCGCTGGTTCCCCGTTTTCTATGGCAATTTTAATATCAGTCATAAGTTAGGTCTGTATATAAAAAGCAAAGGCTAAAATTAATACGGTAACAGCAGTCCGTATGAACTTTAGCCAGGTCATTCTGGTAGGCGCGGGCGGTTTCGAACCGCCGACTTCCACCATGTCAAGGTGACACTCTCCCGCTGAGTTACGCGCCTGTTTTACATTCTTTATACACTCTGTTGAGTGATTCTGTGTGTATTAGAGAATATGAACAGTGTTAAATACCAATATGTGTCGCTTCTGTCAAGAAAAAATAAGTAGGATTAAAGCCCGAATGCAGGGAGAAAATCAGCATGTTTTTTGTCTGCTTTCAATGGCTCTGGCCAGGGTGTGTTTATCGGCATATTTTATATCCATTCCCATTGGGATACCACAGGCAAGTCTAGTGATAAGAACCGGCTTGTTTTGTAATCTGTCGATAAGGAAATTGGCTGTTGCTTCGCCCGGAACCGTTGAACTAGTGGCGATAAGCACTTCTTTAACGATCCCGCTGTTGAGCCGTGATTCAAGCTCTGTCACTTTTATTTCACCTGGGCCGATGCCATCCATGGGGGCAAGGACGCCATGAAGGATATGGTAATGTCCGGAAAATGCCCCAGCTTTTTCAATGGCAAGTAGATCACCGGGTTGCTCGACCACGCAGATAAGTGATGGATCCCGCTTGTGGTCTCCGCAAATGGCACAGGGATCACTCTCTGAAAAAGTAAAGCAACACGAGCAGAGTTGAATGGAGCTGTGCAGATCGTTTAGGGCCCCTGCGAGTTCATGAGCCTCACCAGCTGGGCGTCTGAGGATGTTCAGAGCCAGGCGAGAAGCGGTTTTCTTTCCTATTCCTGGGAGTTTTGTCAGATCCTGAATGAGGCGCTCTAAAGCTGGTGGAACTACTTGTGGTGACATGAGGAAATGGGGGTAATAGTTGTTGTAAGTAATCGATGCTTAGGAAAAAAGATTGGAAACACCTGGGATATTCATGCCGCCAGTAAGTTTTGCCATCTCTTCTTTTCCAATGGCCTTTACTTTTCGCAGTGCGTCATTCGTTGCTGCAGTTATAAGATCTTGCAGCATCTCTTTTTCATCAACGTTTATCATCTCTTTTTCGATCTCGATGGAGAGTATTTCACTCTTACCATTGGCTGTGACGTTCACCATACCGCCGCCTGCACTTCCTGTTGCAGTCCTGCCTTTCAATTCTTCCTGAATGGTGGCCATCTTTTGTTGCATTTGCTGGGCCTGTGCCATGATACCGCTCATATCCATAATTGTACCTGATTGTTGTTTTGAATTGTCAAGTCTACGTTTTATCCGCAAGGAGTACGTTAAGAATTTATGTTGGTTCTGGCAAGTATTATCTGCTTCGGGGACCGACGCGGATGTCTCCGATCTGGCCATTAAAAATTTCAGTAGCCATCAGGACCAGAGGGTCGTTGGCAAGTTTTTGCCGGAGCTTGTGAGGGCTGTCGCTGTTGTCAGAATCCTTTCCTTCGATCTTTTCAGGTGTGATAAAACGGACAACAAGATCTTTCTGAAAAAAATCGAGTACGAATTCTGTGAGGAGCTTAGTGTTTTCCTTTTGACAGAGCAGGGTACAGTTTGCCAGGTCAGCAAAGCGGAGGTGCAGTTCACCGTCAACCTCTTTAACCCTTTCGGTACGTTGTAAATCCTGGGCCATCCATACTTTCCTGTCCTTTACGTGCTCGATAAACTTTGGCCAGTCCCGGCGCACATCACGTTGGTGAGGGTGCTGAACCGGTTTTCTTTCGTCGGATGATGATTGGGGCCGGTTTTCCTTTGGAAGTGGTGGTTGTTCCGGCGGTGGCGGTGGAGTAGGTTCTGCCTGTCGGGGGGGCGGAATTGGTTTTTCGGGTTTTGGGGCTGCTTTTTGGGTCGGTTTGGGGGCTTGGATCGCTACAGCTGTTTGCTCAGGGATTTTTTTTTTATCTGCAGTAACGGGTGGCTTTGCCTGTGGAGTTGGATTGCCCTGTAAGAGTGAATCGAGTCTGCCAAGTATGCGGGATACCGGTACCACATCTGCAGATTGTATAATTTTCAAAAAGGTAGATTCAAGAGAAAGTTTTGGCTGGGAAGAGTAGCGCATCTCCTCCACACCCTGCATAAGCAGGTTTAATTTCATATGGATTGAATTGTGGCTGTGTTTGTCTGCTAGTTTCTTTACAAGTTGAAGCTCATTGGCTGGAATGTCAATCAACTCTTGGCAGCCATCAATTTTACAGAGAATAAGAGTACGAAAAGCGTTTAATAAATCCGTTGTGAAGCGCTTCAGGTCTACCCCAAATTCAAAAGTTTTTGCCATTTCTGACAAAGCAACTGCCGGTTGATTGTCGAGTAATGCTTCGGAGATATTAAGGATAATATCACGGGATACCAGCCCTAAAACCTCAATAACGTCATTGGCTGTAATTGTTTCCTCACCATATGAAAAAACCTGATCTAGTAAACTGAGTCCGTCACGAACGGATCCTTCAGATTCCCGGACAATTAGATCAAGGGCTGCAGGTTCAATTGACACACCTTCAGCCTCGGCGAGTCTTTGGAAATGTTTGGTAAGATCGCCTGCGGAGACTCGTTTGAGTTCATAGCGTTGGCATCGGGAGAGGATGGTGATCGGTATTTTATGCAGTTCCGTAGTGGCAAACATAAAGAAGACATGATCGGGTGGCTCTTCCAATGTTTTTAAGAGTGCGTTGAACGCCTCAGTGGTGAGCATATGGACTTCATCTATAATAATAATCTTATATTTTGATGAAGTGGGGAGGAAACGGATTTTTTCTTTTAGCTCTCTGATTTCCTGAATACCGCGATTGGAGGCACCGTCGATTTCGTAAAGGTCAAAGGAAGATCCGGATGTGATTTCGGTGCATGACTGGCATTTGTTGCAGGGATTGCCGTCACTTTTCTGTTCGCAGTTGATTGCTTTTGCCATGATGCGGGCAAGAGTGGTTTTACCAACGCCTCGGACTCCGGAAAAGAGAATGGCGTGCGCGATCCTCTCCCTGACGATACTATTCATCAGCGTTTTTACAACCGGCTTCTGGCCCACAACCTGATTGAAATCCTGGGGGCGAGATTTTCTGGCAAGAACTAAATAGGACATGGGAAAGACCTACCCAGAAGGTTAGCGGAAAAGTGATTTTGAACTGTTTAAAAGATGATAGCCGGGACCCTGTAGCACACTCAGGGGGTCATTACCGTTGCTTCCTTCCAGACCTGGCGGAGTTCATGATCCTGAGTTGTACAAGACCCGACTATCAAAACGAAATTTTGGTTTGATTGAAAGAGATTTGTTTGAAGTATTTGCTGGGAAAGTAAAAGAATTTTCCCAATCTGCACTATGCGCACCTCTTTCGAGTGGCCTTTATACACAACCAGAAAGGTGGAGTCAAGACTATTTCGGATCAGTAAAGTCTTATTTGTATATTCTGTGTGGTCTCTGTTGCCACTCTTTGAAGTACAAAAAAAATAACTTAAAAATTCTGGTTCCGATTTGACTCTATCGAACACTTATCATATTATAAATAAGGGTTTAAACTTAGTGTGTATCTCAGATGATTTATTGATAACTGTATACTCTTCCGCTGCTTATGAAAAATTCTATTCTCTCTTGTCTCTTTTTAATCATTTGTTTTCAATGGAATTGCCTTGTAGCCTCACCGGCCTTTGCTGGCGAGACTGAGGGAGAATCGGGCTATAACCAGAAGTCCACTGTGGCCAGCGAGTTCTTCACTGCAGAAGAAAAAGATTACCTGGCTGGTAAAAAAGAGATAAAAATGTGTGTGGATCCGGATTGGATGCCGCTTGAAAAAATTGAAAAGGGTAAGCATGTGGGGATGAGTGCTGACTATTTTGTTTTGATAGAAAAAAAGATTGGTATTCCTGTTGTTCTAATCCCCACTCAAAACTGGGGGGAAAGTATTGAGTATGCCCAAAAAAGAAAGTGTGATATTTTTTCTCTTGCGATGCCAACCCCGGAGCGTCTTCTGTATATGGATTTTACGGAACCATATCTCTCTATTCCCCTGGTGCTTGCTGCCAAGAATGGGGAACAGTTTATCGCAGATCTCACTTCTGTGAAGGATGAAGTGTTGGGGGTAGTGAAAGGATATGCTTTTGGTGAGTTATTGCGTGTAAATCATCCTGAAATGCAGATTGTTGACGTCGCTTCTGTCACCGATGGCTTACGACTTGTGAATCAGGGAAAGATTTTTGGTTTTATTGGCACACTAGCTACAGTGAGTCGACATATCCAGATAGGGTTTTCAGGTGAGCTTAAAATTGTAGGAAAATTTGATCAACGCTGGGAGCTCGGTGTAGCAACCAGAAATGATCAGCCACTTCTGCTCTCTATCTTTAATAAAGTTATTGGCACAATTGCTAAAAGTGTACATCAGCAGATACTTAATCGTTGGATTTCGGTGAGGTATGAGAAAAGTGCCGATTATACCTTTTTCTGGCGATTCTTTTTCCTTGTTAGCATTGCAATGTTGTTTCTTCTTTTTAGGTACTACACTCTTGGGAAATATAACAAGGAGCTCAAGGAGCAAAACCGGAAAATATTACAACAGGCTGAACTTCTGCAGGAGACAGAGAAAAAACTTCTGTTGACTCAGTACGCCGTTGATTCCTGTGCTTATCCGATTCTCTGGATCAAGAATGCCGAGAATCTTGAAGGTACTAGGATTGTACATGTTAATAAGGCTGCTGCAAGTATTCTTGGTTACAGTCGGCAGGAGTTGCTGGCCCAGAAAATTCATGACATTGATGCCCATATCACCGAGGAGAATTGGCCACCTGTAAAGGAATCATACTCTGTGCGGACGGAGTATAAGAAAAAGGATGGAACTGTTTTTCCTGTGGAATTGTATATCAGCCATTTTGAATACCATGGGCAGTCGTACTATTTTGCATTTTTTAATGATATCAGTAAGCAAAGTAGAATGGAGGTTCAGCTGCATCGATCATTGAAGATGGAGGCCATTGGTACAATGGCTGGAGGGGTTGCCCATGATCTGAATAATATACTTTCCGGAATTGTTAGTTATCCCGAGTTGCTGCTTGTGAATTTACCTCCTGATAGTAACCTGAGAAAGCCTCTTGAACTAATAGAGGACTCTGGTAAACGTGCTGCTGCTGTAGTGGCTGATATGTTAACCGTGGCAAGGGGAGCCGCCGCTGTAAAAGAACCTGTAGATTTGAACGGTATAATCAATTCATACTTTGACTCTCCTGAATTTCAAAAATTATCTTCTTATCATGAAGGGGTGTTGTGTGTAAAAAATCTTGCCTCGAATCTTTTCAGTGTCTCCTGTTCTGCTGTCCATATCCGAAAGTGTGTGATGAACCTGGTAGCCAATGCCATGGAGTCTTTGAGGGATAGTGGTACTGTGACAATATCTACCTCAAATGTCTATGTGGATGCCCCTGTGACCCGGGGGCAGCATATGAACAAGGGAGAATATGTGAAGGTGGTTATCAGTGATACCGGAAACGGGATCAATGAAAAGGATCTTAAGCATATCTTTGAACCATTTTATACGAAGAAGAACATGGGGAGAAGTGGAACAGGACTTGGACTTACCGTCGTCTGGAATTGTGTTCAGGATCATGATGGTGTTGTTACCGTTGAGAGTGATACGGAAGGGACCTCCTTTTTACTCTACTTTCCCGTTACCTATGACAACCTAGTTGAACCTGTAACAGAGTTGGGTCTATCGTCACTTACCGGAGCTGGCGAGCATATTCTTATTGTTGATGATGATGCGTTGCAACTTGAAATTGCAAGCCAGATGCTGACTGTTTTAGGGTACATAATCACCACCGTAAATTCCGGAGAGGAGGCAATACGCTACCTTCAAGAAAATCGGGTGGACCTGATGCTTCTTGATATGATAATGGAGCCGGGGATCGGTGGTCGTGAGACATTTGCACGAGCCATAGAGGTCCGGCCCGAGTTGAAAACCGTTGTGGTAAGTGGATTTTCAGAAAATGCTGATGTTCGTCAGATGTTGAAATCAGGGGCAGGGCAACTTCTTCGGAAACCCTATAGTCTGAGGCAGGTAGGAAGAGCACTTAAGGAAGAACTTGATGGTGACTCGGGATAGAATAGCCAAAACAGTCGAGTAAGTATAGAAACAAAAAAAGCCCTCTTTTGCTTAAAGAGGGCTTTTTCTGTTTTAGAGAAAGGGTACAACTCAGGAGTACTATCTTTTCTTACTTCTTAAGCATTGGATCGCCATCATAGCCAAGCGCCTTCCAATTCATACGGGTTCCGCTTTTGTGGCAATCAAGACACTTAAGCGCTTTTTCTTTAGGGTCAACCTGATGGTTGATGGGCCAGTAGGATGATGTTGGCGCGAAATCATAGGTACCGCTGTACTCAAGACCACTGACTTTCATGCCTGCAATTGCAGCTTTGTTCCAGTCAAATTGCTTCCAAAATGCATCTGGATCGCCTTTGGGACCCCAAACCTTTGGAGTTATCAGGTAGTTGAATTTAGCGTCGTAAATCTGTTTTCCTGCATGAACCTTAAATGGCATAATCTTCGCTTCAGGATCATTTCTGTCACCAAGGGGTTCGTTCAGGATGGTTACCTTGCTTGGGTCAATCTTGTCGCCAATCATGTATGCAGAGGCTGTTCCATTAAACCAGGCGTAGGTAGGAACGACATTGCTTTCGTAGGTGAATAATCCTTTCTTGTAGATATAGACAGCGTGGCCATGTTCCTTGATAACTTTTTTCTCTTTGGCTTTTGCCTTGTCGGTTTCAGCTTTTGACCAGTCCCAGCTCATCTTTGTACCATCTGCCTTTGCGTAATGTGCGACATGGCAGGTCTGGCAGGCGATTTTTTTCGCATGGTCATTGTATTTGGAGGCAGTTGGGAAATAACGATGCGGATTGTCACCATGACAGTCTGTACAGGCAACAGTTTTGCTTGGGGTTGCAGAAACCAGGAGGGATTGTCCCGGAAGATCATGAGAATCTGTTTTGTGACACTGTTGACAAGTGAAATTAAGACCCTTTGAATCCATATGGACATCAAGCTCTTTGCTTGGGTTCCGCATGGAATTACTCATGTCACCAGGTTTAACATTGTTACCACCGCCACCATAGGCGTGGCAGTTAATGCAGTTATCTCTGGTAGGCATACCAGCATTCTGAGCAACTTTAACCAGATCAACTGGCTTCTTGTCCATGCTTGCATTGCCTGTGAAGCCGGCGGGCATTCCTGCACCTGCGCCAGGTTTTTTGTAGGTTCCGGTGGTGTCATGACAAACGAGACAATCAACCCTGGACTCGTCGGTGAAGTCAAAACTGCCATCTTTCCAGCCATACCCGACATGACAACTAGTGCAGCGAGGCTCATTAGAACCAACGGAAACACAGAAGTTGTTGATAGCATTTTTCTTACCACGCATTACGTCACCTTTACCGGGAACATGCTGCATCTTCTCCCAGGTCCAATGTGTGGTTGCCATAACTTCCTTGGCGGCATCTTCGTGGCATTCCAGGCAGGTTTCAGTTACTTCCATTGGGGTGGCAAACGGCCCTTCAATTTCAGAATGGTCATTTGCAAACCCCTGAGTGCTTCCAATGAGTGCTCCAAGAGCAGCCATTGAAATAATCGATACTTTCTTCATTTCCTTCTCCTTCCTTAGGTTTAAAAAGTGGTAAAATAAATCATGCAGAATGGTGTGGTCTTGTCTTTACGAAGCCTTAAATGCCTTGTGGGTAAGGGATGCAACGTAGCTTTACCATTGGCTCTCCTGCAAAACTTGGTGTGAGTACTTGCAAGGAGTATGCCGAATGTTAAGGGGCTGAATTTCTGCTAGAAAAAAAATAGTGTTAAGGGGTGGCGGGTTAACGTTAACGGCCAAATGTTAACTTGGGCTTAACGGTTTCTGCAACGGATGTGTCGTGAACAGGAAAAAAAGGAATTTTGACAGTCGGGAACACTTTCTTGACTTATGGCCAGTACAGGGCTTGTATGGGCGAATGAAAACCAAAAAAATAAAGTCAGAAAATCTGGAACTTCTTGCACCGGCTGGATCTTTACAGGCTTTTTTTGCTGCCATTGAATGTGGTGCCGATGCTGTTTTTTGTGGATTGAAAACATTTTCAGCAAGAGCCGGGGCTAAAAACTTCACGTTGGAGGAATTGAACCGTTTGGTAGGGTATGGTCATCGGTTACATAAGAAGATTTATGTCGCCATGAACACTCTTGTAAAAGAGAGTGAGCTTGCTGAGCTGATCGAAGTTCTCCATGAGCTTGAACGGCTCTCAATTGATGGCCTGATTGTTCAGGACCTGGGACTGTATCGGCTGGTGCGAAAATATTTCCCAGGTATTCCGCTACACGCTTCAACGCAAATGGTGATACACAATCTTGCTGGTGTGCAGATGCTTGAGAGTATGGGATTTGAAAGAGTGGTACTCGCAAGAGAAATGAGTCTTTCTGAAATAGGGTATATCTCGAAGCGCACCAATATAGAAATTGAACATTTTATTCATGGGGCATTATGTTATTCCATGTCCGGCCACTGTCTTTTCTCTTCCTATATAGATGGCAGAAGTGGTAACCGAGGGCGTTGTATTCAACCGTGCAGAAGACGTTATCACCATGATGACGCGACAGGGTTTTATTTCTCAACCAGTGATTTTTCTGCGATTGAATTGATTCCAGAGCTTGCAAAAGCCGGGGTAATGAGTCTGAAGATTGAAGGCCGTATGAAGAGCCCAGAGTATGTTGCTGCCGTAGTCTCTGCCTATAGAACCGTGATTGATGCGAAACCCGGCAGAGCAAAAGAGGCAATCAAAAGAGCAAAGGAACAGCTTGAAACGGCAATGGGGAGAAAGAGTACCCCAGGTTTTCTCACTGGGTCAAAGGGGGTGGGAATTGTTCTTCCCGAACTGAAAGGTGGGATTGGCAAAATAATAGCGAAAGTTGAACGAATCAAAGGAAACAGTATTCAATTTCAGACGAGTGCCAGGATTCACATTGGTGACAGGCTTCGAGTGCAACCTGGAAATGACAGGGCTGGTCAGGGATTTACTGTAAGGACTTTGTTTCTTGGCAACCGTGCCTGTAAGGTGGCGACAAAGGGAAGTGTTGTTTCCATTCCGTTACCAGTAAAAGTGAAGGGAAGAAAGCCTGGAGTTGGAGATTTAGTTTTTTTACTGGCAAGTGGACAAACAGTGACCAAAAGTGAAGAGGCCTGTCTCAGATTGTTAAAAACAGCACCATCTCCAGGAAGGGATGTTCATTTATTTGTGCAAGCCGATGAAGGGAAATCAACCTTTACGGTTTGTTCTTTGGTCAATGACAAAGAGGAGCTCCTGATACCTTATCCCGTTGAGATGATAGCAGCAAAGAAATCACCCTTAACAAGGGAAACAATAGAGAAAGTTTTTTCACATACCGGATACCCTGAACTTGTACTGAACGAACTGAAAACCAATGATTTACCACGGGTGGTGATCAAACCAAGTCGTTTAAAAGAAATTCGCCGAGATTTTTATGCAAAGCTTCAAGAACTATCAGTAAAATCACAGGATAGGGAAAAAAAATTACGGCTTGCTACTGTTAAAAGCGAAGTCTGTACTCATAGACCTTTTAAGGAAATAAAACCCAAAAAACAGTTATATATAGTCACAGATCAGCAAGATGACCTGCAGGCTGTATTGGAAAATCCCGATATCCTCTTTGTTTTTTCCTTAACAGGAGAACTGCTTGAGGAGGCAATTACTTTGAAACTCATGGCAGAAGGAGCTGGAAAACGATTTTTTTGGGATTTACCATCTATTATTTTCGATGAGAGCTGGGGGGATTGGCAGAAACTTGTAAGGCGAGCGGTGGATGCAGGCTTTCCTGGATTTCGCCTGAATAATCTTGCTCATTTTGAATTTTTTAAATCCGTAACCGATATGAATCTTATTACTGGTTCCTGGATATATGCACTGAATTCGCAGACCATGAAGGGGCTGGAAGAGCTGGGAGCTCAGCGATTTTGTCTCTCTATTGACGATGACGGGCATAATTATAGTTTATTACTTGAAGGAAACAGGCTGGACAGGCTGCTTATAACTGTGTTTAGCCAAGTGGAGCTCTTTACTTCGCGTATTCCTCCATCTGTTACCCAGGAAAGCTTTTCCCTGCAGAATGACAAGGGGGACCAATTCGATGTGAAAGTGAACAATGGGCTGACCATCACAACGGCACAGAAGTCTTTTTCCCTGATAGGAAAGTTGGCTGAACTTCAAAATATGGGATGCTGTAATTTTGTTATTGACCTGAGGGGAACTGGATTATTAACAGGCGCTGGCCAGGAAGTAGTAGCTGCTTATTATGATGATGCCCATTTGCCTGGAACAATAGTATTAAACTACAGCAGGGGGTTGCGCTAACTGAAGTTACCACCAGAAGACAGGGTATTTGCGCCCTCTGGGGATGTTGTTTACAATAAGTGCCACGATCAGAAGAATAACAGCGCCCCGGGTAACGGGTAAAAGGGCATACAGGTATCCGAAATCGTGAAGTTGCGGGCTTCCGATAACAGCAATAAGTGCTGTGGCCCCTCCTGGCGGGTGCAACGTTTTTGTTAAATGCATGACTGCGATGGCCGTGGCGACTGCTAGTGCTGCCGCCAGCCAGAGTTGGCCGGGAAGCAACTGATAACAGAAGACACCAACCAGGGCAGAGAGTAAATGGCCGCCGATAAGGTTTCTTGGTTGAGCAAGCGGGCTCTCGGTGGCTCCATACACGAGCACTGCCGATGCTCCAAAACTTCCTATGATCATATTGATATCCATCGCAGTGAGAAACCGGTCAAGAAGGCTGAAATGAAGTGCTGCGATTCCGGCAAAGGCGCCGATGAAGGACCAGAAGACATTTGACAGAGATGTGAACTTAGGAGACTTTCCGCCTCCGCTCATTTTACGAAAATAGCTTTTCATTTATTGTTTGGCCGTTATTTCTGTGAGTTTGACGAGATGTTTTGCGAGGACTTCAAGGGCATCATCGAGATGATGGTAGTGTTCTATATGGAAAAATGAGTTTCCTGCGATCATTGCAGAAAGGCTTTTGCCTGTTTGCTTGCGGTACAAACAGATACAGGGGATGTTTAATTGTTCAGCTGCAGCAAGTTCGTAACCAACTCCCAGTGATGGGGTGGAGACTTCGGCTATAAGCACGTCACTCTGTTTCAGCCATTGGATATCACGCTCGAATATCTCTTTTTCAGAAAGGGATCGTTCTTCCAGAAGGAATTTCTCGTTCCCGACATGCTCGGTGAGTATTTTTCCGTATGATTTAAGGAAATCTATTAGGCTAGCATAGGTTTCAGCGTCATCCCGACCTCCGCGAATAGCACCAGCAAAGTATATATTCATCGGGGTGAAATTAGTGTCCCTGTTTCATTTCAGCAAGAAATTGTTTTCTCCATCCGTTTTTTTGTCTCGAGTCGGTGGGGGAAATCTGTTTGATGCATTTGACCAGCTCGTTTTTGTTGCCGATCAGAGCAGGGTCAATTCCGTTCACATCACTTTTGAGAATAATATAATCCTGTAGTGCGGTGAGTTCTGTTTTTTCTTTCGACTTGAGTTTGTTGTTCCGCAGTGGCGCCGGACATTCATTCTCGGGTCGTTTTTGTCCTCTGGTGGTACATCCTATAAGTGTATCGCCATAGGCTTGAACGCTTTTCACCGAGACTTCCCCGCAGTGTTCTATACTCTTGTGGTCGGATAAATGGTCTCTGGCTATGGAGAGAAGAACCGTATCTTTTATGATATGCCCACGAGGACGATTCTTCTTTCTGGCCTCATTCTCACGCCAAGTTGCAAGTTCCTGAAGTATGGCAAGTGATTGCGGTGTAAGGCTGCCGGCACCTTTGATCTTGGTGAAGCGTTCCTCGTCTGTGACTCCAAGATAGTTAGCGGCTGTGTCAAGTCGCTGAAGTTCTTCTTCCATCCATGGCATGGTTTCAGGAAGAACACGGGCTAGGAGGAGAACACGAACAGCCCGAAGGTAACGAACATCGTCGAGAGCATATTCAGTCTGTTTATGGTCCAGTGGGCGTTTGAGCCAATTTGTCCGTGTTTCTGTTTTTTCAAGCTTAATATCGAGAAGTAATTCAATCAGAGCGGCGAGTGACAGAGTTGAGTTTAGGCCACTGAATCCAGCTGCGAGGCGGGTGTCAAAAATATTTTGAGGATCTTCTCCAGTTGCAGTGCGCAGGATGGAAAGATCCTGAGGAGCATCATGAAATATTTTGACAACTGACTTGTCAGCGAGTAATTCTCCTAGTGGAGAAAGATTGTCTAAGGCGCAGGGATCGATAAGGAAACATTCTTCATTGGAGAGAGCCAGCTGGATCAGGCCGAGTTTGGGGTAATAGGTTCGTTCCCATACAAATTCGGTGTCTAGGGCTACTGCATCTGTCTGATGTGCTCGTTCCATCAGGGCTTTGAGGTCTTTTGTCGTTGTAATCATTTGATTTTGCCACATAAGAAAGAAATTTACTGCAAGTTGAAGTAGATAGTCGCAACTAGCCATATAGATCGAGAAAATACAAGGATTAAACGGTTATTTTGATTTTTTATATATTAAAACGAATTCTCCTTATGATACCAACCCTGTTCGGGGTGATGCTGCTAACCTTTGTGGTGACGCAGTTTGTGCCCGGTGGTCCTGTGGAACAACTGCTGGCTGAAATGGAAGGGCTTGGCAAGGGGGGAGAGGTTGCAGGCAGTACCTCGTTTTACCGTGGTGATTCTGGACTTGATGAAACGCGGGTCACTCAGCTGAAAGAGCTCTATGGCTTTGATCAGCCGCCTCTTACCAGATTTATAAAAATGATGAAGAATTATCTGGTTTTTGATTTCGGAGATTCCTACTACTACCATCAGTCGGTGGCTGAGCTTGTAATTTCCAGAATGCCAGTATCCATGTCACTCGGCCTTTGGAGTTTTCTTATTGTTTATGGGGTTTGTATACCCCTTGGAATAAGCAAGGCGGTTCGGGACGGATCGCGTTTTGATATCCTGAGTTCAACAGCAATTCTTATTGGCTATGCTATTCCCGGGTTTGTTCTTGCAATCGTGTTAATAGTTCTGTTTGGCGGGGGATCCTTCTGGAATATTTTCCCGTTGCGGGGGATTGTTTCAGATGGCTGGTCTGACATGAACATGCTAAAAAAGATTCTTGATTACCTGTGGCATATGGTGCTCCCTATTACTTCCGGGGCAGTTGGTAGCCTTGCTGTTATGACTATGCTCACAAAGAATTCTTTTCTTGAGGAGATACGAAAACAGTATGTGCTGACCGCAAGAGCTAAGGGCCTAAGTGAAAATCAGGTTTTATATAAGCATGTGTTTAGAAATGGAATTATTCCAATTATTACTGGGTTTCCGGGGTACTTTATTGCAGCTTTTTTTACAGGCAGCCTTCTTATTGAAACTATCTTCTCACTTGACGGAATGGGGCTTCTTGCCTATCAATCGGTATTGAACCGGGATTATCCCGTTGTACTCGGAACTCTATATTTCTTTACTATTATCGGCCTTTTTTCCAGATTACTCTCGGATTTAAGTTACGTTGTAGTGGACCCAAGGATTAGTTTTGACAGCGCCGAATAAACATCAGCAAATTGAAAAATCCACAAGCTTATCTCGAAGAAGGTGGCGACGCTTTTGTCGCAATAGGCGAGGGTTCTATAGTCTTGTTATTTTCTCATTTATTTTTATAGCAAGTTTGTTTGCTGAGGCTATCTCCAATGATGTCCCGCTCCTTGTTCAGTATGAGGGGGGATTCTATTTTCCCCTGTTTGTAGATTACCCTGAAACAACATTTGGTGGGGATTTTGAGACAGAAACAGACTATCTTGATCCTTTTATTTTGGAAAAGCTGACGGAAAATAGTAACAGCGTCTACTTCCCGTTTAATAATCATAGTTATCAATCGATTAACTTTAATATTGACGGGCCCGTTCCTTCACCGCCAACTCGCGAGAATATCCTTGGTACCGATGATCGCGGCAGGGATGTCTTTGCCAGGCTTCTCTATGGATTCCGTCTGAGTATTCTTTTTGGTTTTGCACTCACTGCCGTGGGAACTCTAGTTGGTATTATTACAGGTGCTATTCAGGGCTTTTTCGGAGGACGGGTGGATCTCTTTTTTCAGAGATTTATCGAGATATGGGGGGCGATGCCAGAGCTCTATCTTCTGATTATTTTTGCATCCATCTTTAAGCCAAGTGTACTTCTGCTGCTTACTCTTCTCTCACTGTTTAGTTGGATGGGGCTTTCGGATTACGTTCGTGCCGAATTTCTAAAAGGACGAAACATGGAATATGTGAAGGCGGCAAGGGCACTTGGCGTTTCGGATGTGACTATTATGTATCGTCATCTTTTGCCAAATGGCATGACTCCGGTTATTACTTTTCTCCCTTTTAGGATGTCAGCATCGATACTTGCTCTTACCAGCCTGGATTTCTTAGGGCTTGGTGTTCCGCCATCCACTCCCTCTTTAGGTGAGCTTCTGGCACAGGGGAAGTCCAATATTGATGCCTGGTGGCTCTCCTTATCCACCTTTTTTGTGCTTGTTGGAACCTTGATTCTTCTAATTTTTATAGGGGAAGCACTGCGTGAGACCTTTGATCCGAGAAAAAATTAATTTTTTTATTGTATCAGGTTTCCGCCCAAGGGGGCGGAGGCGCTAAATTTTTGGCTGTTACCTGACTTTTTTTAGTAAGCTCGAAGTGTTCTCAAGCATTGACATTCTCTGCTTCTGATTTTATCATAAAAATGAACATAATAAATACAACATGTTGTTGTTTTCTATAACTGAAAAAAAATCTCATTGTTAAAGCCCATGCAGCAAAACACCATAATACGACTTGGAAGTTCCGGCCTCTCCGTGGTCACCGACCTTGGACGTATGGGAGTGTATCTGCTACAAATAATTCAGGGCTGTTTCAGAAGACCATTTCGTTTCTCTGAACTTATGCGGCAGCTGAATTTTATAGGCGCCGGTTCTCTCGTTGTTATTTTCTTTACCGCTGCTTCTACGGGAATGGTTTTAGGGCTGCAGGGCTATTATTCTTTACACAAATTTGGAGCTGAAGGAATGCTCGGTTCTGCTGTCTCACTAACTCTCATTATGGAACTTGGACCAGTGCTTACTGCTCTTATGGTTGCTGGACGCGCCGGGTCTGCCATGTGTGCAGAGCTCGGTATTATGCGTATTTCCGAACAGGTTGATGCGCTTGACTGTATGGCAATTGATCCTTTTCGTTATTTTATCTCTCCAAAACTCCTTGCGGCTCTTATTTCTGTCCCCCTGCTGACCGCTCTGTTTGATGTAGTTGGTATTGCTGGCGGCTATGTGGCCGGGGTACATCTGATGGGGGTGAATCCGGGGAGCTATTTTGACGGGATGCAGTCGAGTGTAACGAATCATGATATTATGCTTGGTACTGTGAAATCATTTGTTTTTGCGGTTCTTATCGTTTGGATTTGTACCGGACGTGGTTACTTTGTGCATGTGATTCGGGGGGCCGGCTTTGGCGCTCGTTCCGTTTCAAAAGTAACGACTCAGGCTGTGGTGCTCTCCTCAATATCTGTTCTGATCTTTGACTATCTTCTTACGGCGATCCTGATATGAACGGATTGGGCATCGAATTTAAAGGGGTAGAAAAATCCTTTCTCCGTGAGGATGGCAGTAGGCAGGTAATCCTGAACAGGGTGAACTTTTCAATTCCAGCCGGGAAGACAACTGTTATCGCAGGAGGTAGCGGGCAGGGCAAGAGTGTGACTCTAAAACTCATTTTAGGGCTTATGCATGCAGATAGCGGCCAGATTTTTGTGGGGGAGAATGATACCACCAAGATACGGGGACGGAAGCTAAAGGACTTGCGCACTAAATTTGGAGTACTTTTTCAAGGCGCGGCTCTTTTTGACTCAATGACCGTATATGAAAACGTTGCGCTGCCGCTGCGTGAAAGAACAAAAAAAACTGAGCTTGAAATTAAAAATCAGGTATTAACGAGTCTTGAACAGCTTGAGTTACTTGGTCATGAAAATAAATTTCCCGCTCAACTCAGTGGTGGAATGAAGAAAAGAGCGGGGCTTGCGAGGGCATTGCAATTAAAACCTGAGATTATGCTCTTTGATGAGCCAACAACGGGTCTTGATCCAGTTATGACCCAGGAAATTTATCAATTATTTGCCCAAACCCAAAAACAAGTGGGCTACACCTCAATTATTGTCAGTCATGATATTCCAAAGGTTTTCAATCTTGCGGATGAGGTAATTGTCCTAAACAATGGGAAGATGGATGTGTTTTCGTCTCCTGAATCGATACAGTGGTCTGAAAAATCCCATATTCAAAAATTTGTAAAAACCACAATGGGTGAAATATATCAAAGTCATTTGGTGGAACAATGAAAAACAGCATGGAATTTGTAGTAGGTCTTTTTATGATTGCAGGCTTTGCCGCCTTTGGATACTTGGCTCTACAGCTCGGTGAAGTCTCTTTCTTCAGTGACAGTAAAAACTATACAGTTGTTGCCCAGTTTGATAATATCGCCGGGGTAAAGAAAGGGGCTTCGGTTCAGGTGGCAGGTGTGGTTGTGGGACAGGTCGCTAGGATATGGCTGGATGATGAGGATGTTGCAAACGTTGCCTTGCTGGTGAGCAAAGATCTGAAACTTTCCATTGATTCAATGGCTTCAGTAAAATCACAGGGATTGATAGGGGATAAATTTATTGCTCTTACCCCTGGTGGGGATGACGAGCTTTTTGAAGATGGTGCTTTTCTTACGGATACTGAATCAGCGGTTGATATTGAATCTCTAATCAGTAAATTTGCTTTTGGTGATGTGAAATAGATCATACGCTCTGGTTCTTATAAAAATGCGACGACTTATAAACTACTGCTTCTTTTTTGCTCTGTTGCTTTTTGTGTTCAACTGTTTTGGTTGTGCTCAAAAAGAGATGGCCGTATCTCCCCTGAAACAAGTGGCAGTGGATAGTGAAGAACCGGTGGATGAATTAGATCTTCTTTTGGATGATGATTTCTTCGATGATAGATCAATTCCCGAAGCAACCTATGATGATCCGCTGGAACCGATGAACAGAGTGTTTTTCGAATTTAATGACAAGCTCTACTACTGGGTATTAAATCCGCTGAACAAAGCGTATAGCGCAGTCCTACCCGTAGATGTAAGATTTTCAATCGGGAACTTTGTCAATAACCTCGCTGCTCCTATACGGTTGCTGAATAATCTCCTGCAATTAAAGTTGCGGGATTCTGGAATTGAATTGTCTCGTTTTCTGATTAATTCAACTCTTGGTGTCTATGGATTTGGCGATCCTGCAATTCTTGAATTTGGGCTTGAACCCAAGCAGGAGGATTTCGGTCAAACTCTTGGATATTGGGGCGTTGGTGAAGGAGTCTATCTCTGTCTTCCGATAATTGGGCCCTCTAACGTGCGGGATCTGGTAGGTTTTACTGCCGATGTGTACACGCATCCTATAGTGTATTATGTGGATGAATTTTCCGTGAGTGTTGGGTATTATGCGGTGAGCCGGGTCAATCTGCTCTCTCTTAATCCTGAAGTGTATGAAGATCTGAAAAAATATTCTCTGGATCCTTATGTGTCCATGCGTCAGGTCTATCTTGAGTACCGCAGGAAAACAATTGAAGACAATGTTATGCGGCGTAGTAATGACAACGAAAACAACAACTTGTGAGTTTCTTTTGAGGTGGTGCCTACTATGAGTGTGGTGAATAGAGGGATATTGTTGTTGCTGTTTTGTGCTCTTTTTTTTTATAGCGGACAACTTGTCGCTTCTCCAGGTCCCACGGAAGTGTTACGGCCCACTCTTGAAGGAATGATCGATATCATTCAAGATCCTTCACTAGCAGGTGCTGAAAATAAGATGGCAAGACGCGAGAAGGTAATGCATCTCGCAGGTCAAGGGTTTAATTTTACTGAAATGTCAAAAAGAGCACTTGGGAAGACCTGGAGAGGCTTAAATCAGGAGCAACGAGACCATTTTCAAATGCTATTTATTAAGCTTCTCGAAAACGCATATATTGGGAAACTTGAGGCCTATTCGGGACAGAAAACTATTTACAGGGCTGAGCGGATAAAGGGAAATAAGGCCGCAGTTGCAACCGTCGTTGAGAGCAACGATATGGCACCTTTTTCTGTTAGCTATGTGATGCTGAATAGTGGTGCTGGCTGGCAGGTATATGATTTGAACATTGAAGGTGTTAGCTTTCTTAGAAATTACCGGGAACAGTTTAAATCCATTCTTAGAAAGGATAAATTTGTAGGGTTAGTGAAGGTACTGGAAGATAAAAATGCCACCTTTAATAAAGAGGAAAAATAGAGGTGGATGGAATCGCAGTGCATTTTGGCTTATTGGATGAAAAGGCATCTAGCGAACTTGCCTCTTTGTTTACTGAAATGGAACTGGTGGCTGGCGGGATACTGTTTGACTATGCCGATTCTGCTGAGCAGTGTTATCTTTTAATAGATGGCCATCTTGCAGTTCACAAAAAGACGGGATTTTTAGATAAAATGCAGGTCGTCGCATTGCTGGATTCTGGAGCAATTGTTGGGGAAGGAGCATTTTTGCACCAGCATCAGCGCAATACTCGAGTGAGTGCTATCGAGGATAGTAAGCTTTTGAGTCTTAGCACAACAGATTTCAAGCAATTTAAAGAAAAATTTCCCAAGAGTGCAAATCAAATACTTGAGTATATCTTTTCCATTGTTAGCCTTCGTCTTGAGAAGACTACAGAGCGTCTTGCTCATATACTTTAGCCTTTTTTGTATGTTTAATCGGTGCTTTTTTGAAATCATTTTAGCAGAAGTATTTTTTTTCTAGCCAAACTGGTAAAAATTGGGTATTTTCCTCTGTTTTGTCTGCATATCTGATCTTGTAAGCTTTCGGAGGAGCTATGGAAATCCTACTTGCTGATGTTATCGCAAAGAAAAAGAGTGTTTCTGTTAAGGAGTCTATTCATTTTTCGGATGTTGCTCTTGTGTTGGATGCGGAAATTAATGGAAAATTTAGAATTTCCCAGCAACAGGAAGATCTTTTTAGCCTTGATGGTAATCTGAGGGCTGCAGTGTCCACTATTTGTGATCGTTGTGGAGCTGAGATGGAATTCGAAGTCGAGCAGAGTTATTTTTATCAACTGCGAATAGGAGCCTCACCGCAAGTTGGTTCAGAATATCACTGTACCGATGATGATTGTGAAGTGCTCTACCTGTCGGAGGCGGTTATTGACAGTGAGACTATTTTAAGAGAACAGTTACTACTTGCTCTGCCCACATCATGTTTGTGTGTCGAGTCTTGTCAGGGCTTGTGTGACCGTTGTGGTATTAATTTGAACGAAAAGAAGTGTAAATGCCGGGAGATAAACGAAAACTCTCCCTTTGCAATATTGAAGAAGTTACAATAGAACTAGAAATCCCCATGTTACGGATGTGACATGGTATTTATCGGAGGATATACAAAATGGCTGTTCCAAAAAGAAGACATTCCCGCTCCCGTACCAGAAAAAGAAGATCGCATGATGCTTTAAGTGCTCCTGGGATCAATAAGTGCTCCGAATGTGGAGAACCGAAGATGCCCCATCGTATCTGCCCTAGTTGTGGTATGTACAAGGGACGTTCTGTTTATAGTCTGGACGCTGAAATAGAGTAGGATCTGTATAATGCGTATTGCCTTGGATGCCATGGGGGGGGATCATGGACCTAGTGAGCAGATAGCCGGGGCAATACAGGCTTTAGAAGAAAGCGATCTAGAGCTGATTCTGGTGGGAGACAAGTCTGCCATTCAGTCTTGTCTCCAAAAACTTGCACCAGCGTCTAATCTACTTTCCAGATTGGAAATAGTTCATACCGATGAAGTAGTGGAAATGGGAGAATCTCCCATGGAAGCCATTCGGAAGAAGAAAAACTCCTCTGTTATGCTAGCATTTGACCTTGTCAAAAAAGGTGATGCTCAAGCTGCCGTCAGTGCTGGTAATTCCGGTGCAACCATGGCCGCTGCTCTTCGAAAACTCGGACGCATAAAAAATGTGTCCCGTCCTGGTATTGCCAGTGCCTTTCCCACCTTGAAAAAACCGGTCATAATGATGGATGTTGGTGCCAATGTCGATTGTCGACCTCAGCATCTTTTTCAGTTTGCAATTATGGCTTCTGCCCTCTCCCATGTCTTTGATATCGAATCCCCCCGAGTTGGAATATTAAGTATTGGTGCCGAATCGGGAAAAGGGAATATTCTTGTGAAAGAAACTCATGCCTTGCTTAGCAAAAGTTCATTGAACTTTATTGGAAATGTTGAAGGAAGAGATATCTTTCAAGGTGATGTGGATGTTATTGTCTGTGATGGCTTTGTGGGGAATGTTTGTTTGAAAGTAAGTGAAGGCATTATTGAAGCTGCCACAGAGATGCTTCGCGATGGAATTGTCAACTCCCTGAAGGCTAAAATCGGATATTTTCTCGCAAGACCAGTATTTAGGAAATTTAAGAAGCGTGTTGACTATGCTGAGTACGGGGGAGCGCCACTGCTTGGGATAAACGGTACAGGAATTATTTGTCATGGAAAATCAAATGCCGTTGCTATAAAAAATGCAATTCTAGAGGCTGCTAAGATTGTCGAAATTCAGGTAAGTGATAAGATAGCAAAAAGTCTTGCTGAAAATGAAGAACCTTTTGTGGAGGAGAACTAATGGGTGCTGTCATTTTGGGAACCGGTTCATCCCTTCCAAAGAAGGTCGTTTCTAACCATGATTTGGAAAAAATGGTTGAAACTAGTGATGAGTGGATTGTAAGTCGTACCGGTATCTCAACCCGCTGCATTGCTGGAAAGGGTGAGGAAACATTTCAACTCGCAACCTCGGCAGCAATTAAAGCGATGGCAATGGCAGAAGTCACTGCCGACGAGATAGATCTTATCATTGTGGCTACTATTAGCTCGCATATGATTATGCCTTCCTGTGCCTGCTTTGTGCAACAGGAACTTGGAGCTCAAAAAGCTTTTGCCTACGATCTGAATGCTGCCTGCTCAGGTTTTCTTTTTGCTCTTGATAGCGGTGATAAATATCTTCGTGTCGAGAAAGACAAAAAAATTCTAGTGATAGGTGCTGAGACACTCTCCAGTCGTACAAACTGGAAGGATAGAAATACCTGTATTTTGTTTGGAGATGGTGCCGGGGCTGTTGTCCTCGGGTATCAGGATGATGAAAGAGGAGTTGTTGCCTCCAAACTCCTGTCCGATGGCAGGCTCTGGAACCTTCTTTATATGCACAATTCTCCTTCCTGTAATCCGGATCTGCTTCAACCTGATAATCCAGGCACTCACATCCTTATGGAAGGAAAGGAAGTCTTTAAGTATGCAGTTAAGGCGATGGAGGGTGCTGTCCTGAACCTGCTTGAGCGGGAACAGCTTGATCTGGATGCTATTGACCTGATGATTCCTCACCAGGCTAATATTCGGATCCTTAAAAAACTTGTTTCACGCCTTGGTATTAAAAAAGAAAAAGTATTCATAAACGTACAGAAATATGGTAATACATCAGCGGCTTCCATTCCCATTGCACTCGATGAGGCAAACCGAGAAGGACGTCTGAAACGTGGTAATTTGCTTTTAGTTTGTTCCTTTGGTGGTGGATTTACATGGGGGGCATCTTTGATTAGATGGTAGACAGGAGAAACGATGGATTATTTTCTTACAGAAGAACAGAGTATGATCGTGGAGATCGCCAGGCAGATCACCGATGAACAGATTATTCCGAAGCGTGCAGAACTTGATGAGAAGGATGAGTTCCCGCGTGAAATCCTTGAAAATATGGGACAGGCTGATCTTTTCGGGGTACCGATCCCTATAGAATATGGTGGTTTTGGCGGGGGGTGTATCGATATCGTTCTCGCTCTCGAGCAACTTGGACGTGGATGCATTGGTGTAGCAACAGCATTTGCTGCAAGTGCACTTGGTATCTATCCTATTATGATCGCCGGCTCCGATGAGATGAAAGAGAAATATCTTCCTTCCGTTGCTGAAGGAAAAAAATTTGCTGCTTTTGGCCTTACGGAGGCGAATGCTGGCTCCGATGCTTCAGGGATACAGACAACCGCTGTACTTGATGGTGATGAATGGGTCTTAAACGGAACCAAGCAGTGGATTACAAACGGTGGTGAAGCTCAGATTTACACAGTGGTTGCAATGACAGACCGATCTAAGGGTGCTCGCGGTGCTTCCATTTTTGTCGTTGAAGAAGGTGATCCCGGGTTTACATGTGGTCCTAAAGAAAAGAAAATGGGAATCCGAGCCTCCTCAACAACGGAACTTATTTTTAAGGATTGCAGGATTCCACAGGATCGTTTGATCGGACGAAAGGGGACTGGCTTTATCACAGTGATGAAGACTCTTGACTCATCTCGTCCTGGCATTGCTGCACTTGGGTTAGGTATAGGACAGGCGTGTATTGATGAGGCGACAACCTACGCGAAACAGCGGGTTCAGTTTAATAAACCTATTATCGGATTCCAGGCAGTCCAGCATATTCTTGCAGACATGGCAATTCAGCTTGAAGCCTCAAGGGCTCTTGTCTATTCAACAGCCAGGCATATTGATGCCCATCCCAAGGATATGTCCAAGGTCTCGTCCATGTGCAAAGTTATGGCAACGGACATGGCAATGAAAGTAAGTACTGATGCCGTTCAGGTTATGGGAGGATATGGCTATATGCGTGAATATCCGGTAGAAAAGATGATGCGCGATGCCAAGATTCTTCAGATATATGAAGGCACAAATCAGGTGCAGCGTAACGTTATTGGCCAAGAACTCAACAAAGAGTACTCTCGTAAATAGAACAAAGAGTAATTTTATATGAAGATTGTTGTCTGCGTAAAACAGGTTCCGGATGCAAAAGATGTTCGACTGGATCCTGTAACAAATACCCTAGCTAGGGAGGGGGTTCAATCGATAATGAACCCCTATGATCAACATGCAGTTGAAGAAGCTGTCCGCTTAAAACAACAGCTTGGTGGTACTGTGACGGTACTCAGCATGGGACCGCCTCAGGCTGAAGAGGTTCTTAAACAGGCGATCTCCTGCGGTGCTGATAATGCAGTGCTTATATCTGATCGTAAATTTGCAGGAGCTGACACCTGGGCTACGTCATATACGCTTGCCAAAGCCATTCAAAAGATCGGTGAATTTGACCTGATCCTTTGTGGCAAACAGGCCATCGATGGTGATACCGCACAGGTCGGTCCTGGGCTTGCAATTCAGTTAGATATTCCTTTTGTGACCTGCATACAGAAAATTCGTGAAGCAACGGAAACAGAGCTTACCATGGAACGGATGATGGATGATGGCTATGATGTTCTTGCAGCTCCCTATCCTATTTTGCTCACTGTGGTCAAAGATATAAATGTTCCTCGTGTTCCTTCACTAAAGGGGAAAATGAAGGCTAAAAAGGCGAAAATTCTGGTACTGTCTGCAGACGATGTTGGAGCTGATCCAAAGAAAATTGGCCTTGCCGGGTCGCCGACTCAGGTGGTTGATGTTTTTCCTCCGCCGCCACGTGGCAAAAGAGCTTTTTTGACCGGGTCCATTGATGAACAGGTCGAGCAACTGGTTGAAAAACTCGCTGTTTACTTATAGAGAAACGGAGAACAAGAGAGCTATGTTAATTGTTGATAGTAATCAGTGTACCGGTTGTGGCGTCTGCGAAGATAATTGTCCTTTTGCAGCTATTGAGGTCCTTGATGGGATAGCAGTAGTTGGTGATGCATGTACTCTTTGCGGAGCCTGTGTTGAGAGTTGTGAGTTTGAAGCACTCACTATTGAAGGTGGAGAAAAAACTGTTCAGCTTGATCTTGCAAGTTGGAGTGATGTTTGGGTTTATTGTGAATTCAGAGGTGGAACTCTTGCTAATGTAGCACTGGAACTACTTGGTATTGGCCGTAAACTTGCTAATGATAGAAAGGTTAAACTGGTAGCGGTTCTTATTGGCTCAGATACTAGAGACAGTGCGGATAAGCTTATCGGCTATGGCGCGGATATCGTGTATCGCGCAGATGATCCTGCGCTTCAGTATTTTACAGATGAAACCTATGGTGCCGTACTGACAGATCTGATTCGACATGAGCAGCCGGAGATTGTTCTGGCCGGTGCAACAGCAATAGGGCGTTCCTTCTTTCCTGGTGTTGCCAATGCTCTTGGAGCCGGGCTCACAGCAGATTGTACTCAACTTGAAATTCGAGAAAGTGATGGAGCGTTACTGCAAACTAGGCCAGCTTTTGGTGGCAATATAATGGCGACTATAGAATGTCCAGGTTCTCGTCCTCAGATGTCTACGGTTCGTCCAAATGTTATGAAGGAATCTGAGTTTGATGCAACTCTCACAGGGGAAATTATTGATGTGGACTTAGATCCTTCCATGCTTCAATCTAAGGTTCGTGTGCTGGAATCAGTGCTTTCTGAAAATGAGGATGTGAACATTCAGGAATCTGATATCTTGGTTGGCGGTGGACGCGGGCTTGACACTGAAAAAGGTTTTTCTCTCATTCGTGAACTTGCGGCAAGTCTTGGTGGCTCCGTTTCCGCGAGTCGTGCAGCTGTAGATGCAGGGTGGATAGGATATCCTCATCAGGTTGGTCAGACAGGAAAAACCGTTGCACCCAAACTTTATATTGCCTGTGGTATATCCGGTGCTATTCAGCATGTCGCCGGAATGCAATCGTCTGAAACAATTGTAGCCATAAATCGTGATAAAAATGCGACGATTTTTAACGTGGCTGATTTTGGTATAGTGGGTGATCTGTTTGAGGTGTTACCGAAACTTATCAGTAAAATTGAAGGATATCGAAAATCATGAGCCTGAAGGGTAAAAATGCTCTGGTGACGGGTGGAAGTCGTGGAATAGGCCGTGCCATCTGTATTCGACTGGCTGCTATGGGGGCTCATGTTTATATCAACTATGTGTCAAATCCCGATGCTGCAAATGAGACGCTGAAGAGTATTGTCGATGCTGGCGGAAATGCTGATATTATAGCTTTTAATGTTGGTGATGCCACAGAGGCTCAGGATGCAATAAAAGCGCTTATTAAAGAAGCTGGTTCGCTTGATATCCTCGTTAATAATGCCGGGATTACTCGTGATGGCCTAATGGCCAGAATGAAAGAAGATGACTGGGATGCTGTTCTTGATGTCAATCTGAAAGGCTCTTTTTTCTGTGCTAAAGCTGCCGCCCGTTCCATGATGAAAAAGAGATGGGGACGTATTGTTAATATTTCCTCTGTAATAGGTTTTGCCGGAAATGCTGGCCAGGTAAATTATGCCTCTGCCAAGGCTGGAATGCTCGGTTTGACAAAATCCATGGCTCGTGAATTTGCAACTCGCAATATTACCGTTAATGCGGTTGCTCCAGGTTATATCGTAACCGATATGACCCGTGAACTGTCTGACGATATACAAGATAAGATCAAAGCTGAAATACCACTGGCAAATCTTGGGACAGTAGAGGATGTTGCCGGGGCGGTTGCGTATCTGGTGGGTGCTGATGGTGCGTATATTACAGGTAATACCATTCATGTGAATGGTGGAATGTATATGTGATGAATAGTAGCATTTACAGTTTTGTCTGAGTTTGTTATTAATAGTTTTCGTGTTTGTCACCGGATACTCGAAATATTCGGGATCCATAAAAAATAGATAAAAAATACAGGAGTAAAAAATGGCAATTGAACAACAGATGGTTGATATTATTGTTGAGCAGTTGAGTGTTGACAAAGATAAGGTTGTTTCAGGTGCATCATTTGTTGATGATCTTGGCGCGGATTCCCTTGATCTTGTTGAACTGATCATGGCTATGGAAGAGGAATTCGATGTTGAGATTCCAGATGAGGAAGCTGAAAAAATCGCAACTGTCCAGAATGCTATTGATTTTGTAAACAACTTGAAATAATCGTCTCCGGGTCGTTTTATCTTCCCGATACTCAAGAGGAATACAAATGGCTAAACGAAGAGTGGTTGTTACTGGTATTGGCTTGGTGACACCTTTAGGAACAGGAAAGGATAAGACCTGGAATGCAATTCTGAAGGGTGAAAGCGGAGTTGGGACAATTACGCGATTTGATGCATCGGAATTCGCGTCGCAGATAGCAGCAGAAGTTACTGATTTTGATCCATTAGATCATTTTGATAAGAAGAGCGCAAAACATCTTGATCACTTTGTTCAGTATGGTGTTGTGGCGGCTCGCTCCGCAGTTGAAGATAGTGGGCTTGCGATTACTGAAAGCAATTGCAATCGTGTAGGTGTTATTACGGGTTGTGGAATGGGGGGGTTGCCCACCATTGAAAAAAACCACAATATTTACCTTGGGCGTGGAGCAAAGAGGATTTCACCATTTTTTATCCCAATGGCGATACCGAATATGGCGTCGGGTCACATCTCAATGCAAATTGGTGCAAAAGGACCAAACCTGTCTCTTTCCACAGCATGTGCGGCTGGGACTCATGCAGTTGGTGAAGCCTATAAATCCATAGTATATGGAAGTAGCGATGTTGTTGTGACTGGGGGTACCGAATCTGTTGTTTGTCCGATGGGTGTTGGAGGGTTTGCATCCATGAAAGCACTTTCAACAAGAAATGATGATCCCACCAAAGCTTCCAGGCCCTTTGAAGCGACAAGGGATGGTTTTATCATAGCTGAAGGTGCAGGTATGCTAGTTCTTGAGGAACTTGAGCATGCACTTGAAAGAGGTGCTGATATTTATGCTGAAGTTGTTGGTTCCGGTGCATCAAGTGATGCCTACCACATAGCTGCTCCTCCGGAGGATGGAAATGGTGCCGTCCGCTGTATGAAGATGGCACTTCAGGATGCGGGACTGGAACCATCTGATATTGATTATATCAATGCCCATGGTACTTCCACTCCGTTGAATGATCGGTGTGAGACCGTTGCTATAAAAACTGTTTTTGGTGATCATGCATATAAACTTGCTATAAGTTCAACTAAATCCATGACTGGGCATGCACTTGGTGCTGCAGGTGGGCTTGAAGCTGCATTTCTGGCACTGTCAATTAAAAATCAGATTGCTCCCCCCACTATCAATTTAGATGTTCCGAGTCCTGAGTGTGATCTGGATTATGTTCCCCATGTTGCCAGAAAGATGGCAATCAAGGCAGCTATATCAAATTCATTTGGGTTTGGCGGTACGAATGGTGTGCTTGTGATGAAAAAATTTGATTCCTGATAATATGTTCAAGAGGGTAAAGTGAAAGTAGCAATTGGATCAGATCATGGAGGGTTTTCTTTAAAGGAAGTTATATTGCCTCTTTTGAAAGAACTCGGCCATGAAGTGCTTGATGTTGGCTGTTACGATGAAAATTCCGTTGATTATCCTGGCTTTTCAGATCTTGTTTGTGAGAAGGTTGTGAATGCCGAGGCTGAAAGGGGAATCTTAATCTGTGGTACAGGGATTGGAATGTCTATGGCTTCCAATAAACATATTGGTATCAGAGCTGCATTATGCAGTGAGCAGTATACCTCCCGCATGAGTCGTGAGCATAATGACGCCAATGTTCTCTGTATGGGAGAGAGGGTTACAGGGCCTGGAGTTGCAATGGAAATTGTTAAAACCTGGTTGGAAACTCCATTTGGTGGTGGCAGACATCAGCGTCGTATAGAGCTGTTCAGTTAATAAAACCCTTTATAATGTATTGATAAAACCGGCTTGCCATTTTGGCTATGCCGGTTTTTTCGTCTGCTCAGGTCACGATGACTTTAGCAGGTGTAATTCGAAAAATATGAGAGAATCCTTATGTCTGCGTTACAAAATAGTGACAGTGATGTTTTTGAATGTATAAATCAGGAATATGAACGCCAGAATAGTCAACTTGAGTTGATTGCCTCCGAGAATATTGTTTCTGGTGCAGTACTAGAGGCACAGGGTTCTATATTTACCAATAAGTACGCTGAAGGATACCCGCAGAAAAGATACTATGGCGGATGTGATTATGCCGATAGGGTTGAAACGCTTGCCATTGACAGGGCCAAGGAAATATTTGGAGCTGAATATGCAAATGTACAGCCGCACTCAGGTTCTCAGGCCAATATGGCAGTATATTTTGCAACCCTGAAACCTGGTGATAAAGTGCTCGGGATGGATCTTGCCCATGGTGGTCATCTCACCCATGGAAGTAACGTAAACTTCTCAGGCCAGTTGTATAACTTTATTTCATACGGTGTGGAAAAAGACACTGAACAGATCAACATGGAAGAGGTTGAGCGGATCGCATTTGAAAATCGTCCTAAAATGATTGTTGCTGGAGCCTCTGCCTATTCCCGCTTTATTGATTTTGAAGGTTTTAGGAAGATTGCTGATTCGATTGGCGCTCTCTTTATGGTGGATATGGCTCATATTGCAGGTTTGGTTGCAGCCGGAGTTCATCCTTCTCCTGTACCTCATGCCGATTTTGTGACATCCACCACTCATAAGACCATGCGTGGTCCCAGAGGTGGATTGATCCTCGCCAAAAATAAATGGGGTAAAAGTATTAATTCCAATATTTTCCCGGGTATTCAGGGGGGGCCACTTGTTCATGTGATTGCCGCCAAAGCAGTTGCTTTTAAAGAAGTAACGACAGACTCGTTTAAGAATTATCAGCAGCAGGTTGTGGATAATGCATCTGCACTTGGTCAAAACCTTGTAGGTAAAGGGTTCCGGCTTGTTTCCGGTGGAACAGATAATCACCTCATACTTCTCGATTTAACCAGTAAGAATATCACTGGGAAGGAAGCTGAGGGACTACTTGAGAAGGCTGGGCTTACTACCAATAAAAATGCCATTCCTTTTGATAAGCAACCACGATTTGTAACCTCTGGTATTCGTATCGGGACTCCTGCTGTTACCACAAGAGGTCTAAAGATTAAAGAAATGGGTCTTATTGCGGAATGGATTGAGCGCGTGCTCACCGAGCAAAGTGAAGAGTCAATGGCAGCAGTTCGACAGGAAGTTCGTTCCCTGTGTGAGGCTCATCCACTCTCAAATATATTCTAACACTGGTGAACAGTAAGTAGGCCAGCGTAAGCACCTTATGGAATATTTTCTTTGGAAAAAATAGGTAAACAGACTTCAAAAGATCATTCCGTAAGGTACTCAATTTATAAATTGCCGGAGCTTCTATGAAATGTCCCTATTGTGGTCATCTTGATAATAAAGTTATTGACTCCCGACTCAATAAAGAAAGTACTATTACCAGAAGACGACGTTCATGTTTATCCTGTGAACAGCGATTTACAACCTATGAACGGCTTGAAGTAATGCTTCCAATGTTGGTAAAGAAGGATGGTAGAAGAGAGGTCTGGGATAGGCAAAAAATGGTTGTTGGCCTTGAGAAAGCGTGTGGAAAACGCCCTGTAAGCTGTGATGATATTGATGCATTCGTCGATAATATTGAAAGCAAATTACAAGATTTTCCTTCAAAGGAAGTTCCATCTGAGGTTATTGGTGAATGGGTTATGGAAGATCTTCCAAGCCTTGATGAAGTGGCTTACGTACGTTTTGCTTCAGTTTATCGACAGTTTAAGGATGTTAATGAGTTTATGGACGAATTAAAAGGTCTGGTCGATTCAAGAGGCGATATTGAGTCCGACGATGAACTGTGATGAACCATTTTTAAAAAGCGATATAGGCTTTATGCGTCTTGCACTCCGTGAGGCAAAAAAAGGAGTAGGCAGGACAGCTCCTAATCCCTGTGTCGGAGCCGTGATAGTTCATGATACCGGTGAGATTATAAGCCGTGGCTATCACAAAAAAGCTGGTACCCCACATGCGGAAATACATGCACTGCAAAAGGCTGGGGGAAAAGCCAGGGGAGCTACAATATATGTAACGCTTGAGCCATGTAATCATACTGGTCGCACGCCACCATGTAGTCATGCACTTGTAGCCGCAGGTATACGGCGTGTTGTTGTGGGTATGGAGGATCCTAATCCTTTAGTCAGCGGTAGCGGCAATGATTACCTTCAAAAAAATGGTATTACAGTTGTAAGTGGTGTGCTTGAGAAACAGTGCAGGGAAATAAACCTGCCCTTTGTGAAGCATATTTCCACGGGTAAACCATTTGTTGTGATGAAAGCTGGTATGAGTCTTGATGGAAAGCTTAGCTATCAAGATGGTACTCCTGGAAAAATGACAGGGCTGAAAAGCCGGCTGGCCGTACATGGACTGCGAAATAGCCTAGATGCTATCCTGGTTGGATCAGGTACTGTTGCTTCCGACAACCCATCCCTTACCACTCGTTTCGGAAAGCGTGGTAGAGATCCTTTACGGGTCGTTCTAGATAGTAATCTGAAACTCTCCCTTCAATCAAAACTTCTCCACCTTGACTCTTCAGCTCAGACCTTAATTTTCTGCTCTGAATTGGCAGATCAAACGAAAAGAGATCAATTGCAAAAAATGGATGGCGTACAGATTAAAATCGTCAATAAAAATGAAGATGGTTTCGGCTTGAATCTTGATGAGGTTCTCGAATATCTTGGGAAAAAAGGTGTCTGTTCCCTGTTGGTCGAAGGAGGCGCTGAAATCCATGGTGCCTTCCTCAAAAAATCCCTCGTGGACAGGGCTATGCTGTTTGTCGCACCTCTCTTTGGAGGAGTTGGGGGTACGCCATTAATTAAAGGGCTTTTTGTGGATGATAATGAGTCTGCTCCTAAGATAGAGAACGTGTTATACAGGAAGTATGGAGAAGATCTGCTGATCCAGGGAGATTTTCTGTAGGTAGTAAGAGATAAAAGGCGGGTAAGCTCTAATAAGATTGTTTATCTGTTAATGCACGAATGGTCTGTAGCTGTTTTTCCATTTCGCTGAAGTCCTTAAATTGTACAGTAAGAGAAACTGAATCTGTCTCAAACGATATACTGTGCGTTATTGTACACTGTTCTGGAAGATTCATGGTGGTAACCTTTTTTCTAAATACTACCTCTGCTGAATCGCTTTGTGGAAAAAGTAATTTTTGCATACTTGCCAGAAGCATTGCTGCTTTTTGTGGCTGATTGCCCTCGGGAAGTTCCAGAATCAGCTTAAATTCTGGCTTGCTGAGCAATTGAGTTATTGAAATATTCTCTCTGTAGGCTAGATTTTTACACAGCGAGAGAAATCTTTTTTGTTTTCCTCCTCCCAGTTTCAGATTGACCATACAAGTATAGATTGCCTGCCGGTCTTCAAAACCAATTTTTAATAATTCATGGGCGATTTTTTCACCAATGGTATCGTTGTGAATACTGAGTTGTATTTCATCTTTGAGTGTAAGAAGCTTTATCAGCTTTTTAATCGTATGCGGCTGGCTTTTTTCGTTAAGGATTGGAAGAAAACGCTCTGCAGCATCCTGAATATCCATAAAGTCCAGACAGTAACTGAAAAAAAACGCTTTTTCCATCGCAGTCAAGGGACCGGACAGCAGTTGGTCCTCGAGGACATATGACAATACTGTTTCAGGAGATACCTCTCGCTTTAGAAGGAGGCATGGTATCGCCTTGTGATCGGAATGGGTTGCTTGAAAAGCGTTTAGTCGTGATCTCCCACAAATTAAGCGATGCGTATTGTTTGACTTTTCCTGAAGGAGTATAGGCTGTAATAGGCCTACTCTTTTGATCGATTCGATCAGATAAGCAGAGGAGGTACCCGGTAGTACAAAGGGGTGCAGATTCCATCTGTCTGAAAAGTGAATACTGGATAGCTTAATTGTGCTGAAAGTTGCGAATGAAGACATCTGGATTACTCATGAATGAGTATTTGTTAAAATGGGGTTAATAAAAAAAACCTGTGTTTGTTGTTAGATAATACCAACGAACACAGGTGAAAGATAAGCGCTAATAAAGAGAAGGCTATTGCAAATCAGGCCTCATTTATTTTGTCGCGCAGAATCCCTGATGGTTTAAAGGTGACAACCCGTCTTGCATCCAGAGTGAGCTCATCACCGGTCTGTGGGTTACGTCCTCTTCTGGATTTTTTGTCCTTAACATTGAACTTACCAAATCCACTCAGAAGTAAATCAGTACCGCTAATCAATGAAGTCTTAGAAATACGTAAAAAAGCTTCTACTGAATCGGTAGCCTGTGCCTTGGTTAACGAGCCGTGAGATTTGTATACCTGCTGAACAAGATCAGCTTTTGTGAGAGTCATAATTGAATCCTCCTCTAAAAGAAACGATGTTTAAATACTTACCATGCATAATGATATGCGTCAGAAGAATAATGTCAATAGTAATTGCTATTTTTTATTAAACTGCACCAGCCATTGAGAAGATTGGCAGGTACATGGCAACGACTAAACCACCGATCATTCCACCGAGGACGACCATCATAAGAGGTTCTATCATGGCAGTGAGGTTATCCACTGCCTGGTCAACCTCTCCATCGTAAAAATCAGCAATTTTTGAAAGCATGGTGTCAAGTGCACCAACTGATTCACCTACATTGATCATCTGAACTACCATATTAGGAAATACTCCGCTTTCCTCAAGGGGTTCTGCAATTGGGCGTCCTTCAGCGATACTGTCAGCAACTCGGAATACTGCAGCTTCAATAACTTTGTTTCCAGAAGTTTTTGCCACAACTTGTAGCGCATCAAGAATTGGAACCCCACTCTGCAGCATGGTGCTTAGGGTTCGAGTAAATCTTGAAACAGCGACTTTTCTGATTAGAGGTCCAATAACAGGGGCCATCAAAAACATCTTGTCCATTTTAATACGACCCTGCTCGGAGTGATATATTCTTTTGACAATATAAATAACTGCGAATAAACCCATCCCAATCCAAGGAAAGTTAGATTTGAATGTATTGGACATATTAACAACAATCTGGGTGGGAAGGGGGAGGGCAGATCCAAAGGTCGCGAACATTTCTTCGAAAACAGGAATTACAAAGACTAGAATGACCACAAGAATAAGTGCTGAAATGGCTAAACAGATAGTAGGATAGGTCATGGCACCCTTGATTTTTTTCTTGAGGGCCATGGATTTTTCCATGAAAACAGCAAGTCTTCCAAGGATAGTATCAAGTATACCGCCGGTTTCACCTGCTTCGATCATATTTGAAAAAAGATTGTCGAAAACATTTGGATGTTTTCGCATAGCGTCGGCAAATGTAGTACCAGTTTCTACATCCGTTTTGATATTTGTTAAAACTTTCTTAAACGACTTGTTTTCCTGCTGTTTCGCTAAAATTTCCAGCCCTTGAACCAAGGGGAGTCCTGCATCAATCATGGTTGAGAGTTGTCTGGTAAAAATGACAAGATCTTTTCCAGTTATTTTAGGGGCAAAAAAGGAAATGTTTTCAAAAAGATCTTTAGGCTTTACCTTTATAACAGGATCTTTGATGCGAAGACGTTTGACATGGTTTAGGGCTGAAGCCTGATCAGGTGCTTCTATCTCACCTTTGCGCTTGTCACCGTGTGCGTTGATACCTTTCCACGTATAGATAGGCATTATTTGATCTCCTGCATGATTCTATTTTTTAAATTAAACTAACAATCTGCTGAGGCCACAGGCTACCCGTTGCTACGTCTGTTCAAGGACATACCAGCGTTGAGATTCAGGTGGATGTAAGTCTATTAAATACAAAGAAATAATTAAATATCAAGATGGATTTATTCTATATCATGAAGTTAGAGATTACAAGCTAGAGTAGTATTATTAGGAAATAAATTAGTAGGTAGACCTTAGCTTACTTGATAGTGAGAGAAACAACGTTCTGTTGAGGATATTAAATTCTGAGCCTATTGTGCTTTTTTCTTGTTTTAAGTGACCCCCCTTGGTATTATGTCTAATTTGGTGGCGAAATAATAGTAGGAATACAACTTCTACTATTTGATTATATTGAATAAGTATCAGAGACCTTAAGGAGATCGGCATGCAGAATCAAGCTGCTAAAAGTTATAGTGAAAGAAGTTTTAAACCCGTTGTTGAAAAGTGTGAAGGGTGTGAGAGAATCGTAGAAGAGTCTGGTTCTCAATACTGTAAATCATATCTTCAGCCTGAGTCCAAGTGGCGTCTTGGAATTTGTAATTTTGCAACACATGCCAAGCCGGAGATTAATGTGATAACGGTAAGGATCAACCCACTGAAAGCTGCAAAACGAGCATCTGCGAATAAAGTCTGATAATAGACAAAGAATTTTAAAAAGGCGTTACTCCTATTTTGGGAGTAACGCCTTTTTTTTTGATGTTCTTCAGTTACTGCAAAATATATTCAGGCCAATTCAGGTCTGTCCCCAAAAATTGCTGTTCCTACTCTGATAATCGTTGCCCCCTCTTCAATAGCAGTTGTGAAATCCTGTGACATGCCCATGGAGAGTTCCACATTATTATTGTCTGTGAATAGATTCTTGTCTGCTAGTTCTTTGCTGAGTTTGTTCAGATTTCTAAAATGAATTCGTGTTTCTTCATTGTTTTGTGAAAATGGAGGGATGGTCATCAATCCCACAGGCCGAATCTGAGAAAGTTCGCTGATTTGTTTGAGAAGCTCCTCGGCTTTTTTTGGAGAAACACCAGATTTTTTTGGATCCTCCCCAATATTTACCTGAATGAGAATGTCGAGTTTTTTATCGAGTTTCTTCAGATGATTATTTAACGACTTTGCCAACTTGTATCGGTCGACGGTTTCAACCATGGAAAACAATTCTGCTGCCTGTTTTGCCTTATTGCTCTGGATATGACCGATAAAATGAAAAAATGCGGTGTTGCTGATACACTCTATTTTTTTTGCTGCTTCCTGAATGTAGTTCTCACCAAAGTGAACTTGCCCGGCTTTGATTGCGTCGTTGATACTGTCAATGGAGTGGCGTTTAGAAACAGCTATTAATTTGATTGCAGCTGGATCCCTGTTACAGGTTAATGCTGTGTTTGTTATACTGTCTCGGATTTTACGGAGGTTGTCACTGATGCTCATAGTTTTGACCTATGCTTTATAGTTAAAGAGTTGCTCTACGTTTCTGCTGGTCTGGTCAGCGACTTCTTCGATTGTTATTCCTTTTAATGCTGCGATTTTCTCTGCAGTATAGAGTAAGTATGAAGATTCGTTTCGTTTTCCTCTCCAGGGAACAGGAGCCAGAAATGGCCCGTCTGTTTCGATGATCAATGAAGTGAGTGGTGTGGCTGCTACTACTTCTTGTAATTCGAGCCCATTTTTAAAGGTCACAACCCCTGGAATCGAGACCAGAAACCCCATGGCGATAATTTTTTTAGCAAGTTCTGTGTTGCCTGAAAAACAGTGCATTACGCCACGATCAGGAAAGGGGCCAAGAGACTCTAGTAACTCTAGTGTATCATCATGCGCTTCCCTGTCATGAATGATTACTGGAAGGCCGAGTTCTTTTGCAAGGAGTAATTGTTTGCGAAAAGCGATTTTTTGAAGAGAGGGGTCGGTATACTGTTTTGCGTAATCCAGGCCGATTTCACCATAGGCAACAACGTGCTCTTTGTTGTCAGTAGCAAGTGTTTTTAGGCGCTCGTAGCAGTCATCATCGGTTTGTACGATGTCGTGAGGGTGGATACCAACGGTGGCTTTGATCATCGGGTACTGCTTTGCGAGATTAATTGCGGCCTGAGAACTCTCTTCATCTATTCCTATAGTGATAATCGAACGTATTCCGTTTGCTTCTGCCCTTGCAAGTACTGCATCAAGGTCTTCCTTGTAATTGCTCATATCAAGGTGACAGTGGCTATCGATTAAGTAACTGCTTGAGTTGATCGTCGGTATTGGAGGCTTGGTCTTCTTCATAGGGGGCCGGCTTGCTTCCTAGCAGATTTGTTCTTCTGCTGAAATATTGAAATATGTTTGAATTTATTTTCCTGTTTTGTACAGTAATATATATAATGCATTTTCTCTCCACACAAATATGCATATTTCCAAAACTTTTCCAGTCATTTTAGCAAGTGAGGTTTTTTTGATGAACATTGATCCACGGATAAAAAAAAGAAACTTACAGGCAAGGGGGATAGAACCTGCTGATTGTGTGTTGAAAAATTGCAATGTAGTTGATGTCTTTTGTGGGGATATTATCGAAACAGATATTGCGATTTGTGATGAATATATTGCAGGTATTGGCAACTATAGCGGCGTTGAAGAAATCGACTGTAATGGTTCATACGTGAGCCCTGGATTTATGGAAGGGCATATTCATATAGAAAGTTCCATGCTCAGTCCCAGGCAATTTGTGAGTACTGTTCTTCCCCATGGCACAACGACTGTCATTTGCGATCCACATGAAATAGCAAATGTAGCCGGCGTTGAAGGGATTAAATATTTATTGGACGAAAGTAAAAATCTTCCCTGTGCAATATATGTGATGGCCCCATCCTGTGTTCCTGCAACTCATCTGGAAAATTCCGGAGCTATTCTTTCTTCTCAGGAGATTGCGCAACTGCTAGATTTACCCCAGGTAATTGGAATTGCCGAAATGATGAATTTTCCTGGAGTTCTTTTTCAGGATGATGAAGTTATACAAAAGTTATCTCTTGGCAAGAAAAGACATGTGCCCATTGATGGCCATGCCCCTGGTCTTAGTGGGAAGGACTTGCAGGCCTATATAGGGAATGGGATACTGTCCGATCATGAATGCGCAACAGCTGAAGAGGCACGTGAGAAGCTGTCGTCCGGAATGTTTGTTTTTATCAGAGAAGGTTCCACGGCACGAAATTTAGAGGATCTGTTACCGGCAGTAACCAATACAAATAGTCATCGTTGTTTGCTGGTTACCGACGATTGCCATCCCGATGAATTGTTAAGAGATGGTCATCTGGATCGGATTCTTCGCAGGGCAATTAAGCTAGGACTTGATCCCATTACTGCACTTCAGATGGTTACTCTAAATGTCGCTAATTACTTTGGCTTAAGTGGACGAGGCGGCATTGCGCCGGGCTATAGAGCTGATCTTGTAATTTTTGATGATTTGCAGGATATCAGGGTCAAAAAAGTTTTCTCGGGAGGCCGTCTAGTAGATAGCGAAAAGCTTTTAGGAATAACCGGACCGAAAGTTCTAAGTGATAAATATCCTGCAGTTTTTGATTCGGTTCATGTTGATATGGAAAACATATCTTTTCAAATTCCTGCCGATGGTGAGTTTGCAAAGGTTATTGGCATCAAAAAAGATCAGTTGCTAACCGAATCGCTAGAGCTTTCCGTGTTGAAAAAAGATGGTTATGCCGTTGCTGACCCTGCTAGGGATATCCTTAAGCTTGCGGTTGTGGAGCGTCACCACTCAACTGGGAATATAGGCCTTGGCTTTGTTCAGGGATTTGGTCTTAAGCAGGGGGCATTGGCTTCAACAGTGGGACATGATTCTCATAATATTACGGTGATTGGAGCAAACGACAGGGATATGGAACTGGTAGTTCAGAAAATTGTAGCACAGGGTGGAGGGCTTGCTATCGCCAATAATGGAAAAATTGTGGCGAGTCTTATTCTTGATGTCGCAGGTCTTATGGCAACAGATACTGCGGAGCATCTTGCAGATAAATTTGCCGATTTACTGAAGGTTGCAGCGAGTTTGGGGGGACGGATTACAGACCCTTTTATGTTGATGAGTTTTCTGGCTCTACCTGTTATTCCCCATTTAAAAATGACCGATCTTGGCCTTGTTGATGTTGATGCCTTTAGTCATACAAGTTTATGGGTATAAGGGGACAAAAAGAGAAGCGAGGTAAGTGTTGTTATGTCAGTGTGTTAGGTGTGGTCGGCTTTCCGTTCTGGGCTGTTTTGCCATATCAGGCTGAATTTTTTAGGAAAAATTAAAAAACATCTTCATATCAATATGAATCTGTCGTATACTAACTAGCGTTACTGTTAACACACTATGTGTTTTATTTGACGGAAGAAATTTTTGTTTTTAGTTTTAAAATTGAAAGATGGTCGCTGGTTACTGGCTATAAGCTGGATTAACAAGCTTTAGAGTTTGTCGTAAAGACTCGTAATTAAGGAAAGAGGTACTTGGCATGAATTATGGAATAGTCAGTCAAGAGCAACTGGAACAGATCGATACGATTTTGGCTGGTAAGCTCATTAAACTTGGTGTTGACTGCGTTATTATTATAGATATGGCAGGAAATATTATCACAGCTAAAGATAACGGTGAAAGCAAATATGATGTGTATTCATTTGCTGCACTCGCTGCTGGCAATTTTGCAACCGTTGATGCTATGGCCAAGTTAGTAGGAGAGGCCGAATTTTCCCTCTTATTCCATAAAGGTAAGGAATCGAATATTCACTTTAGTAAAATAGATGATGAGTTACTGTTAATTTCAATGTTTGGAAAAGATATATCCCTCGGATTTCTAAGGTTAAATGTAGTAGAGGCCATCGAACAGATTCGTAAGGTTTGGGAAGCCAATAGAGACTGATTGAGATTCTTATTATTGTTTCTTATTAGCCAAACATATTTGATATCGGGGGAAAGTCGTTGAGTTTTATCAACTTAAAAGACAAAGTAGTTCAGGTTAAAATTGTTTATTATGGACCGGGTAGGTGTGGGAAGACGACCAATCTTGAGTATGTTAATCGTAAATTCCGTGATCAGATTCAGTCTGAAATGGTCAGCTTAAAAACACATGGTGACCGGACATTGTTTTTTGATTTTCTTCCCTTTGATATGGGACAAATCAAGGGATATGATATAAAAATCCAATTATATACAGTTCCTGGGCAGGTGAAGTATAATGCAACCCGGAAACTCGTTTTAAAAGGGGTAGATGGTGTTGTTTTCGTGGCCGATGCCATGGAAAAACAAAGAGAAAAAAATATACGTTCTCTGAATCAGTTGCATGAAAATCTTCAGGCATACAAAGAGTCAATCTTTAAGCTTCCTCTGGTTATTCAATATAATAAAGTAGATCTGAAGGATCATGGGGTACCAATATTGCCCACCGCAGTACTACGGAAAGATCTGAATAGTCGCTTGAAGGTACCTGATTTTGAAGCAAGTGCTATTACGGGATATAATGTCGCAGCAACCTTGAAAAAAATTATTTCATCAACGGTTGTTTCTATACAGAAAAAATTACTTTAGGGAATGAATGGTGACACAGCAGAGCGGAAATCAATTTGATGATGATCTGACCGTTGGTTTGGACAACGATGGATCTTTTTCTACAGACTCTATAGACTTGTTTGAGTTTACTGGTGACGAAGAATCTCCCATCGCCAGATTAAAGACAATCATTCTTTCCATTGATTGGGAAATTAATGATGAAATTCTGCAGCAGCTGGAGGATGAACTTGTTGATCTGGCTGATATATGGTCCGGTGATAAGGTAAAGCTAATTTATATTCAGGGTTTAAGTAAGATAGGGAAGTATATTTACAAAGAAAGAGCCAATGCTCACCCTAATTCTATTAAATTGCTGATTACTTTTTATCATAATCTCGAAAAGATTGTCTCTTCAGATGATTTGATGAGTGAAGACGAAAAGAAGCAATTACTTATAGAAGATGTGAAAAAGTTTGATCAATTAAAGTCCCAGATTGGAACGGTGGCACCTAGGGAAGACGATGAAATTGTGCCTGCTCCAGGGATACCTGTTGATGATATACAGGAGCTCAAAGCATTAAAGGCTCAGGTACTAGGAATTGATTGGGAGATTAACGATGTCGAGCTACAGAAACTGAGCGATGAAGTTCTTCGGTTGGAAGATGTGTTCAGTCATAGTAAAGCAAAACTTATTCTGCTTCAAGGGATTGGAGCGTTAAGTGCCTATATCAATAAGATGAGGAGTAGATCAAATAGTACGGCTTTTACTCTTTTGCACTCTTTTTATGGCGTGCTCGAAACCATTTCTTCTTCCACACTAGTAACAGAAGATGAAAAACGCTTACTTCTTGCTGAAGTCGATAAATTCAAATCATTTAAGGCAGAGATTGCTAAAAGTCCAGCTGAGTTAACAGATGGTTCTAGAGCCGATAGTGTTCCTCCTGAAAGCGTAACTGCTACGGAAGTGATAGCTGCAGAGAGTGATGCTCTGGATGTGTTGCCTGCAGATGATAGTGATGAACAGGTTCAGGTGGCATCCGATGTTGATACGCGTCTTTCTACTGTGTTTGGGGATGTGGAAGATGTTTTTGACAATGAAATTGCTGATAAGAGTGTTGCCCTGGAGGGGGTAAATGTTGAAACTGAGGCCGATGATGATTCCGACGAGGAAGCATTGCCCCACGAAGATGGAGCTATAGCGCCTGCCCTTGCTGAAGTAGAAGAAGAAAGTAGTTTTAGTGTGGAAAAACTTGCAGAAGATCTTGCTAAATCGCAAAAAGATGAAAAATCCGAAAAAAATGAAGCTGTTATTTCCGGAGTAGATGTTGAAACCGAAGCCGATGATGAATCCGATGAAGAGAAACTTCCCTATGAAGATGGTGAGGTTGCACCTGCCCTAAGTGGAAGTTTCGATGATGCCAGTTTTAACGGAGGAAGTCTTGATGCTGGCATTGAAGAATCAGATTCTGAAGATCTCGATAATAGGTTGGATTCATTTTTTGATGATGAAGTTGAGACAGCAACGAATGAATGGAGTGGTGAACAGCTAAATAAAGTAGGGGCACTTGATACTGAAGTTGCTGAAGATGCCGAAAATATTTTCAGTGCCATTGATGATAATGAAATCACTGCTGGAGATGATCTTGTTGCCGCCTTGAGTGATGTTGAAGAAGATGATTCGTCTGCTGAAACTGAGTTTGTTGCCGCCTTGAGTGATGTTGAAGAAGATGATTCGTCTGCTGAAACTGAGTTTGTTGCCGCCTTGAGTGATGTTGAAGAAGATGTTTCGTCTGCTGAGGCTGAGTTTGTTGCCGCCTTGAGTGATGTTGAAGAAGATGATTTGTCTGCTGAGACTGAGTTTGTTGCCGCCTTGAGTGATGTGGATGAAGATGATTCGTCTGCTGAAACTGAGTTTGTTGCCGCCTTGAGTGATGTTGAAGAAGATGATTCGTCTGCTGAAACTGAGTTTGTTGCCGCCTTGAGTGATGTTGAAGAAGATGATTCGTCTGCTGAGGCTGAGTTTGTTGCCGCCTTGAGTGATGTTGAAGAAGATGATTCGTCTGCTGAAACTGAGTTTGTTGCCGCCTTGAGTGATGTGGATGAAGACGATCCATCTATTGAAGATGATTTTGCTGAAGCGTTCATTGATAAAAACGGAGACGAACTAGAGCAGTCAGAAATTGAGATTCCTGAGTCCTTAACAACAGACGAAGCAGACGTCGATCAGGATGCTCCGGAAATCATATTGACTGAGGATGATGAACAGCCAGTAGCTAAAGCAGTTCTGGAGAAAAGCATAGAAGAAAGTCTCTCTTTCTTTGATGATGAAGTTTCAGCGCCTGTTTTTAAAGAGACAGAGGGAGATATTGTACCTGAATCTCCACTAGAGGAAGATTCCAGGCAGGATCATCTGTCGTTTCTTGATGAAGAAGTTCCCGCTCCTGCGTCAACTGAAACTTTTGAGCAATTCTCAACTGATGATATAGATGGTGCTCTTTCTTTTACTGGAACAGATGATGACGTGGTTGCTGCCCTTAGTGATGAACAGGTTGAACCCGATAGTGAAGAGTTTGTTGAGAGTTTAACTGGTGCAGATACATTTTTTGAAGAAACTGTTGCTCAGGAAGTGCCAGTTGCTGATACAGCGCTTTCCTTTTTTAATGAAGAATCTGCCCCAACAACGGAGCAGGAAGAGGATGACAATGATCAGATTCAGTTTACCCTGCCTGGTGAAATAGCAACTGACGAAGCATTAGATTCGGACGGAATCCGAGATTCATCAATTGATGATGTCATTGAATTTAATGTTCCCGGCGAAGATGATTCAACTGAAGTACTTTTTGTTGCCGACGAAGCGTTCGAAACTACGACACAGAGTGATGAGGTTATTTTTGAAGCAGTTGCCGATGATGTTGAGGTGGATTCTTTGCCTGGTGAGGTCTTTACTGATTCTGCGGATCTTGTTCAACCCGATGAAGAAGTTGAATTTCTGGAAGCCCGGGAGACAGGCTATTCCTCCGATGATTTGCTCACTCTTACACAGCTTATTCCCTCATTCAGGGAAAATATTGATGCAGAGGCAATACAAAGTATATTCTCTGAAATCAATCGGTTGAGAAGTGATCCGAATGCCACCAGCACCATTAAAATATTCTTGCAGTTACTTTCAACAGTATGCCAAAATATTTCTACGGTTCCAAAAGAAGCTGAAACTGCTAATTTGTTATTGATGCGTAAAATTCTTTCCGGTCTTCATTCCTGTGTATCTTCAGAGGTTTTAGAAGCTGAAGTCCAGAAACAGCTGTTGGGATGTACTAGTCAGGTACTATTAGGCCAATACGATAATGCGGATAATGGCGAAGGGGAGGCTTCTTCTGACTCCGAGGAAGCTCCGTCTGAGCTGGAGAGTGTGGGCGATGGTCTCGATGTTGAAGAACAGCTGCAACAAGCCCAACCCTTGAAAAGTGACGAGCAAATGAAGTCGTTTGTACATGAGGAATTGGCTGAGATCAGGAAACTCTTTTTAGATGAAATAACCACGCTAAGAAAGGAAATTACTGATAAATAATAGAAGAACGTAATCTCAAATGAAAAAGACCTGTTCCACTGGAACGGGTCTTTTTTTTTGCTTTTTGTTTTTTTTTGTTTCTATCTATTAAGCCCTATAATACTCAGGATTGCATATAGCAAAAGCCAGCAGATAATAAAGAGAAACAGAGGGGTAAAGCTTTTGTTTTTGGTTTGAAGGTAAGCAATGGCAATGAGCAGTGTGATAGGAACAAATACTCCGGCAACCAACGGAGGGAGGTAGCGAAGGAGTTCCTGAAGCCCAAGAAAAAACCAGGGACCATTGATATGAGTCACTCCAAGATGGTCAGGTTCTAAAGGGGCCGTGATAAATATGGAAAAAGCAAAAATAGAAATGGCCAGGATAATATGGTTATTAAATGCAACTTTGTATTTTTTGACATGCCCCCATGCCAACCATCCCCAAAGAAGGCCAAAACTAATAATATGGTTCAGGTAGATTCTTTTCATTCCATTTTCTGAGATGGAAAAAAAGAGATCATTTATGGTGGCTCCTATATAGGGAATATCAAGAAGAATTGCTTCAGCAATCATTCCAGCGGAGAACCCTGTGGAATCTCCGCGCAGTACATAACCAGTAAAGAGAATAAGAAGCGCAACTGGAAGTGTTGCCGTGAGCATAATCCACTGTCTTGATGAGTAACTTTGAGCCAATGAAAATATACCAATCACATGACATATGCAGAAAAGGAAAAAAAGTTGGCTGGAGTAGAAATGAAGTGAACGAAAATATGCTCCAAATGGAACTAGCATATCAAGTGTTGAGACTGAATACAGAGGGGTGGAGGGATCATACTGGAGCCCGACAACAACACCTGAAAGCACGGAAATATAGAGTGCAAGGAGCGAATACTCACCCCATCGAATACTCTCAAATGTTTTTCTGATTAGTTCCACGGCGAGCTTTTTGCTGTGCTAGATAGTAACAATATACCCACCATCATCCTTTAATTTTTCTACGTTATAGCGTGTTAGTGGTTTCTTTGCAGGACCATGGAGAACATCACCTTTTTTTGAAAAACGACTCTGATGGCATGGACATTCAAGGATACTATCCTTCTCGTGATAATTAATTGTGCAGCCAAGATGCGTACATTTTCTAGATAAGGCCCATGTTGAGTCACCGTTATCGAATAAGATGAAATCACGTCCAAGGTGGAAACCGCCGTCGGGAAGGGATTGAGTGATTTCAACGATCCGTGGTTTACGTGGGATTGAATACCCTGAAAAACGCGAAATTGGATAGAGAGCGGCAATGCTGGCACAAATAAGAAGGAATTTGCGTTTCGTCGCAGAATGTTTTTTGGTATCAGGACAAGCCATGAAAAGCTCTGAGTAGGGGAACGCAGCTATTGTTTTGGAAATGCTGCAAGTAAGCGTTGGTTGACATGCTCGGGAACAAGCTCACAAACATCTCCACCATGTCTTGCTACGTCTTTGATAATGGAAGAGCTGATATAAATCCACCTAAAGCCGGGCATGAGAAAGATGGTGTCCACCTCCCTTTCCAGTTTCCTGTTCATAAGTGCCAGCTGAAACTCATAATCAAAATCGGAAACAGCTCGAAGTCCACGTATAATAGCACTTGCCCCTTTTGTAGCCGCATACTGTACCAGTAGTCCAGAAACGGTGTCAACTTCAATACGGGAATAATCATTTGGGAAACACTCCTTCGCCATTTCCATGCGCTCCTCCGGAGAAAAAAGAGGTTTTTTCGCGGGGTTGATGGCAATGGCTATAATGACTTTATCAAAGAGGTTTAGGGCCCTGTCTATTATATCAAGGTGTCCCATTGTTATGGGATCGAAAGTACCTGGGTAAATAGCAAGGCTTTTACGATGCTGAGTCATTTTTTGCTGAACCTTTGTCTCTTTTATACAATTATTTTTTGAGTTAAGTTAGGAAGACTTTACTCTGTAAAACCAGAAGCTCGTATCACCGTAGCGTCTTTTATTTGATAATTCCAGGTGTTCATAGCATTGAGGCAATGTTACTCCGCTGCACTCTTCTGCAACCACAAGCGTGTTTGAGTTGAATATGTCACTTGTATCTATTGCTGCAAGACTTTTATCAGCAAGCCCATTTTCATAGGGGGGGTCAAGAAAAATAAGGTCAAAAGGGTTTTCTCCAAAGGACTCGTTGAGTTGTAAATTCATTCCCCGGCTCAGGTCATGTTTAATAATAACAGCTTTATTATCAGAATCCGTATTCTTTCCCTGAAGGCAGAGATTGCAATTTTTCTTTATTAGCTGTAGGGCTTTGTGGTTTTTGTCAATAAAGACAGCCTGCATCGCACCTCTACTTAAGGATTCGAGTCCTAAGGCACCTGTTCCAGCATAGAGATCAAGAACGCGAGCTGAAAGAACCTTGTCGCCTATAATGCTGAACAAGGCTTCACGAGCCCTGTCGGCGGTTGGCCTTATAAGGTTTGATTGTCCGGGAGTGAAGAGCTTTCTACCCCGGAATTGTCCGCTGATGATTCGCAATTATTTATATTGGGCAATAAAAGTTTCAGCAATTTGAACGGCATTTAAAGCAGCACCTTTTAAGATATTGTCTGAAACCACCCATAAGTTAATTCCATTTTCTATGGACTCATCTTCACGAATACGGCCAACGAGAGTTTCAAATTTTCCAGCGCAGTCAGTAGCCAGTGGGTACTTGAAATTTTCGGGGTCATCAACAAGTTTTACCCCAGGTGCACTGGCAAGGAGCTCTTTCACCTCGCTTGCTGTGATTTTGGATTTGGTCTCAATATTAACAGACTCCGAATGGCCATAGTAAACGGGTACCCGGACGGTCGTTGCAGTAATGCCTATGGTATCATCTTCAAAAATCTTTCTGGTCTCGTTAACCATTTTCATCTCTTCTTTGGTGTAGCCATTTTCAAGAAAAGAATCAATGTGGGGGATGCAGTTAAAAGCAATTTGGTGAGGGTAAACAGAAGCCTTTAGTTCTTTTGCTTCGGCGTAAGCTTTTACCTGACTGTCAAGCTCTTCGATTGCCTTCGCGCCGGTACCGGAAACAGCCTGATAGGTAGAAATAACGAGGCGTTTAATGCCAACTTTATCAAGAATAGGCTTTAAGGCAACCAGCATCTGTATGGTGGAACAGTTGGGATTGGCGATGATACCATGATTGGTGTGCTGAGCAATGGCGTGGGGGTTTACTTCAGGCACAACAAGGGGGATTTCAGGATCCATGCGATAGGCACTAGAATTATCAATTACAACCGCACCTGCAGATGCGGCGGCAGGTGCAAAATTAAAAGATCTTTCAGCGCCTGCAGAAAAAAGGGCGATATCAATATCTTTGAAGGCATCTGTACTGAGAAGTTGAACCTCAAGTTCTTCTCCCTTGAAGGTAATCTTTTTGCCAATCGAGCGTTTTGAAGCGAGAAGGCGTAGCTCTTTGATTGGGAAGTCACGTCTTTTAAGAACATCAAGCATTGCGCCGCCAACTGCTCCGGTGGCACCAGCAATAGCTACATTATATTTTGGTGAATTTTCACTCATGATAGAACCTTAATTTAGCAAATTTTTTTCTGAAATAGTCTTCGGCTTCATACTTAAAAAATGGTGCTGCCTAGATGGGGAGTATTTTTACTATTTCTTTCCGTTGTCTAGCGAGTTTAAGTAAAGTTGCAAAGAGTAACAAATAATCCAATTCTCAGCAATATACATTGTTTTTAAAATAAAAAAAGCGCCAGGTCTTTGTTATCCGAGGCGCTTATAATCAACCTTTGAGTGGAGGCTCAAGGGTTTTGTTTTTTGACAGAAGTTGTTGGCTTCTTAACAGAGCGTACTTTTTTGACTATGCCATATACCGGGCCAGATGCAAGGTAGGTGAGAAAAAGGGTGAAGAGCATAATTTGAGGCTCTGCAGCAACCAGAACAAAAAGTAGCAAAAAAGCGACAAGTACCTGGAAACGTTTGATCTTAAAGTTTGGCAATTGTTTGAAGCTATAGTAAGTGTGGGTGGAAACCATCAGATAGGAAAGGATATAAACAAGCAAGAGTATAGAGATATGTTTTACCTCTCCTGTTATACCGAGAAAATGGCTGAACAGTACAGCGGCCGATATCATAGCAGCGGCTGCGGGGCAGGGGAGGCCGACAAAGTTTTTAGATTCCGCTTTTGAATCCTGAGCATTAAAACGGGCAAGTCGAAGAGAGGTCATTGCCACATATAAAAATGCTGCCAGCCATCCATATCGTCCATATGGATGAAGGGCCCAGAGATAACCTAAAACTGCGGGCGAGACCCCGAAGGAAACCATATCGCACAAGGAGTCAAGTTCTGCTCCAAACTGACTTGTGCTATGGGTCATTCTGGCAACTCTACCATCAAGTGCATCAAAAATAGCTGCAACCAGTATAGCAGTTGCAGCAGTTTTGAAGTCTGAATTGATCGCAGATACTATGGAATAGAAGCCGCAAAATAAACTGGCCAGTGTAAACATACATGGCAGTGGGTAAAAGCGGTTGTTGAGATCCTGTTGGCTGTCAATCATGTGTAATACTCCATAAAAATGAGACCATACTCTACTTGGGAAATGATGCGATGGCGGTTTCTCCAGAGCGCACCTTCTGGCCTAATTTAACGTGTACAATACTGGCTGCCGGGAGATACAAATCGACTCGTGACCCAAAACGAATAAGACCGAAGCGTTCTCCCCGTTTCACAGTGTCAGTTGGCTCAAGCCAGTTAACGATACGTCTGGCAATCAGTCCGGCAATTTGGACAAAGGCCATGCGGTGACCTGATTGGGAGGTAAGAATAATTCCACAACGTTCATTCAGTAGTGCACCCTTGTCACTGTCTGCAGAATAGAATTTTCCAGGTTTGTAGGCAATTTCTTCAACTACCCCATCTATTGGGATTCTGTTTACATGGACATTGAAAATGTTCATAAAGATAGAAATCTTGATGACTTTATCCTGTAAATAGATGTCGTCATTCTGTTCTTCAATCACTATGATTTTTCCATCGGCTGGAGAAATCAGCTTTTCAGGTTCTGCATCACTCATTCTTTCAGGATCACGAAAGAACGCAACAACAAAGCTTGTGATTGCAAGCGATGGCCATGCCAAAAACTCGTATCCGAGGATGGCAGTGATAAGTGTTACAAATGCGGCAAAAACAATAAATGGGTAGCCTTCGCGGGCAATTGGAATCCTTGGCTGAATCATAATTATATATTTTTTATGGTGGACTGATAACAGCAAAAAGCAGATAACGATAGTTCGATATCTGCTTTTTGCTGTGAATCTTTATAAGCGTACTGCAAGAATATTGTTTTTCCTGAAGCTCAGTATCGCTACTTTGGTGCTCTTGCCATGGCTATGGTTCCAGTGCGAACGATTTCCTTGATTCCAATGGGACGAAGAATATCAATGATAGCCTTGATTTTAGTAGATGATCCTGTCACTTCAACGGCATAGGCTTTAGGGCTGACATCGACTACTTTTCCTCGGAAGATATCAATAACCCGAAGAACCTCAGCACGACTTGTATTCTCGGCTTTGACTCTGATAAGTGCCATTTCCCTTTCGACGTATTCATTTTCACTGATATCAGTTACTTTGATAACATCAATAAGTTTGTGGAGCTGTTTGGTGATCTGTTCAACGATGGCATCACTGCCATCGGTTACCAGTGTAAGACAGGAGAGTGAAGAATCCAGAGTTTCTGCAACACTGAGGCTTTCAATGTTAAAGCCACGGCCGCTGAATAAACCAGTAACCCGGGAAAGGACTCCTGGTTTATTTTGAAGAAGAACTGAAAGTGTATGTTTCATCGGTTTATCCTGTGAATATAAAAATCTAGTTGTTCATAAGGTGCCTGGCCAGCAGGCACCTTTAACCATTTAACTTTTTGTTTCTATGAACAGAAAGTATCAGACAAGAAGCATCTCGGTGGTAGCCTTTCCAGCAGGCACCATTGGAAAAACACCTTCTTCTCTGGCGATACGAAAATCCAGGATAACAGTGCTTTTCTTCACAGCTTCCAGGGCTTTTTTGATCGTTTCCTCGACTTCACTTGTTTTGTCGCAACGATAACCTATTGCACCGTAAGCTTCAGCAAGAGCTACGAAATCAGGGGTGACTTCCATAACGGTTGCAGCATAGCGTTTGTCGTAGAAAAGTTCCTGCCACTGACGAACCATACCAAGGTAGTTGTTGTTCAGAATGCAGACAATAACCGGGCAGTTATACTGCTTGGATGTAGCCAGTTCCTGGATGTTCATCTGAATGGAACCGTCTCCTGCAACATCAATAACCGTTGCATCGGGAAAGGCCATTTTGGCACCAATGGCAGCAGGAAGTCCATAACCCATCGTTCCCAGACCTCCGGATGTTATTAAGCGTCTTGGCTTGTTAAATTTGTAAAACTGGGCAGCCCACATCTGGTTCTGGCCAACTTCCGTGGTGATAATAGCGTCTCCACCTGTCAGCTCGTCCAGTTTTTCAACAACAAACTGTGGCTTAATGGTCTCGCCTTCGTCGATATAGCACATGGGATGTTTCTCGGTCCATGTGTTGATTTTATTAATCCACTCCGAATGTGATGAACATACTTCTTCAAGGTTAGCCCCGGAGGAGTTAAGCCAGCTATTCATAGCAGTAAGAGCATGTTTACAATCAGCTACAATTGGAATATCAACGGTGACGTTTTTACTGATGGAGGTTGGGTCAATATCGATATGGATGATTTTTGCATGCGGTGCAAAGGCATCAATTCGTCCGGTAACTCTGTCATCAAAACGGGCACCAACAGCAATAAGCACATCGCTTTTGGCAACGGCCATATTGGAAGTATAACTTCCATGCATACCGAGCATTCCCATGGAAAGAGGATCTCTACCAGGAAATCCGCCAAGTCCCATAAGTGTCATGGTGACAGGGATGTTCAGCTTTTTGGCAAGTTCAGTGAGTTCTTCGCTACTGTTGGAAAGAATGACTCCGCCACCAACGTAGAGGACGGGCTGCTTGGCTTTTAAGATTTCTTTACATGCCTTTTCAATCTGTCCCATATGAGGTTCATATGTGGGCTGGTAATTTTGCATGCGGATAGGTTTCTTTTCAGTAAACTCCACCATGGAAGCAACAACATCCTTTGGTAGATCAACCAGTACAGGACCAGGACGCCCCGTACGCGCAATATGAAAGGCCTCGCGCAGGGTTGGAACCAGATCTTCTGCTTTGTTGACGAGATAATTATGTTTGGTACATGGACGTGTGATACCTACGATATCAACTTCCTGGAAGGCATCGTTACCAATAAGAGGCGTTGGTACCTGGCCGGTCAGGATAACCATTGGAATGGAGTCCATATAGGCGGTGGCTATGGCTGTTACACCATTTGTTGCGCCGGGACCGGATGTGAGAAGTGCCACCCCGACATCTCCGGTTACACGCGCAAGACCATCGGCTGCGTGAACTGCTCCCTGTTCATGGCGAACAAGAACATGCTTCACTTTGGAATCCATAAGGGTGTCATAGAGGTCAATTACTGCCCCCCCAGGAAATCCAAAGATTGTTTCAACCCCCTCTTCAAGGAGGCACTCTACTATGGCTTCAGAGCCTGTCATTTTTCCCATGAACCCTCTTCCTTTATATGTGTGTTAAGGTTTTATTAGAAAATTTACTGATAAGTCGCTACAAAAAACAAGGACTATAAGATGATGATATATATCTAGCTATCGCCTAGATGTCAATATTTAGAAGAAGCTGAAAAGAAAAATTGCCTTAAATAGCTGATTTTCTAGTTCTCAAAAATTCCCTGCTTGACAAGTTGGTCCTATGGTGATTAGTTCTTCTTCTTAAGAATTAATACAAAATATAATTAAGAGATTTTTATGTGTTCACAGAAGAACCTATCAAACCTACTACTATCCCTGCTTAGGGAATCGTCTGTGGTGGGTATTGGAAAGTTCTGAAACGTACATCGTTAAGATAACTTGATAATCCGGAAAGGCCGCAGCGTTTACTGCGGCCTTTTTTTATTTGTGCCCAGGTGGACGTGTGGAATGTGGCTGGTATCGGGCAACAAAAAAAGAGGAAAAGCATGAAATCTGAAGCTGTAAAGAAGTACAGACCTTATCCGGTTGTTGATCTGCCCGATCGTTCCTGGCCAGAAAAAACTATAACCAGTGCTCCTCTCTGGTGCAGTGTTGATCTTCGGGATGGTAATCAGGCGCTTGTCCAGCCTATGAATCTACAACAGAAAATTGAGCTTTTTAAATTGTTGTGTGATGTCGGGTTTAAGGAAATTGAAGTTGGTTTTCCCTCGGCATCCGAGGTTGAATTTGAATTTGCTCGTACGCTTATCGACGATTCCTTAATCCCTGATGATGTGACAATTCAGGTGCTTACTCCGGCACGAGAACATCTTATCAAAAAAAGTTTTGAGGCTGTGAAAGGTGCAAAAAATGTTGTGATGCATCTCTATAATTCCACTTCAACTCTGCAGCGCCGTGCTGTCTTTAAGATGAGTCGTGAAGAGATTACAGTGCTTGGGGTTGAGGGGGCTCGTGTTATTAAAGAAGAGGCCGCGAAGTGTTCCGGGACTCGGTTTCGATTTGAGTATTCGCCTGAGAGTTTTACGGGAACTGAACTTGATTTTGCCTTATCTATCTGTGAAGCTGTTATGGATGTGTGGCAGCCAACGGAGGAGAATCCAGCAATTATAAACCTTCCTTCCACCGTTGAAATGGCCACACCCAATGTGTATGCAGATCAGATAGAGTGGTTTTGTAAACATATGAAAAATCGTAAATCAGCTTTAGTCAGTCTTCATGCCCACAATGACAGGGGGTGTGCGGTGGCTGCAACAGAGCTTGCTCTTATGGCAGGGGGAGACAGGGTAGAAGGGACTCTTTTTGGAAATGGTGAACGTACTGGAAATGTTGATATTGTAACTCTTGCGCTGAATATGTTTACTCAAGGGGTGGACCCTGAACTTGATCTGCATGATATCAACCGATTGATCACAGTATCTGAAAAAGTTACCGATATTCCGGTTCATGTCAGGCATCCCTATGTAGGTGAACTTGTTTATACTGCCTTCTCAGGATCTCATCAGGATGCGATCAATAAAGGGATGGATCTTTGTGAACGTGAGGGAGGTGGCAAATGGGAAGTTCCTTATCTCCCTATTGATCCAAAGGATGTAGGCAGGACATACGAGTCTATTATCCGTATTAATAGCCAGTCCGGGAAAGGTGGTGTCGCCTATATCATGGATAGGGAATTTGGCCTGAAGATGCCCAAGTCCATGCACCCTGAATTTGGTTCTATTATTCAAAAGGTCACAGACAGGGCTGGCAGAGAACTGAAGCTCAGTGAGATTTGGGAAGCATTTGACAGTGAATATCTGCAGAGCAATACTCCATTCTCTTTGAACAGTTTTCATGTGGTGAAACGCCATATTGATAATGATGAACAGGCATCTTTTGCTGAGATTGAGGCCGTGCTTGGAACCAACGGAGAGGAAAAGACCATTAGCGCGAAAGGGAATGGCCCGCTCGATGCCTTTTGTGCTGCCTTAAAATCAGGGCTCACCGAAAAATTCACCCTGAGCAGGTACCATGAACACGCTCTGACCAAGAGCTCAAGCTCGATGGCAGTAGCCTATATTCAGGTGACAATGCCCGATGGTCTCAAAAAATGGGGAGTCGGAATGGATACTGATATAATTGTTGCCTCTATAAAAGCGGTGTTAAGCGCCCTGAATAGATTCGTCTGAGAATGTTTAAGGGGTAGAAAAAATACTCAATAGTCTCGTAAATTGAAAAGCTTTACGGACTATTGAGAAAATATATAAAAGGCTATACCACTTGCTGCAAGCCAGATATTGGTAATATTTGAGATCGTAATATTTAAAATAGCTGCAAGTGGTTTCCGGCGACTCAGTAAGGCAAGACATGATTTGAATTCCGGCCAAGATGTTAGAGAGGCCAGTACCAGAAAGCCAATGACACCCTTTGGAGCTTTAGAATTTTCTGCTGCAAAGGAAACCACCGGATCAAGAAAATATCCGGCTCCCAATAAAAGCATAATCGCCGGAATCAACCATCGTCTGGCGTCCTTATGATACATTTCATCACTCTCCTCCTCGCCTTCACTCGGGCGTAGGAAAAAAAGCGGTACAGTTACTAAGAGTGCCGTGACCAGCCAGTATTTATAATAGGATTCCGGGATAAAATAAAAACTGACGGCAAGTGCTGCGGTACTGAAAATGGTAATCGTACTGTAGAGAGGTTTGGTCTTCATTGTCTGCAAACTCATTTTACAGATAATAGTTGCGACAATTAACAATACCGGGTTCATAAAGTTTGAACCAAGAGGAGTTGAGGCGGCAAACAGGACATCTCCTGCCGTAAGTCCTACAATTAAACAGAGTGCTTCGGGACCATTGGTTATAAAACCCGTGACCGTCCCTATCCCCTTTATATGCTTAATGGATTCGATAATAATTTCCACCGATAGTCCAATAAGCATCATTTCAACTATAATGGCAGATGCTCCCATAAAGGAGAGCTGGATATTCCCCTGAAAGAGCAGGCTGCTTCCGCAAAAAAAGGCGAGTACCAGCACCCATACCGCCATGTCAAGACGTGTCACCGAACTGAGTATAAGTTCTCTCACTGATTCTTTACCTTTATTAGAAATGCTTCTATTTTATCACGAGTAAGTATGATTCCACTGAGTTGTTCCCCTCCACTTTTTAGAGTGGGAATAAACTTCACTCCATCTTTAAGTGAGCGTAGAGGGTTGGTGATTATTTCAACTTTTTCCAGCTGTATATCGTCTGAATCAGTAAGGAGCTCGTCCAGAGCTTTTTTTGCCATATGGCAGCGAGGTCAGAGGTTTGAGTAATAAAAAGTGATGGTCATTTTTTTCTATTAATTATGGGTTGGCAGAAGTTGCATTATTGCTAAACAAAGGATACTGTTAAGTGGAAAAGATTATTGTATACGATACACTGAAACCTCAAAGCTGTTCAACAAAAGTTTTGTTTAAGGGCCTATGAATTTACCCGCTCCTTTGATGATTATCGATGATCAGCGTTTTCTTCAGCATGACACAGGCGGCGGTGATCACCCCGAAGTACCGGCCAGGCTCCGGACCATACGACAAGCCTTGAAAGCGAGCGGTAGCTTCTCGGAGCTTTCCTTTCTCTCGCCAACGGTTGCAACTCGGGAAAGTCTTATGCTTGCTCATACTGAAAACTGGCTTTTCCGCTTTGAGGAGTCAGTCCTTTCCGGTCAGACCTATATTGACCATTCAGATAATCAGGTTAGTTACGATTCATATGATATTGCCTGTCTGGCTGCAGGGGCTGGAATATCAGCTATAGACCTTATTGAAGAGGGATCACAAGATAATATTTTTTGTCTTGTCCGTCCTCCCGGTCATCATGCCGAGCAATCAATTCCCTTTGGGTTCTGTTTTTTTAATAACTGTGTTGTGGCTGCCAGGCACTGGCAACAGAAGTACGGAAAAAAGCGTATTCTTATTTTTGATTTTGATGCACATCATGGGAACGGTATTCAGTCCGCCTTTGAAGAGGAGGCTGATATCTGCTATCTTAGTATCCATGAACACCCTAGTTTTAGTTATCCCGGTACTGGGTATGGCGATGAGCATGGGATGGGAGAGGGGAAGGGGACCATTTTGAATTTGCCGCTTTCTCCTGGCGGAAATGATAGTGATGTAAAGAAACTTCTCGAAAATGTTATTCCACAAAAACTTGAAGAGTGGCAACCGGAAGCAATTATCATTGCGGCTGGCTTTGATGCCCACCTTGCAGATGATATGTCAGGCCTGCAATATTCCACCGAACTTTATTATACTTTTGGTAAAACTGTCAAATCTTGGGCAGACAAGTATACAGCTGGAAAATTACTTTCTATTTTAGAAGGTGGATATGAGCTTTCCGTTTTAGGAGAGTCAGTTGAGGCATATGTAAGAGGTATACTGGAGAAATAGTATCCGGTGTACTTAATTTGAAAATCCATTAAGTGAGGCAGATATGTATATTTTACGACATATGACCCCCGATCCAATTACCGTATCTCCAGACATGTTTCTTCCGGAAGCACGTGCCCTGTTAAATGAATATCACTTCCGTCATCTTCCAGTGGTGGATGGGCAGGGAACACTTGTCGGAATACTCACCGATCGCGATCTGCGTTCTGCATATCCTTCATCCATTATCAGTGACAGTGAAAGAAGACTGGTCTATGAACGTGTCCAGGAGACATCGGTTTCGGAAATTATGTCGACTGAGTGTGTCACACTTGGCACCGATTCAACACTTGATGACGCATTATTTCTTTTTGACAGAGACCAGCCGGGAGCTCTTCCTGTAGTCGAGAACGGTCAGGTGGTGGGGATTTTCTCCAATCGGGACCTGAATGCGGCCTATAAAGCACTTTTTGGGGTTGGCGAAAAAGGTGCAGTGCTTATTGGTATAAAAGATGACGGTAGCCCGACCATTATGACGCGACTGGTGACACTTCTTGAAAAGGAACGGATCCCCTTCACCAGAGTTCTTCGTATTTTTGACAAAGAGGTTGGGGATACAATCTATTTACGAATTAATACCTTTAAGATTGCCGCTGTCCTGGACCTTCTTGAAGAGAATGATTTTGCGGTAAAGAAGGGATAAACTGGAAAAATCCGGTCGAGTAAAATTTGACAATTAAACGTTCACTGCCGAGAGGCTGAATGTCTCAGGTGTTTTTATGTCTATTGATACACTGTTTAATCCGAAATCCATTGCAGTGGTTGGCGCCTCTCGAACTGAGGGGAAAATTGGCCATACCATACTTGCAAATATTATAGAGGGCGGTTTCCAGGGAACTGTTATTCCGATTAACCCGGAAGTGGATGAACTGCTTGGACTTCGCTGCTACCCATCTCTTGAAGAGTGCGGTCAAGAAGTTGATCTTGTGGTAGCTGCACTGCCTCAATCACAGGTGAAAGCCGTGGTTGATCAGTGTGCGAAGGTGAAGGCAAAAGCGATAGTTGTCACGGCATCTGGTTATCAAGAGATAGGAAGTGACGGTGCTCTGCTTGAGCGGGAGTTGCTCGATCAGTGTCATCGACGTGATCTGCGTCTGCTTGGGCCAAACTGTCTTGGCTTTATAAATACCAGCAATAAACTGAACGCCTCTTTTGCAGGAAGAATGCCCCCAAGAGGTACTGTTACCCTGTTTTCTCAGTCGTCAGCACTCTGTAGTGTCATGCTTGATATGGCACAGGATCGTCATATCGGTTTAGCTAAATTGATTAGTCTCGGCAATAAGGCAGATGTTTCAGGTATTGATACTCTCTCATATCTGGCAAAGGATAAAGAGACGAAGGTTATTGTAGGCTACCTCGAAGATATTGTCACGGGCAAGAATTTTATTAAGGCAGCCGAAGAAGCAGCATCAAATAAACCGGTAATTATTTTAAAATCCGGAACGACTTCGGCAGGACTCAGGGCAACCGTATCTCATACGGGTAATCTTTCCAGTTCAGACACTGCTTATGGTGCTGCCTTTAAACGATCCGGGGTGATCAGGGCAGATACCTTTGAGTCTCTTTTTGATTACGCCTTAGCATTTTCCCTGCAGCCGCTTCCCAAGGGGAACAATATTCGTATTATTACCAATGCTGGCGGCCCTGGAATTATGGCAGCTGATGCAGTTGAGCTTGCTGGGATGAAAGTTTATGAGCAGGGCTGTCAGTCGGATAGTGATGAACTTCTTCAGCATCTGCCGACCACACCCCTGAATCCCGTTGATGTCTTAGGTGAGGTGGGACCTGACCAATATGTTGCAGCTATTAAATCGGCCCAGGCAGATCCCGGGGTAGATGCTATTCTCGTTGTTCTGACTCCGCAGGCAATGGAACGACCAGCAGAGATTACCAAGGCTGTCACTACTTGTATTGATGGAATTAAACCATTGGTTGCCGCTTTTATGGGTGGTTACGAAACAATAGTGTCTCGTCAGGAATTGGCAGATGGCGGCTTACCACTGTACAAATCACCTGAAAGAGCCGTTGCTGCATTGAAGGCAATGCGCGAATACTCGGCCTGGAAACAGCGTCCACCGCGGACGGTGACCCGGTTCAAGGTCAATCGTCGTAGAGTGGAGCGGATTCTTTCCAGGCGACAGCGTACCGGTATGCTGCAGCTTGGTGAAGTAAAGGGAAAGGATGTTCTTGGTGCCTATGGCTTTCATGTACCAACCGGTGCTCTTGCCTCAACTGCAGAGGAGGCAACGGAGATAGCGGAACGTATCGGATATCCCGTGGCCATGAAAATAGTTTCTCCTGATATTGTTCATAAGAGTGATCTTGGAGGAGTTTTCCTCAATATCACAAACAGTGAATCCGCAGAAGACACCTACGACCTGATGACTTTGAAAATTCGTAAAAAGGTTCCCAAGGCACGTATTGAGGGGGTCTATGTGGAAAAAATGGCAAGTAAAGGACTTGAGGTCATTATTGGTATGACCCGGGACCCTCAGTTTGGCCCCATGCTGATGTTTGGCCTTGGAGGTATTTTTGTTGAAGTGATGAAGGATGTGACTTTTCATCTGGCCCCTATTACCGAACAGGAAGCCATACAGATGTTAAAATCAACTAAATCCTACGCCATGCTTCAGGGACGCCGCGGTCAGGGGGGAGTTGATGTTGCAGCCATGGCTTCAGGGCTTCAGCGTATCAGTCAGTTAACAACGGATTTTCCACAAATTTTAGAGCTTGATATCAACCCGTTTATTGTTGGTGATTTTGGCTCCGAACCGGTGGTGGCAGATGCACGAATGACACTGGCGCCATTGCCGGAAGAGAAGTAGGAGAGCAAAATGGAATACGATGCCAATTGGAAAGAAACATACAAAGATATGATCAAAACCCCGAAACGGGCTTTGTCACAGCTAAAATCCGGCCATCGTGTATTTCTTGGTACTGGATGTGGTGAGCCTACGGTTCTTGTGGAGGCGATGACTCGAATTGCAGGAAATCTGGCTGATGTCGAGATTGTAGAGCTGTTAACCAAAGGAAATGCCCCCTATGCAGAGAAAAAATTTGCCAGTTGTTTTAAGATAAACTCATTTTTTATAGGTCATAATGTCCGTGAAGTTATTCAGGAAGGACGCGGTGATTATACCCCTGTTCTGATGTCTGATATTCCACGCCTTTTTGATTCCGGTCAGCTTCCACTGGATGTGGCACTTATTCAGGTGACTCCTCCAGACTCAAGAGGAAAAATGAGTCTTGGGGTTTCTGTCGATATTGTAAAAAGTGCCGCTGAAAATGCCTCGCTTGTTATCGCGCAGGTCAATCCACAAATGCCATGGACCCGTGGTGACAGTCTTATTGATGTGTATGATCTGGATATTCTTGTTCCTGCCGATGTTCCCATTTTGGAACGAAAGTCCAAACCACCCCATGCAATTAGTAATAAAATAGCAGAGTTTGTAACAGGTCTTGTCCCAAGTGGATCAACCGTTGAATTTGGGTTGGGGCGAATTCCTGGAGTTGGTCGTATTCCACAGGCCGTTATACGAGCCTTAAAGGGAAAGCATGATCTTGGTATTCATACAGAACTTATCACAGATGACCTGCTAGATTTAATTAAAAGCGGGGCCGTGACTGGTAACAGAAAGTCCACTGATCGTGGAAAAGTGGTGGCAAGCTTTTGCATGGGCAGTAAGGAACTCTATGATTTTATAGATGATAACCCACTGTTTTCATTCCGCCCGACTGAATATGTAAATGATTCTAATATAATAGGGAAGCAGAGCCGAATGGTTTCTGTAAATATGGCTCTGCAGATTGACCTTACAGGTCAGGTCTGCTCGGATTCAGAAGATGGGTTTTTCTATTCCGGAGTAGGTGGGCAGGTTGACTTTAACCGTGGTGCTTCCCGTTCCGAAGGAGGACGAGCAATCATTACCATGCCCTCCACAACCCGTGATGGAAAATCACGGATCAGGGCACACTTGAGCCCCGGTGCCGGTGTTGTTGTCAGTCGGGCCACCGTCCATTATGTTGTGAGTGAATATGGAGTTGCCTATCTGCACGGGAAATCTGTTCAGGATAGGACCTTGGCTCTTGTATCCATTGCGCATCCCGATCATCGTGAACAGTTGCTGAAAGATGCCATTGAAGCGCGATATATACGTCAGGATTTTGTCGAGATTGAAGGGAAATTTGTGGTTGCACCTCAGAATATGATGAAAGCTACCTATTTGCTTGATAGTGGGACAGAGATTCATTTTAGGCCAATCCACCCAACCGATGAACCCCTGATGCGTGATCTGCTTTACGATCTTTCCCAGGAGACATTGTATTACCGTTTTATGAGTCATAACCAACATTTTGGCCATAAAGAAATTCAAAACTTTGTCTATGTGGATCATCGAAAAGATGTGGCCATAGTGGGAACCCTCCCTGAAGCACATGGGGATGATATCGTCGCAGTGGGAAGGTACTACCTAGACGAACGAACAAACAGGGCGGAAGTAGCCTTTATTATTCGAGATGAGTGGCAGAATAAAGGCCTGGGTACCTATATGTTTAAGCACCTGATAACTCTTGCAAAAGCGGGTGGTATTGCAGGGTTTACAGCGGAAGTACTGCGTGATAATAAGCGGATGCAGGCAATTTTTAACCATTCCGGATATAAGGTGCAGAGTAGTGTTGAAGAGGGTGTGTACAGCTTCCGGATTGAATTTTAAAAATGTATACGGGGTTGTGACAAGAGGAAGAATAAAGCGATTTACCGAGTGTTTGGTGTTGTTTTGTGGAGCCTGCTTTATAATACCCTCCATTTATGCACCGAGCTTGATCACTATGTGAATACCAGAGGTGTTACTAGTTCACTGACAAAGTTCCTCTGATGCTTAAGCGTACAGCAAGGCCATCTTTTTTTACCCCGATGGCCTTTTCGGTCTATCTATTAGCTCTTGGGGTCCCTGAACGAACCCATTGTGTTACGGTGTTGCTGTTCGTACCGGTAACGCGCGTCTTGTTCCACCGGTCCCACGTTTCAATCTTTTCGCCACTCCGTAGTTAAAGCCAAAGGCCATCGCCATATTCTTAGAGGTGCGCCGTGCTGTCCAGACGTATGGCCCGCTGATTCTAATCAACGTTGTTACAACATCGATGGACTGCGAGTAGTCCTTTCCCTGAATCTTTTCTCTATTTCCATAGAGTGATGTAAGTTCACTGGACGTTGGCATCCGCCAATCATTGTGACCACCACCTGAAAAATTTTCACAATACAGGCCGGCATCCGACCAGTTGATGCCCGTTCCGTTATCGCTTGCCGCCCAGATAAGTCCGGTTTTCTGGTCCTGAACCGTTCCATCAGCTAGATTTTGGAACCTGGTGTCGGCGGCTGTTGCAGAGGAAATAAAAATGCTGCTGAGACAGGAACAGATAGTGATAATTAAAAGAGTAGTGGAAATACTTCTAGTCGTGTTCATTTTTGCTCCTTTTTAGATTGTTTTTCAGCGGAAATATTGCCAAGTATCAAGGGAGGGCTCCAGGTGAGCCATGCATCATCGGGATCTCTGTGCAGAATGAAGTGTTTACCATTGGCAACCCGGTTTCCCATATCTTCTTCATTGGGAGTTGAAAAAGAGATTCCCCCTCCAATTATGGCTGCAAGGGATTCGGTACTGATACGCATTTCTGTCATCAAGCCCCCCTTGATTCGAAATCCTGTACTGTTCCAGAATTTGGTGTTTGCCCGGATAAGATTTACAAAAGGATCATTGATATTGACGTAGATAAGAACATTTTGTCCGGTCTTGGAGAGCTCATAACCAGTTGTATGGCCAACCTGTACCTGACGATAGTAGACAGGTTTGTTGTATCCCAGGGAACCGAGTCTGTCAGTTTCAAGAACCAGGTTTAAACCGTTAGTATCGCTTATATTAACTGGGCGATTGTCGTGGACATAAAACTCTCGTGAGCGTTCACCTTTTCCAGGCAGAATATTCACATAGGCCCCCTTTAATACAGTCTCCAGGTTGGATATTCCACCAGCATTGAGACGCGCATTGACTGTCCAGAGATAAGCATCTTTATGAAGCAGCGCTTTCATCGATTTGTCAATATAGGCGATTGCATGAACCGTTGTGAGATCGCTATTGAGTTCGATTTTGGTTATCACTCCAATCTTGATACCATTAAAACGAATGTCAGCATCCGGTTCAAGGCCATGATCAACGGAAAATGTAAGCTTTATTTTAATGTCGTCTTCTCGTTGGGCATGCTCGATACTTTTATAAAGCTGAAACGGCTTTTTTGTATCGTTGATTTTTTCCCCGCCATCGGGTGTGAAAAAACTAATCCCTCCGCGCATGATTGTTTTAATGGGATCGATCTGCACAGATACTTTAGGAAGATTGGCATGGAAACGAATACCATTGCTGATAAAAAACCTTGAGAAAGTGGTTACGTGTGTTTCATATTTTGGAAAAATATGGATTTTTGTCTCAATTGTTCCATCCGGAAGGAGTACACAGGATGCAATCTCTCCAACTTCCACTTTTTTAAAATAGACAGGCGAACCAGTTTCCAGAGAAACTGCATATTGGGTGTGCAGGGTTAAATGGAGTCCAGGGATACGTGTGGAAATAGGGGGAGGTGCAGCTAAAGCCGTAAATGAATCAGATTGTTCATCGGAGCTACCAGGCTGTACTTCAAAATAACTTCCTTTCACCAGGGTATCCAGCCCGGTGATACCGTTCATTGATATTTCAGGTCGAACGACCCAGAAAAGGGTATCTTTGTTCAGCTTGTCTCTCGTCTGTTTAACCATTTCAATTTCTGCGATAATACTTTTTAGATCAGAATTCACGGTGAAACCCTTTACGATTCCCACCGGTAGTCCTTTAAAAAAGACCTGTGTTTTTCCTTCCGTCAGACCATTGGCATCATGGATTGCCACGGTTATCATAATACCCGCTTCCTGGTAATCCTTGTAGAGAAGATAAGTACCTATAATGATAGCGACTATCGGAAGAATCCAGATAGGTGATATGCCTTTTGTTGATTTTACTATTGGAGTTTCCATTCTCAATACAATGATAAAGGTTATGGGTTGAGTAGGCTCTACTCTATTATGCATCCCAGAGAAGGCGAGAGTCAAATGTAAGTGCTGCAAACATGGTACATACTACCACGGCGCAAAAGTATGTTGCAGCAGGAGCCGCAGTCGTTGAGCTGAGCCCTCCAAAACTGACAAGCGTTGACATAAGTGCGATGACGAAAATATCGAGCATGGACCAGCGTCCAATAAACTCAATAAAGCGAAACATAGTCGTTTTGTGGCGTAGGCCTCTTTTCCATTTGAACTTGATAGAAAGCAGTATAATAATCATACCAATTATTTTAAAGAGTGGCACCAACACAGAAGCGACAAAAATAATAAGCCCGATTCCGTAATCCTTTGCGTGGAAAAAGTAGATAATGCCGTCCATTATGGTTGAGTACTCCTGGGTCCCTAAAAAATCAACGCGCATAATTGGGAGTAGATTCGCAGGGATCAAGAGGATTATCGAGGTGATAATCAGGGCCCAGACTCGACCTATAGAGTTTTGTTTTCGAAAGTGGAGATCGCCATTGCATCTTGGACAGACGGAGTAGCTATCGTTAGATATTTCACTGCCATTTAGAAGCTTGCCGCAATCATGGCAGGAAATCAGTCCTGCTGCCATTGCAGTTTGTGTCTCACTGGTTTTATTGGACATCGTGGTTTCTGTCTTGGGATATGGGGCTTATTTCTTCCATCTTTCTCCAGAATATTTCTGCATCAAGTGCCGAAGTCGCTGCACGGGTCATAAAGACCAGAAATATAAAACAGAAAAAACCGGTATTGTATTCAATAGTGGCCATACTATTGATTTTAATAATGCTTACAAGAAGAGCAATCAAATAAACGTCGGGCATTCCCCATTCATCCATATGACAGGCTGTTCTGAATAGCAGGGGCAGAGAACGGCTGTAACGACGAAATTTTAACTGCAAGGAGACTGAAAAAAGTAGGCTCAGGTTAAGTAGTGGAAAAAAAATAGATGTAATAAAGACTATAACGGCGACTATATAATATTTTTGAGTGTGAAAAGTTAAAAAAGCATCAAAAACTGATCCGCTTTGACTCATACCCATTGTATTCAAGGACAGAAGGGGCAGGAATATTGCCGGGATATAAGCAATCAGGCCGCCAATAGTGATAGCAAGTACCTTATTGATAGAATTTACCTTTCTGTGGATAAGAACCGTGTTGCAACGGGGACAGAAAAGTTTCTTTCCAGCAACTCCTTCAATCTTCTTTAGGAGCAGATCGCATCCGGGGCAGGCTATAAGGTCAGTGGTTGAAGTCATAGGATTCAGGTGATTGTGGCGGAATTTAATATTAATGAAGATAGCATGGTTTGAGCTGAATATGAAGGGAATATTTAATCAAATGCTTGATTCAATAAAATGGGGTATATGTTTATCTCAGAGAACTTTCCAAGGTTGTGTTGAAAACAGGTGCCGCGTAAAGTTGCACACTGTTTTTATGCCAGATGATCATAAGAGAAAAGGTAAATGGATACGAAACAGACATCCTGCAAACAGTGTGGAATATGCTGCACAAAAGGGGGGCCTGCTTTTCATGGTGAGGATATAGAACTGTTAAGAGAAGGACTTATTCCACGACGGAACCTTGTTACTCTACGCAAAGGTGAGTTTGCCTTTAATCCGGTTGCAGGACAGGTGGAGGCCACAAAAAACGAAATTATAAAAATTAAAGGGCGTGGTAGAGAATGGACCTGCTACTACTACGATGCTGGTTCCCGTGGATGTACAATTTATAATAAACGGCCCATGGCCTGTGGAGTACTGCAGTGTTGGAACCCGGAAGCCACTCTTTTGATTGCCGGTAAAGATCTCCTTACCCGCTTTGACATAGTTGAAGAAGTACCATTGATTGAATTGATAGAAGAATATGAAGATACCATCCCAATGATAGATTGTGAAGGGCTGACGGGGGCAATCGCAACTGATAAAACGGGAACTATTGCTTCTCTTGAAGAGACTGTGAATCGTGATCTTCAATTCCGTAATGAAGCTGTCCTCCATTCAACTATGGTCCTCAAGGAAGAGATGTTTTTGTTTGGCAGACCATTGTTTCAAATACTCCAACCTTTTGGTCTGGTAGCTTCGCAGCATGGTGACCGGTTACGGCTAACGGTTAACGTTTAGAAACATATAACAGGATATTAAAAACGTGGTAAAAATAGAAATAGATTATCGTGGTGATTGCTGAAAAGGTTTCAAAGATGTGCGGGCACGTCTTGGAAAAATGACAAGAGGTCACGAATTTCAGTTTATCTGTGCCGATGATATGGCTGGTAAGATGGATAGGGTGGTCTTAATTAATGGTGGTGTTATACGATCGAAAAAGCAGGAGAAGAAAGGGACTGTTATAACGGTGATGAAGGCGGAATAACAATGGGCCTCTTTGCAAAAAGGCATCTCAAGAAATTTTTTGCAAAGAGGCTGAACTGTTATTTTTGAATTTACCAGGTTTTACGATCGATCACTGCACCCTGGGTGGAAATGGTGATCTGCTCAACAGGAACACTTTTTCCGGCGCGTTCAATAGCCTGGGAGATGATTCCGTTCATGGATGAACAGCATGGGACTTCCATAATAAGAATGGTAAGACTGTTCAGATTGCAGGTACCAATAATATCACTGAATTTTTGAACGTAGCTTTCAGCGTCGTCAAACTTAGGACAACCCATCATAACAACCTTTCCGGTCAAATAGTCCAGCTGAAAATTTGGGGCGGAAACAGCGCAGCAGTCAGCTGCTACCAACAGGTCTGCACCTTGAAGAAAAGGAGCCGTGGGCGGAACGAGACGAATCTGGACCGGCCAGTGAGTAAGTGATGAGGTGCCGCCGCCAGCAGCCATTGCCATTGGTTTATTTGCTGTCTGACAGGGTGTCTGTGGGGCAAATGTTTGGAGTTTTGCAGAAGGACACCCGGACGCTTTTGGTGCCGGAGTCTCTTCTTTCTGCTCTTGCAGATATACGCTAACAGCCTCCTCATCAAACTCATCGGCTTCACGTTCGATGATTTTAAGGGCTCCAGTGGGGCAGGAGCCAAGGCAGGCGCCAAGTCCGTCACAGAGATTATCGGATACCATTTTTGCTTTTCCGTCAACAATAACAAGAGAACCTTCTGCACAATCGGGAACACAGAGTCCACAACCATCGCAAAGTTCTTCATCTATTTCAATTATTTTTCGTATATTATTCATTTTTTAATCCTTATAAAGTGAGGGGTTGATTTGTTCTCGTATGTCTCATATCATATCACTTTATCATATAAACTCCTTGACCTGGGTCAAAGAGTTATCTTTTTTAAAGCTTTTTTTGATGAGCATGGAAACCTGTAAAACGTGAGGAATTGAATGGATATTCTTATGATAGTTGTGGCTTTTGTTTTTGGGTTTTTGGTTAAACAGATTGGCCTGCCACCTTTACTTGGTTTTCTTGCGGCTGGGTTTATTCTGAATTGGTTTGGGATTGATGGTGGAGAGAATCTGCAGGATTTTGCAGATGCCGGTGTCCTTCTTTTATTGTTCAGTATTGGCCTGAAGGTTCGGGTAAAGAGTTTGCTGAAGCCTGAGATCTGGGCAGTTGCCTCTGTTCATATGGTTTTTACAGTGGCCTTCTTTGGCACATTTATCTACCTACTTTCCTATACAGCACTTTCTCTGTTTGCAGGTCTTGATTGGCAGGTAGCCCTGTTAATCGGTTTTGCGCTGAGTTTTTCCAGTACCGTATTTACCGTGAAGGTGCTGGAAGAGAAGGGCGAGATGAACTCAAGACATGGGAAACTCGCCATAGGTATTCTGATTCTTCAGGATTTCTTTGCTGTTCTTTTTCTGACTTTTTCGAGCGGAAAAATTCCCTCACCATGGGCTGTTTGCCTCTTATTGCTGCTTGTATTAAGAAAACCAATTCTTGCCCTGATGACTCGCAGTGGCCATGGAGAATTGCTGATTCTGTTGGGGCTGCTTATTCCCATCGTCTGTGCCAATCTCTTTGAGCTGGTTGGTTTGAAACCTGACCTTGGAGCCCTGTTGATAGGAATGCTGCTTGCCGGCCATCCTAAAACAAGCGAGCTTGCCAAGGCCATAATGAGTTTTAAAGATTTTCTTCTGGTTGGGTTTTTCCTCACTATTGGCCTTTCAGGGCTGCCAACTCTTACGACACTTGCTGTATCATTACTTCTGGTTCTTGCAATTCCCTTTAAAGTTGTACTTTTTTATCTCTTTATAACCCGCTTTAAATTACGGGCAAGAACTGCAGTTTTATCGGCTCATAGCCTGGCTACCTATTCTGAATTTGGATTAATTATTGGTGCATTGGGGGCGTCCAAAGGATGGTTAAGCAGTGAATGGTTGATTGTGTTTGCGCTGGCTCTATCCATTAGTTTTATTTTGGCTTCACCGCTGAACAGTGCATCCTATGCTCTTTATGGTCGATTTAACACATTTATGAAACGCTTTGAGACAGAGGAGCGTTTAGAAGATGACAAGGTCGTATCTGTTGGGGATGTGGACGGAGTTGTGTTTGGTATGGGCAGGGTCGGGGCTGCGGCCTATGAGAACCTGCAGCAACGCTATGGAAAAAGAGTAATAGGGATAGACTATGATATTGAACGCGTTAAGGAACAGCTTGCCCTTGGTATGAATGTTATTCAGGGTGATGCTGTTGACTATGATTTCTGGGAACGTGTTCAGGTGCAGAAAAAAGGAATAAAAATTGTAATGCTCACCATGCCCAATTTTGAGGCCAATCTGTATGCGGCTGAACGTATCCGTACCAAAGACAATGATATAATTATTGCGGCAATTGTCACTTTCGATGATCAGATTGAGATACTGCAGGATGCAGGAGTCAATCTGGTATTTAATAGCAGTAAGGAAACTGGAAAAGGATTTGCCGATCATATTTGTGAACAGATGGGCAAAAAAGAGGTTTCTATTCTTGAGAATCTTTCCTGAAACGTGGCACTAAATTCCAGGAACTTGATTTATTCCTCGTATTTTCCCACTCATGATTTCAAAAGGCTTATACAGGATGCGATTGACCTGAATTGGCTCTTTGTGCTAGATATAAAAAAAAGTATGAGCAGAACGTCAGTGTGAGCCGGAGTAAATTTTTACACAGTTACGGCCACTTTCTTTGGCATGGTATAGTGCCTTATCAGCTTTTTCGCTCAGCATTGTATAGGTTATAGCTTGTTTCGGAATAATGGATGCTATTCCAAGACTGATGCTTATAAATTTGGATACAGGTGAATTCTGGTGGAGGATTTTTAGATCTTCAATGGCAATTCGAGCCTTTTCTGCAATTGTATAGGCTGCATCCGTATCGCACTCCGACAATGTATAAATAAATTCCTCTCCACCATACCTGGCTAGGAGATCGGTGGGCCGGTTAATAATACCGTTTAAGGTTTTTGCCACTTTTTTGAGGCAGGAGTCTCCTGCGGGATGACCATAATAATCATTATATAACTTAAAATAATCGATATCTATCATGACTAGAGTCAGTGCTTGTCTATTTCTACGGCAACGTCGCCATTCTCTACCTAACATCTCATCGTGAAAACGGCGATTGGCGACACCGGTTAACCCATCAAGGCTGGAAATCTTTTTTAATTCATCATTTAGTCTGGCAAAGTTCTCATTGATTTCTTCCATTCGGGAAAACTGCTGCACAACAAGATCGGCGGTTATGGCTGCGGCTTCCCTGGAGGCTAAGACTTCTTTGTATAATAGTTGATTTTCTTCCAGCAGTTCAATTCTACTCTTTTGTGAGGAAGGTTTTTCTGGATGCCATTTTTTAGACATTTATAGTCTCCAGGGCCAGTGAAGCAGCAGTGGCAATGGTGGATGCATCAACAAGTCCATTGAACCCTATAAGTGTAACCGTAACTTTTGGAATTAATCCAAGTGCCGGCAAACATAGAAGAAGATAGTGAATCCCTGCAGAGTGGCCATACTCAACGGCTTCACAACTACTTAACTCCTCATATCCTATACTGATCAGTTCTCCTGGTGATCCAAAACCTGAGACACTATCGACAATCACAACGCGATCTGAATTTTCGAAGTAAGGAAGAAGGTCGAGCCCGGCAAGCCCTCCATCAATAATATCGATGGCAGAAGGTGTGTCATTTTTGAATAAATAGTCATACACCATGGGCCCGAAGCTGTCTTCTGCACAATATCGATTTCCAACACACAAAATTGTGTTCATCATTCAGGCTCCAAAATGTACCCTACTGAAAGTAGCTCCTTTTTTGCTTATCGCATGCACTGAGCAGACCATGCAAAGATCAAAACTACGGACCACATGCCCAACTTCAACGGGGTTTTTAACGTCTTGAACAGGGGTTCCAATAAGAGCTTCTTCGATGGGGCCACGAATATTCTTGTCATCACGGGGAGAGGCATTCCACGTCGTCGGTGAAATGATTTGATAGTGTTCAATGCGGCCGTCTGAAATTTGTAACCAATGCCCCAGGAATCCCCGCGGCGCCTGGACAAGCCCAAACCCTTCACCTTCAACAAATTCGCCATGTGACTTGTAAAAAGGTGCTTTGGTATCAATGTCACTAAACCACGCGTCCATAAGGGGCAATAATCTTGCTGGTCTAGTTAAACGAGCTAATTCTCGGATAAGAGCGGAATTCCCACTCTGCTGAACAAGTTCTTTAAAAAGAGGGGCTTCGTTTATTAGCAGTTCGGCAAGGGGTCCGGTTTCCACAGCCTGATCCTCGTAACGGGGAGCCTTGCACCAGGAATATTTATTTGATTCATCTGGCACAGAGGGTGTGGTAGCTGTGTCCATGGGGTGCCCATTTTTTCCTGTATCAAGGTAGTAGGAGTAACGAATATGTTCAGAAACTTCCTTTTGTGAAAATTCTTGTATTTTTCCGCTTATGCTCACGCCACCACTTACGGCGCCACCTGTTGCAATTCCTGGTAATCCATGTTCGGGCACAGCAAGATATGCATCATGTCCTAGCCCGATGGTATCAAGCCCAAACTCCCTGCCACAGCGAATTAAAAAACCAAGATCACTGGCTGCATGGTTCTTTTCTTCAAGCCAGGTATCCAACTGCTCAGTACTTTGGATCTGCAGCCACCTTTCAATGGAGCATCCTAAAATCTGTTTTTCATACCAGCGACGGAAACCTTTGAGTATCATTTTGCATTGGCGTAAATCAGCTCCACTGGGCCCGGAAGTTATTCCCCCAGGCACAATAAAAGAAGAGTGGGGCCATTGTCCGCCAAGAATAGCAATAACTTCAGGGATTTTTTTACTTGCCTGAATAACTTCGATAACACTTTTTCCTTTATAAGGCTGATATCGTTTTACAGCTTCTTCGTACAGTGCTTTATTTATATATCGTTTGTTTGCAAGATCAGCAGAAAACATCAAAATTACATGGCGAACATCGTTCTGGAGCTTTTCTGCAGCAAGCACTATATGTCTGATAAGACGACCATTGTATGAAACCGCAGATTCGGAGATATTTTCAAGGGCCCGTGCCGCAGCAAGTAAGTGACTGGTGCTGCATATTCCACAAACCCGTGGGGTGATGACAAGACCATCAAGAGCTGCACGTCCAGCCATCATTTTCTCGATTCCACGATACATGGTACCGATCATCCATGCATCGGTGACAACACCGTTATCAATGGTAACCTTTACCTCAAGGTCTCCCTCAACTCTGTTCAGAGGCATTTGAATTGTTTTGGACATATCTTAATTTATCCGTGCAGTAAAAGGTTAAACCCGGTTTTTCCGTTTGGTGAGTCGATCAGGCGCTGCAGCAGCTGCCATGCCCTTGTAAGCAAGGTAGTGAGCTCGACTGACCCCTTTTGGCAGTTCGAGGGGAACGTTAACAATATTTGGTGTGTGGAAGAAGGCATGATGTCTTGGAAAATCAGGTTGGGTACAACCAAAGCAAGGAACCCCTGCATTTGTTTTAGAGTTACGTTGATTCCAGAGAACCTTGTTACAAGGGCCGTAAGTAAGTGGGCCTCGACAACCAAGGTGGAAGAACATACACCCTCGTCCGCCAAAATCTTCTTCTTCAACACGGTATTCATGGTATTCGTTTCTAGTACATCCTTGATGGATAAGCATACTGTACCAGTCATCAGGGCACTGATACTCGTTAAGTTCCGGCATTCCACCATCACCAATTATGCAGAGTATGTCTTTTAAAATTGCTGGATGAACGGGACAACCGGGAAGATTAATAACAGGTCTGTCACGTTTGGATCTGAAATTTTTACCAAGCAAACCGCCACATTCTTTTTTGGTGAACTGGAGACCGCAGGCATCTGTCTCACCAGTGTTACCAATACCACCAAAACTTGCACAGGTACCAACTGCTATAATAACGGCAGCCTGCCTCGCAAGGTCTTTTAGCAAGGAGGACTTTGCTTCCCCCTGAAAGGTGTCGAACATGCCCGTTCCATCAGGACCATTTGCGACAAAACCTTCGACCAGAAGAATGTCCAATGGACGTCTACCACTGCGGAGACCAGCGAGTATTTTATCATGTTCCTGAGCAGTCCCCCCGCTTAAAGACGGATGCCATAGCATTTGCAAGTCTTGCTCTTTGAATAACTCCAGCATATCCGGAGATTCCATACCAAGAAGACTCATGGTGTCGCCACCGCAGGCTCCACACTGCAACCAGTAAACTGTTCGCATTATATTCCTCCACCACAATACCGTAAGGGCATCTGTGTATATATTAAATGTATAATAATATTATCTTGGGTGGGGAGCTAATGTCAAGCGAGTAAATTTGCCGGAGACGAAAGCCTTGCGGTAATTAAAAAAGATTGCGTGTTAACTGGTAATAGCCATTGGTAACCTCATAATCTCCGACCTTGGGTCGAATGTTGTTTCACTCCTTCTACTTAACAAATTTGAAGAGTGTTCTGCATTAAAAATGCTTTGTTATCGAGTACGCTAATCACCTGTCAAAGGGAACTCACCCTCCTAATTGAATAAGTTTTAATTCACTGCTTCGTAAGCGTCATTCAATGTATCCGAAAATCTTATTTGACTTTCTTTATTCCATTTCCTAAAATTCTTTTATAGTACTCTCTAATAAGGGCCTTTAACAATTTAGCTGTGACCTATGTATTTCAAGTAAACTGTTACCTAACCGATAGACGCGGTTGTCGTGAAGGATAGATCTATAAATATCGTTTTATGCTCCTACAGGATATTATGAAAAGTAGAAAGAAAAGTTTAATAGGTATATTTCAGATAGGTATCTGTATCTTTATGTCTACGCTGGTCATTGTCATTGGTGCACTCTGGCTCAAAGAAGAAGTTAAAGATTTAAAAACGCATACAGAAGACATACGTCAAACCTACTTGAAGAATCGTCAGGAACTTATTCAAAGTGAAGTGAAGCATGTAACTGATTATATAGAACATAAAAGAGAAGAGCTTGAGCGGAAAGTGAAAAGAGAAGTTCGAAAACGAACTGAAGAAGCGTACCAGATTGCTCAATATCTATACGAACAGAACAAGGACAAAAGAAATCTCGCTGAAATTGAACATCTTATCCATGATGCCTTATATGCTGTTTCATGGCACGATGGAAAAGGATATTATTTTGCTGAAGATATGGAAGGTGTCGAAAGAATCAATAAAAACAACCCGGAATTGGAAGGTCAAAATATTTTCGACCTCCAAGATAGTAATGGAAAATATATAGTAAGAGAAATTCTGGAAGTTGCTCGATCGGAAAAAAAGAAGGCTATTGCTCATATTACTGGAATAAACCGGAGCATCCTGAAAAGCTTGTTCCCAAAATATCCTATGTCAAATATTTCGAACCCTTGGATTGGGTTTTAGGTAATGGCATGTACCTTGTCGATGAAGAGCTTCGAATGAAGCAGGAAATCCTTCAACGTATTGAGAATATGCGTTTCTCAGATAATCGATATATATTTGTTGGTACATGGGAAGGAACCGTTCTTACGGGACCTGCCAACGGCAGAAACATGTGGGATGTTGCCGATGCTAACGGTGTAAAAATAGTACAAAAGCTTGTGGAAAGTGCAAAAGATGGTGGTGGTTTTGTTAACTATGTGATGCCAAAACTCAAAGGACAAAGACCAGATCCTAAAATAAGCTATAGCGCACCTGTTCCTGGTTGGCAATGGTATGTAGGAACTGGAATATATCTCGATTCTATCGAGAATGAAATAGCTACGCAGCAGGATGCTTTTAACAAATCGGTACAAAAGGTCATTATTCAAACCGTGTTGGTACTGGTACTTTTTTTACTTATTTCTTATGTTCTGATCTGGTTGTTTGCCAAGAAGATCAAAAACGATTTCAGTCTCTTTGACCATTTCTTCAAAAACCCTGTAGACAAACAATTGACCATACCTGCAGAGAAGGTGTCTTTCCGTGAATTTCAGTTCCTTGCCTTATCAGTCAATCAAATGGTCAAAAATCGTCGGAATGCTGAAGCAGAAAAAGAAAAAAGTGAAGAGAGATTCCGTCGTATATTGGAAAACATAAAAGATGTCTACTTTGAAACTGGGGTTGACGGTTCAATATCCTATTGCAGCCCCTCGGTGCTAGAAGTCTTTGGCTATCATCAGGACGAATTGAACGGTCAAAACACCGACATCCTGTATCAAAACACCAGTGATCGTGAAGGCCTTATAGAAGCACTTCAAACGAATAGCAGAGTACGAGATTTTGACCTTTTTCTTAAAAAGAAAAACGGTGATACCTTTGATGCTTCTGTCAGTGCTGATTTTGTTTTTGACGATCAGGGCTTGCCATTTGAACTTCGAGGAACAATCCGGGATGTTACCGTTGCCAACAGGAACAAAGACCAACTTCAGCGATCAAAAAAAATGGAAGCCATTGGCTTGATGGCAGGTGGAGTTGCCCATGATTTGAATAATATTTTATCAGGAGTTATTGGGTATCCTGAATTATTATTGCAGACACTACCTTTAGATAGTGACTTACGAAAACCAATTACTGCGATTCATGAGTCAGGGCAAAGAGCAGCAACTGTTGTTGCAGATCTACTTACTGTTGCAAGAGGGGCTGCCACCATCAGAGAAGTTCTCAATCTCAACACATTGATTCAGGAATACAGTGATTCTCCGGAATGTCACAACTTAAAACAATTGTACCCATCAATAACAATCCAGTCTCAACTCAACGCCATCCATTCCACCATATCCTGTTCTCCAGTACATGTTAAAAAATGTCTTATGAACCTTGTGCTAAACGCTGCTGAGGCAATGGTTGACCAAGGATCTATCAAGGTCTCTACCCATGATAGGTCCATAGATAGCGGATCAGAATTGGAATATGAAATGGAAGCGGGTGAATATATAGTACTCAATATTCAGGACGATGGCCCAGGCATTTCAGATGCCGATTTGAAACATATCTTCGAGCCGTTCTATACAAAAAAAATTATGGGTAAAAGTGGTACCGGGCTTGGACTGGCAGTGGTCTGGAACACAATGGAGGACCACAAAGGCAAAGTATTGGTGCAAAGCAGTGATACGGGCACATGCTTTCAGCTCTATTTCCCATTAACTACAGAATTGCCAAACTCCAAACCCGAGAATAGCAAAACCGTAAAACAGAGTTCCAACCGTGAGAATATTCTGATCGTGGATGATGAACCGCTACTGAGGGATATTGCTTGTCAGATGTTACAATCCTTAGGGTATCACGTCGACTCAGTCAGCTCCGGGGAACTGGCTGTGAAATTTATCCAGAAGGAGCCTGTTGATTTACTCATTCTTGATATGTTAATGGAACCAGGTATGACTGGACGCCAGACTTACGAAGAGATTCTTAAACTGTATCCCAACCAAAAGGCTATCATAGCCAGTGGTTTTTCAAAGAGTGCTGATGTCAAAGCAACGCTCCAACTTGGAGCCGGAGGATTCTTAAAAAAACCATATTCTACCACGCAACTGAGTAAAATAGTAAATGAGGCCTTAAGCAATTGAATGTCTGATTTTCACATCTAAATTGTTTATCCTGATTACTTTTTCTTTTGGGAATTATGCTGCCGTACCCAAATCCAGGGGGCCACTGGTTCTGCTTTCTGCCATAATTCCAACTGTGTCTCCCCTTGCATTTTTCTCGTTTAATAATGGGGTAAGAATAATTTTACTCTGACCAAAATTATGTGTGGGGAACTCTTTTGGGGCTGGTTTAGAATGCTTTAAAACTCTTTTTTCCACTTTGAGTCTTGAAATCCGATGAACTGTTTGGGGCTGAATCTGTTTTGATTTCAGTGAGCAGGCAGGCATCGTGAAAAATATCTGCTGAAGCCTGCTCCGTATCGGAGTTGCATGTTTGCCGAAGAAGAAGGTTATTTACAGCTTCAATCATGGCAGTATCTACTTTTAATTCTTTCAATATCGCAGACGGATGGTCAACATCGACTAAAAGGGAGGTCGCAAGAACCGCCGCCATATCTCCACGCTGCTCATCTTTACAGAGTTGTTCCGCAAACTCCGTTCGCATGGAGGCTTTTTTGTACAGATCCTCGCTAGCAATGAGTTGTTTGCGGACAGCAATAGAGAGTTTGTCCTTAAAAAGATTTTTCTGTTTTGCAAGAAGTTCAGGGGGCATGGAACCTAGACATTGTTCTGCATGGGAACAGTATGCAGCGCAGCCAAAATCTATTCGAGGATTTAAAACACGGTTGCCGCATTGTTTACAGCTTCGCTGGGAGTCATCCTTAAAGAATTCAAGCTCGTTGCCACAGTGAGGACAGGGTGCTTCAAAAACTGCTTCTCCATCCCAATATCGATTGTCCTGGCCGGGGCATTGCATTATCTATCTCCTATTTTTCAAGTACTTTTTTCTTGAAGGCTTCGATACCAAATCGCTCCATAAACCTGGCAGTACGGGAATGAGGATTGGCCTCTTCCTGATATACGGTAAGGCATTTTTTGGCCAGAGTAAGGACCTCTTCATCGTTTAATCCTTCCGCCACAATATCTCCAATTCGTGCATTATTGCCGCCGTTACCGCCAAAAACCAGAGTCCAGCCTTTTTTAGAGGCAAAAATCCCAAGATCACGTATGTAGGGTTCGGTACAGCACATACGACACCCTGCAACACCAACTTTTACCTTTGCCTTAAACGGAATATCCATGGAAAGCTCTTCAAGCTTTTTGCCAAGAGATAGGGAATCACGAATTCCAAATTTACACCATTCGGGGCCAGGACAGGATTGAACGTAGGCAACACCGTTTTTAGGCGTTTCTCGAATGTAAGATTTGAGTTCTTTCTGGAGTTCAAGCATTTCACTCTTTTCCATACCAAGCAGGGCAAGGCGTTGGGCAGAGGTGATCTTTGTTGCGGGAACATCGTATTTGTTAATTACGTTGAGGATAGTCTCTAGATCCTCAGGGGCAAAAAGTCCCATATTCAGACCGGGAACCACGCTGTAGGTCTTTTTGTTACTTGTATCTTTCATAGTTTGTGGTGATATAAAAAGAAAAAGGCAGGGTACGAGGAGCTCTCAACGTACCCTGCCAGGAGGAGGAAAACATAACGCAACTCTTCAGGATGCCAAGCAAGTGATTTCCTGAAGAGCTTGTACTTAAAACAGATTATCCGAGGATAGTCTTCAGGTCGTCAGCCGCAGTTTCACCAATTGGCATAACGTTGAAGTTCTCAACCAGAACATTCAGAACGTTTGGAGTAACGAATGCTGGAAGGGAGGGTCCAAGACGGATATCTTTAATACCTAGGCTGAACAAGGACAGAAGAATAACAACTGCCTTCTGCTCGTACCAGGAGAGAATAAAGGAGAGAGGCAGGTCATTCACGCCGCATTCAAAGGCTCCGGCAAGTGCTACTGCAATCTGGATTGCAGAGTATGCATCGTTGCACTGTCCAACATCAAGGAGACGAGGAATTCCACCAATATCACCAAGCTTTTTGTCGAAGAAACGGAACTTTCCGCAGGCAAGAGTCAGAATAATACAATCATCTGGGATCTCTTCTGCCATCTCGGTAAAGTAGTTACGGCCAGGTTTTGCACCATCACAGCCGCCAACGAGGAAGAAGTGACGAATAGCTTTAGATTTAACACCTTCGATTACCTTGTCTGCAACACCGAGCACGGCATTTCTTGCAAAGCCAACCATAACGGTGTCATTATCTACATCATCGGTAAATCCTGGAAGGGACAGAGCTTTCTCGATTACAGCAGAGAAATCCTTCTCACCGCTTCCTGCAACATGTTTCACATCGGGCCAGCCAACAAGACCAGTGGTGAAAACGTTATCAATGTAGGAATCTTTTGGCTTCTGGATGCAATTTGTAGTGAAGAGAATTGAACCTGGGAATTTTGGCATCTCTTTCTGCTGATTCTGCCATGCAGTGCCAAAATGTCCATAAAAATGGTCATATTTCTTCAGTTCAGGGTATCCGTGACAGGGAAGCATCTCACCGTGGGTGTAGATGTCGATTCCTTTACCTTGGGTTTGCTCAAGAAGCATTGCAATATCTTTCAGATCATGGCCGGTAACAAGGATACATTTATTGGGACGGTGTCCAAGAGGCACTTCGGTTGGTACCGGGTGACCATATGTTCCGGTATTACCAGCATCAAGAAGCTCCATGGCTTTAATGTTGACTTCGCCTGTTTTAAGCGCAAGTGCTACGAGATCGCCAAGCTCCATCTCGGTGGTAAGTGCTGCCATTGCATGGTGAACGAAGGCATATACTTCATTATCTTCATGGCCAAGAATTGCTGCGTGCTCAGCGTATGCAGCAAGGCCGCGCATTCCGTACATGGTGATCTGCTTAAGAGATTGGAGATCTTCGTTGGCATCGAGAGTGGTAATAAAGTTGAGCGCTGCTCCCTGTTCTTCAAGGCCAGTGAGGCTGTCAGCAGGAGCATAAGTAAGAGCGGCAGTAGTGGAGTCTATGGTTCCACCAGCAGCTTCAACTTTTGCTTTTAATTCATCACGGAGGACAACGGTTTTACGAATAAGGTCTTCAAAACGGGTAGGATCAAAATCAACGTTAGTGAGACATGCAAAGATAGACTCACAAACAAAAATATCAATTGCGTTATCGATCACATTTACTTTACGACCTGCCTCAGCAACGATACAAAGTCCCTGAATAGCGTGGGTTAGCAAATCTTCAAGTCCGGCAACAGCCTCGTTCTTTCCGCAAACACCAACAGTGGTGCATGCTACGCCTTTAGCGGTTTGTTCGCATTGATTACAAAACATGGGGTAAATCCTCCGATATATTTTTTTTGATAACAAAAACTTCTTGTAAGTATGTAGCAGAAAGGAATCATTGTCAACTGGCTTATGTCGCTTTCTGCATCGTATGGGGAGAATATAGCTTTTTAGATCCCATGTGGCCTTGACATAGATCAAGTATTAGGACATTTATTATCTTTTTTGTGTTTTTTCAGGAAGGCGATGCTTTTATCAGCAGTGTGGCGTCTGTCTCAGTTCTGTAAGGACGAGAGTTGTAATCACCGAAAAGAGAACATTTTTGAAAGCCGTTTTTTTTGAGTATCTCAAGCCATTGCTCAACAGAGAAGCCTGCAAGTGTCAGAGTATGCCGGTAATTTTTTTGTAATGCGGTATTCGTGGCAGGTCGTACCCGGTAGCGTTCTTCCAGGCATATTTCCTGAGTTGTGTTGTTATAGCTGCGTAGAGTTTCTTTTATAATTCTGCCATCTGCATTTTGCAGTGGAATCATCTGGAACTGAAAACGCTTTTTACCCTTCATTGCAATGAGTTCACTGTCCGGAATGTGAAGTTGCAGCAGAAGGGTACCCTTTGGCTTGAGAAAGCAGCGAGCCTGTTGAAGTGCCGTCTGGATAGTGTTCGTCTCCCGCAGGAGATTAAGCGTATTGTAGGGGATAAGGATATTTGAAAATTCTCTGCTGAATGCCATATCGGTCATATTCATACAAATATACCAAGGAGAGGGCTTATCAAGAGAGGTGTTAGCCACTCTCAACATATGCGGACAGAGATCAATTCCAGTGACAGAATAGCCAGCCGAGGCAAGAGCCTGACTAATCCTGCCGCTGCCACAGCCAAGCTCAAGGATAGATGAATGCTTCTGGCAATGGGTCTGGTAAAATGTGATATCGTCACTGAATGTATTCATTTCAAGAGAGTAGAATTCAGCGTAGCGTTTTGCGCTGAGTGGCAGAAAGATGTCATCCGGTTCTGTATGTTTGGAAAAGATATCACTCATTTGCTCTTTGTACACAGCTTCTCTGCTCTCATCAAGGATTAGGTCGGCGCTGCTATAATTATCTGTTCTAATGAGGGTAGATTTTGTACAATGGATGATGTTGGTTCTGTTCCATTACCTTATTTTTAAAGGAGAAAACAATAAAGTATGTCACTGCCTTTAGTCACAATCTATACAGATGGTTCATGTAGCCCAAACCCAGGCCCAGGTGGTTGGGGCGTGGTGATCATGCCTGATAAAGGAAAGAAAAGAGAGCTTTCGGGTAAGGTTGCGGAGACCACCAATAATCGTATGGAACTGCAGGCATCACTTGAAGCGTTACGCTCCCTTTCTGCTCCCTGTGGGGTTACGCTCTTTACCGATTCCAAATATGTACAGAATGGCATTACCAAGTGGATAACAAACTGGCGCAATAACAATTGGCTTACGGCTGATAAGGAACCTGTAAAAAACCGGGATCTTTGGGAAGCATTAGAGAGTGAAATACAACGTCATAAGGTGGAATGGATATGGGTAAAAGGACATGCCGATGATCCACATAATGAACGCGCAGATTTACTCGCTGTAGCGGCGCGGGGTCGCAGCACTCTTCCGCTGAACGATGAAACTGCAATTCATATCTTTATAGGTATTACCTGGAAACAGAAAGTAAAAGTTGGCTCTTGGAGCGCTATTTTTCGCTATCGTAATCATTATAAAGTTATTGGTGCGGCTATTGAAAACTCCTCTGCTAATCGCATTCATATTCAGTCGGCAAGTGCTGCTCTTCGCACACTTAAAAGACGTCTTCCGGTACATCTTTACACGAGTTCAGGGTACTTAAGAGATGGTGCAAGCAACTGGCTACAAGGTTGGGAGCGCAATGGCTGGCACACCCGGGAGGGAAAAGTGGTGAGTAACAGAGATGAGTGGCAGAAGTTGCAACTGGTGCTGCAGGAAGCCTCAGTCACCCTGCACGTAATCGATAAAGAGATGCCTCCCTGCCATAGTCAAGAAGCCAAAGAACTAGCCATTGAATGGGTGGAGAGTTTTTTAATGCATGCTGCAGAGTGATTGAATGATGAAAGAAAAGAAGCAGATTTTGCGTTGTAGTCTTGCAATTATAATAGGTGGGGTCGTCAGCAGTCTCCTGATCCTTCTAGGTCTTATTATCACCTTTTACTCCTATGACACCTATAAACGGGAAACCCTTCAATTCACCGAGAATGTTTTTGAGTTGAACTCAATCTATACAGAAGAAAAATTGTCAGGGATGATCGACTCTGTGAAAAACTTTGTTACTGTCTCCTCCGCATTGCAGAATCTTGGAGTGGGAGGACCAGGTGAATTCTTTATCCTTCTTCCTTATTTTAGACAATCGTTTCTCACAATCCCATGGATGGAATCGTTTTATGTGGGCTATAGCGACGGCTCGTTTTCTATGATTCAGGCCATACGTGACAATGAACAGATTCGTCAAGCTGTTTTAGCCCCGAAGAATGCTGCCTATAGTGTGAAAACAATTCCTTCTGGGACGGATAAGAACAAGCAGGTAGCGTTTTCTTATTTTGATTCAGAACTTACTTTTCTTGATAAAAAAACTCTTGATTCAGAGACCTTTGATCCACGAAAAAGAGGATGGTATCGAGATGCATCTTCGCAGCAAAAGGTTGTGGTCACTGAGCCATATATATTTTTTACAACCCGTGAGGTAGGGATAACAACCGCCTATCCATTGCAGGCGGGGGCAGGCGTGGTCGGGGCTGATTCTGTCCTCACTACTATCGCTGATTTTCTCAGGGAACAAAAGCTTACCAACTCAACCCAGATCGTGCTAATGGACGCTCAGGGGCGGGTGGTTTTAAGCGCCAGTAAGAGCGATCTGCAGAAGAATGAGGAGTTCTTGAAAAGGAGTGAAAACAGATCCTTGCATGTAACGGATCTTGATAATCAGGCGATGCATAATTTGTTTGAAAAGTTTGTTGTCGCAAAAGATGAAGGAAGCCATGTTTTGGAGGTGGATGGTCGGCGGTGGTTTGGGCAGGTAAACCAGGTTAACGATGAAACAGAGGGAGGCCTCTATCTTGCGATAGCATCACCTTTTGAAGAGTTGCTGGTGACTGTCAGGACAGCAAGAAAGAGAAGCCTTATAATAATTTTTTCAGTTGTTTTTGCCGCCCTTCTCCTTGGCATATATCTCTCAAGTCGTATTGCGGGGTCTCTGCGTGATCTTTCCAGGCAGGCCGAAAATGTAAAGGATTTCAGGTTGGAAACCCCGCTTACCATCCATTCCAGGATATATGAGGTTGATCAACTTGCAGCGAGTATGACCGTGATGCAGAGGGCTATTAACAGATTTGTAGAAATCGCAAGGGCTTTATCTGCTGAGAAAAATATGGACAGAGTACTCGAAATGATAGTGAAAGAGGCTCAATCGGTGGCGAGGGCAGATGGCGGTGGGATCGGTCTGGTCAGTGATGATGGGAAACGTTTTTCCTATGTGCTTATTCGTAATACCCAATCTGATATCCTTCTTAAGGGAAATGAGATTCCTCTTAAGGAGATAGCTATCGGAGAGGAGGATGCAGGGGGAGAATCATTAGAGGAAACAGTAATTCGCAGTGCCCAGACCAGAGTTATCAATGATCTGTTCGCATTTTCTGGCGAGACCCCATTGTCCATCATGGAACTTCACAAAAGTTATGGCTATGAATGTCATTCATTGCTGTTGATACCTCTTTTGAACCGGCAGGATGAAGTGATAGGGCTGCTCCATCTGGTTAATGCAAGAGATGATTCTAATCAGATAATTGATTTTAGTGATGAAAAAATGTCTTACATTAAGGCACTTGCATCAAATGCAGCACTTGCACTGGATAATAATAGGCTGATAAGAGCGCAAAAAGATCTGTTCGACTCTTTTGTCCGTCTGATTGCGGGTGCTATTGATACCAAATCGCCCTATACAGGTGGGCATTGTCAACGTGTTCCCGTTCTTGCGGCTATGCTTGCCGAGGCAGCGTCGGTGACAACAGGGGTGCCCTTTAAGGATTTTGAACTTTCTGAAGAGGAGCAGTATGAACTCTTTGTTGCATCCTGGCTCCATGATTGCGGAAAAGTGACAACGCCAGAATATGTTGTGGATAAGGCGACCAAGCTTGAAACAATATATAACCGGATTCATGAAGTTCGTACTCGCTTTGAAGTGCTCTGGCGGGATGCTGATATCGTTTTTTATAAGGGGCTGATAGCAAATCCGGATCAGGAAGCAGTACTCAAGAAAACTCGGAATAGCAGGAGGGGAGAGTTGCAGGATGATTTTGCGTATCTTGCCGAATGTAATGTGGGTGGGGAATTTATGGCACCCGAAAAAATTGTTCGTCTAAGAGAAATGGGTAAACAAAAATGGCAGCGCAATTTTGATAATCGTATTGGTCTCTCTGGGGATGAGGAGGCCAGAATTGATATGAACGTCTCTGTTCCCCTGCCAGTGGAAGAGACGTTGCTGGCCGATAAACAGGAGCATATTTTCCCTCGTCCTGACGGGGAAATTCCATATGGAGAAAATCCCTGGAATATCACAATGCCCGTACCGGATTATCGCTATAATCAGGGTGAGTTGTATAACCTGTCCATAGCAAAAGGAACCCTGACCGAAGAGGAACGGTATAAAATAAACGATCATATTGTGCAGACCATTGAAATGCTCAATACCCTGCCGTTTCCCAAGGAAATCAGACGGGTGCCGGACTGGGCTGGTAACCACCATGAAAAGCTTGATGGCAGTGGTTATCCTCGAAGTTTAACGGCTGATCAATTGACAGTTCCTGAGCGGATCATGGCAGTTGCGGATATCTTTGAAGCATTAACGGCTGCCGATAGGCCATATAAAGCGCCAAGGAGTCTCAGTAGCTGTATTAATATTATGAGTTTTATGAAAAAAGATGGACATATCTGCCCTGACCTTTTTGAATTACTGCTGACATCTGGTTTATATAAAGAATATGCTGCAAAATATATGCGACCGGAGCAGATTGATGAGGTGAATGTTGGGAAGTATCTGGCCTCAGATAGATAATTGCAATTGACGAATAATCGTGCTATCCAATGGCCTGCATTCCATTTTTTAATGAAAGGTAAGTAATCCTTTTCTATTGCCTTTCAACTGGAAGGCTGTTCTCTTTTATGGTGCGTCCTTTTTTTATTTACTCAACCTTTTGACTTGTCCTAAGGCGCAGATTAAAAAACATTTTTTTAAATGTGTTGGAAAGGTTTTTGCTGGTACCGATATAGATGCGGTATCCAAATTGTATGACAGGAGTTTCAGTCATGGAACACGAGAAGCAAGTACGTCCTGAAACCAAAGGCCTTGTGGCTGTTTTTACAGGAAACGGAAAGGGAAAAACTACAGCCTCCCTAGGGCTTGCCTTCAGGGCTCTGGGGCATCGGCAGAGGGTTTGTGTTATTCAGTTTTTAAAGGGGAGCTGGAAGTACGGCGAGCTTGAGACGGCAAAACAATTTCCCAAATTACTTGATTTTCATGTGATGGGCCGTGGGTTTACCTGGAAATCAGATGATCTTGAAAAGGATAAAAAACTTGCCCTGGAAGCGTGGGCGTTTGCAAGAGAAGTTATTCAGAAGAATGAGTATGCATTGGTCATTCTGGATGAGCTGACCTATCTTCCGTACTATAATATCCTTGAAGAACGGGAAATTCTTTCAGTACTAAAAGATAAACCTCCCGAGCAGCATGTGGTGATTACCGGACGCTATGCATCGGAGGAATTAATGGAACTTGCTGACCTGGTGACTGAAATGAAAGAAATTAAACATCCCTATCAGTCGGGAGTGAAGGCACAGAAGGGCTTTGAGTTTTAGGTGGGACTATTTCTGCCTTCCCCCATGCTTAACCAGCAGGGTTGTTGACACTGGATTGAGGGCTGGTTATTGTGCTCTGGATACAAGAAAGACTGCCCCGTAATTTTTTTTGGAGAATAAAAATGGAATCATTTGATGTCCTGCTGGACCGATCAACTAAGGTACATGGCCATATCTGTGCCGGACAGGTTATCGGCGTGAGAATGTCCATATTGGGACTTGAAGCTATTGGCATTCAGGACCCAAGAGGGCTTGATCGGAAAAAGCTGTATGTGCTGGTGGAGATTGATCGATGTGCAACCGATGCTATTCAATCTGTTACTGGATGTAGCCTGGGAAAACGCTCCATGCGCTGGATTGATTATGGTGTGATGGCTGCCACTTTTGTGAACCTCGATACGGGAAAGGCTGTTCGCCTTGTCGCAAGAGAAGAGTCACGCGAACTTTCAAAGAAGTATTGCCCTGAAATTGAAAATAAATATCAGCGTCAACTCGGTGCCTACCGGGTGATGCCGCAGGAAGAACTGTTCACCATTGATGACGTTCAGGTTGATATTCCAAAGGAAGATATGCCGGGCAGGCCGCTTAAACGAATTCAGTGTGAAGGCTGTGGCGACTGGGTTCAGGATTGTCGTGATGTTGAACAGGATGGAAAGAACCTCTGTCGTGGTTGTGCCCATGGAAAATATTATCAGCCACTAAATAATTAATATAATGATAACCTTACTGGATTATGGGGCAGGGAATGTCCGAAGCGTCAGGAATGCTATACGAAAACTTGGCTATAGGGTGCAAGACGTTACTAGTCCTGACGATATTATTAATGCGGAGCGTTTAATCTTTCCTGGCGTTGGCAGTTATGGCTCGGTTATGGATCGTTTGCATCGTGACGGCTTTTTCGAGCCTTTGATAAAGCGAATCAGGATGGATAAACCGGTTCTTGGAATTTGTGTGGCCCTCCAGGCCCTCTTTGAAGGGAGTGAGGAGTCTCCAGGTGTTGCTGGTTTATCTGTTCTCAAGGGGCAAGTAAAGCGTTTTTCAGCATCAACTCTTTCAGTCCCGCAGATCGGCTGGAATGGAGTAAACTTGCATAAACAATCACCACTTTTTTCAGGCTATAATGATGAAAAACTCTATTTTGTCCATTCCTACAGGGCAACACTTGAAGAGGCTGATCGTGATTGGTTACTCACTACGACCAATTACGGTGAAGAGTTTGTCAGTGGTGTTCAGAAGGGAAATGTGACAGCATTTCAGTTTCATCCTGAAAAGAGCGGTTCTGCCGGCTTGAACATTTTAGGCAACTATCTTCAATCTGCAAGCGATGATACTATCATACTCTCAACACCTGCTCCAGCTGATACTATTGAAGAAACCCGGATGGCAAAACGTGTTATTGCCTGTCTTGATGTTCGAACCAATGATAATGGAGATCTGGTTGTCACAAAGGGTGATCAGTATGATGTACGGGATAAGGGGGAAGTGAGAAATTTAGGAAAACCTGTGGAGCTGGCACGGCGATATTATGAAGAAGGTGCCGATGAGATAACTTTTCTGAATATTACTGGATTCAGGGACTTTCCAATGGAAGATCAACCCATGCTCGAGGTATTGCAAAGAACTTCTGAGAATGTTTTTGTCCCCCTTACTATCGGTGGTGGTATTCGTGAATTTACCGATTCAAATGGAAAAGAGTACACTGCTCTCGATGTTGCTTCGGAGTATTTTCGTTCCGGTGCCGATAAAATATCTATTGGATCCGATGCCTGCTACACCGCTGAGGAGTATATTAAAACCGGAGTGAAAACCGGCAAGAGCTCTATAGAACAAATTTCGTTTCTCTATGGTGCTCAGGCTGTGGTTATCTCCGTTGATCCTAGGCGGGTGTATGTAAGTACCCCTGAAGATACTGCCCATAATACTATTAAAACAGTGCTTCCTGGACCAAATGGTGAAGAATATTGCTGGTATCAGTGTACCGTTATGGGTGGAAGAGAAGGGCGGGATCTCGATGCTGTCCAGCTTGTTTCAAGCTGCGAAGCCTTAGGGGCTGGTGAAATTCTTTTAAACTGTATAGACAAGGACGGAACGAACAGCGGATTTGATTTTGAGCTGATTAATCATGTAAGAAGTGCTGTTACTATCCCTGTTATTGCATCCTCAGGAGCAGGATCTGCTGCCCATTTTGTCGATGTTTTCAAGAAAACAGATGCGGAAGCGGCCCTTGCTGCAGGAATTTTTCATCGTAGAGAAGTACCGATCGCGGAGGTGAAGGCGGCTCTTGAACAGAGCGGAATTGAAATACGGTAACGGTTCAGAAAGTGAAGAAATGAAAAAGGCCCGGCAGAAAATATTCTGTCGGGCCTTTTTTGTGTGGATTGGTTCATTCAATATCAGAACTTATCACCATTAACCAGAAAGTGGGTCACGATGGATGCCGCATAGCCGAGTGCAATAACCGGAGTCCATCTGAGGTGACCGCCAAAGGTGTATGCTCCACGAGCCTGACCCATAAGAGCAACGCCGGCCGCAGAACCAATGGAGAGCATACTGCCCCCAACTCCTGCTGTCAGGGTTACAAGCAGCCATTGTCCCTGTGACATTTCGGGCAACATGGTAAGAACGGCAAACATAACAGGAATATTGTCAACAATAGCTGACAGGACACCAACGGTAATGTTTGCAGGTGTTGCTCCCCAACTCTCATACATCACTTGAGAGACCATACCAAGATACCCTATAAACCCAAGGCCACCGACACAGAGAATAACACCATAGAAGAAGAAAAGGGTATCCCACTCTGCCCTTGCTACCTTTTTGAAAATATCAAAAGAGACGGTGTCCCCAATTAGCTGTTCCGCCTTGTCCTTATCATAGGCAATGCCTTTGGAATATCTGTTATGTGTTTTCTTCAGGTAAAAGCCATACAATTTCAGGTAGGAGAGTCCCATCATCATACCGGTCATGGGGGGAAGATGAAGGAAGTTATGGAAACTGACTGCAGTGATAATAGTCATAAGAAATAGAAATATAACTACGAAGCCACCACGTTTCATTTTAATGGTCTCTCCATCGCCTTCCGGTTTGCTCTTTTCGATGGCAAAATGCATAATTGCAGCAGGTACAAGCCAGTTAACAAGAGAGGGGAGAAAGAGCGCAAAAAACTCTCCAAAGCTGACAATACCTTTCTGCCAGACCATAAGAGTTGTGATATCACCAAATGGGCTAAAAGCGCCCCCTGCATTGGCAGCAACTACGATATTGATACAGGCAAGCAGAATGAATTTTTTATTGTCTTTTCCAAGTGCCATAACCACAGCACACATAAGAAGGGCAGTGGTAAGGTTGTCGGCTACAGGAGAAATAACAAATGAAAGAGCACCGGTTATCCAGAATAACTGACGAAAATTCAGACCGGCTGAGACAAGTTTTACGCGTAATGCTTGAAAAATCAGTCGTTCTTCCATGGCATTGATATAGGTCATTGCAACAAGGAGGAAGAAGAAAAGCTCAGCATACTCAAGGATATTATGGCGTATGGCAATCCCTGCAGCATGGGGCATGTCGTTATTTGAATATACAGCAGCAATAAGTATCCAGATAATGCCGGCAGCAAGTAGAACGGGTTTTGATTTGCGCAGATGGGTAACTTCTTCTGCCATAACAAACATATAAGCAATAACGAAGATGAGCAGAGAAATATACCCTATTGTATGATTAGTAAGGTCAAGTGTTTCTCCACCACCACCGGTTGCAAAAACAGTCGCCGGGAGCAGTAGTAAAAAAGCTGATAATGGTAACAATGCTCTGAGTGTGGCAAGCATATATTTCTCCTAGTAAAATTAAAATTGTGTAGGCATGTATTTTGTGGGCAATAGAAAAAGCATATCATAGTTGTTTGCTACTATTCAAGCTGGCAGGTAAAAGAACACTAAATAATAATTTTTAACAAGAAAAATATAGAGTTGTGAGAATTGAATGAAAATAAAAAAAGTTGATTAATTTCGACAATTGTTGAGCTGAGCATTTGGAAAAATCGAAGCAAGGTGGTGATGGGAATTCCAACAAGAGAAGGCTTGTCAAAGAAAAGTGGTTTTAACATCTACTAAATTTGTGAATTTGTGGTGAGATGCGAGTTCTTTACTTAAACATTGTTGGATCTTTGATGTACTTTTCGTCATGGTGCCCAAGATCCTGTTCAGTTGCAATATTTTTGTTACTTTGGACGATATCCACAGATGGGAGATAGGGTTTGATATCAAGAACCGGTGTTCCTTCAAAGGCATCGATTCCACTAAGTGAGAGTATTCCGTTTTTCTGGTCGATACTATCCAGCTTCACAACGGAGAATCCAATAGGGTTTGGTCGTTTAGGTGAACGGGTGGCAAAGACGCCGAAATGATGAGCAGACTGAGGAGGATTAACGGTGGGTGACCATGTCCTGGTAACATTGAAGTGATAAAGTACTATGATGTATTCAAATTTTTCAAGATCAGCCAAACCCTTTCTATAAAAAGGATCGATAACAATTGTACCTTTGGCTGTGGGTTCCAGAACGCCCTGACGTGGTGCCCCGGTGTTTTGGGTGTAAGGGGTGTGAAAGACACCGATTCGTCGAAAATGTATGTCCTCTTCAGTTTTGACTTCAGGATGAACTGGGTAAATCTCCTGCCTGAGACCTGAACTTTCAGCTACTTCTATCAGTTCTATCTGTCTGCCAAAGGCTATGCCTTCAGTACTCATAAGGAGTACTGTTAATAAAAAAGTCAATATTTTCATACTATGATACCTATTCTCACGAAGTGTTACGAAAAATTAATTCGTAACACTATAGGTAAGAAAAGAGGATTCTGTCAAGGATAATACAAAAAAAGTGGGGAAAGCGGAAGGGTGGTACTGTCATATGTGCTGTTCGGAGGGAGAGCTCCCTGAAACATTACAGGGAGCGTGATTTTCTGCAATGTCAGCAGGATACCCCTACTGTTCTGTTTGCTGTCTTGAGCTGTTGAGGGACAATCAATGGAATGATCTGCTTGCTCATAGCCTTTGTAGTTGAAGCGACCTGGTGAAATACAGAGCGGGTTCCATCGGTTTCAAGTTCAACGATTTCCCAGCAGTCTGAAGCCTGTACCAGTGCTTTCATAAAGGCAAGATGTTGAGTGTGCCCACAACGACTGGCAATGATATGACCAAGTATAGGGCAGCCAAGGAGAGCCATATCACCAATAAGGTCGAGAACTTTATGGCGAATAAATTCATCGGCAAAGCGCAGACCGCCTTCATTGAGAATAGAGCTTCTGTCCCAGTGAATGGCAATAACATTATCAAGATTTCCACCCTGCGCCAAGCCATTGGCCCAGAGTTCTTCAACCTGTTCAACGTAGCCAAAAGTTCGTGCTCGAGAAATTTCTTTAGCAAATTTTTCGGCTGTGAGATCAAGAGAATACGATTGGGTTTTTATAAAGGAATCTTCAAATTGAATTTTTCCACTAATCTTGAATCCCTGGTAAGGGAGAATTCGAATTTCTGTGTCACCCGATGTGAAAACTATTTCCTTGGTGATGCGAAGAACTTTTCGCATGGCCTTCTGTTTCTTTAGTCCCGCTTTGTTGAGGAGCAGCATAAAAGGTCCAGCACTGCCATCCATAATGGGTACTTCAGCTCCGTCGAGCTCAATGTTTGCATTATCAATGCCGAATCCCTGAAGAGCCGCCATAATATGCTCTGTTGTTGACACATACATCTCTTTGTCAGCAATGGTAGTGGCGAGTCTGGTGTCAACTACCTTATCCATATGAGCAGGGATACCATTTTTGTCGTCAAGGTCTGTTCTGAAAAAATGGATTCCTGAATTTTCGGAAGCTGGTCTGATGGTGAGAGTAACAGGAATACCAGAGTGCAGCCCAACGCCATAACAGCTGACTGGCTTTTTCAATGTATGCTGGTAGGGGTTGAGTGAAAGTGGGGCCATTGTTAATCCTTATATTTGAATAAAATAAAGTTTTTTATTGAACTTCTTATAATCTGTATGCAAAAATTGTACCAACGTTGCTGAGTGTCCTGCTGCTTGGGTTACTTGTGTTAAATGACTTAAAAACAGTAAGATAGGTTGTTGTGTCTTTTTTGACAGGGAAAGCTCACCCTGTGTCTTCAATGACACAACTGAGTGAAAAATGACATCTTTTTAGTGAGGAACTGTTCATTTCCTAAAAGTGTGGAAAAAGAAAAAAAGGAGGTTTTGCTATTTGTCAGGGAATGTCTTTTTGAGGAAATCGACAAAATCTATATTAGGTTTCACTTGCATCTTTAAACTGAAGCAGGGGAGCTTGAAATCGCTTTCTTGCAGCTTAACAAGGTCTTTTTCGGTGGTGATTAGCCCGTTGGCGTTACGTTGCTCAGCCTGAGTTGAAATCTTTTCTAAAAGAGATGGTGAGAAGGGCTGGTGGTCTTTTAGAGGCATAAAGCCAGAAATACTGATACCGTGGCTACGGAGACTTTCCTGGAATAGATCCGGGTGAGCGATTCCACAAAATCCAAAAAGTGGTGAGGGAAGTTCGTCGAGATTCTTTACGGAAGGATCAGTAAGGGATGCGGCTCCTGTGGCGTTATAGGATGTGAGGAAAACAGGTTTGTCCGGGAATCTCTGGCGTAGAAGTTCTGTAAATTTTTCAGCTCGCTCCTGTAATGAATCTGTAATTCCTGTAATCATAAAGGCGTGACATCTTTTCAGGGCGGTGATTGGTTCACGTAGATCCCCTCCTGGAAAAACGCGGCTATTTCCAGCAAGCCTGGCAGCACTGAAAAGGACAAGATCAAGGTCGCGTTGAACGGACATATGCTGAAAGCCGTCGTCTAAAATAAGAATGTCACAGCCAAGTTCCTCGATGGCATGCCTGCATGGCAGAATTCGAACGATACCTGTAAGAATTGGGACTCCGGGAAGCGTGGCAGCTAAAAAACAGGGTTCGTCCCCGGCCTCTTTGGGGGTCATCAATATCTTTGTGCCGTCGGATACAACATTGACCTTCCTGTCTGCAGCACCACCATAGCCCCTCGATATAATACCGGGTTTGAAGCCTCTTGCTTTCAGTAAGGTGGCAAGCATTCCAACAATCGGGGTTTTTCCAGTTCCGCCCATGGTGAGGTTGCCAACTGAAATAACGGGAACATCGAGTTTATAACGGTTTTTGATGCCCTTCAGGTACAGCGATTCTCTACTCTTCATGATTAGACTATAAAGAGGACTGAAGGGACGGCCTAAAAAATAAAGAGTTGAAAATTTCTGTGACATAAAATAGCGAAATGAATAATGAGGTATGGATTCTTATGAGAAAGAAGCAAAAAAAGACGTGACTTTTTAGTGATTGCTATTATTCTCGTTTTCTTTTTTTTGACTAAACGACGTGATAATGATACTAACATTTATAGAGAGTTTCAGCCCTATTTTGTGACTTGCTACTCTTTTGTGTTAGCTACACGTTATGGGTAAAGATAAATTTTTCTACATTTTGGAGAACATAATGCACTTTGGATTAAAGAAAAAATTGTTTACTGCAGCCGTTGCCTTAGGTTTTGCTCTGGCAATGCCAGTTGCAGGCATGGCTGGTGATACTATTAAACTTGGTGTTGCCGGTGCTCATAGTGGTGATCTTGCCTCTTATGGTCTGCCTACCATTAAGGCGGCTGAATTGGTTGTGGCCAAGTATAATGCTAAAGGTGGTATTAACGGCAAAAAAGTTGAATTGCTGATTGAAGATGATGTCTGTAGTCCAGAGGTTGCCACTAACACTGCTACCAAGCTGATTACCGATGGCGTTGACGTGGTGATCGGGCATATCTGTTCCGGCGCAACCAAAGCTGCTATGCCGATTTATAAGTCTGCAAACATTCTTGTAATGTCTCCTTCAGCCACATCCGATGATCTTACTGAATATCCAAACTTTTTCAGGACCATTGCACCTAATGCTGCACAGGCTCCAGCCATGGCTGACTTTGCTATGAATGATCTCGGGTTTACCAAAATTGCCATTATTCATGACAAAGGTGACTACGGAAAGCCTCTTGCAGAAGGCGCGAAGAAAAGAGTTGAAGAGAGTGGCAAAGCAGAAGTTGTTCTTTTTGAAGGAATTACCCCAAAGGGTATGGATTACTCAGCGATTGTTCAGAAAATCAAACGCTCAGGTGCTGAAGTAGTTATTTTTGGTGGCTATCATCCCGAAGCTTCAAAAATCGTTACCATTATGAAAAAGAAACGTCTTAAAGTGAAGTTCGTTTCCGATGATGGTGTTAAGGATGATACTTTTATTAAGGTGGCTGGTGCTGCAGCAGAAGGCGTGTATGCCGCAGGTCCTCAGGACAACTCATCAAGTACCATGGCCTCTGCAGCAAAAGCGGAACATAAAAAAGTATATAAGAAAGATCCAGGTGCTTTCTTTGATGGCGCATACTCCGCAGCTACTGCCCTTCTTAATGCAATTGAAAAAGCTGGTTCCACCGATATGGCGGCTGTAATAAAGGTTCTCCATTCAGAAGATGTGGAGACTCCTATTGGCATGATTCACTTTGATGAAAAAGGTGATGCAGTTGGAGCCCGTTATTCCATGTATGTTGTTAAAGATGGACAGTATGTAGTCGTCCAATAAATCTTTCAAGATGAACTTAGGGTCTCTGGAGCAGTCGGCGCCTTGGCGTTTGGCTGCTCCAGCTTTTTAGTGCTATGGATTATTTTATCGAACTGTTGTTCAGTGGTTTAACGAAGGGCTCTATTTATGGTCTAATTGCTCTTGGCTATACCATGGTTTACGGTATTATCGGGCTGATCAACTTTGCCCATGGTGAGATATACATGATTGGGGCTTTTACCTCTTTTATTGTCGCCACCGTTCTGTCAATTTATGGCTTTCCTCTGCTAGCTATCATTGTTATTGCAGGTGTTGCTGCGGCTGTCTGGTCCAGTGCCTATGGCTACACTGTTGAGAAAGTAGCATATCGCCCTCTGCGTCATGCTCCGAGGCTGTCGCCTCTGATTAGTGCCATCGGTATGTCTATTTTTCTGCAAAATTATGTGCTCCTGGCTCAGACCTCTGATTTTCTTCCCTTTCCAGCATTGATCCCCGAGTTTGACTTTATGGAACCCGTGGCCCACATTGTTGGCTCATCTGATCTTGTGATTCTAATTACCACTGCAGTGTCCATGCTTGCGCTTACTTTTCTAATTAAATTTACCAAGATCGGTAAGGCCATGCGTGCAACAGCGCAGGATAGAACAATGGCTGTTCTCGTCGGTATTAATGTGGACAGGGTAATATCAGCTACCTTTATCATCGGCTCAGCTCTTGCTGCCATTGGTGGTATGCTTATTGCCTCTCATATAGGGCAGATTAATTTCTATATAGGTTTTCTTGCTGGGATTAAGGCTTTTACTGCTGCGGTTTTGGGTGGAATTGGATCCATTCCTGGAGCGGTACTGGGGAGTATGGTCCTTGGACTGACGGAAGCTTTTGCAACGGGCTATGTCTCTTCGGATTACGAAGATGTCTTTGCTTTTTCACTTCTGGTTTTGATCCTTATCTTCAAACCTTCAGGGCTGCTCGGAAAGGCAGAAACCAAGAAAGTTTAATTTGGTATTACTATGTTTCCTTTAAAAGAACTTAAAAGATCACTACTGATTTCGCTCTGGTTTGCCTTTCTCACCTTTCCTATTATGGTGATCAAGGTTGATCCCATTGATCGGATTGTGATCTGGCGCTGGGATAATATGGCCTTTGTTGCCATTGGCAGTTTTGTTCTCTCTATTTTGATAAAAGTCTGGATTCTTCGCAAAGAACGACGCAATTTAAGAAAAAGCACAAACAGGGACATTACAGAACCATTTGTCCAGCGTATACTGAGAGAACCAAGATTTCTTTACCCGCTGTGTCTTGGCGTACTGACCTTTGCCCTCCTTTTTCCCTCCCTCTTTTCCACCTATCAGACAAATATTATGATCACGGCCCTTATGTATGTGGTATTGGGACTGGGATTGAATATTGTGGTTGGAGTGGCCGGGTTGCTAGATCTTGGCTATGTCGCTTTTTATGCCGTTGGCGCCTACAGTTATGCCCTCTTGAATATGCATTTTGGCCTGGGATTCTGGACAGTTCTTCCAATTGGCGGGCTCCTTGCCGCTCTTTTCGGGATCCTCCTTGGCTTTCCGGTTTTGCGACTTCGTGGTGATTACCTGGCCATTGTAACCCTGGGCTTTGGGGAGATCATTCGGCTGGTTCTGGAAAACTGGAGTGCGTTCTCCAACGGACCAAGTGGTATCTCCAATATTCCAAGACCCTCTTTCTTTGGAATGGAGATGACCTTTGAAGGACAGATTCATTATATTTATTACCTTGTGGTCGCTTTGGTTATTTTTACAATTTTTGTGGTCAACAGGTTACAGAATTCTCGTCTTGGCAGGGCATGGCTTGCGCTGCGAGAGGATGAAATTGCCTGTCAGGCCATGGGCATAGATAAGACTAAGACCAAGCTTATTGCTTTTAGCCTCGGTGCATTCTGGGCAGGTCTTGTGGGGGTGTTTTTTGCGACCAAAACGACCTTTGTCAGTCCGGCTAGTTTTTCCTTTCTGGAATCTGCTATTATTCTTTCCATTGTTGTTCTTGGAGGCATGGGGTCCATCGTAGGCGTTATTTTTGGCGCTTTAATTCTCATCCTGATGCCTGAATATCTTCGTTCTCTTTCTGAGTACAGGATGCTGGCTTTTGGTGGTATTCTGGTTGCTATGATGATTTTTAAACCGCAGGGCATTATATCCAATGTCAGGCGTAGCTATAAGATCAAAAATAAGTCCACCATAAGTGAGTGAGTCAGCCATGAGTGAAGAGATATTAAGAGTAACCGGACTGACCAAAAACTTTGGCGGTATCAAGGCCATTGATAATGTTGACCTTGATATTCGATCCGGTGAGATTGTAGCACTTATTGGTCCCAACGGTGCTGGTAAAACAACCTTTTTTAACTGCTTGACCGGCATCTATACCCCTAGTTCAGGTGATATTCATTTACGTAATCCTGAAAGTGGCAAAGAGACCAGGTTGAATGGTATGAAGCCCAACAAGATAACGAAAATTGGGATGGCTAGAACCTTTCAGAATATTCGTCTCTTTCCAACAATGAGTGTACTGGAAAATGTTATGATAGGCAGACATTGCCGAACGAAGGCGCTTATTCTTGGGGCAATTTTTAGAGATGCAGCTACTAGGCGGGAAGAAGAAGAAATACTGGAGACAAGCTATGATCTTCTCAAGATAGTTGGTTTGAAGCATCAGGTGAATGAGGAGGCGAGAAATCTGCCCTATGGTGCGCAACGCCGTCTTGAAATAGGACGGGCTCTTGCCACTGAACCCTTTCTTCTTCTACTCGATGAGCCTGCAGCCGGTATGAATCCTCAGGAAACCGAAGAGCTGGTAACCCTGATCCGCAAAATCTGTAAGGAAGGACACTCCATTCTCCTTATTGAACATGATATGAAATTGGTGATGACTCTGTCTGATAGGATTTTTGTCATGGATTATGGGAAAAAGATAGCGCAGGGCACGCCCGAAGAGGTACGTTCTAACCCGGCTGTGATTAAGGCTTACCTTGGAGAGGATGTTGATGCTTGAGTTACGAAATGTAAATGCGGCCTATGGTAATATTCAGGTTCTGCATAATATTGATATTGAAATTAATAGCGGTGAAATTATCACCCTTATTGGTGCCAATGGCGCTGGTAAATCCACGACGCTGATGGCTATATCCGGCATTGTTCCAGTTCGGTCCGGTAAAATTTTGTTTGAAGGCGAACCCATACACAAACTCTCTCCTGAAAAACTTGTAGCGAAAGGAATTTGTCAGGTTCCCGAGGGACGTCGTATTTTTCCCCAACTTACCGTTCAGGAAAATCTCGACATGGGAGCTTTTTTACGCAATGACACTGCAGCTATAAAAGCAGATCTTGATTATGTCTTTTCCCTCTTTCCCATTCTGGCTGATAGAAAAGGTCAGGACGGTGGTACGTTAAGTGGTGGTGAACAGCAGATGCTTGCCATGTCACGAGCCCTGATGGCCCGTCCGAAGCTTCTGCTGCTCGATGAACCGTCGATGGGGCTGGCGCCACTTTTTATTAAGCAGATTTTTGAGATTGTTAAAAAAATCAATAAAGAGCATAATACAACGATTTTTTTGGTTGAACAAAATGCTAATATGGCATTGCATGTAGCAGATCGCGGCTATGTTATTGAAAACGGTGTGATTACCATCAGTGACAGTTCTGAAAATCTCCTGATAAATCAGGATATTCAGAAGGCATATCTCGGAATTTAATGATTCACGGCTTTTCCGTGTTTGAGTAGTGAAAAAGGAATATAATAATATGAAAGTAGGTGTTATCGGAGTTGGCTATCTTGGCAAATTCCATGCCCAGAAATATAAGGCAATGAAAGATGTGGAGCTTGTTGGTGTTGCTGATATTGATTCCGATGTTGCAGAAACTATCGCCAAGGAGAATGATTGCCTTGCATTCACCGATTACCGTGAATTACTCAAGCAGGTCGATGCTGTTTCAGTTGTTGTTCCAACAAGTTATCATTACGCAGTCGCGCTCGATTGTATTACAGCGGGTGTTGACATGCTGCTGGAAAAACCCATCACGACAACAGTTGCTGAAGCAGATGAGATAATAAAAAAAGCTGCCGAGAATGATCTTATATTACAGGTGGGACATCTTGAGCGTTTTAACCCAGCAGTGGAAGCGATGATACCGTCACTCACCGTTCCGGTTTTTATCGAGTCACAGCGTATTTCCACCTTCAAAAATCGTGGAGTGGATGTGGATGTTGTTCTTGATCTGATGATCCACGACATTGATATTATTTTAAATATTATTAAATCTCCTCTTGAGACCATTCACACCGTCGGAGCCCCTGTGGTGACCGATTCTACTGATATTGCAAACGCCAGACTTATCTTTGAGAATGGTGCTACGGCAAATGTCACAGTATCGCGTATATCAAGAACAAATACTCGGCGTATGCGTATTTTTCAGCCCGGTTCTTTTATCAATGTAGATTTTGCCAATCGTAAAGTTATGACCATGCATTTGAAAAAGAACGAGTTTCAGAAAAATGGTATGCCCAAACAGGATATTGTGGTGAGCTCATTTCCAGAAGGGGATGCGTTAAACTCTGAAATTCTGCATTTTGCTGAGAATGTAAGAAATCGTACTGCTCCTCTTGTTTCTGGAAATGAAGGGCGAAGGGCACTTGATGTTGCGCTTCAGGTCATTGAACAGATCAAAGATCATCAAAAACTTGGGGTCTACGCCGAGGATATGTCTGCAAGGTAAATGAATAATAACGTTATGATCATTGCCGGAGAGGCCTCCGGTGATCTGCATGGTGCCAATCTGGTTAGGGCTATGCATGCAATGCGTTCGGAGCTTACTTTTTCCGGAATGGGTGGCAAGGAACTTATTGCCGCCGGGGTCGATGTCCTCTTTGAGGCTAAAAAAATTGCCGTCGTTGGAATTGCTGAGGTTTTCACTCACCTTCCTGATATACTTGCAGCAAGAAAAATATTAAGAAATGCTCTGAAAGAAGAGCGTCCTACACTTCTTATTTTGATTGATTTTCCCGATTTTAATCTTATGCTTGCCAAGTTTGCAAAAAAACTTGGCATTCCTGTTTTTTACTATATAACACCTCAGGTGTGGGCCTGGCGACCCGGTCGGGTCAAGACAATCAGGGAAAGAGTAGATACGGTGGGAGTGATTCTGCCATTTGAAGAGGAGTTCTTTCGCAATCATGGACTTGATGCGGAATATGTTGGTCATCCATTATTGGACAGTGTCGTTCGTACCATGGATCGTGAAGAATTTTGCCGGATGAAAAATATTGAGGCTGATAGTCTCTGTATAGGGTTGCTGCCCGGTTCCAGGAAAAAGGAAATTGCAGCTCTTCTTCCCACACTGTTACAAACTGCACAAAATCTGCAAAAGCAGAACACTACCCAAAAAAAGATGGTTTTTCTTATTCCTGTAGCCTCAACCATCAGTGAAGCTGAGATTCGGGAAAATGGATTGGATGAGTATGGTAGCGGACTTGATATACGGCTGATCAAAGAAAATCGCTACGATATGATGGCTGCCTGTGATGTTGCCGTGGTGGTATCAGGTACAGTAACACTCGAACTTGCCCTGCTTGATACTCCGATGGTGGTGATCTATAAATTCTCAAATATTACATACCGTATTGGAAAGTTGCTGGTAAATAAGGACTTGAAGTATTTCTCTCTGGTGAATCTTATTGGCGGCAAAGAGATCGTTCCGGAACTCCTGCAGGAGGAGGTAAATCCTCTGCGAATTGAACAGGAGCTTGGGAATATACTCTTTGATCGTGAAAGGCGTGAAGATATGCTGCAGGGCCTTAGAGGTGTCCGCCAGAAGATGGGGACGCCCGGTGCTTCAAAAAGAGCAGCAGATCTTGCACTTCGCCTTATTGCATAATTTTCGTAACTATCCAGCAGCACTCTACCTACGTCCGTTTTAGCCTCTTCGAATAGTCTTCGTATGATTCGGAGGCCCAAATAAACGAATTTGAAGTACGGAGTCTGCGCTTACCTGCTAAACAGGTACAATTATTCTAACTTAACGGCTTAATATTTGTTAAAAAAGATGGCCGCATCTCACGTGGTGCCTGGTAGGAAACGGTCTTTTCGCTGAAGGGAGAGAGAAAGCTGATTTTCCAAGCACAGAGGTGAAGTTCATAATACCCTCTTTGTTGCTCTCCATATTTGGGATCACCTACAACCGGAACCCCAAAGTCAGCAAGATGTCTTCGTATCTGATGTAATATTCCCGAGTGCAGTCGAATATCGAGTATACTGTTTGATACTGTTTTTCCAGGATTGATACTGAGGACTTCCGTATATGCGGATTTTTCATCAAGATCTTCTGTCAGCATCAACCCTTTTTTCGGGATGTCCGGATGTCCCTGTACTTCGGCAAAGTACCTCCTTTCAATTTCATCTTCCCGAAAGAGTTTAGAGAACTGCATTGCAGCGTTACGATTATGGGCAAGCAGCAGCAGTCCTGAGGCTTCACGGTCAAGACGATGGGTCAGTTCGAACCCAATGTCTTTATTGCTCTTTTGGGCCAAGCGAAGCAGGGAACAGTGGTCCCCATAGCGGGTTCCCTGACTGAGAAGCCATGGTGGTTTAAACCAGACACTATACTCCTCATGCTCAGCGATACATTTCGGTTCAGGTGGCGTTTGGGAAAGGACGTCCGCATCATAAAAGAGCTGGATAAAATCATCCGGTTTTAATTTAAACTTTGCTTTGCGTAGGCGTCTGTCCATGGATCCAGGCCGCTTGAGCCATACGGCACCTTTAGCCATGGCATGCTTTATGCGCTCCTTTGGCAAACCACTGGTGTCGGCAATGAGTTGGCAGGCAACAGCCTCTGCTTTTACTGTGATGTTACAATGGATCGGTTCCAGTTTGTCTTTCTGTTGCATAATATTTTATTTATTTACCAAAATTGCATACCGGATATTGGCAGCGTTTACAGTTGCGGCAGAGTCCGCCGTGGCCCATTCGTGCAAATTCTTCACGGCCAATTGACTCACCGGTAAGGATTCGCGGTAAAATCAGATCAAAAACGGTGATATTATGAAACATCCCGCAAGCCGGTAGGCCAAGTACTGGAATATCACCGATATGCCCACTGAGAAACATTGCACCGGGTAGTACCGGGGTGCCGTAAAAACAGTCCGTGGCTCCTGCGTGTTCAATGCCCATTCGAGTAACATCATCGGGATCAACGGACATCCCGCCTGAAGTGATAATTAGATCGGCACCGCCTGCTATCGCCTCTTGAATGGCCTTCCCGATTATTTCAATGTCATCGGGGGCAAAGGTGACGGATAGCACCTCGGATCCTATCTTGGCAAGCTTATCCCGAAGCACTTGTTCAAATTTATCTTTAATCCTGCCATGAAATACTTCATTTCCAGTGATAATCAATCCGGCTTTGGCTTTGCGCAATTCTTTTACTTCAATGATTGAGCCTGCATTGTGTGCGATGTCTGCTGCCTGCGCCACAACAGCACGATTGGAAACAAGTGGAATAAGTCGTGTGGCTGCAATGTTCTCCCCTTTTTTTACAGGAGTATTGGTCTGCAGGGTGGAGCACATAACAACACCAAGCAGGTTAAACTGATAAAGAGCCTCTTCATTGATTCTCAACAGGCCGTCACATTTTGCATGAATTGCAATCTTCCCCTCAACCGGTTCTGCTGAAAGCATAGAACCGGGGCCGGAAAGGGCCTTGGCGAGTATCTCAGCCGCTTCATTCTCGTGGATTTCTTCAGGCCCCAGTTGTAAAACAAAAACATTTTCTTTTCCGAGTCGTTTTAGATGCTCCACATCTTGTTTGCGGATAATATGCCCTTTTTTAAACGCTCTGCCTTTAAATTTATCCTTCACAATTTCTGTAATATCGTGCGGGAGGACCATTCCAATGGCCTGATCAACGGGAATTGTCTTTTGCATTATTTGTTGTTCCTTATAAACTATATAATTGAATGGCCAAAATCACAGTTATACACCACGACTTATATCGGGCCAGAGTATTGTATGAAGTTGAATTTGAATACGTACTTGTATTCCATCTTTCATAATCCATTCGGCTAGGTCTCTTGCCGTGACACCTTTCGCAACAGGAGAGAAAAGAATGGGGATGGTATTGATAAGTTTATGCTGCTGAATAAAATCCTTTGCCCAGAGATAATCATCTTTTGTCGACAGTACAAATTTAAGTTCGCAGGAACCTGGCACTGTAACAATGCGTTGTTGTATAAGTCCGATGTTATCTGGATGAAAACTGTCTTTTGATCCACTATCTGGGCATTTGACATCGAGGATCGCGGTAACCGTATCCGGTATGCCATCGATGGTTATGGAACCGTTGCTTTCAAGAAGCACTGTTTTTCCCGACAAAACGAGTCGGTTGAGTAGTTCGGGGCAATTTTTCTGAAAAAGTGGCTCTCCCCCCGTAACCTCGACCAGATCGCAGGGATAGGAATCTACAACCTTCAGAATTTCATCAATGGTAAATTCTTCACCTTCCTCCCAGGTGTAACTGGCATCGCAGTAGCTGCAACGGAGGTTACAACCACTCAGGCGGACAAAGATACAGGGGAGCCCGGCATAGCTGGATTCGCCCTGTATGGAGAAGAATATTTCAGAAGTTTTGATTTTAGCTAGCATCGGGCCCGTAATAAATCAGTCCGGATGTGTCTGTTTCCCAGACTTCCACGCAGTGCAGCTTGTATCTGTCATGTTGCAGATCAGGTTGCAGCGTATCGAAGAGAAAGGCGGCAATGTTCTCAGATGATGGATTTTTATCCTGAAAAGCCTGGAGTTTGTTAAGGTCGCGGTGGTCAAGTTCATCAACTGCAAGATTAACAATCTTTTTTAATACTTTAAAATCAATTCCCATACCGAGTTCGTCAATCGCAGTGGCGCGGACGGTGACTTTAATTTTCCAGTTGTGACCATGGGGGTGTTCACAGTTCCCTGGATAGTTTCGAAGATGATGAGCGCCGGCAAAATGAGTTTCAATAAAAATGTCGTACATGTGTATGCTCCTTTGCGCTGTTTTTCTGTCTGAAAATTGGAGAAAAACGGTCGCAAGCCTTGAAAATATATTCAGTTAAGTGTTATTAAATTAAGATTAATCTGTAACTATTCAGCAGCACTCCAACTACGTCCATTTTAGCCTCCTCGAATAGCATTAGTATGCTTTGGAGCCCAAAATAAACGAATTTGAAGCACTTCCAAACAGTTACGGTTCAGAATTAAGGGGAATGAGTTGCCCTTGCTGAATAGTTACATTAAACTTAAAGTATGCACCATAATAATAAATTCATATAATTTTGTATTCATAAATATTTGTTGCAGCAAAAAAGGAGTTTCTACATATGGCCTTTATCGCACCCTTTATGGGCGTATCTTTTAATGTTGAGAAAGCTGGTAATCTGAATGATATAGTGACTCCCCCCTACGATGTAATAAGTGAAAATGCTGTTGAATCCTATGCAGCTAAAAACCCTTATTCCATGATCCGCCTTGATATTACCAAGAATCCAGGTGGAGCTGTCGGGCCGGATACCCGGTATCAGGACGTTGCAAATCTCTTTCAGCAATGGCTCGATCAGGATGTGTTACGCCGTGATAAACAGCCTGCATTATATCTTTATGCTGTGAAGTATAAGCATCCTTCCGGAAGAATGCTCACTAGAAAAGGTATGGTCGCACTTGTTGGTCTTGCTGAATTTGAAGAAGGAGTGGTGAAACCGCACGAAGAGACATTTGAATCGGTGATTAGTGATCGTTTGCGATTGCTTGATGCTACAAAGGCGCAGTTCAGTCAGGTTTTTTCACTGTATAGCGATGAAGAAAATACCGTTTTGAATCTGCTCGATGCGTCCAAGGAAAAAAAACCCATGGGAAGTATCACCGACGGGGATGGCTGCGTTCATTCCCTCTATCGTGTGATCGATGGTGCTGTCATTAGACAGGTGCAGGATTTTTTAACGGAAAAAGCACTTTACATTGCCGATGGCCATCATAGATATCGAACGGCGCTTTCCTATAGAAGGCTTGAGAAAGAACGGAATCCGGAATTTTCAGATAAGGATCCTGCCAATCATATTATGATGTATCTTTGTCCCATGGAGGATCCGGGGCTGTCAGTTCTTCCCACACATCGCCTTTTGCACTGGCCGGGAAAACTTTTCGTTGATGAGCTAACAAACCGATTATCTAGTTTCTTTGAGATTGAGGAAATTGTTGGTGGTAGTCGTGAAGTATTGCTCTGCGAAGTTTTTTCCAGAATGGAGGAAGAGGAGCATAAAATGACTGATAAACGTACAACATTCGGGGTGTATCATCCGGGGGAAGATCGTTGCTTTCTGCTTGTCACAAAACCGGAAGCCTATGAGTCGCTGCAGGATAAGCCTGTTCAGTTACAGGAACTTGATGTGGTTGTTCTTTCAGATGTGATTATTAAAGGGGCATTGGAACTTGATCATCATCGTTGTGAAGAGGAAAATCTTATCCATTATTTTAGTGACCCTGACGAGGCGATGGACGATGCGGTGAAAAAATGCAATACCGATACTGATAAAACGCATCTACTTTTTGTCATGAATCCTACCAAAGTTAAACAGGTCAAGCGGGTTGCCGATGAAAACCTGATAATGCCGCATAAATCCACATACTTTTATCCCAAAATTATGACAGGATTGCTTTTTAATCAACAAATTTCAGGGGAAGACGTCGATCAACTTGAGTGATGTGGAAAAGAGCTGTGATACACTTTTTGATGGAGCGCTGCACTGCCATCAGCATCGAAAAGGGTATCGCTTTTCAGTAGATCCTGTGCTGTTAGCTCACTTTGTCCGTTGCACCGGGGATGAAAAGATTCTTGATCTTGGCGCTGGTTGTGGCATAATTGGGTTAATCCTTCTGTACCGGGCAGAGTTGCTTATACAAAAACTTACAGCCTTTGAGCTCCAGTCAGGACTCGTTCAGTTGATACGCGAGAATATTCGAGTAAATAGTTTTCAAAATGTAATGCAGGTTGTTGAGGGGAATTTGCGTCAGTTACAGCAGTATTTCCTTCCAGAATCTTTTTCCACCGTTGTTTGTAATCCGCCTTTTTATACTGCTGGCAGTGGCAGGAGATCGGCAAATAAAGAGTCTGAGATCGCAAGACATCTGGTCGCCTGTACCTTGAAAGAAGTTATTATAGCTGCTTCAAATGCCGTTAAAAACAAGGGCAAAGTAGTTCTGGTAAACCCCGCAGAAAGTATGGGGACGCTGCTTTCTCTTTTATCAAAACATCATTTAACGGTTAAAAGAGTACAGCTTGTGTATTCCTACCCAGGCGATTCCATGGCTGCTAGGTTACTGTTAGTTGAAGCAATTAAAAATGGAGGTGAAGGCGTGGATGTGCGTCCTCCTTTCTATATCTACGATAGGAAAAACGGTGAGTATAGTGAAGCCATGCAGCAACTTTATGCTCCGAACTGAAAAAATTCTACTCAAGGGATGGCTTAGCGATGTTTGCTAAAATCCTTAGCGGTGCGGTACTCGGTGTTGATGGCTTCCCTGTGGTGGTTGAGGTCGATTTAGCACTTGGGCTACCAATGTTTACAACCGTCGGACTTCCCGATGGATCCGTGCGTGAAAGTAAAGAACGCGTTAAGGCGGCAATTAAAAATTGCGGCTACGACTTTCCAGCCAAACGAATAACCGTCAATCTGGCACCGGCTGATATAAAAAAAGGTGGTGCCGGGTTTGATCTTCCCATTGCACTTGGTATTTTAGCTGCAACCGAGTTGTATTCTCCTGATCTTTTAGATCAATACGCTGTGTTGGGCGAACTCTCGCTCGATGGATTCGTTCGCTCTGTTCCAGGAGTCCTCCCCGTGGCGTTGAGCGCACAGAAGAGTGGTTTGAAGGGGATTATTGTTCCTGAAGAAAATAAGATTGAAGCCGCCGTTGTGAGAGGGATAGATGTTATAGCCGTGAGCAGTCTTCATCGGGCTGTGGAATTTCTTGCCGGGAAAATATCTATAGAGCCCACTGTCCTTGAAGAAAATCAGCTGTTTGGTACTGCCCATTGCGGTACTAATGATTTTAACGAGGTGAAGGGTCAGGAACATGTAAAAAGAGCATTTGAAATTGCAGCATCGGGTGGCCATAATATAGCTTTAAAAGGCCCTCCAGGCTCTGGAAAAACGATGCTGACAAGGCGTTTTTCGACGATTCTTCCTCCCATGAGTTTTGATGAGTCCCTTGAAACTACAAAGATTTACTCTATTATAGGTAAACTCAGTTCCGATATTCCACTGATTACAACACGTCCTTTTCGGGCACCGCATCATACTATTTCAGATGCAGGGCTTATCGGCGGAGGACAGGACCCGCGTCCCGGAGAAGTATCCCTGGCGCATAATGGAGTACTCTTTCTTGATGAACTCCCTGAATTTAAGAAACATGTCCTCGAAGTACTGAGACAGCCCCTTGAAGCAGGTGATGTCTCAATTGCACGTGCGACTAAAACCCTGCAGTTTCCAGCCAGGTTTGTGCTTGTTGTTGCCTCAAATCCTTGTCCTTGCGGATATTATGGGGATAAGGTAAGAGAGTGCACCTGTACGCCCCAGCAGATTCAGCGGTATAGCAGTAAGATTTCCGGGCCCCTTCTTGATCGGATTGATATTCACCTTGAAGTGGCAGCTATTCCATTTAATGAAATAAGTAAGGAGCGGCAGGGGGAGTCATCGGCTGAGATAAAAAAACGGGTGGATGTTTGCAGAAAAACACAGGAAAAACGCTATTCCAATACCACTACTGTGCATTGTAATGCTCAAATGGGGCCTGGTGAAATTGATATGTATTGCAAGGTTGATGAAGCGACCTTGCAACTGCTGCAGAGAAGTGTTGAAAAGCTTGGCCTTTCCGCTAGAGGATATCATCGCATTTTAAAAATCGCCAGAACCATAGCTGACATGGATAACAAGGAAATACTTGGATTGGCACACGTTGCCGAGGCCGTTCAGTATCGACGAAGCGGATAAAAAACATCGGTAAACGGTAAACATTCAGGAATACGTTCTCGGCTCAATCGAACAAAAAAATCAGTGAACAGGCAATGTATAGATAAAACAAAATGGCAGGCAATCGACTTAACACTGTTTTTTTCAAAGTCTTAATTCTGCTATCAAAAGACATGATGGCACCTTCAGTGCAATCGCTCACCAGTTGGCTACACAGCCTTCCTCCAACTAACTGAATAGTTAAATGTTGCCCACAATGATATCGTTCTCACGGGGCTAGTATGCCTGTTTTAAAGTGGTTTAACTTTGCTAGACAACAGCAGATTAAATTTGACTTCCTCCTCCATGGAATGATTTAATATGTTTGTGAGATAGATTTCCTCAGAGATTTGCCCGTTTGTTTTGTATGCAATCTTTTTCCAAAAAAGTTCTGGAACGCTTCATACATATAGAAGAGTTACCAATAGTCGAATTTCATTGCAGATGAATCTGGAACAGAAAAGCCTAACCTTTTTGTGTTCCAATTTCTTTATGAGAGATAGATGCCAGTACCCTTTCTAAAACAGTACCCCCTTCTTTTTCGCATTGTCGGGTATGTTATCGGTTTTTCCCTTCTGGTAGCCCTTATCCTCTCTGCACTACAGCTCTGGATTGTCCATAATAATGAACTTGATGATATTCGTCAGAATCTTCTCGAATTACAGGGGAGTCATGCTGATTCTCTTACTAAGAATCTCTGGAATATGGATCAGGAAGGGATTGATATTCAGTTGGAAAGTATCACGCAATCCCCTGATGTGATAGCAGTTCTCCTCACAAATAGTTACGGGGATACATTTCAGAGTGGAACGATCCCGGAAAACGGTGAAGATCTAATTGAGAGCAGTTTTTCCCTTTCTAAGAAATTTAGAGATCGATCCGTAGATCTCGGTAGCGTAACTATTTATGCACTACCGGATCTCTTAAGAGACCGGCTGCGGGAACACGTTCCTATAAGCCTGATTACAGAATTGATTGTTCTGTTTTTGTCGGGTGCTTTTATACTTGGCCTCTTTCTGCTGAATTATAACCGTCATATTAATAAAATCGCTAAGTTTGCTGAAAATCTTGAAATTACTACTTTAGATCTGGAGCTGGAACTGGATAGAAAAGTATCCCCTCCCGGATGTGAGGACGAGCTGGATCGCTTTGTTTCATCATTAAATGAGATGCGGCATCGCTTGAAGGATGGAGTGTTTATTCAGCAACAAACAGAGGAACAACTGCTGCGTGAAACAGTCTTTTTAGATGCTATTATAAATAGTCTGCCTGGTCTTTTTGTTGTGTATAATGAGAAGCTGAAGGCCATTCTTTATAATGACAGATACAGGGAGAAGCTTGGGATTGAAGAGAGCGCTGTTACCGGATATCAATTTCTAGATCGAGTGGCCCCGGAGGATAGAAAAAAATTCAGTGCTGCAATAAAAGATGTGTTTGATACACAGTTACCAATGAGTATGGAAGTGCATATATTTTCTACGGATGGCGATCGAATTCCTTATCTCATTAACGGAAGTTTATTTAAGCATGAAGGAAAGAAATATCTTATTGGAGTGAGTAGTGATATTTCCCAGCGTAAGAAAAGTGAAGAGGCTCTTCGGAAATCTCAGAAAATGGAGGCGATTGGAACTCTTGCCGGTGGTATAGCACATGATTTTAACAATATACTTGCTGCCATAATAGGAAACTTTGAGCTTGCGCAAACTGCCCATCTGATACCTGAAAAATTAGACAGATATCTCGAATCAGGCTTGGATGCCTCATTTAGGGCAAGAGATCTTGTTGAGCAGATTCTTTCTATTGGTCGACGGGGACAGCAGAAGAAGTATCCTCTGAAGATAGCAACGGTTGTAAAAGAAGTTGTAAAACTTCTTCGGGCAACTATCCCCACAACCATAGATATCGTTCAAGATATTGACTGTGAACGACTTGTCCTAGCTGATGCGACGCAAATACATCAGGTTATACTTAATCTGTGTACCAATGGTTATCAGGCTATGCAGGTAACCGGAGGTTGTTTGAGCATAACTCTTCAAGAAACCATAATTTCTGAAACGGAACTTCTATCTCCTTTTGATCTTCCGACTGGGCAGTATTTACGTCTTGAAATCAGTGATACAGGTTCAGGAATGGATAAGGCCACTCAAAAAATGATCTTTGAGCCCTACTTCACAACGAAAAGAAATAAAGATGGAACTGGGCTTGGTCTTGCTGTTGTGCATGGTATTGTGCAGGACCATGATGGGCATATCTCACTCGATAGTGAACCAGGAAAGGGGACCAGCTTCAGGATTTTCTTTCCACTGCTTCCTGGGGAGGAAGTTATACCGCGAAGTGCTTTGGAGGAAGTTAAAGTATCGGGTGGAGATGAGACAATTCTTCTGGTTGATGATGAGCAGGATATTATCGATGTTGTATCCGAACTGCTTCAACTGCAGGGCTACACAGTTGTAAGTTTTGTTGATAGTGTTAAGGCCTTGCGTCATTTTAGAAAAAACCCCATGCAGTTTAACCTTGTAATAACCGATATGACCATGCCAAATCTATCAGGGAAATTTCTTGGTAAAAAGATTATGGCAATCACACCGGATATGCCAGTGATTCTCTGTACAGGCTTCAGTGAGACCATGGGGAGACAGCAGAGCCTCGATGAAGGTTTTGCGGCATACATGACCAAGCCACTGGATTCTAATGGATTTCTTAGTACTATCCGTGAAATATTGGATAGTTCAACCAGAGTGAAATTGGATGTTCTATTGGTTGATGACGATATCTTTAATCAGAAAATTGTAAGCCTTTTGCTCGAGTGTCAGGGACACAGAGTCGTTGTAGCAGACAATGGTCAGGTGGCTCTGCAAAAACTTGCCACACAAAAATTTGACATTATTTTTATGGATATGCAAATGCCTGTTCTTGATGGATTGGAGGCAACAAAAATTATACGTGATTGCGAAAAAAGTGGTGCCAGTTCGGAGCTGTTTGAAAAATGGACGGGCCAGAAAACAAACGACCTATTGGGCGGACATATACCGGTTATTGCCTTGACTGGAAATCTCGACGATGAATCGCGAAGGCAATGCCAACATGTTGGTATGGATGAATTTCTTGCTAAGCCTTTTACCCGTGAGACAGTAAATCGTATTATTCAAAAAATCACAAACTCGTCTGGTCAATCCAGTGAAGCTTCAAGGGCTCTGGATGATGGATGTCTATCTGAGGATAAAAATGGTGAAGAGTCTCTCCGTATTTTTGCCAGGGAGCACCTGGCCCAGGTATATCCTTTAGATGAAGAGCAGCTTACTGAACTTCTTGATGAATCAGTACGTTCCTTGAAAAAATCCATACAGGAAGCATCCCGGGCTATAGCATTGAATAAAAATGATGTTATGGAATCCGTGGCTCATAAGATTAAGGGGACACTTATGGGGCTTGGGCTTGATGTGCAGATTGAACTTGCAAAAACCCTTCATAGAACAGCTAAAACGAATGACGTTAAAGAGTATTCTTTTGTTTTTAGCCAGTTAACTCGATCTGTAGAGTCACTCATAAGCGAGAGGGGTGATGGTAAGTGATATGACAATACTTTCTCCTCAAAAACTTTCGATTTTAGTTGTCGATGATGATTCTGCGCAATTGATGCTGATCAGGATGCTGGTGGAACAGCAGGGATATAATGTTTTAACCGCAAGTAATGGTTTGGAAGCCTTACAGTTATTTGGTAAAAACCCTGATATCCGATTAGTGGTAACGGATCTTGATATGCCTTTTATGGATGGTTTTGAGTTGATTCGCAGGATTCGGCAGGAACAGTCAAAATATACTTACATCATAGTGCTTACATCCCATGAGGCAAAGTATTCAGTTGTTGCTGCCTTGAATGACGGAGCGGATGATTTTCTTACAAAACCAGCCTTTAATGAGGAGTTGCAACTCCGGATAAAGAGTGGTGTGCGTTTGCTCCGTCTGGAAAGTCAGGATGAGTTGATTTTTTCCATGGCCAAACTGTCTGAGTATAGGAGTGAGGAGACGGGATATCACCTTGAAAAAGTACAACGTTATACTTCTTTGTTGGCAAATGATCTGCTCGATAAGTGTAAGAAATTCAACTTAACCACTTCTTTTGTTGAAGAAATTGCCCAGGTAGCTCCTCTTCATGATATTGGAAAGGTAGCCATTCCAGATAATATTCTTCATAAACCTGGGAAACTGACAATTGAAGAATTTCAAATCATGAAAAGTCATTCGGTGATCGGTGGCAATATGCTTCTCGATATTTTTTCCAAATCCGGGTCACATTACCTGAAAACAGCCAGTGATATTGCTATGTACCATCATGAAAGATTTGATGGTACCGGTTACCCTAAGGGTTTAAAGGGGGACGCCATTCCTCTGAGTGCGAGGATCATGGCACTAGCAGATATCTACGATGCGATGACCAGTGAGCGATGCTATAAAGAGGCTTTCTCCCATGAAAAGGTGAAAAAAATAATCGCCGAAGAGAGAGGGAAGCATCTTGACCCCGATGTGGTTGACTCGTTTCAGCGTCAGGAAAATGTCTGGTTGACCATTAAGGAACGTTATCAAAGAATTGAGTAACTTGTCAGCAGCACTCCCTATTCTTTTAATTTAGCCTCCTCGAATAACATTATTATACTTCGGAGGCCAAAATAAACGAATTCACAGTACGGAGTCTACGCTTACCTGGAGTCTACGCTTACCTGGAAGTCTGCGCTTACCCAGAGTCTGCGCATACCTGCTAAACAGTTATCGTTCAGAGTTAAGGGGGCATTTATTGCCCTCGCTGAATAGTTACAGAATTGAATAGTTATTCTTCCATTTCTGCCCTCCTGTTAAACTTCATTCTGTATTTATTTGTTAAAATAGGATTGTTGTGGGTTGTCGATTAATTACAACTTGAGCAACTTTACAGTATCTGATACTCTCTCTTCTAGTTATAGGTGATAGGCTTAAAGGTATGGGAATGTTGTTTTTTAATTTATTGCATTTAAGAGATTGGAATTATGAAAAAAATTGGAATTATCCTGCTCCTGTTAGTTTGCGGTTTTGGACTGTTTTTCTTTCTAAAAGGTAAACAAGGAACGCAGATTGATGCAGCTGACTGTCTACCATCCGATGTTATTTTTTATGGAGAACAACTTGATTTTTCAGATATGTATCAGGAATTTTTAACCGGTAGACTTGGAAGAACACTAACCCGTATAGATTATAAATGGATCGGGACCGAGCTTGGTGATGCAGGAGAAGATATTCTTCAACTTGAGGAAGTCTGGCAAAAAATTAACGATGTCCTTCATGATCCAGGGTTTAATGAGCTTTTAGGAAAGGAATTCTCCGTAGCTGTTTTTCCTGCAAAATCTTTTTCTGCAGATAATCCTGCAAAAGCTATTGAAGAACGGCTACTGCTTATTGCTAGGCCCAGGCACAGTACTCAAATGCTGAAGCTGCTCGCTCCCTTTCTTAGTAAAGACATTGCTCAGAGTACTGCACAATATGGTGCCCATACCATTACCAGATATAAAATTGATGCAATTAATACTTTATCCGTAGCTACCGTTGAAGGATTGATTATTGCAGGGTTTGAGGAGCGTCTGGTCCGTAAAAGTCTCGATTATTATGACAATAAAAAAGATACTCTTGCCACCAATAAAGATTTTTTACGATTGCGGCAAAACTTTAAGGGAAGCAAACTTTTTACCTATTTGTCAATACCGGTATTGGTTGATCAGGGACGAACAATAGGGCAAATCCTTCCCGAAGAAGAGAGAATTGAATTCTTTGCCTTACTTGATGAATGGGACGGTTGGGGCGCTGCGGCTTATGGCGCCTGGCATGAGAATGGAAAGGTCAGAGATAAAATTGAAATTTTATTCGATCATGAAAAGCTTGATAGCAGAGTCGCTCGTTTGTGTGAGGTGAAACCCAGTGTTAATAAGACTCTTCAACTCGTCCCCGCAGATGCTCTTTTTTACTATTGGACGAACACCTTAAATCTGCCGCTTATGTGGGAACTATACTCATCGGGAGCGACCCAGCAACAGCCTGAGGCATTGGATATCCTGAGGCATGAGTTGCGTGATAGTACGGGAGTGGAACTTGAGGAACTTCTTGCAATGATTGGCAGTGAATTTTCCCTGATCGTTGAAGATGTAGATCGTGAAGGTATTCCTTTGCCTAAAGCGACTGTTATGATCCAGTTGCGAAAACCTGCTAAGTTTATAGATGTCTTTAATGTCCTTCTCCAGAATTCAGATATTCCAGTGAGTAATAAGCAGTATAAAAAACAGGATATATCCTATTGGGGCGAAGCTCCACAGAGTGGATTGCAGCCAGCCTTCACCCTGATTGATGATTATTTACTCATTTCAAATTCCATCGATTTTATTAAACAAATTATAGACATTCGAGCTGGTACTGTTAAAAATCTGCTTGATAGCCCTGCAATGAAAGAGGTGGGGGGGGATTTACTAAAAGAGAATAATTCGGCAACCTATATTCATATTGCCAAGCTTGCAGATGCTCTAAAAGATCTAGCAGTATGGGGTGGAAGTATGGCAGTCCTTCAGGGGCCTGAAACAGCCAAAAATGCAGATATCCTTGTTAATGAGCTCCTTCTGCCACTACTCGATGGGATTGCCATGTATACCCAACTTGGTTCCCGCTCCATTATCACAAAAGATAGCATTATTTTAGAGTCCACCACCACCATTATACAGTAAAAAAAGACAGCAGAAATGGATTGAAAATATGGAAAAGCTTGTTGCCGAATTAAAAGAAATTGTCCCCTTTAAGGAAACCACGGATATTGGAGATCTGGTGCTTATTGTTGCCAAGGAACCTCAAATGTTGGTGTATGCACTTGTCACCGATATCGAACGTGATACTGGCCGTAAAAATGAGTGGTGGCACATTTCTTTGACGTTTTTAACCGTTCCACCTCAGGAAATAACATGGACATTGCGGACAGCTCAGATGACTGGAATGGAGATTTTCACCATGGGAGGGGAGGAGCGCTTTGTAAAGGCAGTTGAACTGACACCTGCTATTTCCATGCCACCTCTTAACCCGCCGCCAAAACAAGAGGAAACTAGCCAAAAGAGTAAAGTCTCCTTCCTTAAAAGAGTTAAATAGTGGCAGCCTGGTCCGAGCGAAGGTTGATCGAAAAAATCCAAAAAGCATCTTCGGGATCTAAGAGAGGACTGTTGAAATCCATTGGGGATGATTGCTGTGAGGTTGTTGCCAGTGGATCTTTTTTGATATCAACCGATAGTCTGGTCGACGGTATCCATTTTAATCGTTTATTTCATCCAGCTCATCTGCTTGGCAGGAAATCAGTTGCGGTCAATTTAAGCGATATTGCTGCAATGGGAGGGCGTCCCCGGTTTATATTATTGTCTCTTTGTTTACCCGTTGACATTCAATGGGAATGGATTTCCAACTGGCTTGATGGTGTGTTGGAGATTCTTGATGAATATGATTGTGTTTTAATCGGTGGAGACACTGTACAAGCAAAGGAACTGGTACTAACGGTTACAGTGCTTGGAGAACCTTTAGAGACAGGGGCAATCTACCGTAATACTGCAGAAGTGGGGGATACGGTGTGGGTTTCAGGTCCTTTAGGATCAGCAGGGTGCGGCTTAAAGCTTTTGATGGAACAATTGGAAACAGGAAAGAAGATAACAAGTAAAGGGGCGGATATTCTGCTTGCAGCCCACCTCAATCCAAGACCACAGATAGAACTTGGATTACAGCTCGCAGGCAGTGGAATGGTCACAGCGATGCAGGATATTTCTGACGGTATTGCCACGGATCTTGCCCATATTTGCAAGGCATCTGTAGTCTCTGCGACTATTCTGGAAGCTTCTCTCCCGTTTAGCCCGGAACTCATCCCTGCCGCCGCAACGCTTGAAACAGCGCGAGAGGATTTTATTCTACGGGCAGGTGAGGATTATGAACTTGTTTTCACAGTAAAACATGGAGCAGAGACGGATTTTAGAAACCGACTTGAAGGATATGCTGATACTCTGGTGAAGATTGGGGAGATTCGTTCAGGAAAAGGTCTGTTTTTGCAAAAAGATGATGGGACAACTAAAGAGATATCATTTCAAGGGTATGAGCATTAAGGTCTGCTCAGATTTGAGCTGATAGGGAAGAAGGGGATCTTTTTCTTTATCCGTGTACTAATGACCTTGCACATGGCTAGTGCCTACTTGATTTCCCAATATGTATCATACAAAAGACTGTAGAAGAAAGTTGAAAAGTTTGCAGCGTAAGATTGAAATGGGCCCTTCGTATCCTTTGTTGATTCTACCATGGTGGAATAAATAGTTGCCGCCACGCCTATATTTGGCTCCTAATATGTCAAAATCATACAGTTTTAGAAGAATATATTATCTAACAATAGCTGCGGTTCTTTTTCTGGCAACTGGAGTGCTTGGTACGTTCTGGATAGTAAGTGAATATACGCACCATGTAGATGCCTTGGAATCGCTACGAGATGATGCGATTACGGAAAGAAAAGCAGAAGTAAAGGCTTTGATACATGATCTAGTTGAGAGTATCGAATATCAAAAGAACAGTGTTGAAGAAAAGCTAAAAATTAACCTGAAGCACCAGACTGAAACAGCATGGCGTATAGCAAATGCGATTTATCAGAAGCATAAAGACAGTCTGACAGAAAATGAAATTAAGCAACTTATCATTACGGCTTTAATGCCGATACGCTTTTTTGACGGTCGCGGGTACTTTTGGATTCATGACACAGACCATATCCTGATAGCACATCCATTTCGACAGAAATCCATAGGAAAAAATGACATCGAATTAACTGATACTAAAGGGCAGAAAATCATCCGTTCTTTTGTCCAAACTGCCAAAGCAAATCCGGAAGGTGGTTTTGTTGCATATTATTGGAATAAACCTGATGTCGATGAAGAGTATCACCAGGAAAAAGGACAGAAGAAGATTGCACATCTGAAGTTGTTTAAGCCTTTCAATTGGGTGATTGGCATAGGAGAATATGTCTCTGATTCCAACAAACAGCTGCAGAAGGAAATTGTTCAACAGATTGCAACAATTCGACATGGCCCGAGGGGGTATATATTCACGCACACACATGACGGTCTCTGCTTGAATCATCTTAAGACCCAAAATGTAGGTGTGAATCGCTGGGAGTTGGAGCTTGTTAACGGAATAAAAGTGGTCCAAGAACTTGATCGAACCGGACGTCAACCAGGAGGGGCTTTTCTGGAGTATACCGCAACTATTGATCCCGAAACAGGGATGCCTGCAAAAAAAATAAGCTACGTCCTGGCAGTCAAGGATTGGGGCTGGGTAATCGGAAGCGGCGTATATTTAGCTGACATTGATGAGAAAATGCTAGAGTATCGGCAAGAACTCTTCCACGAGTTACGCAACAAGATAACGACGACGCTACTTCTTTTACTCGGTGTATTGGTCATAGGATTTTTGATTGGCCGTCAATTATTCAAGGGGCTCTTGGAAGAGTTGAGCTTATTTGTTGCTGTAAGCAGTGATGACAAGACAAAATACATTGATCTTGATCGATTCCGAATTAAGGAACTGCGTATCATAGCACATCGTGCCAATGTGTTGCTTGATGAGAAAGTACAGACGCAGGAAGAGCTGAACAAAGCAAAACGAATGGAAACAATTGGTCTTATGGCTGGTGGAGTTGCTCATGATCTGAACAATATTCTTTCAGGGATCGTTGGTTATCCCGAGTTGTTATTGCATAATCTACCAAAAGATAGCGAATTGAGAGGACCAATTGAGGCTATCCGTGAATCCGGGTGTAATCAGCGGTTTACTTTCCAGCCAAAATCATCGGAATATTTCCCATCGTTTTCATCGTTTTAAAACCAGCCATTATTCTTCATAGCATTTTCTTGTTTTTTCCTTCCTCATAAATATCTTCAACTGGATTTTCTTCTATTTTTTTCTTTGTCTTTTCTTTTTCTACTTATTTTTTTGGTAACTGAAATCAGAAACCGGA
>Ga0208901_1000016_pt1 | contig 123229 bp, 116 predicted proteins | sample AntAceMetag02UKF_FD_184764 | JGI IMG/M metagenome (GOLD analysis project Ga0208901, IMG submission 184764) | Saline lake microbial communities from Ace Lake, Antarctica - Antarctic Ace Lake Metagenome 02UKF (SPAdes) (version 2) | ecosystem: Environmental > Aquatic > Non-marine Saline and...
CGATTATCTAAATGAAACGCGAATCTGTAGTGCCAAAATCACGGTTTTCAAAGTTGCAAGTATTTGATAATAAAAGACTATTTTTTAATTGTCACGAATTTCGGTTAGATATCAGGTTGAAGCCGTCCGCAAAAACAAGCCAGTCGTCCCTGATATGTTCAACTGGGACAGCACCTGTGAGATTTTCATAAACGGTCGGCATATCCAACACCTGTATGCCGTTCAGCCTTGCGTTCAATATCATTCTTATCAATTGGGAGGAACGTTTGTGGGTAATAGCAAGGATCGCAGTTTTGGTTTCTGTACCCTCAATAATTTGTAGCAAGTTAGCTATGGTTCCTAGGACAGGAAGGGACGCAATTTCCATTCCTTTTTTTTCGGGATCGTCATCTAGAAAACCCACAGCGCGATATGGGGAATTTGGGTTTTTTAACAGGGCGAGAAGAGCTTTTCCGGAGTTGCCTGCTCCGAGTATCAAAACCTCTTCGTTAAATGGTTTTCTCGGAAAAATGAAAAAGAAAAGGGCTCTCCATCCGAAAACAAAACACCACACCAAGGCGATCTGTATCAGGAATATGCCTCGGCCATATTCCCAGTGGGGCAGTGAGTAAAACAGAATAACAAGGAAAATGCCGGCAAAACCTACGGCTACGGCTGTTCTGATAGCGTTTTTAGCAGACGGCGCCGAATGATTACGGTGATAGAGGTCGAAGATATACAGCATAGTCATATACAGGAGCATTGTGAAAAAACTTGCACCTGTATTTGTGGTAAAAATGCTGTAGGATGTACCAAACCGAATCCAGGAAGCAATTTGTGTTGCAAGCAGGATCAGGGCAATATCACCAACGAGCATGACAAATCTATTCAGGTTGTTTTGTCTTATTCCCAAGCGGGGCATGGACGAAACTCCAATGTAGTATTGATCTATTTACTATGAATTTATAGGATTGAAGCGGTTTCGTCAAAATAATAATACCTAAAACCTGCATTCAGTATTTTCGAAGAGAGTTGAAAATATCTGTATTTCAATATGTTATCTGAATCAATAAGCCGGAATTGACGACACCGTAATGTCGTAGATCCCGCGCGCTGTTTGCGGGGCTGCTAGAAAAAATAAGGACTTGCACAGAAAGACCTTCCGTCAAGTTTTGTCCGATACAGGGAATTCCAAAGGTGTTCTGGATGCTCTACCCTCAAATTCGTATTTATGCCATTTGACGTCGACATTCCAATTTAAAGTTCTGAATCATTTCGGATGATTCCACTTTCGAGAAACAGGATAGGGCGATTGGAAATTCTCCCAGATTCATGTGGTTTATCCCTGAACAAATGTGTAGCTGCACATTTTGGGGGAAGCGCTTCATTCCATCTTTTAGAACCTCTATGGATTCTCGAAAGGCCCTTTTCTGTTGCAGAATAATTCCTAGCCCCAGGTAAGCACGTTCGTCTGGACCATATTCAAGGGATCTTCTGTAAAGTTTTTCAGCGATTTCTTGCTTGTTCTCTATGATCTCAACCCCTGCGTAGTCCCCTTGGCTGAAGGTCATGCCGAGCCTGGATAGGAAATCGGCATGGTATCCTGAAAGATCATCTTCTTCAATGAGTTCAATCGAATTAACAAAATCAGGAAGCATTTTATGGAATTCTGTTCTCAGCTTTTCTCCAAAGGCCAGGATCTGGTCCTTTGACAGCTGCGGGTCGGTTTCGAAATACATAATATCTTCGATCCGTTTCATCCAGACATCATCCGATAGTCCTGAATGTTTCTGGTAATCCCTGTACAAAGCGGTCCCGGGGAAAAGATCCAGGATGTAGAAGATGGCACTCAACGGTTTGATTTCGGCAATCAGATCAATGGTATCTTGGATAGTAGACCAGTTTTCTCCCGGCGAACCGTAGATGAAATAGGCCCTGGTGAGGATGCCATATTTGGTGGTCAGATCAAAGGCCCTTTTGATCTGTTCTCTTTTTATGTTCTTGTTCAGCAGGTTCCTTATCTTTTCGGAGCCACTTTCTACGCCGTAGCTTATCTGAGTACATCCCGCCTTCCTCATCCAGTAGAGGATCTCTTCGTTCACCAGGTCAACACGGGAAATGGCGGCCCAGGAGATGGGTAGATTCTTTTGAAGGATTTTCTTGCAGATCTCTATCACGCGGTTTTTCTTGAGCATGAATGTATCATCAGAGAAAAAGAAGAAATTCACCCCCTTGTTGTGTAGAAGTTCCAGTTGATGGACAAAATAGTCAGATGAATGAAAACGAACCCGTTGTCCCCATAATTGTGGGGAACCGCAAAACGTGCATTTTCCGGGACACCCCCTGGTGGTTGTCACATGCTGGTAGGTGAAATATTTTGCAGGGTTGGGCAGGTCATCCAGGGGTTCAATAGGCAGGTCATCTTCCGTCTTTATGATGGTATCGCCCTGTCTGAACGCGATTCCTTTTTGATTCCCAGAAGGATCTTCTTTCTTTTCGATGCTTTTTACCAGGTTCAGAAAGTTGTATTCTCCTTCACCCAATACGCAATAGTCGATCTCTTTGAAGTGAGTGAGAAAATGCTTCCAAAGGAAAGTGGGGCCGATGCCTCCAAATACGATTTTTACCTCTGGGAGCATTTTTTTGGCTGTTTGGGCGATTTCAATGGCGCCCCATCGGTTGGCATGGAGTACGGAAAAGCCGATGATATCCGGTTTCTTCTCTTTAAGAGTTTGTGAGATCTTTTCAGGTTGTTTGTTGATGTTGTACCAGTTTAATATTTCTACATCATAGCCGTTCTCCAATAGCATGGCGCCAATGTAAAAGATCCCGATAGGAGGGACCTTGACGTCGTCGTCGCTGAGTCTGTCTTCAAGACAATAGGGGTATATGAGTAATGTTTTCACCTAAAACCTATATTCAGTATTTTCGAAGAGACTTGAAAATATCTGTATTTCAATATGTTGAGTAAATCAATAAGCCGGAATTGACAACACCGTAATGTCGTAGATCCCGCGCGCTGTTTGCGGGGCTGATTGAAAGAATAAGGATTTTCGAAGTCTGCGCTTATCTGATCATTTATTTCGGAACGTGAACCCTCTGGGAGCGCCTCTTTTACCAAATCTACTGCGTTATAAAGCGCTTGCAGTATGAAAATACGGCTGCGCGCTTGATGCCTTGTATCTTTGGCAAAAGCGACGCTTGCAGGATTTAGGTTTCATTATGTTTTGAAAAGCCTTTTAGCATGGTAGATTGTGTTTTGTTTATGATGTAGTAAAAAATATCCGTTCGGTTGTCAATGGTTTTGGCAGGTTGTGGAGGATGCAATACCCCTTGTTGTTGACCAAGACGGAGGCGTTTTCTTCTGATCCCTTCATTAAGGTCAGGGATTTAACGCTGTTACGAGCATGAACTGGGCAGGATAAAGGATTTGGGTGTTCGAAACGCAGGTGTTTCTAAACCACCGTCAGCATGGCGTAGCACACTGAGAAGCGGCCGCTTTCAGGAACGATCAGGAAAATCCGCTGTCCTTTTTCCAACCTACCGGAGTGAAATAACTCTTCTAGCATGATGTATATGGATGCGGCGCCTGTATTACCCTTTTCTTCCAGGTTTATAAACCAGCGATCATAGGGGATTTCAAAACCAAGGTCTTTTATGCGGTCGTAGAGCCTCTGTCGGAAATAGTTTGAGGATATGTGGGGGAGAAGCCAGTCTATCTCCTCGGGACTGGTGGGATGTTTTTCAAGGGTCATGGGAAGCCCTCTGCCCACAAGGGTCTGCGTAATGTGGTCGTTTAAGAGTTTCAGGTCTTGTCTTATGGCAAAGGAGTTTTTTTCAATGGCGTCAAGGGGCGAATCCATCTGTCTCCAGCCGATGATACTGCCGTCCCCATTCTTTTCGGCGCCCGCGTACATGCAGGCGGGCAGAGTGTTCGCAAAGGAGAGTGTTTCCATCCAGTCTAATTTCAGGTTTGGGCCGTTTTTTCTTGGGGAAGGCGCTACGAAAAGGGCCCCGGCCCCATCAGAGAGCATCCACCTTAAAAAATCCGCTTCAAAGGGGAGTATTTCCTTTGAATCCCGTTCTTTCAAGTTTTTTCCCGCCACGTTATAGAATCCTGCCCGTAAAAAGGAGGAGGGCAGTTCCGAGCCTGTGGCGACCGCGTTCTGGCTCATTCCCGAGGCTACGTTCATAATAGCGTACTTCATGGCGCTTACCCCGGAAAGGCATATGCCGATGGTAGAGACGGCCTCGCAGGGAGCATTGCCCAAGAGGCCATGGACCATGTTTCCGTGCCCGGGCATGAACTGGTCGGGCGTGCTGGTGCCGCAGGCAAGGCATTCTATATGGTCCAGGGAAAACTCTGGGTAGGGTCTGAGTCGCCTCACCGCTTCCGCTGTCATTTCGGCGTTTGAATGGGTGAAATTTCCTGTTGCGGGGTCAATGGCATAATGGCGTTGTTTGATCCCGTTTGAGCGTAGGATGATCCGTCGGGTTTTGGAGGGAATCTCACCAACCATTCCGAGAACTTCTTCCATTGAATCGTTATTCACGGGATTATTGGGAAGAAATGCGCTAATATCCTGTATATATGCTTCCATAAACTATTTATACCTTACCTTTTGAGTGAAATGATGAAACCATCCCGGAGAAACGGGAGTAGAACTCCCCTTCATCCATTTTGGTGGGGACTACGGCGTTTGTAAGGGTATAATAATCGAGATCAGTGATGAAAATATCTTTTTTCATTTTTGTGTAGAAATCAGTTCCGGGAAGGGGGGTGAGTATGGAGAGCATAGGGAGGTCTACGGAGTTCTCCAAGATGAAACCTTCCAGGGTGTTGAAGTCATCGGGAGTGTAGTCATGGCCTACGATAAAGTCACCCACGACAGTGAGACCAATATCGTGAAAAAGCCTTATGGCCTCCCGGTTTTTTTCCACGGTGCACTGCTTTTGCATCTGATTTAATCGAGCGTCGCTCACTTCCTCAAAGCCTACAATCACAGTTCTCAGTCCGATTTCCTTCCATTTTCTAAAGAGCTCCGGGTTCGCGATAACGCTGTCCGCCCGGGCATCTGCTGCAAACGCCTTGGTAATGCCGGATTTCCGTATGGCCTCACATAGTGCCATGGAACCTTTTGGATTGCCGAATGAGTTTGCGTCAACCAGACGAATCACTGGAACATCCGGCAGAAGCGAAATGTCTCTGACAACTGCATCGGCCGAATGGGTTAAGTAACGGTGTCCTGTAAGGTTGCCAATGGAGCAGAAAGCGCAGTTATACGGGCACCCAAAGGCTGTGCATACAAAACCCACAGTAAGCCCCAGGGTGGGCAAAACATAGCTGTCTCTGTATTTGGCCACGAGTCCGTAATCTGGTGGCATATTGTCCAGCAGATCTTCCCTGCTATATTTTCGGTTTTTGAAACGTATCGGTTTTCCCCTGCAGATTTTTGCTACTCCCGGTATTGAATTGCTGTCCTGGTGCTTTTCTAAAGAGAGGACAAGCTCTCGGAAGCTTTTTTTTCCGAGTCCTGCTGCCACATAGTCAACGGCCCCGTACACGTTAAAAAACCCCGGGTCGTTGGATGCATGGACACCGCCAACGACCACTACTGCTTCGCAAACCTCCTTTGTCTGGCGGGCAAGCGCCAAAACTGTGTTTGCCTCGCAGGTAACGGCTGTAAAGCCCACCATCTCAGGTGCAAAACCCGACAGCATCTCGGTAAAGATGCGGGTGTCGGCTTTCAGATCCACGATGGATACGTCGTGGTCTTTCAAGTTCCCGGCCAAGACTTCAAGACAGAGTGGCTCCCCCCTGAAAATCTGCTTCATCGAGTCGATCCCAAAGTGCTCTTCCGGTATACTCCGGCCGCAGTTTGGGGGATTTACTAGAAGAATTTTCATATTTTTATCTTTTCTGTATTGTCATTGTTTGAACATGAATAGAAGTGAAAATAACCGTGTGTCCCTGAATCCTGTCGAAAATCCTGCTGATCCGAGGGCCTGTGAACGCCCATGAAAGAGGAATCAAAATTCATTCCTGATTCATTGTCAAGCACAAAGATGCCCTTGGTTATGAATTGGCCTTGTCGGCGACGTTGTTTTGGGTTGAACTTGGATTGAAAGCCATATTTTTACAGGCACATGTGTACATTGCAGCTGTTCTCCATTCTTACAAAACTGATCCTTTTATTGACAGCTTATTAAATGCTGTGATAGAAGTTTTTGCGTGAAACTTTTTGCTCAAGCAAAGGCGCAAATCCGGAAAGGTAAAAAAAATGAAGGCAGGGCCTTCTTATAAATTTTGAGGCTTTTCCGGTAAAGGTTGATATTTCTCAGGCTGGGAAGTTGGGAATAGACAACAGGTTTTCTTTATGCCAATGTGCTTTTGCGTGAGGCTCTTTCGGTTTTGTCCGGGTTGGGGTTTATAATGCGGAAAGATGAGGTGCCCCAGGACCAGGGGATTCTGGAGAACTACAAGGAAGTGGTATATGCCGTGGACGACCAGGGCAGGTATGTGCCGGTGCCTTCAAAGGGGTGGTCGGCCAAGACCGAAGCAAACGAACTGGCCTGGGTCGGGATCAATCTCCAAATTGAAAAAACCCGAAAGTTGGTCCTTGCGGGTAAATTAAGCCCTCTTGCCTATCATATGGAATTGAACCATATGAAACCGGGCCTGCTGGGAAAATATGTGGGATTTTCCCGGTGGCGAGTGAGAAGGCATCTTAAACCCTCAATCTTTTCAAGGCTTAAACCCGAGGTTTTAGAAAGGTACGCCACGGTATTCAAAATTACGGCGGATCGTTTGAAAACCATGGACGGTTGAGCTACCGTAAAAAGGTACCGTGCGCGAGACTTTTACACACCAGCACCACGCCCATTGCGAAAGCGGGGTATTCGCCAGTCTCCTATGTCATCATGGGGTCGACATCTCGGAAAGCATGGCTTTTGGTATCGGCTCGGGGCTTTTTTTCTCTTATTTGCCCTTCGTAAAGGTCTACGGCTTTCCCCTTACCGCATACCGCATAGCCCCGGGTGGTATTATCAAGCGTGCTTCAAAACGGTTAGGCATACGGTTCAAGTATGAGTCTTTCCGTGATGAGGAAAAAGGAATGGCGGCCCTAGACCTGGCCCTTGCCGGCGGCAGGCCGATCGGCCTTCAAACAGGCGTGTTCTGGCTCCCTTTTTTCCCGCCTGCCTACCGATTCCAATTCAATGCTCACAACCTGATCGTTTATGGAAAAGAGGGCGATGATTATCTCATCAGCGACCCCACGCTGGATCGGCCAGTAAAATGTCCATCGTCGGATCTTAGAAAAGCAAGATTTTCCAAGGGTTTTTTAGCGCCTAAAGGGAAGATGTACTACCCGGTGGAGGTCCCTCGTGACCTGGATTATCCCAAGGCCATATCCCAAGGCATCCGGGAGGTCTGTTCAAAAATGCTTACCAGAATCCATCCCCTTGTTGGTGTTCCAGCTATCCGCGCTATGGCAAGAAAGGTTCCTGCCTGGCCTCAAAAAAAGGGGGAGAAGTATGCAGCAGGTCAGCTCGCCAACCTTATCAGGATGCAGGAGGAGATCGGTACCGGTGGAGCGGGCTTCCGTTTTGTATATGCGTCCTTTTTGCAGGAAGCTGGCGACATGTTTGGGATGGACGAACTTTTGTCTCTTTCCGAGAGAATGACGAAGGTCGGCGACCGGTGGAACACTTTCGCGTACAAGGCGGCACCGGTGTGTAAGCGCCGCAGGAAGGGTGGGGCCGCCTATGTTGAGCTTAGAGATATTTTGTTAGACTGTGCTGACCAGGAATATGGTATCTTTAGCGATCTTCGCCGCGTAAAATTTTAACATACCCCTTGAGTCGGGTTTTTCATGGGACCAGTTGTTGAGATCACTGATCTTAAAAAGACGTATGCCCAGGGAACAGAGGCCCTGGCAGGCGTTGATCTTTGCGTTGAAAAAGGAGACACCTTCGGAATTCTGGGTCCCAACGGTGCAGGAAAGACTACTCTCATATCCATTATATGCGGTATTTTAGCCCCTTTTTCCGGTAACGTGAAGGTCTTTGGACAGACCTTGGGGAAAGGGCGCTACCCACGAAAGTTGGTGGGCCTGGTCCCCCAGGATATTGCCCTTTATCCAACCCTCACTGCACGTGAGAACCTCCTGTATTTTGGTCGAATGCAGGGCCTTTCAGGTCGCACACTAACTGACAGCGTCAAAAAAACTTTAGGGTTTTTAGGTTTGGCTGAGAGTTCTAACCGGCGGGTGGAGGTCTGCTCTGGTGGGATTCGAAGGCGTATCAATCTCTCTGTGGCGCTCTTAGGGGAGCCCCAACTCCTGGTTCTTGACGAGCCAACGGTGGGAATCGACGTCCAGACGCGAGTGAATATCCTGGAGAAAATAGCCGAGCTCAATAAAGGAGGTATGACGGTTGTGTACACCAGTCACTACATGGAAGAGGCCCAGAAGGTCTGCAAACAGGTGGCTGTGATAACCTCAGGCAGAGTATTGACCAATGGCGCATTAAAAGAGGTGTTGTCTGCTCACAAGGAGTGCGGAAATCTCGAAGACGTGTTCCTTAAACTCACGGGGCGCTCATTGAGGGAATAGGGGGGGGCGAGTTGCGGGTTACGAGTTTTGTGTTGTTTACCTTGCACCTTATCTTGACGCATATGGGTTTCATGAAAACATGAAAGAGTTTTTTGCCACGCTTCACAAGGAATTTCTTATTTTTTTTCGAGACAGGGCCGGCTTAGGTATCGTATTTCTCATGCCAATGGTTTTGGTGCTTGTGGTATCTCTCGTCCAGGAAAGCACATGGGTCGCCATAAGAGCGCAAAACATGGAAGTGCTGGTGGTAGATGATGACGGGGAATCCCTGGGCAAAGCTGTTGTGCGAGGTCTTGCGGATTCCGGTCTGTGCAGGGTTGTCACTAAAATTTCAGGAAGGCCCATCACGGTGGAGGATGCCCGGACAACCATCATGTCGGGCAGGTACAGGTTCGCGGTGATTGTTCCTGCCGGTTCAACCCGCCGTGTTCGTGAGGAAATGGAAAGGGCCACGATTCCCCTGTTTTCAGGTGAAAAAGCAGCAAAAAGAAAGGTTGGTGGAAGAGATGAGGCACCCCGGGTCACCCTGATGTTGGCGCCGGATTTAACCAGCCTTTTCCAGGAGGCTCTCATCGCCAATATCAGGCTCCTGCTCCGGGGAGTGGAAATGGTTGTCTTGCAGGAGGAAATAGTGACGCGAGTGGCCGGGTTTTCATCTTGGGGAACCGGTGCAACGCCCGAGCAGGATGAAGAAGAAATGGGGGGGAATTTGGTCCTTCCCAAACGGGGCCTGGTGGGGTTAGGACTGGAATATCCAAGAAAAGAGTCCATTATTTTGCCCAGTTCCGTACAGCAGAACGTCCCGGCCTGGAGCCTGTTCGGAATGTTTTTTATCCTTATTCCCATGGCCGGAAGCATCATCACGGAGAGGGTACAGGGGACTCTCATACGTCTTTATACAACTCCGGCGCCTATGAAGGCGGTCTTTGGCGGTAAGATCGCCATGTACACGGCCGTATGTTGCGTACAGTTTTGCCTCATGCTCGGTATCGGCTTGTTTGTTTTACCTCTTCTGGGGTTGCCAACGCTCGTAATCACCGGAGGAGCGGCTGCCATCCCTCTGGTGGTGTTTTCGGCGGCCCTGGCTGCGGTGGGTTTTGGGCTTCTCATGGGGTGTGTTTTCTCTTCCCTGATGAAAGCCGCCATGTTCGGGGCTGTCTGCATTGTGATCTTCGCAGCGTTAGGTGGAATCATGGTCCCAGTTTTTGTCATGCCCAAGATGCTCAAAATAATAAGCAACATATCACCCCTTGCCTGGGCCCAGAACGCATTTACGGAGATTTTCGCCAGGGGGGGCGGTTTGTCTGACGTGTGGGTCGAAATCTGTGCACTCTTGTTTTTTTCCGTTGCGAGCCTTGTGGTTGCATGGATTGTGGAACACGGAAAAGGGAGAAACGGCTTCCGGGCGTTATGAGCCGTTGAATGACTTCGGCTGAAGAGACCCCCTTCCCGCCATGGGAAAGGTTTTTGTACGGAACGGAAGGCACTTCCAAGAGCATTAAGAGCCTGTCCCTATTCTATTCGTTTTTATCTTTATGAGACATGATATTATGAAAAAAGAGACAAGCTGTATAAATGTTATTTCTATTCTGGATTATTTTAAAAGACATAATGTCGACTATTCCGGCATTATCGGAGACCTTGACCCTGAAATTGATAGGCTTGAAGATCCTGAGAGTTTTCTGAGAGATCCCAATAACTGGATTTCCTGCACCGTAGTTTCCAAATTACATGAAAGAGCAACATCAGTTCTTCATGACGAAAAAGCGGCCTACAAAATGGGTAGATTTGTAGCTGAAAACGTTTCTTTAGGTTACGCTCAGAAGATTGTAGTCAAGGCATTTTGGTCATACAAAAAGGCGCTTAAGCATTGCCAAAAAATAAATGACCAATGGAATAGAAGCAAGAAAGTGGAATTGTATGAACTCAAGCAAAATGAGGCTACTATTCGTTTACATTGGGATCCAGACATGGGAACAACAAAACGTATATGCCTGTATAACCAAGGTGTTTATACGTCCCTGCCATCAATTTGGGGAGGGAATCCCTTAATTTTGAAAGAAAGATGTTGTTATTTTGATGGCGCTCCATACTGTGAATACCATCTCAAATGGCCCTTTGAAAACAGATTGCATGAGATTCTCTCACGATTTTTCACATCAAAATCGGTCCTAACAGACACAATAAAGGAAATGGAGAAAGATAAGAAGATCATCGAAGAAAAGACTGAAAAGCTGTCAAATATGAATAGAGAATTGCAGAATGAGATAGCACAACGAAAAAATATTGAGGAGTCGCTGAAGGCTAGTGAAGAAAAATATCGAACCATCCTCGAAAGTATAGAAGATGGCTATTTTGAAGTTGATATTGCTGGAAATCTTACCTTCTTCAATGATTCATTGTGTGAAATCCTCGGATATTCAAGAGATGAATTGGAGGGGATGAACAACCGGCAGTACACTGATGATGAATATGCAAGAACAGTATATCAGACCTTCAATAAAGTGTACACCACCCAAAAACCTGAAAAAGGCTTTGGCTTGACGATTATAGCAAAAAACAACACAATAAAACCTGTAGAAGCTTCCGTATCACTAAAAAGCAATGCAGAAGGAAAGCCAATAGGGTTTAGGGGTGTTGTTAGGGACATTTCCGAGACACAGAGACTTGAAGCCCAACTCCACCAAGCCCAGAAAATGGAGGCTATTGGGACCTTGGCAGGCGGTATAGCCCATGATTTCAACAATCTGCTCATGGCCATCCAAAGCCGCACATCTATCATTCTAATGAATAGGGATTTGTCCCATCCTGATCGCGAGCACCTGCAAGGAATAGCAGCTCATGTTGAAAGTGCCACCGACCTCACCAGACAGCTCTTGGGCTTTGCTAGAGGTGGAAAATATGAGGTTAAGCCAACTGATTTGAATGAACTTATCAAGAGAGAAAGCCGGATGTTTGGCCGGACCAAGAAAGAGATCACTATACGTGGGAAATACAAAGATGATCTTTGGCCTGTGGAAGTTGACCGGGGACAGATTCAGCAAGTTCTATTGAATCTTTACGTCAATGCCTGGCAGGCCATGCCAGAGGGCGGCAACCTCTATTTGGAAACAGAGAATGTGACCCTTGATGATAACTATGTGAAACCGTTTTCTGTTGAACCTGGAAAATATGTAAAAATATCCATTAGTGACACAGGTATTGGAATGGATAAAACAATCCAGGAAAAAATATTTGATCCATTTTTTACCACCAAAGAACCAGGTAGAGGCACCGGCTTGGGATTGGCTTCGGCCTACGGAATAATAAGGAATCACGGGGGAGTCATCAATGTTTACAGCGAGAAAGGCGAAGGGACCACATTCAATGTTTACCTACCTGCTACTGAAAAGGAGGTTGTTAAAGAGAAAAAATCGGCCGGTGACACATTAAGGGGAATTGAGACGATCCTTTTCGTGGATGATGAAGAAATGATCACTGAAGTTGCTGAAGACCTGTTAGAACTTTTGGGCTACGAAGTCTTGATCGCCGGAAGTGGAAAAGAGGCCATTAAGATATATGAGGAGAGCAAAGAGCGGGTCGATATGGTGATTCTGGACATGATCATGCCTGATATGAGTGGTGGTGAAGCTTATGACAGGATGAAAGAAATAAACCCGAAGGTTAAGGTTCTTCTCTCCAGTGGATACAGCACCGATGGGCGTGTTAACGAAATACTGGATCGAGGTTGTAACGGGTTTATTCAGAAACCCTTCAAGATGAAGGAATTATCACAAAAATTGAGAGAGATTTTGGATGAGAAATAGTATCTAATGCAACTTCCGGAGTTGGCTGTTAGGATCTTGAAAAGGTGTTAACATTTTTTTATCTGACCATCTTACGGTCCAATGTCCTGTACTGAATGGCCTCGGCCACATGGGGGGACCGGATATTTGCGCTCCCCTCCAGATCGGCGATGGTCCTGGATATTTTCAGGATTCGTGCATGGGCTCTGGCACTCAGACCGAATTTCTCCATGGCCCTTTCCAGCAGACTGCTCGATTGAGCATCAATGGGACAATACTCTCGGATGTGTCGGCTGGTCATGCGGGCGTTGGTGAGGATTTTCGTGCGGGAAAAGCGGTTTCCCTGGGTTTTCCGGGCATTCATGACCCGTTGAATGATTTCGGCTGAAGAAACACCTTGGCCGTTGCTCGTAAGATCCTTGTAAGGTACGGAAGGCACTTCGAGGTGAATGTCGATCCTGTCCATGAGGGGCCCGGAAATCTTGGCCCGGTATTTCCGGATCTGGATGTGGGAGCAGGAGCAGTCCCTTTTTGGATCGGTCAAGAATCCGCAGGGGCATGGATTCATAGCTGCCACCAGCATGAATTGGGCTGGATAAAGCACTGTGAAATTGGCTCTCGATATGGTAACCTGGCCGTCCTCTAAAGGTTGCCTTAGGACTTCCAGTACATTCCGGTGGAATTCTGGAAGTTCATCCAGGAAAAGCACTCCATTGTGCGCCATACTTACCTGGCCGGGTTTCGGATTTTGCCCGCCTCCAATGAGACCCGCATCTGATATGGTGTGGTGAGGGGCCCGAAAAGGTCTCTCCTTGATGAGGCCGGAACCCGATGGCATGAGTCCAAGAACACTGTAAACCTTGGACGTGTCCAGGGCCTCCTCGAAAGTCAGGGGAGGAAGAATCGTCGGAAGCCTTTTTGCCAGCATGGTCTTGCCTGAACCGGGAGGGCCGACCATAATGAGATTGTGTTCTCCTGCAGCTGATATTTCGATGGCCCTTTTGGCGTTTTCCTGGCCCATCACATCTTTGAAATCCAGGTCGAACGTGTGCCCATTAAAAAAATGGCTGGTTTCTATCTTTTCGGGGCAAATTTTTTCGATCCCCCTGAGCGCACCGATGACCTGGGGCAGCGAAGCCACGGGGAAAACATCAATTCCTTCCACGACCGCTGCTTCGGAGGCGTTTTCCTTCGGGAGGAAGATTCCCTTAAACCCAAAATCTCTGGCTGTTATAGCTACCGGAAGAACCCCTTTAACCGGTCTTATAAGGCCGTCTAAGGCCAGTTCTCCAAGGAACAGGTAGGAGGAATAGGTGTCTCTTTTAACCAGTCCAGTGGCAGCGAGTATCCCGAGGGCCATGGGAAGATCAAAGGCTGAACCTTCCTTTTTTACATCCGCCGGGGCCAGGTTGACAGTAATTCGGTCTGCGGGGAAATGGTAACCCGAGTTTTTGATGGCCGCTTTGACCCGCTCCTTGCTTTCCCTTACGGCGCCTTCAGGAAGGCCGACAGTAGCAAATGATGGTAGTCCCTGTGAAATATCCACTTCAACTTCTACCACGTAAGCATCGATTCCCGTAACGGCGCTGCTGAAAACTTTGGAAAGCATAAGAGGTTTTGCTCCCGGATGGACAATCTGTTCGAATTTCGCAGTTTCCAATCTGCATGTCTTGTTTTGAATGATCGGCGAATGAGCCTTCGGTTGAAACGATGCAAATGTTCAGCCGGCGGTCAGAGGACAAAATCGGAATTTTGTCCTTTACTTTTATCATAGAACAACTTATATTACAAAGTTTATTTTGTAATGGGCTGACTCATTGTGTTTTGGTTGTAAGTGGTAAACATTTTAAGAGCAGGTAGGCATACGTATCAGGAACCTGTTCGCGTGTGGCAGTTGTATACGGTTTTTTGAAGTTCTAACTCCTATTTGCAGGTAGAAAAAATATGGCTCGTATTACAGTTGAAGACTGTCTTGAAAAAGTGGACAATCGGTTCGGATTAATTCACCTTGCAGCCAAAAGGGTTCGCCAGCTCAGAAAAGGCGCCGAACCACTGGTGGTATGCAAAAATAAGGATATCGTAGTTGCACTGAGAGAAATCGCTGCGGGAGAGGTTTTGCAGGTCAAAAAATCTGATAGTCTTCCCATGCCTGAAAATGGGGCGGAATTGATGTTGGAAGAATCCCTGTCTGATGTGGGTGCCGAATCCGATGAGATCCGTGTTGTGGAGGACTCTGAAAAGGAATCAAAAGAAGATTTACTATGATCAAGAGAGATTACTATGAAATATTAAGTGTTTCCCGGGATTGCGATGGGAAAGAGATCAAGAGTGCCTATCGAAAGCTGGCTCTTCAACATCACCCTGACAGGAACCAGGGGGATAAAAAAGCTGAAGAAAAGTTCAAAGAAGCGGCTGAAGCTTATGAGGTTCTCAGAGATAGTGAAAAGCGGAAAATCTATGATCGGTTCGGCCATGAAGGGTTGGAAGGCTCCGGTTTCAGGGGGTTCAACGGTTTCGATGATATTTTTTCGAATTTCAGCGATATTTTTGAAGGGGTTTTTGGATTTGGCGGGGGGGCAGGCGGTTCGCGGTCTCGGCAGGGAAAAAGCCTTCGATATGATATTGAAATCACGTTAGAGCAGGCTTTTGAGGGTTTAGAAGAGGAGATCAACTTTCACAGATTGGATCCCTGTGGGGCATGTGAAGGATCGGGTGCAAAACCAGGGACGACCCCGCAAACCTGTTCCACGTGTCAAGGTAGAGGACAGGTTATCCGTTCTCAGGGCTTTTTTCAAATAAGCTCGCCGTGTCCCGCCTGTAATGGGCAAGGCGAAATCATTATGGATCCCTGTCCTGATTGCAGAGGTGGCGGTAAAACGAGAATTGAAAAGACAATCAATGTGAAAATCCCTCCTGGCGTTGAAAATGGTTCTCAGATGCGAATCAGGGGTGAAGGAGAAGCGGGGGAATACGGGGGACCTTCAGGAGATCTCTTCGTTGTTATTCATGTGAAAGAACATAGTTTTTTCAGGCGAGACGGCGAGAATCTTGCCTGTCAAATACCTGTGTCGTTTGTCCAGACGGCCTTGGGCGCTGCGTTGCCTATTTCTGTTCTTGGCGATGAAAAAGAATACGATCTCAAAATTCCCTCGGGAACCCAACCCGGACAGGTGATAAGAGTGCCGGGCATGGGAATGCCTGGTTTGCGAGGACTGAGCAGGCGTGGAGATCTGTATGTGGAAATTATCGTCAAAATTCCTGAGAAATTGAGTCAGCGACAGACGGAATTGTTGCGGGAGTTTGCCGAAACTGAGAATCTGCCCACGGCATCCAAGAAGAAGGGAAAGCGTTTTTGGAAAAAATAACCGATAAGTGACCGGAACGAGTTTGAAGATTTTTCGGTTGCATTATCTGCAATGTGTTGGTTCCTGCTTTAAAGAAGGAGCACGAGATGTTGACCAAAAAGCAATATGAATATTTTAAAGATTTTCTGAACGAGACATTGGATCGACTGCTCGATGATGCGAATAAAACGGTTAGTGGTATGACTGATCATGGTGAGACATTTCCTGATCCTACGGACAGGGCAACCTTGGAATCGGAGAGAAACTTCACTCTTCGGATTCGGGATCGTGAGAGGAGACTGATTTCAAAGATTAGGGGGGCTCTGAACAGACTGGATCAAGGTTCTTTCGGGGTTTGCGAAGAGTGTGGGGACGATATCGGGATGAAGAGGTTGAAGGCACGACCGGTAACCTCGCGTTGCATAAAATGCAAACAAAACCAGGAAAGTGATGAGAAACTTAAGGGACTTTAATTCAGTTGGTGTTCGAGGTTTGAGAAAGACTCTGATCTCTTTTCGTCTCGTCATGAAAAAGGCGCCATTCTGCTTTTGAGTGAGCCCCTGGTGCCAGTGTGCCTTCAGTCCGCCATAGCGAACTCCTGCTTTGGATATTCGGACTATTGGGTGGCTACAGCACAACAGATTCAACTTGAAATGCGATGACAGGGAAGATGGCAGGAAGGGGAGGGCATCCCCGAATTTTCAGCGAACCTGTTGGTGCGCAGAGTTACGGAAAATCGCCTCCACAGGCCGGCTCGATTTGATGGCCGGCTTTTTTTTGCCTGGAAACATTATGAAAACCGCCAAGACCAAAAATTCCGGAAAAAGGCGTTTACAGCTCAAAATACGCAGGGAGGTGATAACAACCCACATCAATGCTGATTTTGATGCCCTTTCTTCAATGCTTGCAGCAAGCAAACTATACCCGGAAGCTGCACTTGTTTTTCCGGGATCCCATGAAAAAAATCTCAGAAATTTCTTCATCCATTCCACATCCTATCTTTTCAATTTCACCAAACTGAAACAGATTTCCTTAGACCATATCGAGCGGCTGATCCTGGTGGATACCCGGCAGAAAAGCAGGGTTGGTCCGTTTGCGGAGGTGGCTGAAAAAAAAGGGGTTGAAGTTCATATTTATGACCATCATCCGGATTCTGCCGATGATATCCATGGAGATTTGGAGGTTATCAGGAAGACCGGTTCCGCGACCGCTTTGCTTACGCAGATCCTCAGAGAAAAAGATGTTCCCGTATCACCGGATGAGGCTACCATCATGTGTCTCGGCATTCATGAGGATACCGGTTCTTTCACGTTTTCTTCTACGACCCACGAAGATTATGAGGCGGGAGGATGGCTGACATCCAAAGGTGCGGACCACAATATTATTTCCGATATGCTTACCCGTGAATTAACCACCCAGCAATTGTGGTTGTTAAATGATCTGACGAAATCAGCCACTGCCCATGTCATTAACGGCGTTGAAATCATCATTACAAAGGTTATCAGTGATGATTATGTGGGTGATTTTGCGGTACTTGTTCACAAGCTGATGGAAATGGAAAATCTGAATGTGGTTTTCGCCATAGCCCAGATGGAGAACCGCATTTACCTTGTGGCGAGAAGTCGTCTCGAAGAGGTGAACGCTGCGGAAGTCGCCTTGGCGTTTGGTGGTGGAGGGCACCCGCAGGCCGCGTCCGCCACCATAAAAAACCAGACGCTCATCCAGGTAGAAGAATCTCTTGTGACTCTCTTGAACAGCCGGGTCTATTTTGCCAGAACAGCGCGGGATATGATGTCCTCTCCTGTTATCCAGACTTCTTCCCAAGAGACGATCAAACACGCCTCCGAGTCCATGACACGCTATAATATCAATGTCCTTCTCGTGGTGGACGATGGACATTTGAAAGGATATATCACGAGACAGATCGTCGAAAAAGTGATCTATTTCCAACTCGGGGATCTCAAAGTCCAAGATTATATGAACATCGAATTCTCCATGGTCGACCCCAACCTTCCACTGAGGGACGTGCAGGAATTTATCATAGGGAGTAAACAGCGAATTCTTCCCGTGGTTGAGAACGATGATGTCCTTGGAGTGATCACCAGGACGGACTTGTTGAATATCCTGGTCGGGACGCCGTCGATACCCGATTTTCTCTATGATTCCAAGACGGATTATCATTTCATTCGAAACAAAAATATGAGTAGAATGATAGAGGAACAGCTCCCGGAGAAAATCTGCAAACTCCTTGTAGATATCGGGCAGGTTGCTGATTCTCTTGGTTTCAACTGCTACATCGTGGGAGGCCTGGTTCGTGACATTTTTCTGCGGAGGGCAAACCTTGATGTGGATATTGTCATTGAAGGGGATGGAATACAGTTTGCGGCGGAATTTGCAAAACATTATCCCGCCCGGGTGAGAACCCATAAGAAATTCGGTACTGCGGTACTGATTTTTCCTGACGGGTTCAAGGTGGACGTGGCAACGGCGAGAATTGAGTATTATGAAGCACCGGGGGCGCCTCCCATTGTGGAAACAAGTTCTTTGAAACTTGATTTGTACCGCCGGGATTTCACCATCAATACCCTCGCCGTGAAACTCAACAACGGGCATTTTGGAAATCTCATCGATTATTTTGGGGCGCAAAAGGATGTCAAGGACAAGATGATCAGGGTCCTTCACAATTTGAGTTTTGTGGAAGATCCGACCCGTATGCTCCGTGCAGTGAGATTTGAGCAGAGATTCGGTTTTACCATAGGTAAATTGACCCTCGCACTCCTCCGTAATGCGGCCAGGATGGACTGGATCAGGAGCCCTGCATCAAAACGAATTCTTCAGGAGCTTAAGCTGATTTTGATGGAGAAAGATCCGTTAAATGCCGTAAAAAGGATGGGCGAGTTGGATCTGCTTCAATTTATTTCACCGGAAATCAAACTTTTGAAAGCCGATATGGATCTTCTTGAAGAAATTGAGAAGGTCATTGCTTGGTATGTTCGACTTTATCTGGATCAGCCCTTGAAACAGTGGAAAATCTACTGGTATGGACTCACCGGCGCTTTAAAAGAGAAAACCCTGGACCGATTGAACAGAGAACTGGAAATGCCGGGCTACAACCAGTCAAGACCTAGTCAAAGAAAGCAGGAAAACAACCTTCTTGACCAGCTTTTCAGGTTCGAAGGGAGCAATTATGAGCTTTACACCATGCTTCTTCCGTATGATATGGAAAAGTTACTTTATCTTATGGCAAAGTCTAGAAACGAAAAAACAAAGAGGTTGATTTCCAGCTATTTTACCAAATTAAAAGGGAAAAGAATTTCCTTGATGGGAAGGGATTTGATCCAGATGGGGCTTAAACCGGGACCGATTTTCAGAGAGATATTTGAACGTCTCCTGGAAGCTCGTCTGAATGATACGGCAAAGACGCGGGATGATGAAATGCAATTTGTGCTCGAAACGTTTGGAGATCGATTGACGCCTCACTGATTTTCTCGTGCAGTGGGAAGTCACAGAAAAGTGTTAACCCCGAAGGGAGAATGTGGCAGAATGAAAAAAGGAAAGATTGTAAGTGGAATGAGACCAACCGGAAAGTTGCATCTTGGGCATCTGCACGGGGCACTCCTCAACTGGAAAAAACTTCAGGAAGAGTACCAATGCCATTATTTTATTGCTGACTGGCATGCACTGACCAGTGAGTATGCACACCCTGAAATTATTCGGGAAAGCAGGTATGATATCGTTGCAGATTGGATTTCAGTAGGGCTTGATCCCGAAGAATCGATATTTTTTGTCCAGTCCGAGATTAAAGAGCACACGGAGCTTCATCTGATATTTTCTATGATCACTCCGTTGCCCTGGTTGGAAAGAAACCCCACCTACAAAGAGCAGTTGACGGAACTTGCAAAGAAAGAGATCTCCACGTACGGATTCCTGGGTTATCCTGTCTTACAGGCTGCGGATATTCTCATGTACAAAGCCAATGGCGTGCCTGTAGGTGTAGACCAGGCACCCCATGTTGAACTCACGAGAGAAATCGCACGACGTTTTAACCATCTCTATGGAGAGGTCTTTCCTGTTCCCGATACAGTGCTTGCGCCCACGTCCAAACTGTTAGGAATCGATAGACGCAAAATGAGTAAGAGTTATGGCAATGCCATTGGCCTGACTGATTCAGACAAGGAAATTGATTCCAAAGTTTCTCAAATGGTAACCGATCCCCAGAGGGCCAGGAAAAGCGACCCGGGAGATCCGGATGTCTGCAATGTTTTCACCCTTCACGAAATCTATTCGGATGCTTCAGATGTGGCGGAGATAAAAAAAACATGTCGTACAGCCGGGATTGGGTGCGTGGAATGTAAAAAGAAAATGGCAGCCAGTTTAAAAAATGGACTCGCTCCCATTCGAGAAAAGCGGAATGATCTGGCCGAAAATATGGACAAGGTCAAAGAAATAGTTGAAGAAGGAAACAAAAAGGCAAGGGCTGTTGCAGTGAAAACAATGGCACAGGTGAGAGATGCAGTGAAAATATAACGATACCTAAAAGCAGCAATTAGCTTTTGAGCTATTAGCCGTTAGCTTAATGATGTAATCAGTTCAGATTAGTTTTTTCTGTATTTCAACTTTCACCTTTTTGATTCTGAGCTGTTTTTCCGTAAACGATTTATTTTATGGGACTAACAGCTAACGGCTAAGTGCTAATTGCAGCTTTTTTGTGATAGCGAACCCGTATGGAATATGAAGTCAAATTAGAGATATTTGAAGGCCCTCTGGATCTGCTTATCCATCTGATTAACAAGAATGAGGTGGATATCTTCGATATTCCCATCTCCAGAATTGCGGACCAATACCTCGAATATCTCGATATGATGGAGGCCTTGAATGTCAGCGTAGCGGGCGATTTTCTGGTAATGGCCTCCACCCTCATTCACATTAAATCGAAAACCCTGCTGCCTGATTTTGGTGACATCGATGACGAGGAGGACCCGCGCCTTGAAATTACCCGGCCTCTTCTGGAATACATGCAATTAAAGGAAAAGGCGCAGGAACTTGGCGAAAGGAACATGCTGGGCAGGGATGTCTTTTCGAGGCAGGAATCGGTTTCCTCACAACGTTTACTTGAAGGGGAAGCTGCGCCGCTCGAAGTGAGCCTCTTTCAGTTGATGGATGCATTCAGGCAAATTATGGACCAGCACCGGCCAGGCAGCGGCATACACATTCAATCTGAAAGATGGAGCATTAAAGAAAAGTCGCAATTTATTCTGGATGTTCTCAAAAAGAGGAGCCCCATTTTTTTTCATGATCTTTTTAATAAGGAAGGGACGGTTTCTGAATTTATTGTAACGTTTCTGGCCCTTCTGGAGCTCGTGCACTCAGGCTTTGTCAAGTTGTTACAGACTTCGCACAGGAGCGACATTAAACTGATGGCCTGTTTTGAAGACAATACGGACGATTCTTCATGGAAAAACCACTGAAGCTGATTATTGAGGCCCTCCTGTTTGCTTCCCCCGACCCATTGAGTCAGAAGGAGATGGGAAATTGTCTTCCGGAAATACCGTTGCTGGAAATCAAGGATGCGCTGGCTGAACTTCAAGTCGATTATCAGGCCTTGGACCGGAGCTTCACCGTCGAAGAGGTGGCGGGGGGATTCCATCTGAGGACGAAATCGTTTTATGCTCCGTATATACTGAAAATGCTACGGAATTCGCCTGCGAGATTGTCTCGGGCCGCTCTGGAAACACTGGCGATTGTTGCCTACAAACAACCGGTAATCAGGCAGGAAATCGAGCGAATCCGCGGAGTGGATGCAGGTGGAGTCCTTCGTACGCTTCTGGAAAAAAATCTGGTTAAGATCATGGGTAGGAAGGCCATTCCTGGAAGGCCGCTCATTTATGGAACAACCAGGAAATTTCTCGAAGTATTTGATTTGAAAAATCTGGATTCATTGCCAAAATTGAAAGAAATCAGTGATCTTATTCCCTCCATGGAATCTCCACATCAAACTTCAATCCAGGAACAAATAGAACAAGAGAAGGAAGGAAAAGACGGGAAACTGCAGGTTGAAACAAAACAGGACGAGCGGAATGACATTTGAAGACGCGAAGAAAGCGGAGGTCAATGTCTCCGATTTTGGAAACAAGGCCCAGAGGTTGAATAAGATTCTGTCCACAGCTGGACTTTCTTCGAGAAGGCAGGCCGATCGATGGATCAGCGAAGGCCGTGTTGCGGTAAACGGACATGTTATCAGGAAACTGGGGTCCGCTGCCGTATGGGGAAATGACAGTATCAAACTGGATGGAAAAGAGATTCCCGAACCTCCCGGGAAGCTATATTTACTACTGAATAAACCTTTTGGGTATATTTGTTCTCTTCGAGATCCGGAAGGAAGACCTTTGGTGACGGACCTGCTGGAAAAAATTCCCCAACGGGTCTACCCGGTTGGCAGGTTGGATTTTGATTCTCTCGGTCTCTTGCTCCTGACCAACGATGGAGAGTGGACCTACCGACTCACCCACCCCAAATATCAGATTCCCCGTACGTATAAAGTGACTATGGAAGGAAAGATAACCGATCAGGCTATGAATCGCCTGAGGGATGGCATGCCCCTTCATGACGGTCCCAGCGGTTTGTCCAAGGTGACACTGCTCTCAAGAAATGAGCGGAAAAGTCTGATCAGGATGACCATTACCCAGGGCAGGAACAGGCAGGTGAGAAGAATGCTGGAAGCAGTGGGACATCAAGTGGTCCATCTGGTTCGCATCTCTTACGGAAATCTCCAGTTGGGCAATCTTAAAAACGGACAATACCGTTTCCTGAAGGATGACGAGATACGGACCATGAAAAAGTTTGTGAAAATACCCTGATTTTTTTGTTGCCATGTCCGGTCTTGTTGTTGTAACGTAGCAACCGTTTTAGGATTACCAAGCTGGTTTTGTTTTCGGGCGGTTAACTCAGCGGGAGAGTGCCATCCTCACACGGTGGAAGCCGCGGGTTCAAATCCCGCACCGCCCACCATTTTAGAATCGCTGGACATTTAAGTTGTTCAAGACAGCTTGGAACTTGGAAAGCCGGTCAGGTTTTCCAACTAAAATGGTTTGAATTGAAAATGAATTATGCCTGAGGTTCCTTTGAACGTCACAAGATGGTCGCGTACCATCATGTGGGTCGAGAAGCCCCAGGTTTTTTTTCGTTAGCTGCTTGGCAGGAAAAACAGCTCAAGGATCATAAACAAGGCGAAAGCCTACACTTTCATCCCAATAGTCAGGGTAGTTCCAGTAGCGATTAGCTGCCCGGCAGTTTTTTGCCTGACTGCCCCAACCCCCGCCGCGGTTAATATGATCGGTCCCGGTAGAAGGGCCCGTGGGGTCAACAGCCGGCTTTGAAGGGTACTTTCCGTACCAATCCTGACACCATTCCCACACGTTGCCGTGCATGTCGTAAAGGCCCCACGCATTGGGTGGGAAACTGGCGACCGGGAGGGTTGACCCTCTATATTTTCCTTTTGGGCATTCCAGTGTAGGTGTTTGCCCGTTGTAGTTTGCCTGATCCGTTTTTAAGCATTTTCCAGAAGAAAACGGCGTCTCCATTCCAGATCTGCAGGCATACTCCCATTCAGCCTCAGTGGGGAGTCTGTAATGGGTGGTTTTCTGCATTTGATTCAACTTGTCAATGAAAATCTGCACCTCGTTCCATGATACCCTGTCAACGGGGCAATCATCCCCGCACTCCTTAAACTGGGAGGGATTGTCGCCCATGACTTTTTTCCATTGCTTTTGGGTTACTTCGGTGTTTTGCATGTAGAAGCCTTTACTCAAGGTTACCCTGTGCCGGAGTTCATTCACATGGCGCTGGGGTTCACTTGATGAGCTTCCCATCAAAAAGCTTCCAGGGGGAATGTATTGAAAAACCATCCCTAGGTCATTAGTGAATTTTTTTCCGGACAAATTCCGGTAATCTTTTTCAGCTACCGGCTTGAGCTCCTGATCTGCCGTTTCTTTGTCTTTTTCTCCATGAGTTAGGGGTTTACCTGAGGCCAGGGGGCTTTGAGGTTGGTTTGCATGGCCATTTGCTACAATTGAAGTGACAAAAACAAAAAACATAAGAAGAAAAAAAGCGAATTTCATTATATCCTCCTGCTGACGGAGAAAGAAGGTTTTTAAGAAAGAAAGAATATAGAAAAGTTTCTGTTTCCGTGTCAAGATCCTAATTACATTGATATGGGGAAAGAATAGTCCAGATCCACTTTGTTTGGCCCTATAGGGTTTGTTTTGCTACTTGACATAATGTGACAATCATGTGACTGATAGTGCTTTTTTAAATCACAGGCTGGATAAACTCCTGAGACTGGAGCGTTAGCATGTTTGACAGTTTTCCCCTTCTGAAATTAATTGAAAAGGAAAGATTGGACGAAATCCTCTACGGGTTTACGAATATCACCGGTATTTCAAGTTTTATCGTTGATCCCGCGGGTAGACCCATAAGCGATGAACATAACTGGACGCGGTTGTGCAGCGACTACTGCAGGTCGACAGAAGAGGGCAAGCGGCGCTGCTATAAGAGTGACCAGTATGGCGGAGCGATGTCCGCAAAACTGAAGAAACGTTTTATTTACCCGTGCTTGAATGCCGGTTTAATCGATTGCACTTCCCCCATCATTGTGGGCAAATACCATATCGCAACCTTCATGTGTGGGCAGATCCTGAATAGACCCATGGACGAAGCTACCGCGGAAAAACATGCCCGCGAGATTGGAGTCACCGATATTCCCGGCTATGTCAGGGCCATTAAGAAGATTCCTATTGTGAGCCATGATCGTCTGAACACCATTGTGAATTTTATGGAGGTAGTCACCAGCACCATCAGCGAACTGGCCTGGAGCAAATATATCTCTTCCAAGCAGTCAAGGCGTTACCTGGATCGTCTAATCAACCGGGTTTCGGATGGGATCATATCCATTGATGTCAATGGCAGAATTTCCATGATGAACAATGCCTTTAGAAAGATTATTGGTTTCAGAAAGCATGAAATTATTGGCCAGCATTTCTCCAAATATATATCGGATGACGACTCCGTGGATACGTACGAGAGAATCCTTGATCTGGTGAATCGAAAGGGACATGGAAGGGCCTCCATCAATATCGTTAATGTTGGTGGCGAGAAAATTCCCGTTCAAGTACAATTCACCGGAACAGGTCCCGAAAAAAAGAATTCATCCTATGTTGCGGTCCTTAGAGATGTTTCTGAAGAGGTGAAAATTGCCCGGTTGAAAGAAGATCTTATTGGCATGATGACCCACGATCTGGGAAACCCTATTTTTTCTATTCAGAAGGCTATGCAGTTATTGGCCAGCGGAGTTCTCGGTCCTCTGAACAAGGGGCAGGAGGAACTGATAATACTGGCTATGAGCACGACGCAGCAACTTTCCGGGATGGTTATGGATTACCTGGATATTTATCAGCACGAAAATGGAAAGCTGCGGCTTCGCAAAGAGATTCTGGATATGAGGGCCATAGTTCGGGAGAGCATTAAACAGGCGGAACTGATTGCAGAGGAAAAAGAAGTTTTGCTCCGTTATGATCCGCCGCCGGATGCATTGAATTTTATGGGAGATCGAATGCGTCTGATCCGCATATGCCTAAATCTTCTGGGGAACGCCATAAAATGCAGTCCCGATGGAGGTACAATAAAGGTTGAGAGCAGGTATGTGACCAATAGTGACGGCATGCTGTGCGATGCCTACTACAGCAGTGACAACGCTGAGTTGCATCGGCCCGAACCGGGACAGCGATATTTGCTGACGGAGATAACCGACGAGGGACCCGGCATAAAAGAGGGTTTTAAGAATGCCATTTTCAATAAGTTCTTTACCTTGAAATTTAAAGATGCTAGTAGCGCCAGCGGTGCTGGATTGGGTTTGGCCTTTTGTAAATTGGCCATAGAGGCCCACCAGGGCTTTATCTGGGTGAAATCGCCCATTAACTTGGAGAGGAACACCGAAAAGAAAGGGAGTCGATTCTATTTTGCGTTGCCTGCCGACGCGAAAGTTCGCTTTGATTCACTCAGCATGGAATTTTGAAATAGGCTGCAGAAGAGTAATCTCTATATTTTGGGAGTATATTTCATGAACGAAGGTAAAACAGCAAAGGTCTTTATTGCCGATGACCACCCGTTGTTTCGGTGCGGTTTGCGACTGAGCCTGAACCAAAAAGAAAACATCGAAGTTGTAGGTGAGGCTGACAACGGATTCAAGGCAGTCGAGAGAATTTTAAGCGGTCATCCGGATATTGCATTGATCGATGTGGACATGCCCGGACTTTCCGGGATCGGAGCCATTCGTATGTTGCGAAAAGCAGTGCCTGAGCTGAAAATCCTTGTGCTCTCTGCCCATGATGACGACCGCCATGTGCGCGATTCCATGTCTGCCGGTGCCGATGGATACGTGCTTAAGAGCATTGACGTGGAGGCATTGGTTCAGATCATTGACCTTTTTTGTAAAGGAGAACCTGTCCTGTCTCCCTATCTCCTCAATCTGGCGGTGGACTTTTCCACTGCCGAAAAGACAGATTCCCATGATTTTTCTTTAACCATAAGGGAAAAAGAAGTTCTGGAATGTCTTGTGCAAGGCAAAGGGAACAAACAAATAGGGGATAATCTATTTATCAGCTGTGAAACGGTGAAAAGCCATATAAAACACATTTTCAGAAAGTTGAATGTATCCAATCGTGTCGAAGCAGTTCGGGTCACCACAGAGAAACAACTACTGGACCTCTGATTTGGCCGGCGAGGTTGTCCCTTATTCTTTAAAAAAGAACGAATTTTTTCCCCCAGGATGTAATAAAACCCCACTCCTCCCCCGAAAATCCCCCGTTTGGGGACCATGTTTTCACCCTTTCGAGTGATTTACGTTTCCCATCGCCATATTGTATATTGTCTGCCATACTAGGCGAAAAGTATGCGGCAGTTCGAGGTTGTTATGGATCGGTCCGCCTCGCGTCAATTTGGCCTGTGTTTTTGTGGTCTAATGAATTGCTGGAAATACCCCTAAAAACCCCCTTACGGGGGATACAAATACCAACCAACGGGGGATTTACAAAAGATCCCATTTCATTCATAACTGCAGGACAAATCGGGCCTTCCAAACAACAAGGGTGCGTAAGGGAATTGGCAACCATTCGAGTCTGCGGCGCTGAAGGCTTTTTAATCAGCGTACCCCCCTGCATCCTTGAATTTCATAATTAACGTTTTTCAACCTTAAAAAGAAGAAACATCAACAGTAACTTGTGGAAAGGAAGGAGGTAGAAAACTATGGCGAACGTAGAGGAGCAAGGCGGTGCCAAGCTGGTTACCTTGCAGATAAACGGTGACGAGCACCACCTCGTGGTTGAACCGCAGGAGACTCTGAGAGAAATCCTGGTGGACAGGATTGGATTGACGGGTACCAAGGAGATGTGTGACCGGGGCGCCTGCGGTTCCTGCACGGTGATTATGGATGGCAGACCGGTTTTGTCATGTATCATACTGGCCATCGAATGCGGTGGTCATCCAATCGAAACCATTGAACAGCTCAACAGCCAGGAACACCCGCTGATCCAGGCCTATGCGGACAACCATGCCATGCAATGCGGATATTGTACGCCGGGATTTGTGGTAACGGCAAAGGCTTTGTTAGACAGAAATCCGGACCCGTCGGAAGAAGACATTACGACTGCTCTTGAAGGTAACATATGCCGATGCGGAACATACCCAGCACACATTTGGGCTGTGCAGGATGCAGCCAACAAGCTTAAAGGATAAGGAGGCGATCTACATGTCCGAAGATCTAAAAATCATGGAAGACGAGCCGTTGGTTCGCGATAGGTATATTCCGGAAAAATTCCAGTTTTTGGGAAAGCGCGGTATATCCCGAATGGACGGCGTGGAAAAGGCTGGAGGTACGGCCCAGTACACCAGGGACGTAAACCTTCCAGGGATGCTTTTTTGTAAAATCTTAGCTTCCCCCTACGCAAACGCCCTCGTCAAGAGTGTGGATACCACCAAGGCGGAAGCAGTCCCCGGAGTTCGGGCCGTTTTGAGGTTCGATGATCCTGAATTGGAAGGAAAGGTTCTGCTCGGCGACAACACCAAGTTCAATGCGGGACATCAGGCCTCCGATGGACAGGCTTTCTACAAGGGCAAGGAAGAACTGGCTGTGACCCAGGAACAGTGGACTCAGGGTGGCGGCCGGGTTCTGGATGGGTTTGCATGGTGGGAAGGCGCCCCTTCCGGTGTGGCCATTGCCGCAGAGAGTCTCCAGGCTGCCGAAGAAGCTATTCGCCTGGTGGAAGTGGACTGGGAAGAGCGCCCTGTGGTGATGAATCCCATTGAAGCCTTAAAGCCCGGCGCTCCTCCGGCGATTCCCGAGCTGAATGACAAGAGCAATCTCCTTCGAAAAGTAAGAATTGAACATGGCGACGTGGAAAAGGGCTTTCAGGAAGCGGACAAGGTCATCCAGTTTGACATCAGGCGACGGCCCTATACGGCTGCAGATGCGGAGCCCATGAGCAACGTCATCCTCTGGAGAGGCGACAATATGGAAATCTGGGCCCATCAGCAGCAGCCATACGACGGAAAATGCCTCCTGAGTGCGGTGACCGGAATTCCGCTCCACAAGATCAAACTCCATATCCCCTACCAGGGCTGTCATTTCGGTCACGGCGGCAATCCGTTCATGCACCATACCCACGGGTTCCATGTGATCAGCGCCATCCTTTCAAAACGAACCGGCAGGCCGGTCAAGACCCTTTACAATAGAAGAGAAAATTTCTATGGCCTGTCACAGGACGCGGATTCCAACACTCATTTCAAGGTGGGGTGCAAGGATGACGGCACCATCACGGCGGTCAAGATCGACCAAATCGTCGCCAAGATGGGCCAGTATGGGATCGACCATTTTGAAGACAACACCCGAATCCCCAACCTGTTGCTCAATTATGTGGAAGCCCAGACCAACTTTGCTCCGGCATGGTGGTTCCGGTGTGAACAGAATCACAATTCTTTCTGTTTCAGCGCCGTTTTTGCCCATGTGGCCGAAGCCGTGGGGCTGGATCCCACAGAGGTGGCTTTGAAGAACGACGGCGCAGAAGGCAAGGACATGGAATATCTTTCCAAATTCAAGATAGACCATGGATTTCCTGATCGAGACAGTCTTGCAGAATGCATCGAAAAGGGAAAATCAGCCATTGATTGGGACAACAAATGGCACGAACCAGGCAAGAAACTCCTGCCCAATGGGAAATTGCACGGAATCGGATTTACCTGGGACCACGAATGGGATGACAATCGAGGTTCGGCCAGTGCGGGGCTGATCATGCACTGCGACGGCACCGTGGACATCCTGGCCCAGAAACCCGATGTTGGTGTGGGCCCCATGACCACCAATTGTGAGGTGGTTGCGGAAGAGATGGGATTAAAGCTTGAAGACGTCAACTGGAGATTTTTCGAAGAAACCGGTTTTCAGATGATGACCCCGGACGGCTCGTGCAACCTTTGTACCGATGCTTATGTGAGTTTAAAGATGGCCAGAAAGGCCAGGAAGACGCTGTTAGAGTATGCAACGACGTCCATTAAACTGATCGACATTGAGTATCCGCCCGCCTTCCCGGATCACAAGCCGGAGGAATTGGATGTCAAAGACAGCATGGTGTTTGTAAAGGCCGATCCCGAAAACACGGTACACGTCTCGGAGGTCGTGAAAAGGGCAACCTTGAACCAGAACGGGACCAGAGCGCCTCTTTTTGAGTGGGCCTACCACCGCCAGGGCAGATATGGTTGTGAGGAAGGCCGGCATCGCCTCTGCAGGCAGGGATATTTTGCTGAAGTGGAAGTGGACCCGGATACCGGTCAGGTGGACATTAAGAAAATCGTCAATGTCAATGATGTGGGAAAGGCATTGAGCCCTGAAACTTGCGAGGGTCAGCAGTATGGTGGCGCCTATATGGGGGCTGGAAGAGTTATGGGAGAAGAAGTTATTTATGACCCCAAGACTGGTGTTAAATTAAACGCCAACCTGGTGGATTACAAAGTAGCGACCTTCCGTGATATTGAAGAGACCGAGAATATTCTCGTGGAGACGGGGATGGGATACGGACCCTATGGCTTGGTGGGTATCGGTGAAGATTGCGCCACCGTGGTTCCTTTTGTCGTGGCAAATGCCATACATAACGCCATTGGCGAATGGGTCGACGATCATCCCGCCAACCCGAGCAAGGTCATCCAGGCAATCCAAAAAGCGAAAGAAAAGGGGGTCTACTAAAATGGTAAGGTTTAAGCATTTTGATGCTTCAACGATAGAAGAGGCGGTAGCGCTCCTATCGAAGTTTGAGGGCAGAGCCAAGGTGATCGCCGGAGGAACGGATGTCATCGGGCTCTACAAAGACAATATACTTCAGAAACCATACGAGGCGTTGATCAACATCAAGAATATTCCTGGTCTCGAAGAGATGAAGGAAGAAGACGGCGTGTTGAAACTGGGCGCTCTGGTCAGGCTTGAGGACATTGGCCACAACGCCATGATCAAGGAAAAATATACGGCCTTGGCGTTAGCGGCACGATACACCGCTTCCCCCCATATTCGTGAAATGGGGACCATTGGTGGGAACGTATGCCAGAATTCACGGTGCTGGTATTACCGGTGTCCCAACAACCGCTTTCCCTGTGCCAGAAAGGGTGGGGACGAATGTTTCGCGGACGATGGAGACAACCGGTATCACTCCATTTTCGGTGATGTGAAAGATTGCCTCGCCGTTAATCCCAGCGATACTCTTCCGGCGCTGATTGTTCTTGGGGCCAAAGTGGTTACCTCAAAACGGACTCTGGACGTGGCGGATATGTTTCCTGAAAAAGATGCCACAAAAATGAACATTCTCGACGATGATGAAATTGTTGTTGAGTTTCAGATCCCTGAACCGGTGGCAGGCATGAAAAGTTCGTGGAAAAAATTCGCCATTCGTAAGTCCATTGACTTTCCCATTGTCAATTGTGCGTCCGTAGTGGTGAGCAGCGGGGATGCTGTGGAGGATGTAAGGATTTGCTTGAATGCCGTCTATTACAAACCCTATGTGCCCACAAGGGCTGCAGATTACCTCAAGGGCAAGACCTTGGATGAAGAGGCGGCAGAAACCACGGGTGAAGCCGCGGTATGGGGAGCTAAACCGTTGGCCATGAATGAATACAAGATCCATATTGCAAAGGGGTTGGTTAAACAGACCCTGTTGGATTGTAAATAATTCATAGTGGCTTGATTTTTAAAGTCGGACTTGCCGAATTCCGGTTGCCGGGTTTATGCCCGGCACAAGGAATTCGGCTAAGGCCTGCGGATCAGTTATGGATGAGGAGTAACCGTCTTGTCAAAGTTATGGACCAAATTTTATGGGGAGTTGGTCGATTTTATCGAAGACCAGTCCGGGGTGGTGATCAAGGAAGATTTCGTCAGCATCGACAAAAAAATTCGTCCCGCCTTTTACAAAAAATTCAACAAGGTGAGGGCTTCATTTCTTGCCCAGAACTATTCGGACTGGCTGGATGAGGCGCAGTTTCTAAGTACAAAATATATGAAGGTGGAGGATTATCTGTCGGACCGTCTTCGTCTTGAAGATGTCCTGATGCCGGGAGAGTTAGAACGATTTTTGTCCGACCCCATGAAACAGGTCGTCAGGGATTTGTTTGACCCTTTGTTTGAATTGCTTCAGGGAAAGATAGAACCGGAGGAGTTTGAAGAAAGGGCCGAAGAAAGTGTCCATGAGTCTTTTCAAAATCTGTATCAAATGGGTTATATCAAGTGGTTTGTTCTTTCCTGGGTTAAGAATATCATCCCCGAAAAAATCTACGAAGTCCCGCTTCCCCAACCTTCTTCAAAACAGATGATCTTTCACCGTGATAGATTTAAACAAAATATCCCTTTTCCGGAGGAGACAAAGACCCTCAGCTTTGAGGTGGGGAGACGAGAAGTCCTTCTTATTCCGGATTTTATTGTACGCAGTGCAAAGCTGGAAAATTATGTGGCTTTTCGAACTCAGATCGGAAAGCCTCTCTGGCAAGCCTCCTTTTACAACGAAAAAAGGGAGTGGCTTTCCATTGAGTCCTTCGTGGAAGAGTATGGAATTACAGGATTGAAGCCTGACCTGCTGCTCTACGTGGGTGAGAATCTGGAAGATGTGTCCCTGGTGTCCGATTGCGACAAATTTTGCAGGCCTGATTTGATGGTCTACTTTTTGGATCAACTGGAGGATGTGGAAGAGCGCCATATGAAAAAAATGGAAGACATTCGAGTGGCTCACGATATCCTGAAACCTACTAAAGGAACCTGTGTTATTGCAAAGAATCATCTTCCCGCCAACCTGGTGGAACTTCTGGATGCGAATATCCATGTCATTCATTTTGGATTCAACAACCTGAAGTGGGAATTCCTGATGGAACTCCTGTCGAAATAAACCTGCACAGTAATGAAAAATGCAGTAAATATGCGAGTTAGTGGAGGAAGAAAAACATGTCTCTCAATATCGTGGTCTGTGTGAAACAGGTGGCGAACCCGGACTATTTCTCAGAAATCACACTGGACCCGGAAACCGGGGCCATTCAGAGGGAGAAGGTCCCGTCTGTACTGAACCCGGTAGATGAAAATGCCATTGAGGAGGCACTGAGGCTTCGAGAGAAGTATTCCGGCAAGGTGACGGCCATCAGTATGGGGCCTCCCCAAGCCAAAGAAGTCCTTGATTGGGCACTGACCCTGGGGGCTGATGAGGCCATCCTCTTATGCGACCGGGCCTTTGCCGCCGGAGATACCTTGGCCACTGCTTATGTCCTGGCTGCAGGCATCAAAGCCATATGCCCCGTGGATATCATTTTCTGCGGAAATGAGGCTGTTGATGGGGCCACCCAGCAGGTCGGGCCTCAGATTGCCGAACTGCTTGGGTATCCCCACGTGAGCAATGTCAAGGAACTCATTGTGAACGAGAACAAAACTGCGCTCGCAACACGTATCATCGAATACGGGCATCTGAAAATTGAGGCGAACCTGCCGGTTCTTGTCTCCGTTTCAAGGGAGATAAACGAGCCCAGAACGGCTACGGCAGAGGGCATCTTCAGCCTTATGGATAAGGTGTTTACGACCTGGAGTCTAGAGGACGTGAAAGTGGACGAGAAAAATATTGGCCTTACCGGTTCACCCACGAGGGTGGGAAAAGTCTACGAGCAAAAAAACGAACGCCAGCGTTTGATTCTGGAAGGCGCCCCGGAAGAGATGGTGAATACGACCATAGAAAAACTCAGGCAGGAAGAGCTGATCTAAAGGTGGGAGAGAGGATTATGAGTACGAATAATGAGGTTTGGGTTTGGGCTGAACAAAGAAACGGTCGTCTCATGGATGTTTCTCTGGAAATTCTTGGGAAAGCCACGGAGTTGGCTGGAGAAATCGGTGGCAGTACCGCTGCGATTCTTCTCGGAGATGATGTTCAAGGGCTGGCAGAAGAATTGGTGGCCTACGGCGTGGGAAAGGTCTATCTCTTTTCGGATAGGCAGCTGGCTTATTACCAGAGCGACGCCTACACCCGGTTGATCAGTGAGCTTGTGGAGGAAAAGAAACCAGAGATCATGCTCTTGGGTGCCACAACCATTGGCATGGATCTGGCCCCCAGTGTGGCTGCAAGGGTGAAGACCGGTTTGACTGCCCACAGCTGCAGTCTGGAAATCGACAACAGTGGAAACAAGCCCCAACTGATTGCAGCCGTTCCCGGATGGGGCGGCGGGATGATTGTGAACATCCTCTGCCCGGATCACACGCCGCAAATGGCCACCGTGAGCCCGGGGGTTTCGGAAAAACCGGTCAGATCCGATCAGGGAGAGGGCAAAATTATCTCCATGGATGTGATTTTGAACGATAGTGATTTCAGGGTCAGGACCGTGGAGATGGTGGAGCAACTGCCGGAAGGTATACAGATTGATGAAGCGGATATTGTTGTGTCGGGTGGATATGGGATGAAATCTGCGGGCGGACTCGAACCTTTGAAAGAACTGGCCGAAACGCTGGGCGCAGCTCTTGGCGGCACCAGGCCGGTCCTTGACGAAGGATGGATCCGGGAAAGCAGCATGATCGGGGTGAGCGGCAAGATCATCAGTCCGAAACTTCTGTTCAGTATTGGTGCCTCAGGGGCGAACCACTACTCTGCAGGATTTACTAAGGCAGGAAAAGTGGTTGCAGTGAACAATGATCCTAAGGCCGCAATATTTGACCTCTGCGATATTGGAATCGTGGGTGATGTGAATGAAATCATCCCTGTGCTGATCGAGAAACTGAAAGAACAGTAGAAACCAGAGTTGACGGGGCAGCTTTTAGGAAGCCCCGCATGCGGGCAGTTTACGGGTACAAAGAAAACTGCAGAAGGGAGCAAGCATGAAACAGAATGCTATTATGATCAAGGTTCAGGACAATGTTGCCACTGCCCTCAGGGATCTGGATGCTGGGCAGACCTACCAGTTCGTTGCAGGGAAAGAGACCCGCAGTGTGACCATGAAGGAAGCGATTGCTTACGGACATAAATTCGCTGCCGTGGACATTCCAAAAGGTACTGACATCATAAAATATGGGGAAATTATGGGTAGATCTACGGCCCATATCCCCCAGGGAACGCACGCCCACGTTCAAAACATTGAGAGCCTGAGGGGTCGTGGCGATCTGGAAAAGAAAGGGGTGTAATATGGAGTTTTTGGGATACGAACGAGAAGACGGCGGCGTCGGTACCAGGAATTATGTGGGTGTTTTGTCCACGGTCATCTGCGGTAATGAAGTGGCCGAAAAAATTGCTTCGCAGGTGAAAGGGGCAACGGCATTTCTTCACCATCAAGGTTGCTGCCAGACTCCTATTGATATCAATCGCGTGAATGACGTGCTCATCGGACTTGGAAAAAACCCGAACCTGGCAGCAGTACTGCTGGTGAGCCTGGGTTGTGAGAGCACTAATATTCAAATGGTGGCCGATGGTATTGCCGAGAGTGGAAAAAGGGTAGAAACCATCGTCATTCAGGAAGAAGGGGGTGCGGCCAGGTCGGTTGCGCAGGGAATTCTGTTGGCCCAGTCCATGGTCACCGATGCCAGTGAGCAGAAACGGGCGCCTTTTCCTTTGAGTGAACTGGTCCTTGGGTTGAAGTGTGGCAGTTCCGATACCACTTCAGGCCTTTCGTCCAATCCTGTGGTGGGAATCCTTTCCGATCTTATTGTGGAGGCGGGAGGGACATCCATTCTTGGAGAAGTCACAGAATTCATCGGGGCCGAGCATCTGCTGGCGAAACATGCAAAGGACGAGGAAACGGCCGGCAAGATGCTGGAACTTGTGGCAAGGATGGAGAACCGGGCTATTCAGATGGGTTTTGATATTCGTGGGGGGCAACCCACGGGCGGCAATATCAAGGGCGGCCTGACTACTATAGAGGAAAAATCATTGGGTGCTATTGCCAAGGCTGGAAATGCCCCTTTCCAGGCTGTTTACGAATATGGCGTCAAACCTGATGTCAAAGGGCTGGTGGTTATGGATTCCCCGGGCCGTGAGCCGGAGATTTTGACCGGGTTGTCGGCGGCAGGCGCCAATGTGATAGCCTTTACCACGGGCCGTGGAGCTCCCCAGGGCTTTCCCTTTGTCCCGGTGATCAAATTGACCGGTAACGAAAAGACATGGAAGAACCTGATTGATCATATGGATTTCAGCGTTTCTTCCGTGATGGAAGGCACGGAGACCCTCGAAGAAGCAGGAAATAGACTCCTTTCAGAGCTGGTGGATGTGGCCTCCGGTAAGCTGACCAAGGCGGAGATTTCCGGATACACGAGCTCCATGGACATCTATATGGTGGGACCGGTTATCTAATAAGGGGTAGAACAGGAGGTATTACGGATGTTTTTACCACGAATGACATGGGGAAACTGGCTTTTTTGGGGCATTTTGGCCTTTGTAGGTGTCAATTTTCTATGGCTCGGATGGCTTGAATTGTACATTCCTCAATGGGTCGGTGCTTTGATTGGACTCGTTGTCTTTCTGGCTTTGCTCATCTACGGCCCTCGGGAAATGGAAGAGGCGGAGGGGGGAGAGGAATAATATGGCGAGTGTAAAGCTTGAAAATGTGACAAAAAAATATGGTCAGAAACTGGCTGTCGATAACCTGAGCTTTGAATACGAAGAGGGAGAGTTTTTCTCCATTATCGGGCCGGCAGGGGCGGGAAAATCAACGATTCTGAAGATGATTGCCGGCATTGAATCGGTTACGTCCGGCAAGATTTTTTTTGATGACTATGAAGTCAATGCTCTTTCCGCACGCGAAAGAAATGTGGCCATGGCTTTTGAGACCTATAACCTGTATTCCCACCTGAACGTATATGAGAATATCGCCTTCCCCTTGAGAGCCCCCGAAAGGCATGAAAAACTGTCCAAGGACGAGGAGAAACGACGGGTTGAAGAGGTCGCCGATTTTCTGGGAATTAAAAAACTGTTGGGAAGAAAGCCGGTTCAACTCAGTGGTGGAGAGAAACAGCGAGTATCTCTTGCCAGGGCTATGGTGAGGCGATGCGAGTGCTTTTTGTTAGATGAACCGATTGCCCATTTGGATGCGAGACTGAAATTTTCTACCCAGACGGCGCTCAAGCGGCTTTCGGTCAAGTTAGGCACCGCCATTATTTATGTGACGCACGATTATCGGGAGGCGTTGGGTTTGTCCGATCGAATCGCGGTGTTGAGAAAGGGACGGTTTGAACAGATTGGAACACCCCAGGAGATTTACAATAAACCAGCAACTGATTTCGTGGCCAATTTTATTGGAGATCCCCCCTGCAATCTGATCGACGGAACCCTTGCCGACCAGAACGGAAAAACCCTATTTCAGTCTGGGACAGAATTCTCCATTCCTTTGCAGAAGAAATCTATCGGGTCCGCCCAAAAAATAGTGGATGTGGATCAAGATGATGAAATCCGTCTGGGCATTCGGCCCTCCCGTATCAAGGTGAGCAAAGAAAGGACGTCCGAGCATTCATTTCAACTGCCCATCTATGCCATTGTGCGTCGACCCGAAGGTGCGGTAATCACTTTTGAGTTGGAGAAGTGCTTTTTCAGGGCAAGTGTCAAGGGTACAGAACAATACGGCATGTCGGAGAAGGTTTGGCTGGATTTTGACCAGGAACACACCTTTTTCTTCAAAAAGACCGTAAAGATATCCAAATAACGGGAGGGGTGGAAGGTGAGTAGAGTCGATATCAAGAATGTATGGAAAATTTATGAGGGAGATGTTCAGGCGGTTCAGGATCTGAGCTTTTTCATTGAGGATGGGGAGTTTTTGGCCGTCCTGGGTCCTTCCGGGTGTGGCAAGAGCACCACTCTGCGGATGATTGCAGGGCTTGAGGATATCACCAGAGGGGAGATCCTGTTCGATGGCAAGGTGGTGAATGAACTTAGCCCCAGTGAACGAAACCTCGCTCTGGCCTTTGAGTCCTACGCTCTTTATGCCCTGCTGACCGTCCACGAAAATATCGCCTTTCCCATGCGTGCCAAGGGCATGAGCAGGGCCGAGGCCGATAAAAAGGTCATGTGGATTGCCAATATATTGAATGTGACCGACATCCTGAAAAAAAAGCCGGGGGGTCTGAGCGGTGGCCACAAGCAGCGGGTCAACCTTTGCAGGGCGCTGGTTAGGCAGCCCAACATCACTCTCCTCGACGAACCCATTTCCCATATGGACGTGCGGGTCCGTGCCAATATGAGGGCGCGCATTCGAAGGCTTCACGACGAATTGAAGCTCACCACCATTTACGTGACCCATGATCAGGAAGAGGCTGTTGCTCTTGCAGATCGTGTGGCAGTCATGAATCACGCCAAGCTTCAGCAAATCGGAACAGTGGATGAAATCTGGAACCATCCGGCCAATAAATTCGTCGCTACCTTCGTGGGTGAACCCCAGATGAATTTTCTCCAGGGACGGATGGAAAGCAAAGCGGAAGTTTCCATCAACACTAAGAATGGAAAGTCGATATTTCCCTTTGATGGGGATGTCGATGCCGACTTCCTGGGATCAGAAATAACGGTGGGTGTCAGACCACAGCAGGTTCAACTCTCCATGACGAATAAGACAAACGATGCGATTCCTGGAGTGGTTGACCTGACTCAATTTCAGGGGGAATCCGTTATTGTGACGGTGATTCTCGATGATGAAGAGAAGACGGAGGTGAAGGCGGTCATCGAAACGGATTGGGTCCCCGATCCGGGAAACAAGGTTTGGCTGAAAATGGCGCCGGAGACCATCCATCTTTTTGATGGGGAAACGCCTATTCTCAGGTAGACCATCGCCTTTACAGTTTTCTTGAAGGCTTTTTTTGGCTCACGAAAAGGAATATAGGGTCAAACGCAAGGCGAACTGAATCGTACTGCGGGATAGATGAATCCAGGCTTGAAACTTTGAATTGCCGGGGAGGTGATAAAAGAAAACAGGTAGAGTCGTTGCAGAATAACGAACTTCAAACAACTTTCAAGGAGGTCATTATGCGAAAAAAGAATTTGGTCCAGGCATTCATGGGTTTTGCCCTCATCTGTTTTTTGGTTGTCACCATGGCACCTGCCGCTTTGGCGGATTGGCTTGAGACGCCGGTTCCGAAGTTTAAGCTGGCGGATATTCCGGATATCAAAAACAAAAGGCAGATCCATATTGCATTATTCGGTGGTACCAAGCAGTTTGATATTGCAGTGCCCAAGATGATCAAGAAATTTGAAGAGAAGACCGGTGTTAAGGTTACCTTTGAAAAAATGATCATGACCAGCATCTACCCTAAGATGAACGTGGAACTGATGTCGGCGTCGGGCGCGTACGACTGTATCGTGATGGAGACCTCTACCACCTGTGAATGGGCCCCCTATCTCTGGGATGTGAGAGAGCTGGCCAAAAAATTTGAGCCCACCGGCCTGGCCGGTTTTGAGAGTGACCTGGCTGGTCATGATCCTGCACTGATCAGGACCACCTGTGATCGAGAAGGCAAGCTTCGGGGAATCCCCTACTGGAATTACGAGCAGGTCCTGTACCATCGGATTGACTGTTTTGAAGATCCCACTGAAAAGGCCGCCTTCAAGGCAAAATACGGTTACGACCTCAAGGTCCCCGTGACCCGCAAGCAGCTTTACGATACCGGCGAGTTTTTTACGAGAAAGGCAGGGGAAAAACTGAAGGGCGAGGTACTCACCAAGGACATCTACGGTCTTGCCCTGATGGCAGGAAGGTTTGAGATTAATGACGAAATCAGCTCCATGCTCTGGGGCAACGGCGGCCATTGGGCCACCATCGTTCGCGATGAAAACGGCATAGCCAAGGAATTTGTCATCACCAAGAAGGACAAACAGAAACAGAAAGAAGCCATTGAATATTACGTTAGCCTGCTCAAATTCGCCTCCCCCGGCTGCTTGACCGGCTTCTGGGATTTCTGCTGCGCCCAGTTTGTTGAGGGTCAGGCCATTATGCTACCCAACATCTACCTGGTGGTAGAAGACTGGACCTGGCAGGTGGAAAAAAAGGTGCCGGGTGCCAAAAAGGGGATGGCCCTCTGCGTGGGGAGACAGGGTTATATCGGTGACTTCGCCGAGTGTGTGGCCAAGGCCAGCAAAAACCCCGAAGCATCCTACTGGTTTATCAAATATCTGGGCGGCTATGAGTGCCAGAAAGAGCTGATGGAAGGTGGATTCCCAGGTGTGCGGATCGATATTATGGGCGATCCTAAGTATCAGAACGACCCGAAATGGAAGAAATCGATCGGCGACAGGGCATATATCAACTCCCTGGCCCTCCAAGTTCAGAACAACTATGTAAATGACTACATCCATTTCAACAGCTCGGCCATGGGCAAGATTTACGAGATGCAGATCATTGAGCTCCATAATGCCGCTATTCAGAAGTATACGCCGGAAGAATGTGTCAAGGTCCTCACCAAGAAAACAATGCAGCTGCAGAAGAAATTCGGACAGCTCCCCATTCGGGAAGAAAAATAGTTAATGAAACCGGGGTATCCCCTGCGGCATGGTTCGCAGGGATGCCTCAACCCCCGGAAGCCCTCTTTTTTTGTTCAATGATTGAGTGGGAAAGGAAAGCGCCGAAGGGGGAGAAACACATATCCTGGGTGTTCGCTTCTGAGCAGGGGAAAAAACAATAGGGATACTTTTCTTATTGTGCTCAGTATCGAGAATTCAGTGTATCCGGTCCGGACAGAATGGTTTCTGACCCGTTGGTCCGCCTTCCATATTGGCTTGTTCAATGAAGACGGCCTTTGAAGAACACGAAAGGGAAAATGTGAAACAGAGAGGTGGTTTACATGGTAAATCAAGGCAGTGATGTGATGCGGCAGCCAGGGCCGTTGATGCAGCAGAAGACAGGAGGAGGGTACCCAAAGGTCCGGGAACGGACTTTTTGGAGTATTCTCAGTGACGATAAGTATTACAAATGGCTCCTTTTGATTCCCCTGATCTTGGTTCTTCTCGTGTTCATGCTCTACCCGCTCTTTTACTGTATATGGTATTCTTTCCATGAATTCGGCATGGTCAAGGCAGCAACCTTTATGGGCCTGGAAAATTATCGGGATGTCTTACGGGATGGCGAGTTCTGGTTAGCTTTGGGCCGTACAGGAATTGTACTGGTGATCAGTATCAGTGCCGAGTTGATTATCGGCATGGCGGTTGCGGTCCTTTTCAACCGTGAATTCAGAGGGCAGAATCCCATTCGTGGTTTGATCCTTCTACCCCTTCTCATCGCGCCCCTGGCCGTGTCTATGATGTGGAATTTCTTTCTACAATTCGATTTCGGGATTGTGAATCTGGTCCTGGGTTTGGTGGGAATCCCCAAGATGAGCTGGTTTGCGCCTGGGGTAGGGCTTTACACCATCGCGGGCATCTCCGTGTGGCAGTGGACTCCTTTCTCCATCTTTGTTCTTCTGGCAGGTCTCAAAAGCCTGCCCAGAGATTCCTTTGAAGCCGCCAAGGTGGACGGTGCAAGCGCCTGGTATACCTTTCGGAGACTCACCCTGCCCAACCTGGCGCCCCTGATCATGATCATTGTGCTTTTAAGGACCATGTGGCTGATTCGGCTGTTCGACCCCCTTTACGGGACGACCCGGGGGGGTGCTGATACAGAGCTTTTGGACTGGCAGATCTACAGAAACACCTTTGTCTATTTTGATATCGGTCGGGGATCCACGCTGGCGGTTATTTCCCTGTTCCTAACCATGATTGTGTGCGGTGTCCTATTCAGGCAATTGATGAAGGCCCTAACGGCCACAAGCGAATAAAGGAGGCATAAACAAATGAAAAGAGTCCTTTTCTGGGCAGCAGCAGTGCTTGTGGTTTTTACCTTTGTATCCCCTCTGGGTTGGATCTATCTTACCTCACTTAAGACCAATGCGGATATCTACACCCAGGATCTGGTGAAAATGTTCTTTTTCTCCCCTATATTTGATAACTATGTCAACCTTTTCACGAAGACGGTTTTTGTGCGGGAAATCATCAATACGTTCGTGATATCGAGCCTAAGTACCATTCTGGTCATGCTGGTTGCGCTCCCTGCGGCCTACAGTTTTGCTCGATATGAGACTGGACACGGGCACCTGCTCTTTGTGACAATTTCCACCAGGATGTTCCCTGCGGCCGTGGCGGCCATTCCTTTTTTCATGGCTTTTAAATGGTTGGGCCTCCTGGATACACGGTTCGCCCTGATTATCCTCTATCTCTATTTCAATGTCTCGTTTGCCGTATTCCTTTTGTACGGATTTTTCAGGGAAATTCCCGCGGAGTTGGAACAGGCGGCTACCATAGATGGGTATGGACGCATCGATATCTTTCGCAAGATCATCTTTCCCATGATCAAGCCCGGGGCTGCCATTACGGCCATCTTTTGCTTCATTTTTTCCTGGAATGAGTTCCTCTACGCCTTTCTTTTCACCAGAAACATGGCCAGGACCGTGACCATTGGGTTGGCTTCCTTCTGGGCCTCGGGGCAAGTGGATTGGGGAACGATGGCTGCATGTGTTTGCGTCGCCATTTTACCAACATTGGCGGCGGCGTGGTTTATGCAGCGATATATCATACGTGGTTTGACCTTTGGTGCTGTGAAAGGGTAGTTGTAACGTTGGTGACGAAAGATGCAAGTTCAGTAGTGAATGAATATTGACTTTTGTTCAACAAGCCTAATAGGCCGATGAAAATGGCATGTCCTGAACCAATGCAAGCATGCCATTTTCATTGCTGAATCGCTTAATTTTGAAAACCTGATCGATTAGAAGTCTGAAGAATCCAAAACTTTGCATGCTACAGTTAGCGTTGGTCTGGATCATGGTAACCGCTTTCTGTTTTGTTCAAAAATGGCATCAAGAAGAAATGATCAAATTTAGATTTGTCGGACACGTGTTGGCCTTTAAGGAAAATCACGGGACGCCGACTAGCCCGCGATTGAAATCCCCACTCACATGCCCCCCTGTTAACCCTTCAATTCGGAGGAAGTCATGCAACAAGCCGCAGAAAAAATAGTGATGCAAGGTTATGAACCTTATGACAAAGACTGGGGGACCGGTACCTCCGGTCAGACCGAAAACCCTTCCCCATTTTCTCGGATCAATGCCTGGCGGAAACAATTCTTGAATACCCCTCTCAGGATTTCCTCTGATCGCGCGGTGTTGTGGACCAGGAAACTTCAGAAAAATAAGGGTAAACCCTGCATTGTGAGAAACGCCGAAGCCCTGGCCTACGTCCTTGAAAATGTCCCTATAGAGATCGGAAAATTCGAATTGATCCTTGGGAATATGGCGGCCCCGCCGAGAACTGCACCTGTTTTTCCTGAGTTTTCCTATGAATGGCTGATCCATGAGATGGAAAATGAACCTTTCGAAAAACGCGATGGGGACAGATTCCTTATTAAAGAAGAGACCAAAAAGAATTTGAAGCGCATTCGAAGCTTCTGGAAGAACGAGACCGTACACGATTACGCCAAATCTCTGATGACCGAAGAGGAATTGAAAGGTACCGGGGCCTACGGTAAAGGGGTTTATCTCTTGGGAAACTACTTCTTTGGGGGTGTAGGCCACGTTTCACCGCGTTATGAGATGGTTTTCGAAAAGGGATGGAAAGGTATTCGGGAACGCATTGAGAAAAAAATGTCTGAGCTGGATCCTTTCGCCCCTGAAAATGTTGGGAAGACGCAGTTCTATAAAGCCCAGCTTATTGCTTTAGAAGGGATTGTTGCTTATACGCAGCGGTACGCTGTTTTGGCTCGGGAGATGGGGGGCAAAAAAAGAGGCGTTCGCAGGAAAGAACTTCTTCAAATGGCCGAAAATTGTGAATGGGTTTCAGAAAATCCGCCGAGAACTTTCTGGGAAGCCCTCCAACTATGGTGGTTGCTTACGGTTACCATCACTATTGAAGGCAATGGCCATTCCATCCACTGGGGTAGATTTGACCAGATCATGTATCCTTTTTTCAATAAAGATATTGCTGAAGGTGTGGTCACCTTGGAGTTTGTGCAGGAACTTATCGAAGGGGCCTGGATCAAAATTTGCGAGCTGACAAAGGTAAGAGATGCCGGATCCACGAAGGCCTTTGGTGGTGTTGAATTGGGAGGGCCGTCTTTGACTGTTGGAGGCCAGACGCCGGATGGAAAGGACGCAACCAACGAGCTCTCATTTATGGCCGTTGACGCACTCATGCATGTTCAGTTGAATGCCCCCTGGATGACCAGTCGCTGGCATGCCAATTCACCCCACGAGTGGTGGGTGAAAGTGACAAAGGCAGCAAAGGTGGGGCTGGGAATGCCTTCTTTCTTTAATGATGAAGTGATCATTCCCTCCATGGTAAACCGGGGACGATCTATTGAAGATGCCAGGGATTATGGTGCTTTGGGTTGCGTGGAGCCCGACGCGGGGGGACGGGAGTATGGGTGGCATGATGCGGCTTTCTTTAATATGAATAAGGTTCTCGAATTGGCCTTGAATAATGGCCAATGTATAGATTGCAGTGCCGATTGCCCAAGATACCGTGCTTGTGCGGGGGCAGGTTTACAATTGGGTATACAGACCGGTAGTCTGGATAGCTTTCAGACCTTTGAGGAGGTAAAGGATGCTTATGTAAAACAGATGGCTTACTGGGTGGATCGCCTGGTAAAATCAGAAATTTGTATGGATCTGGCCCATCAGTCCTTGAAACCGTTGCCATATCTCTCATTGCTGGTGGAAGACTGCACCGAAAAAGGAGTGGATGTGACCGCAGGGGGGGCACGGTACAACTACGTGGGGCCCCAGGGAGTGGGAGTGAGTAACGTTGCGGATGGCTTCTCCGCCATCAAACAGCTGGTATTCGACGAAAAACGTTTCAGCGGCAAGGAGTTTTTGGACGCTCTGAAAAATAACTGGGAAGGATCTGAAGTCCTGTATGCCTTGGTCAACAGTGCCAAAGTGTCTCACTACGGCAACGACGATAAGGCCGTTGACCAGCTAGCCTGGTTCGGGGCCAAGACCTATTGTCGGCTGTTGGAAGGACGCCCAACGGCCCACGGCGGGGAATTTCAAGCTGGGCTTTATCCTGTTTCGGGCAATGTGCCCCTTGGTGCTATGCAGGGGGCTACTCCGGATGGACGGAAGGCCGGTGAACCGGTCGCTGATGGCGTGTCGCCGGTTCATAATGAACGTGGCTCCCATGATATCAACGGACCCACCGCCGTGGTAAAATCGGTGTCCAGATTAGACCACAGTATTGCCTCAAACGGTACCCTGCTCAACATGCGGTTCAGCCCGTCCACCCTGGAGGGAGAAGTGGGGGATGAGAGTTTCATTGGTATGATGAAAGTCTTTTTCCAGCGAAAGGGCATGCACAATCAGATCAATGTGATCGGACGGGAGACCCTGGAGGATGCTATGAAAAACCCTTCCAAGTACAAAGGTTTGATCGTCCGGGTCGCGGGTTACAGCGCATTTTTTACGGAGCTTGACCCCAGTGTGCAAAGGGATATCCTGGAAAGGACCGAGCTGTCTTTTTAGAGACGGCATGTAAAAATAATCTCGCGGCCCCGGGTTCGGGGCAAGTGAAACCTCCCATCCGTTGCCATCCATCCTGTTTTCGTAGGGGATCCTTGGGGGTAATATCAGGATGGGAGGTTGGACGAAAGGGATGAGACATGAGGACGATCGATCTTCAGATGGCGGTCAAAATGATCAAAGGAGTTGAGAGAAAAGCTACGAAGATAGGGGTGCCCATGGTGACAGCAGTTGTGGATGCAGGGGGGAATCTGGTGGCACAGCATCGTATGGACGGAGCCCTTTTGGCAAGCATTGACATTTCCTTGAATAAGGCCTATACCGCCGTGGCCACCAAAATGGCCACCAGTGATCTTTCCGCAGCAAGCCAGCCAGGCCAACCGTTGTTCGGCATTCATGGTTGTGACAACGGCAGAATTGTCATTTTTGGTGGCGGCCATCCTCTTTTGCTGAATAATGAGGTCGTTGGCGGTATTGGGGCCAGTGGTGGATCCGTGGAGGAAGATATGGCCTGTGCCCAGGCAGGCGTCGCTGTCTTTTCGGCCTGGGCCAAGAAAAACTTATTACAGGGGAAACCCGAATAGGATTTCCATGCCTGATTGTGAAAATGAAACAACTCCTGTCCCAAAAGGGACGGTTTTTAATGTTCAGCGATATACCGTTCATGATGGCCCGGGGACCAGAACGCAGATTTTCCTGAAAGGATGTCCTTTGCGCTGCAGATGGTGTGACAATCCTGAAAGCTGGTCCCAGGATTTAGAAATCGGGGTCTATCCCAATCGCTGTATCGACATCGAAAAATGCGGCTACTGCAAGGATGTCTGTCCTGTAGATGCGGAGGCTGTTTTTTGTATAGAGAACCATCGGGTGAAAAGCATCGATCGAAATCTTTGTACAGGGTGCTTGAAATGTGCTGAGGCATGCCCGGCGAATGCCTTGACGGTCTGGGGGAAACGGGTGACCGCAAAGGATCAGATCCAGGAGGTTTGTCAGGATAGGGCTTTTTTTGATGAAACCGGCGGGGGCGTGACCGTGTCCGGTGGGGAGCCGTTTCTTCAAGCGGCTTTTACCATGGCACTTCTGAAGGAGTCAAAAAAGCAGAAACTTCACACCTGTGTTGAGTCCGCCCTGCCGGTATCGTGGAAAACTATTGAAGAAGCCCTTCCCTATATCGATTTTTTTATTACCGATATCAAACAAATGGATTCCAAAAAGCACCTGGAATACACTGGCGTTTCAAACGAACTTCTTCTTGAAAATATCAGGAAACTTTCTGCGACCGGAATTCCCATGGTGGTAAGAGTCCCGGTGGTGCCGGACCACAACGACTCTGAAGACAACATAAGAAAAACGGCCGCGTTCCTACGTCGGGAATGCCAAAACTCAGTGATACAACTACAGCTGCTACCATTTCATGAAATGGGAAAGGTGAAATACCGCTCATTGGGTATGGCCTATGGCTTGGAAATGTTAAATAAGCCGCCAGTCGAGGCCTATAAGAAAAAGATGGGTGCTTTGATTAAAATCATTCGTGCTCAGGGGTTTGCTGTATGATCTTTTAAGGCACTTCCTGTCTGCATGTCGATGAAGCCACTTATTTTCAGCGGGTGTGAGAAGTAAAAAAACCAGGTTCTCGGGGCCTGGTTTTGCTTTTCCGTATGAAGTAGGATTTTTAAGATGTGCAGAGGATATGGTTTATCCGTTAAATCGGTAGTTCGCTGCTTCACCCATCGTCGCAGCCCCAGAAATTTTATAATGAGAAAGGCTGAAAACTATCTAGACCGGTTGTTTTTATGGGCAAACGGTGATAAAGGTGTGAAGCAAATGACTAATGTTTCTTTCTCCCTGAAAAATATGGTGTAATATGAACAAAATAGAAATCATTGAACAATCTCTTTTATGGATTGAGCAAGGGCGTGAAATCGCCCTGGCTACTGTTATAGCCACATGGGGTTCTTCCCCAAGACCTGTAGGGAGCCAGATGGTCGTTGACGGGAACGGAAATTTCGAAGGTTCTGTTTCCGGAGGCTGTATCGAAGCGGAAGTCATTGCCGAAGCCCTTGAAGTCATTGAAGAGGGCGTTCCCCGGATTCTTTCATTTGGTGTGACCAATGCCCAGGCGTGGGACTCCGGGCTTGCCTGTGGCGGAAAAGTAGATGTATGGGTTGCAAAAGCAACAGGGCAGGGAGAGATTCTGAGAAAACTGAATGATCTGCTGAAAACCCGAAATACAGTCCGTCTTGTTGCTGATCTTGATACAGGGGAGAGAAGGATTGTTCAGCTAGACAGACCAGAAACCTTTGCCAACCTACCATTTAACATGGAAAATGTCGCAACGGATCTGTTTGCTACAGAGGACAGCATCGTCTTGGAATCCGATGGCAGGCGCTTTTTCCTTCACTGTTTTATCCCCGAACCACGACTCGTTATTGTTGGGGCTGTCCACATCTCCATGGCGCTCGCTCAGATAGCCAGGATTGCGGGTTATGAGGTGGAGATTATTGATCCCCGGAAGGCTTTTGCCAGCGTCGAACGTTTCCCTGATGTGAGACTGAGAGATCAATGGCCGGATGAGGCGTTGAAAGAAATGACCGTTTGTTCGAAAACTGCTGTGGTTGTTCTTACCCATGATCCTAAAATCGATGATCCCGCCCTGATCGAAGCTCTAGGCTCCAAAGCATTTTATGTTGGTGCACTTGGAAGCACCAGAACCCATGCCGATAGACTGGCGAGACTGGAAATGCACGGTGTATCTGAAGAGAGCCTGCGACGAATACACGCCCCTGTGGGGCTATCCATCGGAGCAAAAAGTCCTCAGGAAATCGCAGTATCCATCATGGCCGAGATTGTTCAGAAATGGTACCGTTAATATTGGGAAGTCGCTTATTCAGATCCCCTCAAGTAATGTTTTGATTGAAAAGATGAAATCACTGGATATATTAGCCGGACAATATTTTCATGCTTTCTACAAGAAAGAATGGTTGGGCGAATGTGAACCCGCTATCTCTGAGCTTTCCATTGCAGAAGCCTATCAAGTTCAAAATATGGTAGCAAGGAAGAGAGTGCAAGCTGGTGAGAAAATTGTTGGTTACAAAATAGGCTGCACAAGCAGCGCAATCCGTTCACAATTTGGTTTAACCGAACCTATCAATGGAAACCTCTTCCAACCTCATGTTTTTGAAGCGAATGTAGTGATTGATTGGAGTGACTATAACCATTGTGCTATTGAACCGGAAATGGTTCTGAAAATCGGTAGGGAAATTCGTGGAGAAAACCTTTCGGATAGTGAACTTATCGATTCAGTTGAATATGTTAGTTCTGGTATTGAGATCCATAATTTCAAGTTTTGGAATCCACCTCCGACTTTGCAGGAACTGATTTGTTCGGGTGGTATTCATGCAGGTCTTGTTGTGGGGAGCGCAAAGGTTTCTCCCAGAGATTTATTTTTTAAGGATGAAGTTTTTTATGTATACAAAGATGAGGTTTTGGTTACATCAGGGCCTGCATCGGAAATTATGGGAGGACCTCTTCACTCACTTCGATGGTTGGTAGGTTTTCTCACGAAAAAAGGGTTGTCTCTAAGAAAGAACAGCCTTGTCATTCCCGGTTCTCCGGTGGAGTTGGTGACTGTTGATCAGGACACAAAATTGAAAGTTGCCGTTGAAAACGTGGGTAGTGTAGTTGCGTTCTTCAAGAAACACAAAAAGGAATTTTGAGTAAAAAGAATGCCGAGTCTGCTTCATAAAGTTGAAAAAAATGACATTTGATCTAGAAATTATCGCACAGCAGTTTGCCATTATCAGGCATTATGAATCAAAAGGGCGATTCCATTATCTGGACAACGCTGCTACTGCCCAAATTCCGGATTGCGTTATATCTGCTATTACAGAACATGATACCCTGCACCGATCCAACGTGAAAAGGGGCATCCACAGACTTGCTGAAGAGGCAACCGATGCATTCGAAATCGGTCGTGATCGGGTTGCAAAATACCTGGGTATTCAGAATTCCAATGAAATAATTTTTACAGGCGGCACAACAGCTGGAATTAACATGGTTGCCCTTGGTTTTGGGCAGAATTTGAAAGCCGGTGACGAAATAGTGCTGTCCCAGGCTGAACATCACAGCAACCTTGTTCCCTGGCAAATATTGAAGCAGGTTAAAGGAGTGAGCCTACGTTTTTTGCCTGTGGATAGATATGGTGTTCTTGATCTTTCCAGGATGGAGGAGTTCATAACCCCTGCAACAAAACTGGTGGCGGTTACCCATGCTTCAAATGTTACCGGAGCCATTACAGATGTGGCAGCTATTTCCAAGATGGCCCATGAACAGGGTGCGAAATTGCTCTTGGACGGCGCTCAGATGGCACCTCACGGCCCACTTGAACTGGGCGGGCTTGGAGCCGATTTTTACGCCTTTTCGGGGCATAAAACTTATGGTCCCAGCGGAGTGGGAATACTTTGGGGATGTATGGAATCCCTTGAACAGCTGCCCCCGGCTTTTGGTGGTGGGGAAATGATCGAACATGTCACCCTTGAAAAAACCAGTTATGCCGACCCACCTCACAGATTTGAAGCCGGTACCCCGCCAATTACGCAGGCTGTGGGATTGGGGGTGGCATTGGAATGGCTTGGCAACCATGACTTACAGGGAATCCACAATCATTTGGACAACCTGACAAAACAGATCATGATTGGAATGGAGCAGCTGAACAATAGATATGAAAACAGAATCCACATTCTTGGTCCGCCAAAGGGAGAGAAAAGGTTGCCTCTCATTTCCTTTGCCGTCAGGGATGCACATCCCCATGACATTTGCCAGATCATGAACGATCGGCACGGAGTGGCTCTCAGAGGCGGTCACCACTGTGCGGAACCCCTTCATGCAATCTTTGATCTGGATGGAACCACCCGGGCCAGTCTTGGTTTATACAACCGTCAGCAAGATGTTGATGCCCTGTTGAACGGGCTTGAAGATTGTATCAACATCCTGGATTAAGAGACTTATTATTATGAACAACAACATGTATAATGATCCCATAATCGCATGGTCAAAGCGAAAAGAACACATGGGCACACTTGAAAATGCAGATTGTCGTGCAACGGAAAACAACCCTTTGTGCGGAGACCGGATAAGTGTGGAAATGAAATTGGATAATAACCGGATAAAAGAGATCGCTTTTCATGTGCGCGGCTGTATTCTTGCCAAAGCATCTGCAGCCCATCTGGCTTCCCTTGTCACAGGACTGGACCTAGAGACTCTCGAACAGCTGAAGCAGGGCTTCAGAAAATCTCTGAAGGAAAACGACAAAGAGGTTTTTTTTCTCGAAAGCCACGATGTTTTCAAGCCTGTACGATCGCGAAAAAGCCGGCACTCGTGTGTTCTGTTGCCTTATGATGCAGCAATGAAGGCGCTTCGCACTGGGTGGAGAACTCCTCCAAGACGATGACTGAAAAGGAAAAGGCTTATTGCTACGTTAATGAATATAAATTATTTTTATCATTATTCTTACGGACCAGCCTCCCTTCTTCCTCTAAATATCTCAAATGCGAAATGGCCTCGCCGGTGGCAAACCATCTTTGGGCAACCGGAAACTGATCCCAGGAGTCAGCCTTTATATCCCAGGTCATGCGAGAAGCAACTTCAAAGGCATTCAGAGGTGCCTCTTCAAGGATTGTCAACACTTCGCTTAATCGATCGGCGTGATGCTGTTTCAGTTCTGAAATTCTGGCGACATGATTTCTTATAAGCCGCCGGTGACCCGGCAGGACGAGATCGATCTGCAGCCCGGCCACTTTGTCCAGGCTGGCCAAATAGTGCTTCAAAGGATTTTGCGTATCCGACCAGCATTGAATATTGGGAGTTATATCAATGAGAATATGGTCGCCGGCAATCAGAAGTTTTTCGCTCGGATCGTACAGACAGATATGCCCCATGGTATGGCCCGGGGTTGCGATGCATTTGAAGTGGTAATCCCCCACATGAATTGCATCGTCTTCATCCAATAACTTCATTTCAGGAATCCAATCCGAGCCGTATTTGGCGCCTGGATGTTTATCCATGGCCAATCGCAGCTCATTTTCCGGGAAGCCGTTTTTGCCGGCGTACGCGATCATGGCATCAAATCCTTCCCAGGATTCCATAAGCTCTCTTTCAGGCCGGCTGAAATAAACATGAGTTGACTCTGTGACTAGCTTTGTCACGAGACCAAAATGATCGGCATGCAGATGGGTGATAAATATATCGGTTTTTTCAAGATCGATTCCGAGTTTGTGCAAACCGGCCATCATGGCTTCCAGACACTCTTTGCGGTTCAAACCGGTATCGATGATCATACTTCGATCAGCGTCTCGGATCACATAGGAGTTGAGATATTTTAAAGGGCTTTCCGGCAGCGGAATTTTCAATTGAAACAGGTTGGGTAGTATTTCTTCGCACATGTTTGTTTACCTGGGATCTTTATTGAAATTAAATGGATTCTATACATCTCATGGTCGGATCTCTAAAAGCCTGTCATTACGAAACAAAGCATCTTAGCATAAGGTTATGAGAAAGAAACCAAAAACTTGGCGGTTGCTATCGTGAACGTTGGCATCCAGCAATCTTGACAAGTTGTCGTTGATATGACATGAAGAAAATTGCAGGCAGGCAGGGTGTAATAAAGTTGAATGTCTATTCGGAATAAACACGTCGAAGAAAAGGAGAGATAGAGTAAAATGATTGAAAAATCAGTATGGCTTCTACCTGTTTTTATTTTGGCATTGTTATTTCCATCGGAGGTGGCCGCTGAACGGGGAAAGACTTTGACCATGGCTACCACAACGAGCACCGATAACACGGGCCTGCTGGATTATCTGGCTCCCAAATTTCAAAAAGCTACCGGCATTGAACTGAAATGGACGGCCACTGGAACCGGCAAGGCATTGAAACTGGGTGAGAATTGCGATGTGGACATCCTTATGGTGCATGCCCCGAATGCAGAAAAACGATTCATTCAGAACGGTTTTGGAACGGATCGGCGTGAAATCATGGTTAACGATTTTGTTATTATAGGGCCGGAAAATGATCGGGCCAAAATAAAAGGAAAAAGCATCGAAGACGCCTTTGGAGATCTTCGAGCCAGGAAGGCGACATTCATCAGCCGGGGCGACAACTCGGGGACATATAAAAAAGAGGTTTTTTTATGGAAGACGGCAGGCCTTCCGATTCCTGACAAAGAACCCTGGTATGTTCAGACAGGTCAGGGGATGTTGTCTTCCATACAGGTTGCCGCAGAACGCAATGGGTATACCATGACGGACCGGGGAACGTATATTAAATATGAAAGCAATTGGGGGGGCAATCCGCCGCTCAAGATTCTTGTGGAGGGGGATAAGGCATTGCTCAACCAGTACAGCGTGATTGCGGTGAATCCTGTACATTGTCCGGCCGTTGGATACGACGAGGCCAAACGGTTTGTGATCTGGATTACGGGTAAAGAAGCCCAACGCCTGATCAAGAATTTTAAACTGCTGGGAAAACCACTATTCGTACCGAATGCGGCTGAGAAAAAAAACTCCACACAATAACTTTTTCAGAACTAAATCCTCATGAGTTTTCTATTAAATGGGTTTTTCCAGGCTATTGAACTGCTGGCAAGCGGTAACGCCGAGACGTACTCGGCCATTTTTGTCACGGTCAAGGTGTCAAGCTATTCCATGACATGCAGTCTTGTAATGGGAATCCCTCTCGGATTTTGTCTCGGTTATTTTGATTTCAGAGGCAAGAAGCCTTTTCGTACGATTATAGACACCCTCATGGCTTTACCCACTGTTTTCATAGGACTTCTCGTTTATGCTTTCCTGACCAGTCGCGGGCCGTTCGGGGGCTTTGGATTGCTTTTTACGGTGCCCGGTATTGCCATCGGCCAGACTATTCTGGCCTTACCGATCGTTATGGGCCTTACGGCGACGGCAGTAGAAAATATGGACGAAAAGCTTAGAATTACGATCTTATCCATGGGAGCCAATCGGAGACAACTCTTCTTGAGTAGTTTATGGGAAACACGGCATGGCATATTGGCGGGCGCCGTTGTTGCCTACGGGCGTGTGATGACTGAAGTGGGGATCTCCATGATGGTTGGCGGCAACATCAAATGGCATACCCGTACCATCACCACAGCCATTGCATTGGAGACGAACAAAGGACAATTTGCCATGGGAATTGCCCTCGGCCTCGTTCTTCTGACTATCGCATTTTGTGTCAACGTATCCGTGGCCCTTTTGCGACGAAGAACCTAAATATGGAGGAAGCCGTTTACAAGATCAGATCCCTAAAGCATTCTTACTGTGGGCAAACGGTTCTTTCTATCGATCACCTCACCATTAAACCTGCTTCCATTGTTGGACTCGTAGGGCCAAATGGAAGTGGTAAAAGCACTCTTTTGCGTTTATTGGGCCTCATTGAAAAACCTGCAGAAGGAGAAATCCGTTTTAATGGCCGCGCCGTTGAGCCTTTTTCCCATAACGCCAGGTTTCAGATAACCCTGTTGCCTCAGGAGCCCTTCCTGATGAGACGCAGTGTTTTCAGGAATGTTGCGTACGGTCTTAGATTGCGAGGCGACTCCGTGAATGCTATAGAACGTGTTGATGAAGCCCTTGCCATGGTAGGTTTATCGAGCGAAAAATTTTCCCGAAGGCCTTGGTATGCCCTTTCCGGGGGAGAAGCCCAGCGGGTTGCGTTAGCAGCAAGACTGGTATTAAGGCCCAAAGTTCTTCTGTTGGATGAGCCCACCGCCAGCGTAGATGCTGCCAGTGCGCAACTCATAAGAGAGGTATCGCTTAAAGCGCGGGAAGAGTTGAACACAACCGTCATTGTTGCCAGTCATGACCGGCAGTGGCTGTATGAAGTCTGTGATGAAATCCTACATATGGTCAAAGGACGGATTTTTGAAAAGGGCCATGAAAACATACTATTTGGGCCGTGGACGAAACTAGGTCCAGACCTGTGGGGGAAAAAGTTATCTGACAAACAATATATCAGAATCCCTGCTCCGCCCAATGATGATGTGGCAGCCATTTTGGATGGATTATCTTTTGCCGGGGACGATGAAACCATAGATGACCGCAAATTTGTTCTTCGCGGGGTCGTTACACGTTTCAATTTGGAGAGAAACTCAGGGCGGTTATTTGCGACGGTTCTCGTTGAAAATCAAGCCTTCACACTTGAGTTAACAAATCAACAGGCTGAAGAACGAACTGTCTTTCCAGGAAAGACCATATCCATTTGCTATGATCCGGATCATATGAGGTGGATCTGAAATATTGACAGTTAAGTCTCTCACAGAGCTCGCAGAGCACACGGAGGAAAGCGAAAAATTCGGTGGTTTCTGGGAGAGGGTAGAAGGCGAGGCAAACCAAGAAAGAAACTTTCACACGTCCTTACCGCCCGCTTGTCCCGTAGCCGGGGCTTGTCCCGCTAGCGGGGCTTCGCTCAAGACGCAAAGAACGCTAAGATTCTGTTTTTTTACCGAATCGGAACGGACGATTCGATAAAGCAATCGGCCCTTCGGGCATTTCGGGAAATGGAACCGTTATCGGGACTATCCTGTAGAATAGAACAGGAAAAAACGATGGCTGTTTTTTCGAATTGTCCGTTCCGATTCGAAAAAGGTTTTGCGGCCTTCGCGCCTTGGCGGTTCAAAAACAAATAACCAGATGAAGTTTCATACAAGATCCGCAATTCTAAATCCCAGCTTCTCCAACTGTTTTGTTTGGGGATCTTCCTGCCTGTTCAGCCTGATGGTGTAGGCAGAAAACTCTCTTCTCAGGGGATAGTTTCCTCTTAAATCCTCAAAATTCTGCGGGGCCTCTCGCAAGCGTCCATCGTCTTCCTGTATGGGATAGGTGTGCAATACGGCCTGCTTCAAGAACGATTCTTCATCTGTATTCCCAAACGTAGGGGTGAATTGAGGCCGGGCAGGAGGAGGAATCAAATTTGGAAACCAGGATTCGAGATCAGAAATGCCGAAGTGTCTTGCAAATGCCTGGACAGCCATGGCGGTTCCAGTTGCTTTTCCGTCAGCGGAATATCCTGCGATATGCGGTGTTGCCAATAAGAGACAGGACATGAGAGCCCGATCTATTCCGGGTTCATTTTCCCACACGTCCAGCACTGCATTTTTAAGAAGACCTTTCTGCAGGGCCATTTTCAGGGCCGTGTTATCGACAACTTCCCCCCGGCAGGTGTTTATCAGCAAAGAGCATCGATCCATTTTTGAAAGGTTGTCTGCATTGACCAGGTGGCAGGTTTTGTCTTCTCCATCTTGATTCAAAGGGACGTGAAGGCTGATAATGTCCGCTTTTTCAAGAATGGTCTGTATATCCACAAAGGCATTTGATCCTTCCCGACGCTCCCTTGGTGGATCGTTTTGCAGAACCTTCATTCCCAGCGTTCTGCATAAATTGGCCACCCCGGAGCCTGTATTGCCTACGCCTACAATTCCGATACAGTTTCCCTTTAAGGGCTTTCCGGTTTTGTTACTCCAGAAACACAATGCAGCAGCCACGTATTGAACTACGGAGCCGGCGTTGCACCCCGGAGCATTTGACCAGGCTATATTGGATTCTTTGCAATATTTCTCATCGATATGGTCATGCCCGATGGTGGCTGAGGCGATAAATTTCATCGTACTTCCAGCTAATAATCCGGCATCACAACGCGTCCGTGTACGAATAATAAGAGCATCTGCCTTTTTTACATCCGCGGGAGAAATGGAGGCGCCATTTTTGTACAGGGTCGAGGCATACGGTTCCAGTACACCTTCAAGGAAGGGTATTTTGTCGTCGATTACTATTTTCATGCATTTACTCCGGTTTCTGCCCTGTAAACAGACGACTGATTCCAAATGTCATGGAGTGTACTTTCACTCGAACAAGTCCAGCCTCTTCCATCAGGGTGATGAAACGATCGATGGTGGGGAAATTCATGATGGAATCTCCGAGGTAACGGTATGCCTCCGGGTTCGGAGAAACCAGTCCGGCGAGAAGGGGAAGCATCCTGTTTAAATACAAGTCATACAGCCGTCCTATGTAGGGCAGTTGGGGGAATGTCATTTCCAGGACCATGACTTCTCCACCCGGGACCACAACCCTGAGCATTTCGCGCAGAGCCACAGCTTTATCAGGGATATTGCGAATTCCAAAGCCGATTGCGGCCACGTCAAAGCTTTCCCGTGGGAACGGGATGTTCAACGCGTCTCCCTGTATCATGTCTATTCTTGAGTCAAAGCCTCTCTCCCTGATCTTTTTTTTCCCTGTATGCAGCATTTCCCATACAAAGTCCAGTCCGGTAATTCGGATTTTATGATGCTGGAGAGCTGCTTCTATTGCAAGATCAGAGGTCCCGGTAGCCACATCCAGAAGCCGAAGCGTTTTGAAAAAACGCATCTTTCTCACGGCGGATCTCCGCCAGACAATATCCTGTCTCAGGCTTAAAAAATGGTTCAGGAAATCATATTTCCCGGTGATGGTGGAGAAAATATGCCTGACCAGACGGATTCGTTCAATATCGTCGATTTGGTTTACAGACGGGTAAGTGTTCTCCGAGGCCATTTATGTCCCTTTAACCTTTTCTTCAAATCCCCGTAGAGTTTTCAACCTGTACGCCTTAGCCTTGAAGAAGATTTTATGCGATTTGAGAAAAGTTTTGCGCAGATTGGGCAATAGAGATGATGTTCTTTTACATCGGTATGTTGCGTGGTACTCTTCTGGACGTGTTCAATAAATTTTTGTGAAGCAAAATATTTTCCACAGGCTTCGCACCGCCGGAGGGCATGCACACCGATGACTTCATCACGGATGGAAATGGTTCTTATCCCATCTTTATCGATCATCCGTATGGCGTCCGTTGGGCAGATGTTCGCACATGTTCCGCAACCTATGCAGTTCCCTTCCACAGGGGTTACATAGCGCAACCCTTCCCGTTTTTCCATTTTCAGGGCTCCTGCCTTCACGATCTCATTGCATACGCGGATGCATAAACGGCATCGTATACATCCGTCCGTGGGCGGCCCGAGATCAATGCCATGCTGATTTGCCAGGGCTCTGATCGTCTTAGACTGGGGCGCCATGGTAAGGAGGTTTCTGAAAGCTGAAGTGCGAGCCTTGATAACGGATTCGCTTTCCGTGTTTATCTCAAGCCCGTCCTTGGCCTTAACGATGCAGGAGAGTAGAACCCTCGGTTTCCCGGACGGGTATTTTACTTCGACCGCACACAGCTTACAGGCTCCAATCGGTTTCAGGGCTTCATGGTAACAGAGCGTAGGTATCGAAATGCCGGCAGTTCGGGCAACCTGGAGGACCGACATCCCTTCTTTGGCTTCAAAAATGGAGCCGTTTATAACGATAGTAGGCAAGTGAATAGTCTCCTCAATCAGTCTCGGCCGGCTTCCTGAAGGTCATCCAGGTATTCTTCAAGGTAATGGAGTTCGCTCGATAACGTGCCGACCTGATGCTGGACAAGGTCGCAGAAATTAAGGATACCGACAATTTGGCTGTCTCTTACCACTGGAAGGTGTTTAATGCCTGCCTTGATCATTAGGGAAATGGTAGGCTCAATCCCATCTTCAGGTTTGGCTACAATGAGTCTTTTTGTCATCGCGTCTTTCAAAAGGATTTCGGGAAAAGGACTCTGATTGTTTTTGGCATAACACAGTACCACATCTTTTTCCGTGAAAATTCCCACGGGATGACCATCTTCTACGACAATCAAGCCGGTGATTTCTTTTCCAACCATGAGTTCAATGGCATCTTCTGCCGTAAGGTTGGCTTCTATGGTGAAAACCGCACAGGTTTTCTGGTTGATAATATCCTCGATAATCATGGTTTTATTGCGCCATGGGTTTTTCTATAGCTCGAAGGCAGTCTTGCGGAAAACGATGGGTTCCTTCTCCATCAAGGGTTACTTCCACCAGTGCGTCCGGATCATTTTTTACCGTGTCGGGGTCGGTTATGACTCCATGCACCCCGATGTATCGGTCCATATAATCCTGCCAACTCTCATCGTCTGATTTCTTATACACCTCAACCTTCTGCCCTCGTCTAAATTCCATTATTTCTCTCCGTTTTCCTGCAATCCCTTTCAACTCAAAATCCTGGGCGGCGTAATCTCCACATGGCTTTCCGCAGTAGTTTTTCGAGCACATTCCAGACAGAGGATTCGGTTTTCCAGGTGCTTGTTTATTCCCTGTATCCTTTTTCGCAAATAATCGTGATATTTGGCAGGTCCCGTGACTTTTCCACAGACTTCACAATGTTCCACAACCAGTCGGTTGAGGATGGTACCACAGAGATTTAAAAGCCTTTCGTTCCCTCTGTCTTCTATTCTTATGGCCCCTGTGGGACAGTTGGATGCACAGGCGCCGCAAAGAATGCAGCGTTCAGCAGTTACCCGAAAATCCGTTGGTCCCGGGTTGTCGAAATCCAGATACCCCATCTGTAATGCGTCTATTCCCATTTTATTGCTGCATATGTCAACACACGTTCCACATCGGATACAGATATCGCATCTGAGACAACGCCGAGCCTCTTCTCTTGCACTGTTTTCTGAGTATCCGAGTTCCGCCTGCTGAAAGGTAACTCGTCTCCTTTCATCATTGAGCATGGGCATTTCAGGCCTTACAAGGGCCATCTTGGTGGATGCGGGAATTTCTGTGAACTCCACTCTACTGCGACGAACGGGAACGGGGGGCATTTTGGGATGGGGAATCCCTCTCAGATAGCGGTCTATGGCATCTGCAGCTTTCTTACCGCCGCCAATAGCTTCAACAACTGTTGCCGGTCCGGAGACTGCATCCCCTGCCGCAAATATGCCTTCCACTGAGGTTTCCATACTGGCGATGTTCACGCTGAGTGTATTTCTTTTGGTCCACTTCAAATCCTGCAGGTCATCAAGACCTTTTCGGTCAACCGTCTGGCCGATGGCAGGAATTACCGCGTCTACTTGCAGAAGATAATCGCTTCCTTCCACGGGAACAGGTTTCCTTCGGCCGCTTTCATCCGGGGGGCCCAGTTCTGTCCTGAGACAATGCAGGGAGGAAAGCTTTTCATTGGCGCCTTTAATTTCTACGGGAATAGTCAGGAAAGAAAATTTCACCCCTTCCTCTTCTGCCTGAAAGACCTCTTCTTCGTTCGCAGGCATCTCGTTCCGTGTGCGCCGGTAAACCACATATACCTCTTCGCATCCAAGGCGGATCGATGTGCGGGCTGCATCCATGGCCACATTGCCCCCGCCTATGACAGCGACCTTCCTGCCTGGAATACGCCTGTTACCCAGAGCCACCCGGCGAAGAAAAGCTATGGCATCAATAACTTGAGGGTATGTATCTTCCCCCGCGATACCGGCTTTGTAGGATGCGTGGGCGCCTACAGCCATGAAAAAGGCGTCAAATCCTTCTTCCCTGAGTTGATCAAAGGTCACGTCTTTTCCAAAACGGGTATCGAAACGAAAAACCACACCCAGGTCTTCGATCATGGTTACTTCCTGGTCTATAACCTCCCTCGGAAGGCGATATCTCGGTATGCCCACCATCATCATTCCACCTGCCATGGGAAGAGCTTCGATAACTGTCACGGCGTAGCCGTTGAGTGCAAGATAGTAGGCTGCGGTCAGTCCACCGGGACCTGCTCCGATGATACATACCTTGTGATTTTTATCGGGTAATTTCGGGGGATTTCTGTAAAGCCTGTCCGACATGGCTTTTTCTGCTGCAAAGCCTTTAAGGTATTTGATGGATACCGGTTTATCGATTCTGCCTCTCACGCACATGAATTCGCATGGGTTGGTGCATACGAGGCCGCATACCCATGGGAAGGGGTTATCTCTCCTGATCAGCTCTATGGCTTCTTCATCCCTTCCCTGGCTTATGAGCGTTACATAGCTGGGCACATCAATTCCAGCCGGACATGCCATCTGGCATGGCGCAGGCGCAAGCCTGACGCAGGCCGCATCGGGGCAATTCCGGGTTTTCAGATGGCTTAGAAAGGTCTCCTGGTATGTGACTAGTCTATACAGGATTTCTTTGCCTGTATCAACACAGGCCCTGTCCGGACTTTCTTCCACGAGGTTCTTTGAAATGGAGTGGATAGCAGGTAGATGTTCTTTTCCCGCCCTTCCGGAAGAGATGTCCTCTAAAAGCTTTAGTATTTCTTCCGCCCGTTGTCTACACCTTGCATTTTTCAAATATCCTTCAGAAATGATATCTGAAAGCCAATTGATGGTATCGGCAACCGGGCAAGCTCTATTGGCCATTATTCAAGGTTCCTGGAGGTGAGTGCAGATTGTCACCAATATTTTATATGGTTTCTTCCAAGGATGCCATTGCCTTTGCGTAACGCTCTCTTCTTATTTTGGGTGGTGTTTCGGCGGGGCCGAACTGAAGGCAATGGGTCGTGCAAACGGTAACGCAGGCAGGTTGTTTGCCCTGGTCGAGCCGATCCATGCAGTAATCGCATTTGACAGCCTTTCCTGTTTCAGGGTTCCATTGTGGGGCGCCCCACGGGCATGCGGACAAGCAGGTTTTGCATCCAACGCAGAGCAAGGGGTCCACAAACACGATTCCATCCGTTTCCCTCTTCTGCATAGCGCCCGTTGGACATGCTGCTACACACCACGGGTCTTCGCAGTGAAAACAGGGCATGAACGTATATGCTGCTTTTGGCTGATTCCCGACAAAGACCGGACCGACAGTGACGATTTCGCAGAGTTTTGGCCCGACGGGTAGATTCTTGTTGGCTTTACAGGCTACTTCACATGTGTGGCAACCGATGCATTTCTTTGTATCCTGAAAAAGGTAGTATTTGCTCATTGTATCACTCCAACTCCAAGTATGCTGAGGCCCTTAATCTGGCTTGACCGTTACAAAAGTATTGTGAAAGGCGGGGCTTCCTCCGATCATATCGGATACGTTTTCCATCAGTGACGCATCATTCAGGCCTTTACTGAATGAACGGGTGGCCCCTTTGGACTCGTGGCCGAAACCATGGAGCATGAACACCATTTCCGGATGGATGAGGGGTGTCACGAAGGCCTTTATTTTTCCGGAACCGCAACTCGATGATACTTTCACCCAATCTCCGTTATTTATTCCCATTTTTCCAGCTTTTTCTGCGTTGATCCAGAGGGTGTTTTCAGGGGTGATTTCATTCAGGTAGGGATTGTTTTGAGTGGAAACATGGGTATGGACAGCGCAACGTCCTGTTACCAACCTGAACTGGTCATCCGGGGGTGAAATTACGGAAGCATAAGGGGGAAATGAGCGGTAACCGGCGTCCTTTAATAATGTTGATTCTAATTCAATCTTTCCGGAAGGCGTCTTAAAGGGTATACCGTCTTTTCTGTCCCACAAAATCTGCTTATCGCCGTATGCGACGAAGCCTTTCGACTGGAAGTCTTCCATGTCAAACCCTGTGCCTTCCAGTTGCCAGGCAACCAGTTCCTCCATGGTTTCATAGGGAAAATATTCTCCAATTCCCAGCTTTTCCCCAATCTGTTTTAGAATCATGGCGCCCGGTCGCGTGTCATATCGCGGGGTTACTGATTGCCGTCTTAAAAACATCTGTGGTTTGAGTCCATTCATCTGTTGAATACAGTCTGTCCTTTCAAGATAGGTGGACTCAGGCAGGATTACATCGGAATACCAGGCAATATCGCTGTAGTTGATGTCTATGGTCACGATAAGATCCAGTTTATCCAGCGCCTTTTTTGTCAAATTGGAATCAGGTATGGACATAATTGGCTCAAAGCGGAAATTAATCAGGGCCTTCAAAGGGTACGGATCTTCTTCGAGTATGGCGTACGGCAGCATCTGGGCTACCCCATGATTGGGATCAGGGAGAGGGAAATCCGGGGTCCCTACTTTGTCAAAACGTGGAAGATCGATTTTAGGGAAGGTTTGTTCCGTGAGCTTCCTCGCTGCTTTTCCACCGATTTCACCGGGGCCTTTCTTGAAGAACAGGCCACCTTTTGCTTCGATGCTTCCCATGAGAACATTCAGTATGAAAATCGACCGGCGCATATAGATTTCATCGGTGTGGCTTGCTCCCCTGTATCCAAAATGAAAGATAACGGAAGGACTGTCTTTGGCCACTTCCCTTGCCAGATTTTCTATCTCAATGGCAGAAATTCCGGTTTCTCCCTCAGCCCATTGAGGAGTATGGGGTTGTACAAAGTCCTGGAGTTCCTGAAGACCCGTCACCCAACGGTCTACGAACGCGGCATCGTAAAGCCTGTCTCGAAGAATTACATGGATCAGAGCATAATTCAGGGCCAGGTCTGTGCCGGGCCTGATCATCCAGTAGCGTGAAGATTTTGTGGCGGTGACCGTGACTCTCGGATCGATACAGGTAACTTTGGCGCCATTTTCCATGGCATCCGTCAGGGCGTTGACACCTTTCACTTCGATGGCTTCAAAAATATTTCGACCGTACAGAACAATGTGTTTGGTATTTTTATAATCTATTCCGATCTGGGCATCCGTATATCCGAAAAGGGACCTTGCTGCCGTATTCACCGAGCCTTTGCACAGGGCATCATGTGTGAAATGATTGGGCGAACCGATCGCTTTCATGAAGGTCTTGCTGACATGGGTTGCTAACTGTGTACGCTCGCCTAAAGCTACGCTGTGTCCCCCGTGATTATCAATGATGTTCCTGAGTTTGTCGCCGACCATGGTGAGAGCTTCCTCCCATGAAGCCTTTCTCCATTGGCCGGACCCTCTGGCCCCGGTCCTTATCATGGGCGACTGAACCCGATCATGATCGTACAGAAGGGCTGTCCCGGCGGCGCCTTTCGGGCAAAGGCTACCCTCGATGCCAGGTACATGAGGATTGCCCTCAATCCATTTTACCTGGTCATTTTCTACGGTGACCTTTATGGGACAGCGAACCGAACACATAAAACAGAGGCTGTATACTTCCTTCTCCATGCATCTTTCTCCTCGATCAGAATGCGATGGTTTTGCATCAAATCGTTGTTTCTATTTAATTCCTGGCATATGTAAAATGTCTTTTGTTTTTCTGAGCATAAAAAAAGCCCGCCATGGGGACGGGCTTTACTATTCCATTTTTTCCTTTTTGTGTCAATAATGGAAATTGCTAATTGGAAACCGCTGCTAAATTTCTATCGCCTCCGTTACTTTTTGCCAGAGTTCTTTCACCGAGAGTGCCGCTTCTGATTTTGGATCATATTCAAAAATCGTCTTCGCCTGGACCATGGACTTTGTGAATACGGGATCAAATGGGACTCTCCCTATTACGCGCATGCCCCTTTCATTCGAAAAATCTTCAATGGCCTGGGTCTGTTCAAGATTCAGATCAAATTTATTCACACAAACCAGCGCCGGCACCTTGAAATGCGCGGCTAATTGGGAAACCCTCTCCATGTCGTGTCTGCCCGATACGGTGGGTTCGGCGATGATGAGAAGTGCGGCTGCGCCTCCGATGGAAGCGATAACCGGGCAACCTATCCCTGGAGGGCCATCGGTCAATATCAGGTCCATGCCCTGCTTTTCTGCAAGGGACTTTGCTTCAGTCCGCACAATGGTCACAAGTTTGCCTGAATTTTCCTCTGCGATACCCAGCCTGGCATGGATCATGGGGCCGAACCGTGAGTCGGAGCGAAACCACTGTCCGCAGGTGTTTACAGGGAAATCGATAGCCTTTTCAGGGCAGAAATAGACGCAAACTCCGCATCCTTCACATTCCAGAGGGTCTACCTCGTAGTTTTCATCGATGGCGTTCCACCTGCAGAGATCTGTACAGCGTCCGCATTCAGTACATTTGTCATGGTTGATGACGGCAGTACTCCCACCCTGAAAATCGTGTTCTTCCTTCACGTCCGGATTCATGATCAGGTGAAGATCCGCTGCATCCACATCCGCATCACAGAGGACTTTGTTTTGGGCCAATGAAGCAAAAGAGGCCACGATACTTGTTTTGCCTGTTCCGCCTTTGCCGCTTATGATAACCAACTCTTTCATACAATTCACCTTCTGATATTGGTCTTATTCGCTGTTCTTGTTGACAATGTCTTTGATGCGATCGTGGAGATTGCGAAATTGCTCCCTGTATTCAGGCAGGGCATCCACGAGAAGTTCTCCCTTTGAGTAGGCCACGGCTATGTCTCGGTCGAACGGGATTTCCATCAGGATGGGCAACTCTTCTTCCCCCGCATACTCCCTTACTCGATCATCACCCATATCGGAGCGGTTAATGACAAGACCTGAAGGGATACCTAAAATCTTGACTGCTTCCACGGCCAATTTGAGATCGTGCAAACCAAATGGCGTGGGTTCAGTGACCAGCAAGACAAAATCTACGCCCTTCATGGCTGCAATGACCGGGCAGGAGGTGCCCGGAGGCGCATCAATGATGGTGAGCCCGTCCATTTTTGTGTGAGATCGTACTGCCCGAATCAATGGAGGAGACATGGCCTCTCCTATCCTTAATTTGCCATGGACGAATTCAAGTCCGTTCTTGGTAGCCATTTCAATGACACCAAGTTCGCGCCCCGTTTCAGTGATGGCATTCTCAGGACAGACTTCCATGCAGCCGCCGCAACTGTGGCACATTTCGTGGAATGGGAGCACCGTTTCACCGATTACCACGATTGCCTTGAACTGGCATATATCACTGCATTTTTTACACAAAGTGCACTTTTCTTCGTCTACTTCCGGAACAGGGGTCGATATTGTTTCAGATTTGTGAAAAGAAGGGTGTATGAACAGATGAGCGTTCGGCTCTTCTACGTCACAATCCAGCAATTGGACTTGCTGATCGACAGCCACAGCCAGATTGGTGGCTACGGTTGTTTTCCCTGTCCCCCCTTTTCCACTCGCGATACTTATTATCATGATTGTATTCGGAAACCGAAATCATGGATTCAAAAAAGTCAAAGACCCTGCAAACCCAAACTTCTGTTTTCCGCCTTTCATTTCTGCCGTTGTTTGACCATGTAATTATTCAATGCTTCCTGCAGGGTTTCCCCTGCAAGAAAAGCACAATGCTCCTCTTCTCCGGGAAGGCCTCCCAGTCTTTCAAGGATATCCTTTCCCGTAACATAAAGCAGCTCATCCGGAGTCTTATTCAGAGCCATTTCCGCCGCGAAAGAACCGCACACCGCGCTTGACCCACACCCATCTGTTTTAAAGGATGCTTCTTTCACCTGGTTGTTTTCAAACTTCAGGAAAATTTCCATGGTGTCGCTACATGGCCCTGTGACTCGTGCGTATCCGTCGGGATCTTTGATTTCCCCCTGATAGAGCGGATTCTGCCATCTTTCGAAAGCTGCAACGCCATAGGCGTTTTTTGTATCGTCAAAGATTTCTGCCTGGAGATTCTTTACAAAATTGTCGAAATCCTCACCCATCTTTTTTCCCTCTGATTACCGTTTTGTCAGCTCCTCGACATGCGCTCACCACATTTTGGGCATTTCTGCTCAAAACAGGGAATACCTCGTTCATGTGGAGCTTTCGTTCCGCATTTCGGGCATAAACAGTCTCCTCCGGGTCCCAGGCCTTTACCTCCGCCCCATCCTCGGCCCCTGCCTGACTCTTCCTGCCCCTGGCCTTTTGCCACACCCTGCCGACCTTGTCCTCTTGTCGCCATAGTCCACACCTCCCATAGATTGGAAATGTCAGTGAAGACCTTTGTCTCCTTCCATCAATGTTACCACGTCATCCGCGATTTTATTGAAGGCCTTCGAGAAAGGAATTTCCTCATTTTCAAGAATTGACATGTTCCCGTCATCACCCCCTGCAACCACCTGCGGTTCGATGGGAAGAGTGCCCAGGAGCCTGAGGTTTTCCTTCTTGGCGGTCAACATCCCGCCATTGGATTTGAACAGGTCGATTGTTTTTCCGCAATGGGGGCAGGACAATCCACTCATGTTTTCCACAAGACCTAATATTTCCATATTAACCTGTCTGCAGAAATTAATAGATTTTCTTACATCTGCAAGGGATATTTCCTGGGGCGTCGTGACGATGAGCGCTTTGGCTCCGGGAATGGTCTGGGCTACGGTTAATGGCTCGTCTCCTGTTCCCGGAGGTGAGTCAATGATGAGGTAATCAAGGTCGTTCCACTCGATATCTGAGATGAATTGCCTGATAACACCGATTTTGAGAGGTCCTCTCCAGATGGTCGCGGCATCCTTGTCTTCACCCATAAGAGATTCCACGGAAATAACCTGCATATTTGGCAGGTATTGCACCGGTGTTGCTTTGCTGCCCTGGGTACCCGGTCCTACATTCCCTTTTAATCCTAACATTCGAGGAATACTGGGGCCGTGAAGATCCACGTCCATAAGCCCTACTTTTTTATTTCTTTTTGCAAGTGCAACCGAGAGATAGGCTGCTACGCTGCTTTTTCCAACGCCCCCTTTGCCGCTCATTACCAGAATCTTGTTCTTTATGCGGCTCAGGCTTGTCTCAATTTCCTTGTCCTGCATCTGATGTTGGTCTTTCTGGTTTTGAGAACTACAACTTTGCCCTTGATTGTTCATGGAATTTTAAACCTCCTAAGTGTCTGCTGATTCGGCAGGAAAATGTTTCTGCCGGGTTGTTTCTGCTGCTGCGTGAAATTAACTTTTTAAAACAATCTGTCAAGAGAAGAATCTCTTTATTTGTGCAATCCAACGCTGCTGCAACCGGGCATCAGAAAGCTTGAGTCAAGGCAAATGCCGTTCGGCTCTTTTGTGAAAGCCTCAAGCACCTGGTTTGCGGATCCGCATACCCAGGGGATGACTTGAATGCCGGAGGTTTGCAGCATGTCCAGAAAGTTTCTTGAAATGGCGCCGCATATCAGGACATCGATGCCGAGAACCCGAATCCGCGCGCATCTGCGAATCACGGCCTGTTCCTCAAAATGGGTTTTGAAACGGGAGAGTTCCTTCTTCCCCTCTATTTCAAGTACCAGTAATGTGGCAGCAGTATCGAAAACAGGGGATATTTTCCCTTCCCAGACGGAGATGGCAACTTTCATGGAAAACCTTCTGTTTCTATTAGTTTCCCAGACTTTCAATTCTGGTCGTGATACTGTTTAATTGGTCTTTCAAGGCTTTGATTTGTTCCATCAGTTCTTTCTTCTCGTTGTTTTCCAGGGTGGCAGGATTATCATTCGAACTGGCGGCCCTTGGAATTGTTCCTCCTGCTCGGCCCATCCCTCTCCCCATGCCTCCTCCGCATCGGCTTCCCCTGCCCATTCCACCTCCGCCCCCTCTGCCCACGGAGAAATTTTGCTCCATGGCGACGTTTGTATCCGGGCTTGGGCTTTTTCCTCCGTTGCTTTCTCCTCCCATTCCGTGATGATCCGCAACGTTGGCCTCGGTTGTCGTTTTTAGATGTCCGGCCTTATATCTTTCAACAGCCTCTTCTATGCTTCCTGCTTGACCCACAACAAGTTCCACACCGGCAGCTTGAAGTGTTCGTACCGCATTGGGCCCGCAATTCCCCGTAATGACGGCATGGGCATCCTTTGAGGCTATAAACTGGGCCGATTGTATTCCAGCTCCTCCCCCCAGCGCTATGCTTTCATTGTCAAAAACCTGAAATTCCATATTGTCAATATCTATAATCAAGAAGTACGCGCATCTGCCAAATCGCGGGTCTATCTGATCGCTTAGATTCTTTCCCGTTGAACTTACTGCCACTAACATGGTGCCAACCCCCTATCTCTTGCAGGTTTATAACTGGTGCTCGCTTCACTGTGCTCATAAGCATATTTCGTGCCAGACGAATGAAATCGTATCTTTCCATGACCTCGCTTTCATATGAAAAATTCGGCATCCTTCATTTTCCAGTTTACACTTTTGTCGTCACATCTACCTGCTTTCCATACTCCTGCGTTGGTGTTGAAACCCCTGTGTACGCACTCTCACCCAACCATCGTCAGGAACCTCCAGGAACTTCGTCCGTTTCCGGAGTCTCGCAGGCTCGCTTACCCGGAGTCCCGCGCGGGAATGACGAGACGGATGGATTTTGACTTTTTACGAATTTATCAGATATTGACTTGAGGAATATTTGTTGTTGCAGATATGCAGATCTTTCGTCGATTAAGTTGCAGGTATGCAATTTTGTGATATGGAAGGTGTGTATGGATGAGGCGGGGGCATTACAGGGATCAGCCCCCGCCGAAGAGATAAAATTCTGAAAGAAGAATATCCTGCCCTATCCGAAAAAAACTTCATCGCCATTGCCGATATAAAGGTCGCTTTTTCACCCGTATTGCGCACTTCCTTTCACCATGGGATATCCAAGGTCTTCCATTTTCTTCACAGCGGCCAGACCTGTGCAGTGATTGTTCAATCCTTACGCGTGGCCGCAACAACTCCCGGGACCTGCACAGGTGGAAGGCGGGCCACCGGTTCCGCAACACCGATCGGCGGCATCTTTAGGGAAACTCCCAGTGGGGTTTACGGCGGCATGGGCTGAAACCAATTTCTTCAGGTTACGACTACCGCAATTCCCACATGCCGCAAGGTCGATTTCATTAGCTGAAAGCAGCATTTCGATAGATTGGCCGCAGTCAAGACATTCGAATTCATAAATAGGCATCGTTGCTCCTTTTTTCCTACCACTGTCCTTCTACATTTGCTTCATCCGCAAGAGGCAATGATCCATCCATGTACGCTTTTACGGCTTCCTTTATTGTTCCTGAAGCATTGTTGGCGACCCCAATATTCGCGGCTTTCATGCCTTTGAACGCGTTGGGACCGCAAAAGCCGGTGAGCAGGACTTCCGCCCCTTTTTCGCTGACCATTTGGGCAGCCTGAATGCCGGCGCCCTTGAGTGCATTTAAATTTTCTTTGTTATCAAGGACTTCAAAGTCTAATGTGTCGGAGTCTACCAGAAGAATATACTGGGCTCTTCCGAAACGAGGATCCACTTCAGAGTCAAGATTTGTTCCCTGGGATGTTACTGCGATTTTCATTGTTCCTCCTTTAAAACTATGTTTCGTTCGCTGCAGTTTCCACATTCTGGTTTTGATACTCATCAATGGCCTTGTGCAGAGCTTTGATCGCCAGGCGTGCGCAATGCACTTTCTGGTCGGGAAGCTTTTCAAGCTCCTTGTAAAGAGTATCCAGGTTTATGCTTTTCGCTTCATCAAGGCTCTTTCCTTTTGCCATGCCTATGACAGCACAGCCTGAAGCTACAGCCCCGGGACAGCCAAGTATCTGGATTTTAGCATCTTTAATCTTACTGGCATCAATATTCAGCGAAACTTTCATTGTATCGCCGCAGGGCCCTGTAATATCCGTGACCTGATTTGCTCCTTCAAGAATTCCAAGATTCTCTTTTGACTGAAAATATTCAATTGCCTTGTCTGAATACCCTGATTCAGAAAGCATTTTGTAAACATCTTCATTCGTTTTTTGGTCAGTCATTCAAAAAAACCTCTTTTCTGATAAAGTCCTGGCGCTGTTGTTACTGAGCGCCGCCTCCGCCACCACATACCTGATCATCCCCAATCTCTGACAATTTTCCTTCTATGAGATCATCTACTACAGGTCTTATCTGAGATCTGGTGTCATCATGAAACACGTTTACACCAGCCTGTTTAAAACCCATCAGCGGTCGCATTCCTATTCCGCCTACAATCAAGGCGTTGACATTATGGCTTGCCAGCAGATTTACCGGTACCATGCATCCCCCCTGGACGTGGCTCTGGTTGGGGATGGTTGTTACCTGTTTGATCTCTCCGCCTTCCACATCTACAAAGGTGAAAACGTCACAGTGTCCAAAATGTCCTGATCGTTCACCATCAAGGCCGCCTGTTCCCATACTTGGTATGGCAATTCTTCCATCCTGCATTTTAAAAACCTCCCTTTAATAAAAAAATTGATAAAAATGATGTAACCCGGTGTTGGGTTGTTTCCTTTTGAAGACCATTCCGAAATTCACATGCATATTGTGTGCCATGATTTTCGGAGTTGGGTTCGGTAAGGAAAGGTGCTTTTATCTTCATTGTACTAAACCCACTTGTTTCAGGCTTCCAAAATTGATGACCCTGCTAAAAAAATGTGCCTGAACAAGTTTTCAGTCCAGGCACAAATGACTCAACGTGATTGTTCAGGAAGACTTTCTTTGCAAATCTGCAATAGATTTTCGAACGCCTTCCAGGGTGTTTTTTAACCCTTCGATCTCCATTCGGAGAGACTCGGCTTCATTGGAAATATTCCCTGCATGAATGGATCTCTGATTTTGAAGCTCGTTGTCGTTTCCCGGTCCAGCGAAACCGTCTAAACGATCGGGCCTCCATTCCGCCATGCTTCTCTTTCGGCCAAATCCCTGTCCAAAACCTCTTCCAAGACCACGGCCACCTAGGTTTCCTCTGTTGGCGACCTGTTCACTCCCACGGCCTGATGGAGTGCAATATCCTCTGCCTCCCCCCGTCATGGGACCTCTACCCATGGGTCCTGTTCCATTAAATCCCGGCATATCAATCACCTCCTTTCAAAGTGGTCCGCACGGACCGCGTCGTTGTTTTCTTCGGCAATGCGGCATTTCAAAGTTCCCACCCTCGATTCGAAGTTCTTTCCCCATCACCAGCGCTTCCGCTACTTTGGTTCTGGCGTGGCGCAGGATCCTTCCGAAAGTCTGTCGAGAAATTCCCATTCTCTGGGAAGAAGTCTCCTGATCAAGACCTTCAAAATCATTTAATCGAATGGACTCCAAACCTTCAATGGGAAGAAAAACAGTCTTCACTTCAGTTTCCGAAGTCCTGTTTGGTTGAAACCGGTTTGCCGTCGGCTGACCCTGAACGAATCTCCTTTTCCGCGGTCTGGGCATCATCTCCTCCTGATCGTTATGATCATACGACCATAAGGTAGTGTGTGGAAGCGGCATTGTCAAGGGTAATTATGAGCATTTGACCAAAAAGGTTTCCCGTGAAGTGGAAATTTTTGGGGAATTTTTCATACGAAGGGGTGAAGATCAGATGTTTTTGCTGTAATTTATCAATAAGTTGGGGCGGAATTTATCCGTAAGATTTTTATAAAAGGCTTACGCCTGAACTCCAAGAAGACAATGGCTTTTCAAGCGGTTTTGAGGAGTGTCCAACGTGAAAAGGTCGTTCCAGGAGGCGGGCAGGGCCAGAGTTTTCATCTCCCGTTCTGGTCAGTGTTTACTCTGAAAGGGGTGGTGTTCTTAGAACGCTATTGGATTATCGTTTCAGAAGCCTGCCTACTCTGGCCAGGAGTCTTTTCGGGACAACCGGTTTTGTAAGATAGTCATCTGCCCCCGCATCTATTACCTCCACCTCAGATTCCACCTCATCTTTTGCTGTGAGCATGATTATGGGGATGAAACGTGTAGCCATTTGCGATTTGAGTTTTTTTATCAGGGTGACGCCGTCCATCTTAGGCATCAGGAAATCAGTTACAATAAGATCGGGCCTTTCCATGGAAGCCATTTTCAGGGCTTCCAGACCATTTTCCGCCGAAACAACCAGGAACCCCTCAGACTCCAGCAAATGACGGAGCAGTTTGAGAATAATGGCGTTATCGTCAACCACAAGAATTTTTTTCGGACTCACGCTTCTTATGGTAGTGGAAACATCAGGGGCTTGGTCTTCTTCTTGAAAGGTCCCGTCCTGAATGGGGTCCTGGGAAATACCGGGTTCAGCAGGCTGTCCTCGTGACGGTTGTTTCGCCTCCGGTGGGGCTACCCGAAACACTTCGTCGATTGAGGTCCGGCCTTCCAGGGCCTTCATGATGCCATCGACAGCCATGGTGTTGAAACCTTCCTTTTCTGCCGTTTCTTTTAGTTCCACTCCAGGTATGTCAGGGGAAATAATGCGTCTGAGAGAAGGAGTTACCATGAAGACTTCGAAAAGGCCCAAACGCCCGGAGTACCCAGTAAAATTACATGATTCGCAACCTGCTCCCTTCCAGAATATGGCGTTGGGATCATGTTTAATGTATGGACCGATAAGTTCCATCTGTTCGGGCAGCAAAGTCTCCGGCACCTTGCATTCCTGGCATACCCCCCGAACAAGCCTCTGCCCGACAACGGCAATGAGGGACGCGGATACCAGAAAAGGATCGATCCCCAGATCCATTAGCCTTGTAACAGCGGAAGGCGCATCGTTTGTATGGAGAGTTGAGAGGACAAGATGCCCTGTCTGTGCGGCCTGAAACGCAGTAACGGCTGTTTCACTGTCCCGGATTTCGCCAACCATGACAATATCAGGATCCTGTCTGAGAATGGATCTGAGCCCCGCCGCGAATGTAATACCGGCGGCAGGGTTTATCTGTACCTGGTTAATTCCTGCCACGTCAAACTCAACAGGATCTTCAACCGTTACGATGTTTACTTCAGGAGAGTTCAATTTATTCAGGCAGGCATAAAGGGTGGAGGATTTTCCACTCCCAGTTGGCCCGGTCACAAGAATCATCCCCTGGGGCTTACTTATGGCGCCAAGGATATTTTTCAGGTCTTCTTTGGAAAAACCGAGATCTTCAGGATTCATTTCCGCCGTGGCCGGATTCAAGATACGGATGGTCACTTTTTCTCCGTAGGAGGTGGGAAGCGTAGATACCCTGAGATCAAATACTTTGTCGCCGCTTTTGACTTGGGCCTTTCCATCCTGAGGTTTTCTCTTAATAGAAATATCCAGGTTTGAAATAATCTTGATTCTGGAAACGACCCCCGCATGGATTTGCTTATCGGCACGCATGATCTCCCGCATGATTCCATCTACGCGATAACGAATAATGATGGACTTATCCTGTGGTTCAATATGTATATCGCTTGCCTTGAGTTTGATGGCATCTGCCAAAACCGAATTTGTGAAGCGAACAATAGGTGGAAGTTCCGTGAGTACGAGAAGTTCATGGGCATTTTCTTCCTTCTCCTCTTTCTCCCGAATGATTTCTATGTCTTCTCCAAAATCCGGCCCTGAATCCAGATTTCTTTTGAGATCCCCCTTGGGGTAATGTCTTTGAATGGCATCTAATATATCTCCTTCTGGAACAACAGCCACATCAATCGGCAACTGGGTGAAAAAACGCAAATCATCCATTGCGTAAAGATCTAAAGGATTTGCCATGGCAACAAGAAGGCTTTTTTCTTTTTTCTTAAGGGGAATAACCAGATGGTTTTCAGCGAGTTCGGCAGGTACCAGAGCAATGACTTCTTTCGCTATGTTTACATTATTAAGTCGGCCGTATGGAATCTTGAGCTGCACGGCAAGGGTTTTGGCGATGACCACTTCGTCTGCAACGCCCATGTCTACGAGAACCTGCCCAAGTCTCTTTTTTTGCTGCTTTTGAAGGTCAAGGGCTTTGGTCAGAGTTTCTTCATCTATAAGGCCGGTCTTTACCAGGTATTCCCCCATTCTCATTTTTTTTGGAGGGGAAGCTGTAGGTTGTTTTGGGGTAGTCATGAATGTTGCCCTTTTCTAATTAAGTGATTTCTGCTCAATAAATCATTTTCAGGCGGTTGCAAGGCTATGCCTATACAGCAAATTCTTTCATAAGTTTAACACTTTTGATGGAAGGATGCAATTATTAGTGAAAGGCTTTCCATCGGTTGAATCCTACTTTGACAAGATACGAACCTGCGAAAGACACAGGACTTGGAGAAAGAGGGGATGAGCCGAAGGCAACGGATTTCAAGCCGAATGAAGATACTACTGCCTCTCGGATTCCCTGGCAACCGCGCGGTAACCTATATCGGTTCGGTAGTAGGCATTTTCCCATTTGATTCTGTCGACCATTTCATAGGCTCTGGTTTGGGCTTCGCTGACTGTATCCCCAAGAGCTGTTACACACAGGACCCTCCCACCGTTTGTCGCAACACGACCATCTTTCATTGTGGTGCCGGCATGAAACACTTTCATATCGCCGCTTTCTGAATCTTGAAGTCCCGAAATCGGGTCCCCTTTTTTATATTGCAAAGGATATCCCCCTGCAGCCATGACTACACCGAGGGCAGATCTTTCATCCCATGTTATCTCTACCTGATCCAATTTTTCGTCTAAGGCGGCCTCGCATATCTTTACAAGGTCCGATTTCAGGCGAAGGATGATAGGCTGCGTTTCAGGATCCCCGAAACGACAATTATACTCTAGAACCATGGGTGTTTCATCGGCCGTTACCATGATGCCCGCGTATAGGAATCCTGTGTAGGGATTGCCTTCAGAGGCCATCCCTTCTACCGTTGGAATGATCACTTCCTGCATGACGCGGTCACTGAGTTCCGGAGTAATGACCGGAGCAGGTGAGTAGGCACCCATGCCCCCTGTATTGGGGCCCTCATCTCCATTATCCCTGGCCTTATGATCTTGAGACGTGGCAAGAGGAAGAATGTTTTTGCCGTCGACTATTACGATGAAACTGGCTTCTTCTCCTTTAAGGCATTTTTCAATAATTACCCGTTTGCCCGCATCTCCAAAGGCTTTTCCGGACAACATTTCTTTTACGGCCACCATCGCTTCAGATTCAGACTGGGCGATGATAACTCCTTTCCCGGCAGCGAGGCCATCCGCCTTGATAACCACGGGAAGCCCCATTTTCCGGATGAATTCCTTTGCTCCATGTAGTTCCGTGAAAGTTCTGTATTCAGCGGTGGGGATTTGGTGACGGGCGAGAAAGTCTTTGCAGAAAACTTTAGAACCTTCAAGTTGCGCTGCTCCCTTTGTAGGGCCGAAACATCTGAGACCGGCGTTAACAAACGCATCGGTAATTCCATTCACCAGTGGAACTTCCGGCCCTATGATGGTCATGTGCACATCTTTTTCCCTCGCAAAATTTACAAGAGCGTCGATTTCATCCGAGCCAATCTCAATATTTTCCAGCTTTGAATCGATGGCGGTTCCCGCGTTTCCCGGTGCTACAAAAACCTTTTCGATATCTTTTGCCTGGGCTATTTTCCATGCGATAGCGTGCTCGCGCCCGCCGCTGCCAACGACAAGTATTTTCATGTTTTTATCTTCCTTATCTTATAATTTAAAATAGAGGTACGCGAGGGGTACGCCAAAAAGTAAAATTGTCCTCAAAACCATGCAATAATTATGAAGCGTCTCCCTGGAATCTAAATAAGCCTGAGCTGTAAGTCAAGGGAAATGAAAGTGCATTCATCCACCCTTCATTTAACCGGACGATGCTTCTTATCGGTCTTCTATATCGTTCTTCACGATCATCGACCATGAGAATGTCCCTGTGCATCCTAATTTATCGCTAAAGCATCAAAATACCTCTTGCTACAAAAAAATAAATAGGTTTAAATGTCTCTAAACGATAATTTATCACTTACATTATGGGGAGGTAGATCATGAAAAGAACAATCGCAATTTTAGCACCTTTGTTTCTTCTGGCACTCGCAGGCTTCGCCTCTGCTGAATTTTTTGACAATGGGGATGGGACTATAATCGATAATAATACCGGTATGGTATGGCAAAAAGCATTTGTTAAAGGTGACCACGATGCCTCCAATAGATATTGTGAGCAATCAGATACTGGGGGATATTATGATTGGAGAATCCCTACCCTGGCTGAATTACAGGTTATTATAGACCCGACCAGAAATGATCCATCTATTTACCCTGAATTTTCCTGTGCAAGTGAAAAATTTTGGAGTTGTACACTTAGCTCGAATGGCAATTCGTTCTGGGTAATAAATTTTGCTAACGGTGAGAACTCTAAAGGCTCAGGTAAATATGTACGATGTATAAGAAATGGCAAATTTGTAAGCGATTGTGCCACTCTTGAAAGCAACCTGGATATCAGTATCCCATGTCTTGATTACAATGGTGCTCAATTTATTTTGAAACTAAAGTATTACACAGACTCCTCACTTCCAGAAGGGTTCTATTGGGAATTAGACTCTATTCAAGAAAAATAAGCCACCAAGTAAAAAATATCCGCTCGGTTGTCAATGGTTTTGGCAGGTTGTGGGGGATGCGATACCTCTTGTTGTTGACTACTTGAAGAGTCATGGGTAACAATATTTATTAAGATTTATTGGAACACAAATCCTAGCGGATGGAAGCAGTTTGCTTTTTTGGGGAATAAATCGAAAAAAGTGCTTGACACAAGAAATTGATTGAATTATTATTATTCTTTTGGAACGAAACTATTAATGAGTGATTTGAGCGTTTTCATGAGTCCTATTGTAAATAGCATTATCGTCATTATCTGCGCAACGGGGGTCCTTGTATCCTTGTTGCTTAGCCTTTTGGTGGTCAAACCAAAATTCCCGGACCTGATAATGAGATAGTGAAACCAAGTAAGATTACAAAAACCGTTATCAGGCCCTCCTGATAACGGTTTTTTTTTGCCTTAATGATAGAGATGGAGAATACCGATGAATAAGAACGTTACTCTGTACGATACGACCCTTCGCGATGGGACCCAGGGGGAACAAGTGAATTTGTCTGCAGAGGACAAATTGAAAATTGCAAAAAAGCTCGATTCTTTCGGTATTCATTACATAGAAGGCGGGTGGCCCGGGTCCAACCCGAAGGACGCACGATTTTTTGAGATGGCGCGAAAAATTCCCTTCCAGACAGCAAGGCTTACGGCTTTTGGCAGCACACGAAGGGCGAATGTCTCGTCTGAAAAGGATGAAAACCTCAAAGCCCTCCTCATGACCGAAGTGGAAGTGGTTACCGTGTTCGGGAAGAGTTGGGATATTCATGCCTCACACATCCTTCGAGTTTCGTTGGATGAAAATCTGGAGATGATTGAAGATACCGTTTCGTATATGAAACGAATGGGCCGTGAAGTAATCTATGATGCGGAGCATTTTTTTGATGGATACAGAAAAAATGAGGAATACGCTCTCCAATCGCTCAAGGCTGCGGAAGAAGGGGGGGCTGATGTTCTGGTGCTGTGTGATACCAATGGCGGAACCATGCCGGATGATATCCGAAAAATCATAACAGATGTCCGATCAAAAGTGAGTCTTCCCCTTGGAATTCACGTTCATAATGATTGTGGGCTCGCTGTCGCTAATTCTCTTGTGGCAGTTCAGTGCGGCGTCAGTATGGTTCAGGGGACCATTAATGGGTATGGAGAACGGTGCGGAAATGTAGATCTCACATCCGTGATCGGCAATCTTCAGTTAAAGATGGGATATTCGTGTATTGCGAAAGAAAAGATGAATCAGCTCACTGACTTGTCACGTTTTGTAAGCGATGTGGCCAATGTTCCTCCGTTGAACCATCGACCTTTTGTGGGGAAAAGCGCATTTGCCCACAAAGGAGGCGTTCATGTGAGTGCGGTCATGAAACTGCCGGAAGCCTACGAACATATCCCTCCCGGTCGTACCGGGAATCGACGCCGTATCCTGGTTTCGGATCTTTCAGGAAAAAGCAATATCGATTTTAAGGCTGGCGAAATGGGCATCAGCCTCGGTGGCAATGGTTATGACAGTGGGAAAATTGTTCAGGAAGTCAAGAAACTGGAGGATCAGGGGTATGAGTTCGATGCGGCTGAGGGTTCCCTGGAACTCTTAATCAAAAAAGTGACAGGGCAGTTTCTCGAACCTTTTTCTCTCGAATCTTTCAGGGTGACCACGGAAAAGGATCTTTCCAATGAAAGCCTTTCTCAGGCCACTATCAAGATCCGTGTCGGAAATGATTATGAGATTACTGCTGCGGAAGGGGATGGTCCTGTGAGCGCCTTGGATAATGCCTTAAGAAAGGCTCTCATCAAGTTCTATCCTCGAATTGAAGAAATGGGTCTGGTGGACTTTAAAGTGCGCGTGATTGATGGAAACAAAGGTTCTTCTTCACGGGTGAGGGTTCAAATTGAATCGAGAGATAGTCGTGAGATCTGGTCGACTATCGGGGTATCGGAAAACATTATCGAGGCCAGTTGGCAGGCACTGGTAGACAGTGTGCAGTATAAATTGTTAAAGGATATTGGATGAAAACAAGCATGGAAATAAATGAACCACTGATTCAAAGGGAGAGCAGCGCCGCAGATGCCGGGTTTAACGGAAATCTGCGGTGTATCCTTATGACTGCAGTTTGAAAAAGTGACTACAGCGAAAGACTTTTGAACTGAATAGACACCAAATTCATAAGGAGATACTTTAATGGAAGACCGAATTATTATTTTTGATACGACTCTCAGGGATGGCGAGCAGTCTCCCGGAGCCAGCATGAACAGCGCGGAAAAGATGCGTCTTGCCGTACAGTTGGAGAAACTGGGGGTGGATGTGATGGAAGCCGGATTTCCGGCATCCTCGCCCGGCGATTTTGAATCAGTCCAGATGATTGCTGAAAAAATTCGGAATGTGGAGGTTACAGCCCTTGCCAGGACTGCGAAGGGAGATATCGACAAGGCATGGGGCGCAGTGCAAAACGCGGCAAAACCAAGGATTCACACGTTTATTGCCACATCGGACATTCATATGAAGTATAAATTGAAAATGTCCCGTGATGAGGTTGTCAGGGAGGCCGTGGAGGCGGTAAAATATGCGAGGACATTTACGGACAACATCGAATTCTCAACAGAGGACGGGACTCGAAGCGACCGGGATTTTCTGTGCAGAATATTTGAGGCGGCCATTGAGGCGGGGGCTTCTACCATAAATTTACCCGATACAGTGGGATACACTGTCCCTGAAGAGTTTTTCGAACTGGTTTCTTATGTGAGGGCCCACACACCCAATATCCACAAAGCGGTTATGAGCATCCACTGCCATAACGATCTGGGACTGGCTACCGCGAATACTCTTGCGGGAATCAGGGCAGGGGCGAGGCAGGCGGAAGTTACGGTAAACGGCATTGGTGAGAGGGCAGGCAATACTTCTCTTGAAGAGATCGTTATGGCCCTTTACACCAGGATGAATGTGATGCATCTCAGTTCGTCCGTCAATGCCAAGGAGATCTATCCGGCCAGCAGGCTTGTGTCTATGATTACCGGTATTGTCGTCCAGCCGAATAAGGCCATTGTTGGTGCCAATGCCTTTGCCCATGAGGCCGGTATTCACCAGGACGGTGTATTAAAAAACCCCATGACGTACGAAATCATGAATCCCGAAACAGTCGGCCTTTCCAGCAATAAACTGGTGATCGGGAAACATTCCGGGAGACACGCTTTCAAGGAAAAACTGGCTGATCTGGGTTATGATCTGTCAAAAGATGAAATGAACATGCTTTTTGGGAAATTTAAGGATTTGGCGGATAAGAGAAAAGAGATTCTTGATGAGGATATTGAGGTTCTGGTAGCCGAGGAAATATTAAGGGTATCTGATATTTTTAAACTCGAATATCTGAATGTGGTAAGCGGCACTGTTGCAGTCCCCACGGCCACAGTGAAACTGATGATCAGGGATGAAGAAGCCCAGGGAGCTGGATTTGGTGTGGGTCCCATTGACGCGGCCTTCAATACCATTGCCAAGATGACCGGCAGTGAATCGAAACTGGTCCGTTTTTCCGTCAATGCCATCAGCGGTGGTATGGACGCACAGGGGGAAGTGACCGTTCGTTTGAAGGAGAATGGATTCGTGGCCCTGGGAAAAGGGGCCGATTCCGATATTATCACGGCCAGTGCCAAGGCCTTTGTAAACGGTCTGAACAGGCTTGAATATATGAAAAATAACCCCACGCTTTCTCCTTACCAGAGAAGCCCGGCGACAGAGAGTTGAAAATTCATGGTCTCGCGCAGAGACGCAGAGGCGCAGAGAATTGAATGACTTTTTTTGGTCTTGACGTTGGACAAACGGAGTTCTTACGAGGACATTAACTTATGAATGCAATGACTATTACAGAAAAGATCCTGGCTTCCCATGCGGGAGTTGAATCGGTTAGTCCCGGGGAAATGGTGCAGGTGAAAGTGGATCTTGCCCTGGCCAATGATATTACAGCGCCCCTTTCCATCAATGTTTTTAACGAATTGGGGACGGACACGGTTTTTGATTGCGACAAGGTTGCTCTTGTCCAAGATCATTTTGTTCCCAACAAAGATATCCCTTCGGCCGAACAGGCTATGATCATGAAGAAATTTGCCTTGGAACACCAGGTTACTCACTATTACGATCTTGGTGAGGCAGGAATCGAGCATGTTATCTTGCCCGAGAAAGGGCTGGTGGTTCCGGGAGATGTGGTGATAGGGGCAGACAGCCATACCTGTACCTACGGGGCGCTTGGGGCTTTTTCGGCAGGTGTTGGCAGTACCGATCTGGGTGTTATTCTTGCCACAGGGTCTGTCTGGCTGAAGGTCCCCAAGACCATTAAGTTGGTGTACGACGGCAGTTTGGGGCCATGGGTGGGCGGAAAGGATCTGATTCTCTTTACCCTGGGTCTGATCGGGAACCAGGTTTATAAAACCCTTGAGTTTTCAGGCCCGTTGATGTCTAACTTGCCCATGTCGGACAGATTGACTATGGCTAACATGGCGGTGGAAGCCGGTGCTAAAAGTGGTATATTCGAGCCTGATGAGATTACAAGAGGATATCTCCAAAACCGGACAGACAGGGAGGGCGTGTATCTTTCCAGCGATCTCGATGCCGAATATGATCGAATCGTAGCCATCAATGTGGATGATATGGAACCCCAGATCGCCTGTCCTTCCACTCCGGATAATGTATATCCCGTATCCCAGGTCGAAAAGGTGGCTCTAGATCAGGTCTTTATCGGGTCATGTACGAACGGGCGTTTGGAAGATCTTCAAATAGCGGCGGATCTATTGAAAGGGAAATCGGTGTGCCGTGGAGTAAGATTGATTGTTATCCCCGGATCTCCTGCCGTTTATAAGGAAGCGATCAAGAGGGGAATCGTTGAAACTCTTCTTGATTCCGGGGCTGTGATAGGACCTCCAACCTGTGGTCCATGTCTCGGAGGGCATATGGGGGTTCTGGCCAAGGGTGAAAAGGCTGTTTCGACCACCAACAGAAACTTTGTGGGCCGGATGGGGCATGCGGAAAGCGAAGTGTACCTTGCCAGTCCTGCCGTTGCGGCGGCGTCGGCCGTTTTCGGAAGAATTGCCGGGCCGTCGGAATTGTGATTTGTAAGCCTATTCAGGAGGATAATTGGTTATGAAATTTGAAGGTAGGGTATGGAAATTTGGCGATAATGTGGATACGGATGTGATTATCCCGGCCAGGTTTCTCAATGTTTCAGACAAGGATGAACTGGCAAAAAACTGTTTTGCCGACGCGAGTCCCGGGTTTTCTGAAAAGGTTCATCCGGGGGATATTATTGTAGCGGGGGATAATTTTGGTTCAGGGTCTTCGAGAGAACATGCGCCCCTGGCGATCAAGTTTGCAGGTATCGGGGTCGTTATTGCCAAGAGTTTTGCACGCATTTTTTATAGAAACGCTTTCAATATAGGCCTGCCTATTCTCGAAGCGCCTGAGGCGGATGACCTTTTCGAACAAGACGATCCCATTCGTGTGGATATTTCTTCCGGAAAGATCATGGGAGCGAAGGATGGAGAGGTTCTTTTTGCGAAACCTATTCCTGATTTTATGAGGAATATTATCAATGCGGGCGGCCTGGTGGCCTATACAAAGAAGGCCCGTGAAACAAAGTGAGGTAAGAATGAAAAGTGACGCTATTAAAAAAGGGATCGACCGAGCACCACACAGGTCTCTTCTCAAGGCAATGGGATATACGGACGAAGAAATCCGGAAACCGATTATTGGTATTGCCAGTTCCAGGAACGAGATTATTCCGGGACATATTCACTTAGACAAAATCGTGGAAGCTGTCAAGGCGGGCGTGTACATGGCGGGCGGTACTCCCATGGTTTTCGGAACCATAGGGGTTTGCGACGGCATTGCCATGAATCATGAAGGAATGAAGTATTCGCTGGCGAGTCGTGAACTGATCGCCGATTCCATTGAGGTAACGGCCATGGCCCACGCCTTTGACGGATTGGTTCTGGTACCAAACTGCGACAAAATTGTTCCGGGTATGCTTATGGCGGCAGCGAGATTGAATCTGCCTTCTATTTTTGTGAGCGGCGGTCCCATGTTAGCCGGTCGCCATCCGGATAAATCGAGCGACAAGAGGATTGATCTGGCCACGGTATTCGAAGCTGTCGGAGCGGTCCATGCCGGAAAGATGTCTCCCGAGATGTTGTCTGAGATAGAAGATGTTGCCTGTCCCACATGTGGTTCCTGCGCGGGGATGTTTACAGCCAATTCCATGAACTGCCTTACGGAAGCCCTGGGTATGGCCCTTCCGGGAAATGGTACGATTCCCGCCGTAATGGCTGCCCGTATCAGGCTGGCAAAGAAGACCGGAATGAGAATTATGGACCTTTTTAAAGAAGGTTTGACGCCGGACCAAATTATGACGGAAGATGCTTTCACCAATGCCCTTACAGTCGATATGTCGCTGGGATGTTCAACCAATACTGTTCTACATCTCTGGGCAATCGCTCTTGAGGCTGGTGTTACCCTGGATCTTGAGAAGTTAAATGATATCAGTTCAAAAACTCCTCATCTTTGCAAATTGAGCCCTGCAGGGACTGATCATGTGGAAGACCTTGATCGTGCGGGAGGCGTCAGTGCCGTCATGGGTGAACTGGCCGCCGCCGGCTTATTGAAAGGCACCGTCCTTACCGTCTCCGGAGAAAGTGTCGGAGATATGGCCGCCGCTGCCATGAATCTGAATAAAGAGGTCATTCGGCCCATTTCGGATCCCCACAGCAAGGAAGGAGGGCTTGCGGTTTTATTCGGAAATCTGGCCCCGGATGGATGCGTGGTGAAACAAGGTGCTGTTTCGAAAGAGATGATGGTCCACAAAGGGCCGGCAAGAGTCTTTGAATCGGAAGAGGAAGCGACTGAAGAGATCATGGCTGGCCGCATTAATAAGGGAGATGTGGTGGTGATTAGATACGAAGGGCCAAAAGGGGGACCGGGGATGCGCGAGATGTTGACTCCCACTTCCGCCTTATCGGGCATGGGTATTGACAGCCATGTGGCTCTGATCACCGATGGGCGTTTTTCAGGTGCTACCAGGGGGGCGGCCATAGGCCATATCTCTCCAGAGGCCATGGAGGGCGGTCCCATTGCGATCATTCAACCGGGAGATACCGTTATCATAGATATCCCAAACAGGACCATCACCCTGGACGTTCCCAGTGACGAAATCAAGGCACGTCTTGATGCCTGGAAGGCCCCTGCCCCCAGGATTACTACCGGCTATATGGCTAGGTACGCCCGGCACGTCTCTTCGGCCAGTAAAGGTGCGGTCTTTCGATAAAACATAAGGAAGGAGGTGTTTGTCATCAAACAGAAAGGTTCCATAATACTACTGAACGCGCTAGCTGAAGAAGGCGTGAAAACCATTTTCGGTTATCCCGGCGCGGCCATTATTGACTTGAGCGATGAACTGGTCAAAACAGATATTAACCATATTCTGGTGAGGCATGAACAAGGCGCTGTCCATGCAGCAGACGGGTACGCCCGCGCATCGGGTGGAGTAGGGGTTTGTCTTGTCACATCGGGCCCCGGGGCTACCAATACCGTTACAGGAATTGCATCGGCCTATTGCGATTCGATTCCCATTGTTGTAATCACCGGGCAGGTCCCCACAGGGCTGATCGGCAATGATGCATTCCAGGAGGTTGACATTGTTGGGATAACGCGGCCCTGCACCAAGCACAATTATCTTGTCACCAAGATAGAAGATCTAGGGAAAACCATAAAAGAGGCTTTTTATCTTGCGAGATCCGGTCGCCCGGGACCCGTCCTTGTGGATATTCCGAAAGATCTGTTTACCATGGAATTTGATTGTAAGTCTCAAGATTGCGTAAAGCTCCGATCATATAGTCCCACATATGACCCGAATATAAGGCAGCTTAAAAAAGTTGCACGTTTGATCGAAAAAGCAAAACAACCATTGATTCTGGCGGGAGGGGGCGTCATTTTATCCAAGGGCTCCGATTCTCTGAAAAAATTTGCGGAAGCCATTGCTTCTCCTGTTACGTCCACGCTCATGGGCCTGGGGTGTTTCCCTACGCAGACTCCTTACTGGCTTGGTATGATCGGTATGCACGGGACGTACAGGGCGAATATGGCTTCCGCCAATTGTGATTTGCTTATCGCCGTCGGTGTTCGTTTTGATGATCGGGTGACCGGAAAAATTGATGGATTTGCTCCCAAGGCAACCATTGTGCATATCGATATCGACCCCACATCGATAAGGAAAAATGTGTCGGTAAGTGTCCCTGTGGTGGGTGACTGCAAATTGACTCTGGATCTCTTAAACGAACTTTTGGAGGAGAAACCCCTTGGGGATCTTTCGGAATCCCGTGCTCCGTGGCTGGATCAGATTGAGGAGTGGAAGAGTACCAAGAAATTGAGCTATTCTCAAGATCAAGTGATCAAACCCCAGTACGTCATAGAGAAGTTGTACGAATTGACGAAAGGGGAGGCTATTATCACCACGGAAGTGGGGCAAAATCAGATGTGGGCTGCCCAGTACTACCATTTTGACAAGCCTAATTGTTTCATTACTTCGGGCGGGCTGGGATGCATGGGGTTCGGATTGCCGGCAGCCATAGGCGCCCAGATTGCGAGACCAGACAAGCTTGTTGTGGATGTTGCGGGTGATGGAAGTATCCAGATGAACATACAGGAGATGGCAACCGCTGTGCAATACGGGCTTCCCGTTAAAGTCGTAATCCTGAACAACAGGTTTTTGGGGATGGTAAGACAGTGGCAGGAGTTGTTTTACGACAAACGGTATGCGTGTACGGAAATGGATCATGCTCCCGATTTCATCAAACTGGCAGAGGCCTATGGGGCGGTTGGACTGAGGGCCACCAGCCCGGAAGAGGTCGAATCCGTTTTGAAAGAGGGTCTTTCTCTGCCAAAAACGGTTATAATGGAGTTCGTTGTTGAACAGGAAGAAAAAGTATACCCTATGGTGCCGGCGGGCGCGCCGATTACTGAAATGCTATTGGTGTAGTCCGATATGGATGGAAACTAAAGGATAGTATTTATGAACGGAAAAAATGAAGAAAAACATTATCTTTCTCTCATGGTGGAAAATCGACCGGGGGTATTGTCTCGCATCGTGGGTCTTTTCAGCGGCAGAGGTTTTAATATTGAAAGCCTTTGCGTGGCGGAGACCTTAGAAGCGAACATATCAAGGATCACCCTGGTAACCCGTGGAGATATGATGATTATTGAGCAGATAAAAAAACAGCTCAATAAGTTGATCAATGTAATCAAGGTAACGGACCTTACAAATAGGAAATTTGTCCAGCGGGATATGGCCCTGGTGAAGGTTCGGGCCCGGCCGGAAAATCGTGCTGAAATCCTGCGGATGGTGGATATTTTCAGGGGCAGGGTTGTGGATGTGGGGAGCGAATTCTTCACCGTGGAGGTTACAGGCGATTTGGGTAAGGTGAAGGCGTTCTTAAAACTTTTAAAGCCGATGGGCATAAAAGAAATCGCGAGGACCGGCACCATTGCCCTTGCTCGCGAAGATAATAAGGAGAGAAAGCGAAATGGCAGAGATTGATTTTGGCGGTATTTTGGAAAATGTGGTTACTTCCGAGGAATTCAGCCTGGAAAAGGCAAGAAAAGTCCTTGAAAATGAAACCATAGCGGTTTTGGGCTATGGGGTTCAGGGGCCGGGGCAGGCTTTGAATCTTAGGGACAATGGGTTTCGTGTTATTGTGGGCCAACGACAGGACAGTCTCTCGTGGGACCTGGCTGTCAAGGATGGTTTTGTGCCGGGGGAGACCCTTTTTCCCTTGGAAGAAGCTGCCAAAAAGGGGACAATGATTGAGTTTCTGGTTTCGGATGCAGGCCAGGTGGCCGTCTGGCCCAAGATTAAAAAATATCTTGAGCCTGGAAATGCCCTCTGTTTTTCTCACGGTTTTGCCATTACCTACAAGGACCAGACCCAGGTCATTCCGCCTGAAGATGTAGACGTCATTCTTGTTGCACCAAAAGGATCAGGCAGAACGGTACGCACCAATTTCCTGCAGGGCAGTGGGATAAATTCCAGCTATGCTATCTTCCAGGATTATACGGGAAGAGCGGAAGAAAGGACCTTGGCTCTTGGGGTCGGCATCGGTTCGGGGTATCTGTTTCCTACGAATTTCCAGAAGGAAGTCTACAGCGATCTGACCGGGGAAAGAGGAGTCCTCATGGGTTGTCTTGCAGGAACCATGGAAGCCCAGTATAATCTCTTACGTAAACATGGACATAGTCCCAGTGAGGCCTTCAATGAAACGGTGGAGGAGCTTACCCAGAGTCTCATTCGCCTGGTAGCGGAAAACGGCATGGACTGGATGTTTGGAAATTGCAGCACCACGGCGCAGAGGGGAGCCCTCGATTGGTCGCCAAGGTTCAGGGATGCGGTTGCTCCGGTATTTGATGATCTCTATGAGAGTGTCAAATCGGGGAAGGAGACGGAGATCGTTCTGGATGCAAACAGCCGACCGGACTATCGTAAGAAGCTTGAAGAGGAACTCAAGGTTATCAGAGAATCCGAAATGTGGAAAGCGGGTTCGGCCGTGCGCGGTTTGCGCCCGGAGAACAGGAAGAAAGTGTAGAGCCTGATGATTTACGGGATATTGCATGGATAATCTGAAAGTCGGTGTGGTCTGCATGGGGGCCATTCCCGGTGAGATTGAGAGAAATCTCGACAAGATAGAGGCCCTGGCATCGGATGCTATGGAGAATAGGGCCGATATCGTCTGTTTCCCGGAATTTTCCGTAACGGGGTATGCTCTGGATAGTCCGGACCTGATCTGCAGTAGGGAGGATCCTGAAAAAATTGCGGATCGTCTGTGCCGGATTTCTGCTGATTTGGGTTTGATTCTCCTGGCGGGTCTCATTGAGTATTCAGCAAGTTGCAGGCCACACATCGCGCAGATTATCACCGGGCCTGAGGGGGTCATTGGTCGTCACTACAAGACTCACCTCGGGCCCACGGAAAGAAATTTTTATGAAGAAGGGCATGAAATCTCTCCATTTACCTATGGGGATCTCTGTTTCGGTGTAGAACTCTGCTATGAGGCGCACTTTCCTGAAATCAGCAGCACCCTGGCCCTGAAAGGGGCCGATATCCTTTTCATTCCCCATGCATCTCCGAGGGGAAGTCCGGAAGAGAAATTGAACAGCTGGAAAAGGCATCTTCCTGCTCGGGCTTTCGATAACGGTCTCTTTGTCGTGGCCTGCAACCAGGTTGGGGAAACTCCCCAGGGACTCCATTTTCCTGGCGTAGCGATGGTATTTGGACCGGATGGTTGTTTATTAGACTGGTATGCGGGGGACGAAGAACGGGTGCTTATCGTGGAATTGAAGGGGGAAGACTTGGAGAAGGTGAGAGAACACAGAATGAGATATTTTCTTCCCGAAAGAAGGGAAGAACTTTACGGGCCTTGATAAATTGCACAAAAAAAGCGTAGAAGATGCTTTATCTTCTACGCTTTTTGGTGTGGCTATAAACTTCATTTCCGTGTTGAACAGAATTGAAATTATACGCACCCTGTAGGTTTCGGCAATCCGGCCATCTTACAGGCGCCTTTACCCGGTCCTGAGGGAAACAGCTCATAGATATATTTCAGCTTGTAACCTGTCACTTTGGACAGAATCCTGACCATGGGCGCTATTCCGTTTTTCTTGTAGTAGGCCTGCAGAACCTCTACAACCTTCTTGTGTTCGTCCGTCAATTCATCAATACCTTCCGTTGACTTAACATAGATCATCCAGTCTTCTGACCAATTGTTGAAGTCGTCGATAAAACCATCTTCATCAACATTGAAGGACTTCCCTTCATATTCGATTGTCGGCATACCCAAAAACCTCCCTTTTTGTTAAAATAAAATATTTTGCCCCATCTCTATTATCTATATACGAGACTAAAAACCATAAGTAGCAAACTATAATTCAGGAATTGTTTCTTGTCAAATATTCTTTTCCAACTTTTCAAAAAAAGTTTCGGCACCCTTCATTTGTCATTATTTCTGGTAGAAATCCTTATGTTTGACGGCCATCCGGATCATGCTTTTTGCCCAGTCAGGATTGCCGGCTGCGTGTATATGAGTGTAGGTGGCCAGTACATTATTTTTGATAATTCCATCAACGGTTTTGTCAATACCATGCCCTCTCACTACTTTGAATGCAAAATCTATTGATGTTGTAGTCATTATCGGTTCCGAATAGTGAAATTCATGCCCTTTCAAAATGGTATTCACAGGGTAATAGGGATTTGGATTATTAACCTCAAGGACTGTGTAGCCGTGTCCTTTGGGTTTTTTATGCAGTACGAACTCTACCGGGAGGGCTCCTGTCATTGGATAACTTCTATCCTTTAAAAGGAGCCTTTCTCCGAGGTACATGAATCCACCGCATTCGGCATATACGGGAAGTCCCTGCTCAATATTTTCCTTTAGTGAGTTTCTAAACTCTCTGTTGTCGGAAAGGGCTTTTGCCTGGGTTTCGGGGAATCCGCCACCTATATATAGTGCATCGATTGCAGGCAGTCTCTTATCTGCGATGGCATCAATGGGTACGAGTTCGGCGCCAAGGATCTCTAATTGCTCAAGGTTTTCCGGATAATAAAACCAGAAAGCACTGTCTCTTATGAAGCCTATGCGGGGGTGAACTCTGGTTTTCTTGAAGACTGAACGGTTTTCCTTTACCTCCGGTACTTTCGGGGCAGGTCCGGCTGCGTTTGCGATTTCGATTATCCGGCTCAGGTCAAGATGTTCTTTCACCACTTTTCCAGCCCATGAAATGGCTTTTTCAGCGTGTGCTCTTTCCTGATGGGGTACCAGCCCCATGTGTCTTTCGGGAAAAGGGTTATTCCGTAATTTTGGGATGGACCCGACAACCGGGAGGCCGCAATATTTTTGAATAGCTCCTCTGATCAGGTTCTCCTGGCGTGGACCCGCCACCCTGTTCAGGATAACTCCAGCGATATTCAATTCGGGGTCGAATGCCTGGCATCCCATTACCACGGCAGCGATTGTACGTGTTGTCATGGATACGTCCAGGATGAGTAATACCGGGGTTCCAAGAAGCCTCGCCAACTCTGCTGTACTGCAGCATCCATCGATATCGAGGCCGTCAAAAAGGCCCCTGTTTCCTTCAATGAGGGAAATTTCCGACCCGGCGGATCGCGAAACAAACGACTGGAGGATCTGTTCCTGTGTCATCAGGAAGGGGTCCAGGTTGTAGCATTTGCTCCCGGCGGCAAAATCAAGCCACCCTGCGTCAATGAAATCGGGACCTTTTTTAAATGGAGCTACCCGACGACCATCATTTTTCCATACTGAGGCAAGCCCCAGTGATACGATTGTTTTTCCTGCCCCACCCTTAAGGGCCGATATGGTAATGCGCGGCTGCATAAAATTTATTTCCCATTTTCCTGTGTATTGCCAAGTTGAAGATTAGGACCATGGACTCACAGGTTTGTCAATAAAAAAGTAGTTGTGTCCTCCGGTTTTTTTTATTGACATCCTGTGAGCCTTTTGATTATAAACCGAAGCTTAACTATCTGAAAAAGTAGCTAATTAAAATTTTCACAAGTGGTTGTTGAAACAGACTGCTTATGATTTCAGTAAATTGGCTAAGAAGTTGAAGCAAAACAACTTTTATGATTTTAAGATAGGTAGAATCATTTTGAAGAGGAGGTGACGGTAAAGGAGATTTTTTTTGAAGTATCCCTTTTGAAATGCAATTTTTTCATAACAGCTGAAGGAGGCACGTCTAATGGCTTTTGAACCAAACGAAGAACAAAAAATATTGAAATATGATGAGCTTCGAATCTATTCCGATGAAGAATTGAATAATTATACGGAAGAAGATCTCAAAGCATTCAAGTGTAAGCACGACACCCCGGACCTGGACGAGTTAGAAAAGGGTCCGTGGCCGAGTTTCGTGGCGGATGCAAAAAGAGAGGCTCTTCATCGAAAAAATCTCGGTCAAGATCGCATGATGATCGACGGTGAAGTGGTCGAAGATATGTTGGGACAGCTCCAGGTTTCTTTTGACGAAGGGGAGACCCACTGGAAACATGGCGGCATCGTTGGTGTTTTCGGATATGGCGGCGGCGTCATCGGTCGGTATTCAGACCTTCCGGACAAATTCCCTTCCATCGCCCATTTTCATACCATGCGTATCAACCAGCCGGCCAGCAAGTTTTACACCAGCGATTACCTGCGATGCATTTGCGACCTCTGGGAGTACAGGGGCAGCGGTATGATGAACCTGCACGGTTCTACCGGCGATATGGTCTGCATTGGAACCACTACCGAGCAGTTGGAGCCCATCTTTTATGAATTGGGGCACGTGCTTCAGCAGGATCTGGGTGGATCCGGATCCAACCTCCGTACGCCATCCTGCTGTATCGGAAAAGCCCGTTGCGAATGGTCCTGTATTGATACCCAGGCCATGTGTTACGAATTGACCCATTTCTATCAGGACGAACTGCATCGGCCTGCATTCCCTTATAAATTCAAGTTTAAATTTGATGGATGTCCCAACGGCTGTGTGGCTTCCATTGCACGGTCCGATATGTCTTTCATCGGCACATGGAGAGACAATATCCGCATCGATCAGGAAGCAGTACAGGCCTACGTTGGCGGCGAAGTTGCTCCCAACGCCGGCGCTCATGCCGGAAAAGACTGGGGCCCATTTGATCTTGACAAAGAAGTTATCAATCTCTGTCCGACCAACTGTATGTGGATGGAAGACGGAAAACTGATGATCGATGACAAGGAATGCACCCGTTGCATGCACTGCATCAACGTTATGCCGAGGGCTTTGAGGCCGGGAACGGAAACGGGCGTAAGTATCCTCTTTGGCGCGAAAGCACCTATCCTTGACGGTGCCCAGATGTCCGTGTTGACCATTCCTTTCATGGAATGTGAGGCTCCCTATGACAATATCAAGGCAGTTGTCGAAAAGATCTGGGATTGGTGGCCGGAAGAAGGGAAAAACCGTGAGCGTCTGGGAGAGCTTATCCAACGACAGGGTATTGCCAAATTGCTGCAGGTCCTGGAGATTCCGCCCATGCCGCAGATGGTGAAGGAGCCGAGGAGTAACCCCTACATCTTCTGGAAAGAGGAAGATGTACCCGGTGGATGGGACCGAGATATCAACGAATACCGATCCAGACATGCAAGATAGGAGGCAATCATAATGGCATTATCTACTGAAAGATTAGGACTCTATAATCCTAAAAAACCGATGGAAAACAGACTTACGGACCTCGGTCCCAGGCATTTCTGGCAGTATTTCCCTTCCGTTATTCAGAATAACTACGGAAAATGGCTGTATCATGATATCCTCGAGCCCGGTGTACTCGTCCATGTGGCCGAAAGCGGCGACAAGGTCTTCACCGTAAGATGCGGCGGTTGTCGATTCATGACCGTTGAAAATATCCGCGAAATCTGTGAAATCGCGGACAAGCATTGTGACGGGTTTGTACGTTTCACCACCCGAAACAATATTGAATTTATGACGGACGACCAGGGCAAGATGGAGGCGCTCAAGAAAGACCTCGATAGCCGCAAGCACGTAACCGGGAGTTATAAATTTCCCATCGGTGGAACCGGAGCCGGTGTTACCAATATTATCCATACCCAGGGCTATATCCATTGCCATACGCCGGCTACGGATGCCTCCAGTATGGTAAAAGCGGTTATGGATGATCTTTTTGATCATTTCCAGGGCATGACTCTTCCGGCCCAGGTCAGGGTATCCATGGCCTGTTGTCTCAACATGTGCGGCGCGGTGCACTGTTCCGATATCGCTCTTTTAGGTTATCACCGGAAACCACCCATCGTGGACCATGAAGTGCTTGATAAGGTCTGTGAGATTCCTCTGGTAATCGCTGCCTGCCCGACGGCTGCTATTTCCCCTACCAAGACTGAGAGTGGCACCAAATCGGTGAAGATTAAGAACGAACGTTGCATGTTCTGTGGAAATTGCTACACCATGTGCATGGCGCTGCCCCTGTCCGATTATGAGGGCGACTGTGTGACGGTCATGGCTGGTGGAAAGGTCTCCAACAGGATCAGCCCACCTAAATTTTCCAAGGTGGTCATTCCGGCCCTGCCGAATAATTTCCCAAGATTTCCCGAGGTCTGTGAGTCTGTAAAGACGATCATTGATGCATACGCCGCAGATGCCAATAAATATGAGCGGGTCGGCGACTGGGCCGAAAGGATCGGATGGGAAAAGTTTTTTGAAAAATGCGATCTTCCCTTTAGCGATCACCTTATTGATGATTACCGTCTGCAGTATGATACCTACAGAACCAGCACACAATTTAAGTATACGGATGCGTCCTGGGCGGTATCAAAAGCAATAGGCGGCATTAAATAGGAAACGACGAATGGTTTTTGGGCCGGGAAGGCTGTTTCCAATTTGCTGGAAAAGGTCCTTCCTGGACCAAAACCTATAGATTAAGGAGCAAAACCGTGGAAGATTTCAAAGAAACAATTCTTGCATTTGCGGAGAAAAGTAAAAAGTCAAAATTCTATTTCAACGATATTCAGAAAGCCGTTCAGAAAGTCTATCCTGAAGCCAAAGCCAGGATGATCAAGAAGGCCGCTACCGCGTTGATTAACGAAGAAAAACTGATCTATTTTTCTACCGGCAGCAGTACGATGTACGGACTTAAAGGAAGAGGCCAGACTGAGGATCATTAGACATTTTCAGGAGATATTGATGGCCCCGTAAAATGTCCCCAAAGCTGTCAGCCTTGTGTGTTTGTTGAGGTTGGCCGTGATGGGGGGCAGAAATGTTTATTCTGGTTTCGCGGATTTGCGGAAATGCCGGAAATGAATGGTTTCCGGCTTTTTGCGGGTTTGTCAATATCGAATGGAAAACCTGAATAGATGGCATGGAGGTCGCTGTCCGCGAAGGATTGTGGCCTCTTTGCATTCTGAAAAAGAGGACTATTATGAAGACCCCTAAAGGTTCGGAGGAGTTTATTTTCGAACAGAAAAGAATTCGGGATGAAGAAAACGAATGCGCCAATACCAAATATAACCTTGGTGTCTCTCTTATGGAGAGTGGAAAATTTGATGAGGCGATTGAGGCCTTTAAAGACGCCACCGAGAACAGTGCTAGAATGTTTGAAGCGTATGTCAATCTCGGCTATATCTATTTCAAAATGGGCGATCTTGAGATGGTTGTGGATGCCAATAACAAAGCCGTACAGATAGAGCCCAGGTATGCGAGGGGGTATGCAAATCTTGGGTTTGCCTATCTTCAGATGATGAAAACCGAAGAGGCGATTGAAGCCTTGGAAAAAGCGATTGAACTGAATCCCGATATTGCACAGGCCTGGAGCAATCTGACAAATGCCTATCTCCAGAATGATAACGTGGGAAAAGCCATAGAGACCGGGGTGAAAATGGTAGAGGTGGCGCCGGAATTTGCGTTGGGGCATAATAACCTTGCCTCCGCCTATTATAACAACGAGGAATATCAGAAGGCCATAGAGCATCTGGATAAGGCCATTTCTCTCGGATTCGAGCCCCACCCTGAATTCTCAAATGTATTGGAGCCTTACCGTTAAAATGGACTACAGCTATCTTTTTGAGCCATACGATGAACTTGTTGTGAAGGCAGATGATGCTTTTGACAGGATGACCGGTGAATTTCCCGCACCCATGAAATGTAAACGTCAGTGCTCCGACTGTTGCCATGCCGTTTTTGGCCTTTTTCTGATAGAAGCAGTTTTCCTGAAGCGCGATTTTGATAAACTTGGAGAAGAGGAAAAGGAAGGTGCCTTTCTGAGAGGGATTGAGGCGGATAAGGAGCTTGAGAAACTTGAAAGGACTCTCAAAGAGTTTGAAAATGATCCGCAGATGAGTTCCTATTCTCTGGCGAGAGCGAGAGTCAGGTGTCCGCTTCTTAACGAAAATGATGACTGCATCTTATATCCTTACCGCCCGATTACGTGCAGGGTGTACGGGATCCCCACCATGATCCATGGTGTCCCGCGCGTTTGCGGAAAGTCCGGTTTTGAGAAAGAGCAGCCTTATCCTATTTTTAACCTGGATGCCATGCATGGAGGGCTATATAAGTTGTCCAAAGAACTGGTGAAAGGCTCAGGGGTAGAGGATGGTCTGCAGGCGTCTCTCCTTTTTTCCATTTCAAAGATTATCAGGACCCCTGTGGAGGAGCTTATAGCGAAACCTCCTGTAATGTCTGATGAAGCAGAGTCAGGTGGGTCTTGAGATTTATTCGAATTGCTTCTAAATCCTCCGGGTCCTCCTTCAGGTAAAGAATAAGCAGAGAATCGAAAAGCTTTTTCAGTTCGTCAAGGTCAAAGGATTTAAGAAGGGACTGGAGGTTCTCAGCGTAGTCTACGGGAACCCTGTTGGTCTTGGCCATGCTGTTGAGGGCATCGAAAAATCCGGCTGTTATAGCGACTACTGAGAAATCATCTGCCCAGTATATCTCCCCCACCCCGTCCAGCCTGTCCAGGCGAATTCTGATCGTCAGATTCATGAAAAAGTAGATTATGGCGATGACAGGATTTACTGTTTCTGTTGAAAAAACCCCCATGAAAGATTCATATTTTCTTGCAGTCGTGAGTTTTACGTCTACCACGTTATTTGCGATCTTAACGATGAAGTCACCCGCTGCATGATGCCAGGGATAAATCTGCCGGGTTGTTGCGGGCTCATAATAAAGAGTCAATATCCGTGAAATTTGTTTGAGTATGGAGAAGGATTGTTCCTGGGACGCAAATCGGTTTCCATGGAGTGAATCCCATATGCAGATCTTATGCGTTCCGTCGTCCGAGTCCCTTGCAAAATGCCATTCATGATAGTCTTCGAACCATTCGGACAGTATCATGGACAGGGTTTCCTTCGAATTCCCGGAATTGCAGTGTACTTCCCCTGAAAAATAGGGCCTGGGTAGATAGGGGAGTTGGAGATGACGATACAGCAGATTAAGCACATCGAACTCGTGGTTCAGCCATTCTTTCCCTTTCTTGGAGATGGCGGTACTTACAGAAAATTTTACCGGTGATCCTTGCGATAAAATCTCCACGCTGATCAGGTGGTACAACACGCCGTGCTTCTCGCTGCGGATTCTTACCTTTCTGATATCTTCAGAACGGATTGGCAGATCAAAATTTTTCTTGAGAACATTTTCCAAGGGCTTGCCCTGATCTTTGAAAATAAAGGCTTTGACCGCATCAAAATAGTCTTTCAGGGTCAGGGACGGATGGTTTTGGTTTGGGGTGATTTTGAAGGGAAGGGCAAGTTCAGCCTGTCCAACGGGAAGATCCCCTTCAGATGTGGAGAACAGATATTCTACAAGCATGATGGTCTTATAAGGGATATGGGTTACTTCTTTTCCATGAATGTTTTTAAAGCGTTCGATGCAATCTCAGCTACGGATATTTTTTCCATCTGCCCATTTTCGTATAATTCTATTTCATGGGGTTCATCCAGCAGTTTCGCGATATCTTGCTTTGCTTCATAGGCGCCGAGATTGCATAGGAGCAAGGCTGTGTATCCACGCACCTGGGGATCGGGGTCTTCGAGGAAAGAGAAGAAATGAAAGGTATGTTTCCGGAGAATTTCAGGACTTGATTCTGCAATTCTTCCAAGGGCTTCCAGAACCTGTGCCCTTCTGGAATCATCCCCTAAGAACTGGTAGAGCTGGGGAGTGTACCCACCGAAAAGATCAGGCCTGTGGGCGATAATTTGTCCAATGCTTTCAAGTGCCCCCATGGGATATGCTGCGGTGTCCGTGAGTGAATAAAACAGGCCCTGAAGAAGCTTGGAAATAACCCCCGGATCTTTTTTCCCAACGACGGCGCATGCCCGGCCCAGGATTTCTGCTGCCCTGTTTTTGGCCTGGGGGTCTCCTGAATAGATGAGGCGCTGGAGATATCGGATTATCTTCTTATCCTGCCTTGCAGCGTCCAGAATGGGCTCAAGTTGATACTCCTTGACCAGCTGCTCCACCTGCTTTTTTGTCAAGGTCTTTTGCCGTTTTTGCCTCGGTGAGGATGCAGAGGAAGTGTCCTGGGCCTCTTTCAGCCTTTGTTTTACGCCATCGGAGGTTACTTCCTGAATATCTTTATGCATTCTAATGAAGTAGAGTGCTCCTCCTATCCTTCTGCCCTCAAAGGTGCCACTTGGAATAATAAGGTGGCTCTGGAGATCATAGTTCTCCACAATCTCAGTGAGGTAGTCTTCTTCCGGCAGCAATCCCCACGCCAGATCCCAATCCATATTGCTTGCGAAAACCAACGCCTCGATCATGGCGGAACCCAGATTATGACCCGTTTCATCACAGGCGTAAACTGCCCCGCACGGGCATGCCCCGATCGGCATTTCGCTGGGCCTTCTTGTGGTCAATTCTTTGGGTCTTTCAAGAAGCTGCCCACAGAACGGGCAAGTCGCTTTCTTTACCGGATCTTTTCCGAAAAATTTGCTTTCAAACATTGTCGTCTATTTTTTGTATGAGCGGTTGTGCCGGCAGGGGAATGGTTCGAGAAGTCTCATCGTATTCAAAATCAACAATTTCAAACCCCGACCGGTTGGTTTTGAATTCTACGACCCAGTTCCTGTATTCTTTTCCGGCGAACGCGCAGTTTAAGTTACCGATTCTTGCATCCATTCTCATGAGCCGAGGGACCACATCTTCATCAAAGACCTGTAGAATATGCATTCTATCGTCTTCGGCGAGGTGGTATTTAGAGCCCATAGTCGAGGAAGATGGATGGCTCATTTTGTGTGACCGGGAAGCTCGATGGACATGCATTGATTACCCGATCCACACGATTTGGTTGCGATTTTTGGTTGTTTTCCCCCGGCCCCCACGCTCATGGAGTAATTGGTCTCGCTGAGTACCCTCTCCACGGTTTGCGAATTGCATTTCGGGCAGGACAGGTCAACTGTTTCTTCAGAATTCATAAAAAGTTTTTCAAATGGTTGCCCACACTCCACACATCGAAATTCATATATTGGCATTGTTTTTCACCCCCCAAATAAATATAATGGCGAATATAGTCACGTAAGCGAGCAAAGTCAAACCTCATAGGTAACATCGAATTAATTATGATCCTGTCATTTCATCCTTGTATCGATGCCGATTTCCAGATTATTCTTGGCGACAGACATCTTAATGTCAAAGACCTTAAAATGATTTCCTCTGCAGATGCTGTCATTCTGCATCAGGGGATGGTCGGCCCCATTTTTGAAGCCTGCTGTAGCGCAGGTGTTAAGACTTTTCCCGATTATAAAATGCGCTTCAAATATCCCGGGAAGATGGGGCAAAGCAGGCTTTTCGGGGATTTTGATCTTCCTCATCCGAAGACCTCTTGCTTGGAAACGGTTGCAGCGTACTTACAGGGCAATCCGGAAATAGACGTGCTTCTTCAACAAGGCCCTTTTGTTATGAAAGCCAATATGAGCCATGAGGGGGAAGGGGTGTTTCTGGTGAAGGACGAGGATTCATTTCATGAAGCGTTACGCCGGTTTACCCTCAAAGAACGGGCTGGAGTAAAAGGATTTGTTGTCCAGAAATTCATTCCCTGTGGAGGAAATGTCCTCCGTTCGGTCATCATGGGGAAAGACATCATTTCGTACTGGAAACGGCCGGGCAGTCAAGGGCAGCAAATTACAACCATAAGCAAGGGCGCTTTGATTGACAAAGCCTGGCAACCCGGGCTTCTCAAAATGGGGGAAAAATGTGGCCGTTTTTTGATGGAAAAAACAGGAATCAATCTTGCCGCCGTTGACTTTTTGATTCCTTCGTCAGGCAGAGATCGCTCGCCCCTTTTTTTAGAGATCAATTATTATTTCGGGAGAAAGGGCCTTGGAGGTATGGAGAATTATTACCGCCTTCTTTTTCAGGCGGTCCAGGAATGGCTGATGGATTTGAATCTGGACCCTGATTCGGTGGAGCTCGTGTGAAACGGAAAGCGAATATCCAGGTAAGCGAAGACTCCGATATGGAACAAGGAATAACGAGGTAAGCGAAGGCTCCGATTTCGAAGGAAGGTGTTCCATCGACCTCTCTAATTCTGAAAAATTCAGAGCGAACATCCACACTTCAATATTCTGCAGTTCTTGTCCATAGATCACGGCTTTAGCGTGATTCGATATTCTGCGGTTCGCTTTTTTCTGCCTCTGCGCGAGACCCCGGTGAAAAGTTTTTTTGTTGCACAGTTATGTCTCTTATGACATATTCGGATCCGAGAATGTTAAGGGTCTGCAATGGAGCCAGCCGGTTCCTTTTCAGCAAAGATGGGCTGGTTTATTGCTTGATGCTCATTTTTTGTGCTGCAATGATGTCAAAGAGGGTGGGGAGTTTGTGTGGAAGCATTTTTTGAATTGAAGAAGCCGGATGAGGTTTTTGAGCTTATTGACCGGCTTGAGCCCTTGGGGGAAGAAACGATTCCCCTGGAAAAATCCTTGGGGCGGGTATTGAGGAGAGACCTCGAAGCACCAGAAGATTTGCCTGGATTCCTCAGGTCTACCATGGATGGGTACGCTGTTCAGGCAAAGGATACTTTTGGAGCAAATGAGAGCCTCCCCGCATTGTTTGAACTGGCAGGCGAGGTTGCCATGGGGCGAAACGACCCCATATCCGTTGGCGAAGGAGAGGCCGTAAAAATTCCCACGGGCGGTATGCTTCCAGAAGGGGCTGACGGGGTGGTTATGCTTGAATACACTACTCATCTGGACAGCAAAACCATTGAAATAAGCAGGGCCATTTCCCCTCTTGAGAACATCATTCAACCGGGGGATGATTTCAAGAAGGAGACGGTGTTTTTGAAAAAGGGACATCGTTTACGCCCGCAGGATCTTGGCGTTGCGGCAGGCTTGGGATTTCCCCATGTTCCGGTTTTTCGTATCCCCAAAGTGGCTATCATCTCGACCGGAGATGAGATCGTTCCCGTGGAAGAGGGGCCGCTTCCGGGGCAGGTCAGGGATATAAATCGATATACGCTGGGGGCCTTTTGCAGGGAGCTGGGTGCGGAACCGGTAACCATGGGAATCTGTCGGGATGATTTTCAATCGCTTAAGGACATGGTGGAAGAGGGCGCTTCCCTAGCAGATTCCGTCTGGATTTCCGGAGGAAGTTCCGTTGGGACGAGAGATTTGACGCTCAAGGTTTTTGAAACGCTTCCCGGTTTTGAGCTTCTTGTGCATGGCATTTCGATCAGTCCCGGAAAACCTACTATTTTGGGCCAATGTGGTGGAAAGACTCTCGTGGGGTTGCCGGGGCATGTGGCATCAGCGCTTGTGGTTGCACAGGTTTTTATGTCGAGGGTTATATTCAGATTACGCGGTGAAAATCATTCCTGGTCTGATTCTCTTTTTGAGGTGGAGGCCGAATTGAGCCAGAATGTGGAATCGGCCAATGGACGTGAAGATTATCTGCGTGTGCTTTTGGTTAGAGACAAAGAACGGATCATTGCGAGACCCGTTTTCGGGAAATCAGGGCTTATTTCCACGCTGGTTGATTCCGACGGCTTGGTTAAAATAGATATGAATACAGAAGGATTATACCAGGGACAGATTGTGAAGGTAATGCTTTTCAGGCAGGGGGGGCTTTTATGAAAAGGCAAGTCTACCTGTCTTTGAAATCCCTCGAAGAAGCAAAAAAAATCTTCTTTGCCCGTTTTCATTCCGGTATGAGAACCGGTGCTGAAATCATAAAGGCTCAGGATGCACAGGGCCGCGTTACAGCAGAAGCTGTTTTTGCAAAGAGGTCAGCGCCTGCCTATCATTCTTCCGCCATGGATGGTGTTGCCGTAAGGGCTGAGCAGACGTATGGAACAACGGAACGCAATGCAAAAATCCTCCAGTTGGGGGAAGATGCGTTATGGCTCAATACGGGGCAGCCTATCCCGGAATCTTTCGACGCCGTTATTATGGTAGAGAAGCTCCATCAAATTGACGATACGCATGTGGAAATACGCTCTCCGGCGTATCCCTGGCAACATGTTCGCAAAGTTGGTGAGGACATTGTGGCAACGGAACTCCTGTTTCCCGTGAACCACAAAATTCGGCCTTACGATATAGGGGCGCTCATCAGCGGAGGGGCTTCTGAATTACGAGTCTGGAAGAAGCCAAGAGTGGCTATTATTCCGACCGGGTCGGAACTTGTGAGTCATGAGGATGCGGGGAGAAAGGGTGATCTTGTGCCGGGCCAGATTATTGAATACAACTCTCTTGTGATCGGGGCCCTGGTGCGGGAGTGTGCGGGGATCCCGACTATATTTGATATTGTCCCTGATAATAAGGAAAGTATTCTCAAAGCTCTTCACGAAGCCTTTGATTCCGGCGCAGATATGATTATCGTAAATGCAGGATCTTCCGCGGGAAGCAAAGACTATACGGTACATGTGGTCGGAGAAATGGGAGAAGTCCTGGTTCATGGTGTGGCCATTATGCCGGGGAAACCGACCTTGCTGGGGGTGGCGGACGGCAAACCGATTATTGGAAATCCCGGGTATGCAGTTTCCTCCACGATCTCTTTCGATCAATTTGTTCGGCCTCTCCTTTGCACTTTGCAGGGGCTTTCCTGCCCTGGGCCGGAGACTATTGAGGTGCAACCGACCAGGGATATTCCGTCTAAGGTTGGGACGGAAGAATTTTTGCGGGTAAATATAGGAAAGGTTGGTTCGAAACATGTGGCGACACCCCTGTCCCGAGCTGCCGGATCCGTTACCACCCTGACCAGGGCTGAAGGAATCATCCGCATACCTGCCATGTCCGAAGGGCTGATTCAAGGGCAGAAAGTGGCAGCAGAACTCCTTGTGGAAGAGCAGGCTCTCCTCAATACGGTGGTAGTTATTGGAAGTCATGATATTACCATTGATATCTTGGGGGATGAGATACGGGTCGGGGGGCGGAATATTCGAATTTCGTCAGGCAATGTGGGCAGTCTCGGAGGGCTTATGGCCTTGAGAAAAGGATCTTGTCATATGTCCGGGTCTCATCTCCTTGATGCGAAAACAGGTGAATATAATGTCTCCTTTATCAGGAAATACGTGAAAGGGATTGACGTAAGTGTCTTTCATCTCGTTTTGAGGGACCAGGGTTTGATTGTTCCCAAAGGGAATCCAAAGGGAATCAAGGGCATCGAAGACCTGTCGAGAGATGATGTCGTTTTTGTCAATCGCCAGGCAGGTTCCGGAACCAGGGTTCTGCTTGATTATAAGCTGGGGGAAATTGAGATGAGCCCGCAGCTGATCAGAGGATTCGCCCATGAGGAGTATACCCATATGAATGTTGCCGTGGCGGTCCTCAGTGGAGCTGCCGACTGCGGGATGGGTATTTTTGCGGCTGCAAGGGCACTTGATCTGGGCTTTGTTCCGATCGTGCAGGAACAATACGATCTGATTATGCCAAACCGGATGTTAGGTGACCACCGTATTCAGGGTGTGTTGGAGACCATTGGTTCAAAACGTTTCAGAGAGAGGGTCAAGTCTCTTGGTGGTTATGATCCTTCCAGGAGCGGCGAACTTTTTGTGGAAGTGAAGGGAGACTGATATGGTGCAACTCAGGCTATTGTCTCGGCAGTGGATCGTTGATGAGCACGGGAATATTATTATGGGTGAAGGTAGGAAGGAAATACTTGAAACTATTGATAAAACCGGCTCTATTAATAAGACAGCAAAGATTATGAAAATGTCTTACAAAGGCGTTTGGGGTAAAATAAAGGCAACGGAAAAATATCTCAAAGAGGATATTGTTCATGCCGACAGGAAGAGTGGAACCAGACTTTCAAAAACCGGAAGGGAACTTCTCAAGAAATACACGGTATTGAAGGATCGATGCGTAAGTGAGGACGATCGGTGTTTTGAAATTGTTTTCGGAAAAAACTACGGGCAGGAAGGAGATTAGGGAAGTGACGATCTTGCCGGACTTGCCGATTGTATCTATTGTGGGGTTCTCAGGGAGCGGGAAAACTACATTTATTGAAAAACTGATTCCACAACTTATCGCTCGCAATATCAGGGTTGGAACGTTAAAACATGATGTGCACGGGTTTGAAATGGACAAACCGGGCAAAGACAGCTGGAGGCACAAACGTGCTGGTGCTGCTGTTACAGTCATTTCGTCGCCCGGGCAGATCGGAATGGTCAAGGATGTGGACCATGATCATGATCCGGACGAATTGAAGCCTCTTTTCAAAGATGTGCAGATAATCCTTGCAGAAGGATACAAGAGTCATAATAAACCCAAACTGGAAATTTTCAGACAGGAAATTCGAGAAAAACCTTTCTGTGAGGGAGATGACGCCTTGATCGGTTTGATCAGCGATGTTTCTGTTGATTTGGGGGTTCCCCGATTTTTGCTTGATGATGTGGAAGGGGTTGCTGAATTTCTGATATCGTATTTTAAACTCCTGCCGGGATGTCGAAGAGATAATCGCTGCAAGACATTGACTCGCAAAGGTCTTAGGGATGCTGTCTGAATCGTAGGGTAGATACTCGTAAAAAGAAAGGAACTCCAATGTTAGAACTCTCTTTTGTCGCTCTCATACCATCAGGCGCGCTTTCAGAAAGCGCCATCGGAAGCGACATTATCCAAATGATTATTCATGCAGGCCCCATGGTGAAATTCGTCCTGCTTGTCCTTTTTTTGTTCTCATTCATTTCATGGACTATTATTTTCATGAAATTCAGGCTTTTAAAGAGAGCCGCCTCCCAGACGGAGGATTTTCTGGAGCTCTTCTGGGAAAATCGAGATATGAAGAGAATCTATAAAGAGAGTGAAAGAATGAAGTCGAGTCCGGTGGCGAGCCTTTTCAGGGCCGGCTATGCTGAATTGGGCCGTATCAGGAAGGCCCAGGCGGGTCCTGGTGTCGCACAGAGCAGGCCGGGAACGGAAGGAGACATGGCAACGAAAGATTCGGGGAGAGAAACCATGGCGGTCCAGAGGGCCCTCATGGAAAATCTTGAAAGGTCGCTGAGAAAGGCCACGATAAATCAGCATAATAAATTGGAAAGGGCATTGAGCTTTCTTGCCACTACGGGAAATACGACACCCTTCATTGGCCTTTTTGGGACCGTGTGGGGGATTATGGAATCCTTTCGAAATATAGGCCTGAAAGGTTCTGCCAATCTGGCTGTGGTTGCTCCGGGAATTTCAGAAGCACTTATCGCTACTGCTGCCGGTCTGGCCGCGGCAATTCCCGCCGTGGTGGCTTATAACTATTTTTCTCAGAGGACAGCGTCTTTGAATTCAGAAATGGATATTTTTACTACGGATTTCCTTACTATGGTTGGGCGAAGGGCCTTTGTGAATTAAAAAAATGTATACGAATCAAGGTGGAAATAACAGACGTCTTATGTCTGAAATCAACGTTACCCCCCTTGTGGATGTAATGCTCGTTCTGCTTATTATATTCATGGTGGCGGCCCCCATGATGATACAGGGGGTTGATGTCAGCCTTCCCAAGACCGCTACGAGAAACATCAAGACGCAGGATGAGCCTCTTATGTTGACTGTGAACAAGGAAGGACAGATTTTCCTTGAGAGCCACAAAATTGAGTTGGCAAATCTGGAAATGAAGGTGAAGAAGATTTTTGAGAACCGACGTGAGAAAGAAGTCCTCTTGCGAGCTGACAAGGACGTCTCTTATGGTTTTGTTATTGAAGTGATTGCCAGGGTAAAAAGGGCTGGAATTGACAAGCTGGGGATGGTAACGGAACCTTTGGAATGATTGCTGCGTTCGCACTATTGTGATGTATGGGAAACCACAGGAAAAAATTCATTGATAATGGTCAGACCAAATGGAGAGGCCCTCTTATATTCTCTCTGGTTTTTCATCTAACGGCCTTTTCCATGTTTCTTTTTGTTCCTGAATCGATGCCCATCCGCAGGATAAATGGCCCAACTGTTTATGAAGTTGATCTTGTACAACTGCCTTCTGAACCTGAGAAAAAAGTTGCAAAGGCAGCCGTCGTCACCCCCGGAAAAATTATTCCCCACTCCGCAAAAACATCCGTATCAAGGCGAATCAGTCAACCTAAAAAGAAAGAAAAGCCTGTGATTATTGGGAAAAGGGTTGTCGAGCGAAAAACTCAAGAAAAGAAACCTGTGAAAAAGGTAGAAAAACCAAAAGTAAATGCCTCGAAACTGATAGATCAGGCCATTTCCAAGATAGAGAGAAAAGTAAAAGCGGAGAAAAAAGTAAAGGTGATGAAGAAGGATCATTTGACTACTGCCCTATCCAAAATCCAATCCCAGGTTGCAGAATCGGGAAAGGAAAATCCAACAGCGGAACCATCGGAAAGCGGTATTGCCCTGAGGCTTTACCAGATGGAAGTTGCAGAACGGATCAAACAGAACTGGTCCTATCCTGTGGCCATCAGCAATCCAGGAGAATTGCAGGGTATTGAAGCTGTTGTGGTGGTGACAGTCAGAGAAAACGGAGTAATTGTTCGATCCTCGGTCAAAAAGAGATCTTTGAACACCCTTTTTGATGCTTCCGTTCTTAAGGCCATTGAGAGATCTGATCCGCTCCCTCCATTTCCGGATGGGTATCGGAAGAGTTCCGATGATATCGAGATCAGATTCAACCTGAGCGAAATGGAGAACTCTTGAATATGGTTCGTATAAAACCTGTCGTGTTGGCTTTAGAAAAGAAGGTAGTGTGTTGCGTGGGAATCTTTCTGGTTTTTTGTTTTCCGGGTCTTTCATCGGGGCGAATTTTTATTGATATCAACGCCCCGTCCATTCCCAAATTCAAGATAGCCATACCCGATTTCAAGAGAATCGGAGGAGATGCGGGACACCTTGAATTGGGAGTTGAACTGCCTAAGGTCTTGACCAACGATCTTGAATTGAGTGGGTATTTTTCCCCGATCGATCAGGGTGCATTTTTGGAAGAGAAGGATGCTCCCTTAACAGGAGATAAAATAAATTTTAAGGACTGGTCCGTGATTGGAGCTGAGCTTCTGCTGAAAGCCGGGTATTCCTGTATCGGGAGTCGATTACAGGTGGAGCTGAGGCTGTATGACGTATTCTGGGGAAAACAGATTCTCGGAAAAAGGGCGTTGGGGGATATCTCCGGGTCCCGTCACCTTATACACAGTCTCTCCAATGAGATCGTTTTGAAATTGACCGGATACAATGGTATTTCCCTGACCAAGCTCGCATATGTGGGAGATGGGACCGGGCACAAGGAAGTGTATACCAGTGATTATGATGGGTACAATACCGATGCTGTTACATCAGACAAAAACATTGCGATGCTGCCGAGATGGTCTCCGGACGGAAAGAAGCTGGCGTATAATTCCTATAAAAAGGGAGGAGCTGAACTCTATCTTAAAGACTTGGGTTCCGGTGTTACGAAAAGGCTGTCAGGAAGATCCGGACTTAATATTGGGGCAGCCTGGTCTCCAGGCGGAGAAAAATTGGCCTTGACTCTGAGTGATCAAGGGAATTCCGATATTTATATGATAAATCTTGAAGGAAAAATTCTCAAACGGTTGACGGACCATTGGGGTATTGATGTGTCTCCTTCCTATTCTCCTGATGGGAAAAGAATTGCCTTTGTTTCAAATCGTTCCGGTTCTCCTCAAATCTATATCCTGACCATCGAGGACGGGAAAATGGAGAGATTGACTTTTGAGGGGAAATACAATACATCTCCCTCATGGTCCAGACTGAACAGGATCGCTTATACGTCCATGAGTGAAAACGGCAGCTTTGATATCTGCACAATTGATCCGAGCGGGGGGGGCGTAAGGGTGCTTACGGGGGATGGGTGGAATGACGAAGACCCGTGCTGGTCGCCTGATGGAAGGTACATCGTTTTCAGCTCTGATCGAACCGGCACGTACCATATCTATATTATGAATTTCAATGGGCAGAATCAGAGTAGAGTTACTTTTCAGAAAGGGAACCAGACCAGTCCGACTTGGGCCCCCGAATAACCGAATAACCGAATAAACGATGAATCGGTTTTTCAGGAATTTTCTCTAAATACTTGAAATAGAACAGTAGAAATGATAAAAGTTGACAATACACGTTTTTCGGGTGGGAAAAGATTCTCTATGCGATTATCCTTTATAGGTGTTTATCCTATGAAACCGGGAGGAAAAAGGGTTATGTGGAAAAAAGTGGCAACAGGAACGATTACGTTAGCCTTTGTGTTTTCATCGATGTTCTGGTTTGCATCCTGCGCCAAGAAACAGGTCGATACTTATGAATCGAAGCCTAAGACAGAAATGGGTGAGGGGTCGGCCGGCAAAGAGGGTGCTGCTGGAAAAACAACCTCATCCGAGACGATTACTGAGTTGACCGAGGCGGAACGGTTGGCACAAGTGCAGGAAATTGAACTCGCCAACAAAATGGAAGTTTTTGAATCTGAAAGTATCTATTTTGAATTTGATCAGTCTGATTTGAGTTCAGAAGCGCAGGCTCTTTTGAAAAAGAAGGCGGTTTTTCTTGAGAAATACCCCTCTGTTTCGCTACTGATTGCGGGCAATTGTGATCAGAGAGGTACGATTGAATACAATTTGGCATTAGGTGAGAGAAGAGCAAGTGCCGCGAAGAGATTTCTCATGGCGTTGGGGATTTCCGAGGACCGGTTAAAGACCATAAGCTATGGCAAAGAGCGTCTTGCTGACCCGGCAAATAATCCGGTGGCCTGGTCGTTGAACAGACGGGATTCTTTCAAGTTGTTGCGGTAAAGTCTGCGAAAAAATGGGAAACCATTGCTGGTATGGATGGTTTGTTCGCGAAGCGCATAATTCATGGGGACCGATCTGATATATCAGGTTGGTCCCTCTAATGTGGGGTATTGGGCATGAGAAAGCACCACTCTGTACCATGGCGTGTTTTGGGAACCGGCGTGGTAATTCTTGCACTACTAAGCTGTTCTTCCTGTGTCACGGATGAAAAACTGGTAAACAGTCAGATCAGGGCCTTGAATCAGAAGATTGACCATCTGAAAGAAATGACCGAGAGGCGATTTGACAATGAAATGGATACCAAGCTTACCTCTATCCGTGAACAACAGGCCGAGACTGAAATAAGAATCGGAAAATTGATGTCGGAAGTACAGAAGTTGTCTGGACAATTTGATGAAAACAACCGTTTCATGCAGCTTTCTTCAGAGAGAGACTTCAATAACCAGGATGATCTAAAAATGTTTCTTGCTGAGATGGACAAGAGGATGGTTGTTGAAGAAGAAAAGTCCAATAGGCTGTACAGTTATTTAGGGCTTGAACCTTCATCCCATCCGTCTCAGAAAAAGACGGTGAAAGGGGCTACTCCCGTTCAGCAAGCTGAAGAAAAAGTGCAGAAACCCGTGGCGACTGTCCCTCCTGATCAAAAACTTTATGAATTGAATCTTTCCCTGTATCAGGGGGGAAAATACGAAGAGGCTATTGCGGGATTTGAAAACTTTCTTTCCAAATATCCCAAATCCAATCTTGCAGATAATGCGCAATTCTGGGTTGGGGAATGTTACATGTCATTGGGAAAGTACGAACAGGCGATTCTGGCATACCAGGATGTCATGAAGAAGTACAGCAAAGGAAACAAGGTCCCCGGTTCCATGCTGAGGCAGGCGATTGCCTTTTACGAAATTAAGGATAAAACGAGTGCAAAGCTCCTGCTCAAGAAGCTTATTAAACGGTACCCCAAGTCCAAAGAAGCCGCTATTGCAGAAAAGAAACTCAAGACAATCAAGTAACGGTTTTTGCCGGATAATGCTTTTGAGGGACGCAGACTCCCGCAGATAAGCGCAGATAATTATAGAAGAATGGCTCTTTGTGAATTTTCCTGTCATTCCGGGCTTGATCCGGAATCCAGGAACTTCGCTTGGAAACCTTGGATGCTTGTTTTCGAGGGAATGACACGGATGTGATGGCATTCATAAGTGCTTTTATGGGGAAGTGCTTTCTCTGTGTCCTCTGGTCTCTGTGGCTATTTTTTCAACAGCACATGATGAAATGCTGTTGTTACATCCTTTCTGGTGATAGTCCCAAGCAGTTTGGTGGGGTCGTTTTTATCCACCACAGGCAGAATGGCAAAATCTCCCGCAGTGATTTTTGCAAGAGCTGCCAGGAGGTTGTCCTGGTCAGTAACCGTTATCACTTCTTTTGTGGCGATGTCGCCGGCGGTAACTTTGATGTCTCCCTTTTTGGAGGCCCATTTACAGTCCGAAAGGGACAGAATTCCTTTTAGTCTGCCTGAATCATCGGTCACAGGAAGGCTGTTTAATCCCATTTCATAGATGATTTCTTTGAGTTCTTCCAGGGGAGTTGCCTCACTGACGGGTGCAACATTCTCGTTCATGGCATCCCTTACGGGTATCGCCCTGAAATCAGCAAGATGAACTTCTGATTCTTTTTTTGGTGAATTCTTCGGGCCTATCCCTTCCCCGGCCTTTATTTCTTCTATCCTCTGGTTGTAATACTGAATCATCTCCCGTCTATCCAGCATCCCGACAAGCAGAGTATGGTCTTCTTCACTGACTACGGGAATTCTCTGGAGATTACGAATCGTACATTTTTTAAAAACCTCATTAAGATCTTCGGAAGGGGTTGTATAGATAATGCTTGTGTTTGCAACGTCCTTCATACGAACAAGGTCCTCTATTTCGTTATCAAAAAGCACGCCTCGTATATCATTTATGGAAAAGATCCCAATCATTCTTTTTTCTTTGTTCACAACGGGGAAGTAATGCTGGTCGCTTGTACTGAAGATTTTACGGAATTTATTGAGTGTCATATCCTCTGGGATTAACTGGGCTTTCCTGAACTGAGATGAAAGTTCTCGAACCCTTATGGCGGCAAGGATATCCACGAAAAAATCTCCGCGATGGGCGTTTGAATCGATCTTTGAATTTACCTGACTCTGGTAGATGGTCCATTTTCTTGATAGCATATAAGTCAGAGAACAGACAAGGAGACCTGGCAAAAGAAGGTGATAGGAGTTAGTCATTTCACTGACAAAAATAATCGTGGAAATGGGGGTGTTGGAGACCCCGGAGAAAAATCCGGCCATACCAACGACAACAAAAGCACCCGGGTGTGTAACGACCGTAGGCCAGATATTGTGAAAGATTTTCCCTACTACCCCACCCAGCGCTCCTCCAATAACCACGGATGGTCCGAATACGCCGCCACTGCCGCCCGAACCGATTGAAAAGGAGGTGGTGAAAATTTTCCCTATAGCCAATGTCAGCAGAAAAAGAGTGGGAAGGTTGTTTTCAAGAGCCATCTGCATGAAGCCATAGCCGAAAGAAAGGGTTTGCGGCAGGAAAAATCCAATGGCGCCGGTGATTAATCCCCCAATGGCAGGTTTGATGTGATTGGGGAGCTTTATCCGTTTGAAGAGGTGTTGGATGCCGTAAAATGATCGGACATACAGGAAGCCGCCCGCGGTGAGGACGATAGCGAGAACTGTATAGGGGCCAAGTTCAAGGGGGTTTCTGAAGAGAAAATCCCTGGTTTCAAACAGGGAACCCCAACCGAAGCAGAGGCAGAAGAGACAATAGGCCACCACGGATGAAATACCTGCTGGAATAATGACTTCCGATTCAAATTCCGGGTCGCGGTATAGAATCTCCGCAGCAAACAGTGCGCCGGCAAGGGGCGCACGGAAAATGCTTCCCACGCCGGCGCCCATGCCTGCTGCAAGCATGATCCGCCTTTCACGGTCAGATAACCCCAGTTTTGTAGCGAGAAACGAACCGAAACCGGAGCCTATCTGGGCGATGGGGCCTTCACGTCCTCCAGATCCTCCTGAAGTCAGGGTTATGGCAGAGGCAATGGTCTTAATGATAGGGATTCTGGCTCTGATGAAGCCCCCTTTGTTGTGATAGGAATCTATGGCAGCATCCGTTCCATGCCCTTCAGCTTCAGGGGCAAAGGTATACACGAGCCATCCACTGAAGATGCCTCCTACGGCGGGAAGGAACAGGAGCACCCATCGATTAAAGGGGGTCTTTGTGGGCGTAAAAAGTCCTCCCTCTCCTGCGGGTTCAGGTGGACGGTAACCTGCCAACTGATCCAGAAGAAAATGGGTTCCTATCTGGCAGAGCCAATGAAATACGATAGATCCTGCGCCGGCAATGAGACCGATCAGGACAAAATATATCATCCACTTTCCTGCGGTGGTGATGGTGCTGTGCGTTGTTTTTATCGTCTGGGAGTCAGGCCAGAATCTGATTTTCAGTTTTCGTTTCATTTTGATTTTGTGGAGTATATAATGTCTTTGCAACTGCTCGTCAAGGTGCCCTTAAAAGTTTCGCTCTATTTTTGAGAAGAAAGATCATTTTCTTCGTCCCCAACTTCGGGGTATATATGCAGAGGGCACCTTGGGCTTGTCTTCCTGTTTTTTCCGTGGGGGGGTGTTTGGGGTAAACTCGACATTTGCGGGTTTTTCAAACCACCTTGGCAGGCACCTGTGACAAGGGCTATACCCTTCCCAGAAGGCATTGTACATGGATGAAAATTGGACACGGTGATTTATTGGTATCTGCCTACCGGATGGACAATTTTTTCTATGAAAGCGAAAAGACTTTTTATTGCCCCTGTATTCTGTTTTTTCCTCTTTTGGGAGGTTTTTCCAGATTCCCAATTTTTCTTCCATCGCCTGCCTTTGGATGTGGATCAGATAGCCCCTGTATCTTAGATTGGGCTTGTGCGATGCGACATACGCAAGTCCGTTCTTGACCATGAGCGCATTAATCATTTCCCCGTTTTCAATGAAAACATAGGCCAGTGTTCGTTTGTATCTATCCTTGGTTTGACGATCATATTCAAGTGAGACGGCTTTCAGATTGACCAATTCCGTGTTTAGATCCTTTGCTTCCCTTGAAAAAAGTTCATCATTGCCATCTTCATGATCAATTTCAGGGGTATTGATCCCCGTATATCGAACCTTTGTTCCGTTCTGAAGAAGAATGGTATCCCCATCATACACGAATACCACTTGGTGGGTATCCCCACATGCCAGGGACAGGAAGAGCAAAGTCATGAAAAACGCCGGAACTATGCAAATTATTTTTGTTGTGGGATGCATTTTTTTTTGACCGGATTTTTGAAATAGGATACTCAATCTTTCTGATTATTCATTTATAATATGAATTGTTATTGACTTTAATGCGTTTCGCAATTAGTATTAATTGGTTTAGACAATATTGAATTTCTTTAGGGTTTGCTTAGAAACAACCTCTAGATTGCTGTAGCGAAACTATTCATACAACAGAAAAGCGGCACCCGCAAGTTTCCATTTCGGTCCTGTGGTCAGGAAGAAGAAAAAATCTTTCTTACCTGTTGAAGATTCCGGAAGTCTATGGAGGAAAGGACGAGTGGTTGCCCGAGAACATCAAATAACATACAGGGAGTATATCATGCCGGACATAATGACGACAAAGGAAGTTGCTAAATATTTAAAGCTGCATGAAATTACCATTTGTAAATATGCTGCGGAAGGAAAAATACCCGCTATCAGAATAGGCAGAGTTTGGAGGTTCGACAAAGAGGCCATTGATCGGTGGATCAGCGGAGAGCAGAAAAATTAGCTTCTTTTTTTGTTGTGATGCTTTGAAATCCTGTCACAAGGAAAGAAAGCCGGAAAGTTATGAACCATGCCCGTTAGGAATACAGGAGGGATGCTTTCCTTTCGTTCAAAAAGGGTTCGAGTTCCTGGTCCCACTTCCAGGTAAGAGAGGGCGGATTTTTGCCGGATTCTAAATCGTGGCGCAAGTCTGTATTGCCCAGGATCAAGTCGATGGGCATTTTTTCGTGTTCATATTCGTATGGGGGCTGTTTCCAACTGAAATCGTTTCTGTGGATTTTCATGATGGCGTAAAGCAGGCAGATGGAGGTGAAATACGGCTTATAAACAATTGGATCCAGAATATGGATCATGAACCCATGACAGAGTTCTCCCGCCCATTTGCCGAAGGTGGGGCGAAACTGGGTTTTTTGGAGATAGCAACCCTCGGTTGCAACCTTTCCTATTTCGCTTTTTACCGCGTTTGTGTCTAAAAATGGGGCGCCGAAAATCTCAAAAGGACGGCAGGTGCCTCTCCCTTCTGAGATATTTGTTCCTTCCCAGAGCACCTGTCCTGGATAAACAAATGCTGTTTCAGGAAGAGGCATGTTAGGGGATGGCATAACCCATCGCAACCCTGTCTCCTGCCAGAGCATTTCCCGGCGCCACCCCTCCATCGCGATGATTTCCAGGTCGGATTTTAAACCATAGTGGTGATTGAAATAAAGGGCCATCTCCCCCATTGTAAGGCCGTGGCGCATGGGAATTCTGCATGGCCCGACGAATGAAAAGAGTTCGGGTTCAAGCAGGTTGCCTTCCACAACTTGCCCCCCCAATGGGTTTGGACGGTCTAAAACAATAACTTTCTTCCCATATTTCGCAGCAGCTCTCATGCAGTTCAGCATGGTACTGCTGAATGTGTAGACCCTTGTTCCCACATCCTGGAGGTCAATGATCAGGATATCGATTGTGTCGAGCATTTCCCGTGAAGGTTCTCTGGAGTGGGCATAAAGGCTGAACACCGGTATTTTCATGAAGTTATCGGACGCGTGGGGGGTTTCAACCATATTGTCCTGGTCTTCACCCCCGTACCCATGCTGGGGGCCGAAAAGGGCTTTTAACTGTCCCGGAAAAAGCTGGGCAACGACCTCTTTTGCGCTATTCAAATTGGCATCCACGGAAGCCTGATTGGCAAGGAGACCAAGGCGAAAACCAGACAGTTTTTTAACGTATTCCCCGTAAAGGCGGTCAAGACCTGTCAAAATATCAGTCATTTTTGGATGGGTACTCCCGGGAGTTTTTGTTTGGTTGGTATTTCTCAGGATTCTACGTCATGTATTATCCCTTTGCAAGATCTTTTGCCGAGGCATTCAGGCTGTGGATTTCGCATAAAGCAGAAAACCTTCTGATGAGCAGGGCCTCTGACTGGCAAAAAAGTCAGTCAGATCGAGGAAAAAACTTCTTAAAGAAAGTCATATGAGGATGAAAACATGTACCTGTCCAAAAAGCTGAAATGGTTTGTGCCTCTATTTGTCTTTTTTCTCTATCTTTCGGGTACAGATCTCTTTCTGGATGATCTGTACGCTTCTACGGTTCAAGTGAACGTTGTCCAATCGATGGAGCATTATCCAGCGGGAAAGTCTTTTCCTATACAATTTGAAATACGCATAGATAAAGGCTGGTATATTCATGGGTTGGAAAAAGGCAAGGATTTCTTGGTCCCAACGGTTCTGTCTTTTCCAACCACAGGGAATGTTCGAATCGAGAAAATCGATTTTCCCGGGCCGGACAAGATTACTTTACCGTATGCGAAAGATCCCATTGAGGTGTTTTCCGGGGAAATCCGTGTAAAGGCCCTCCTGGTAATGGAAAAAGAGGCCAGTGTAGGAAACCATATGCTCAAAGGGGAACTTTCCTATCAGGCCTGCTCCGAAAATTCGTGCCTTCCTCCTGAAACGGTCTCTGTCTCTGTTTCCCTGTCTGTTGTTCAGGAAGGTGCTGTTTCGAACCCCATCAACCAGGAAGTGTTTCATCCTGAGAGTGACGAGAAATCTTTCACGGATTCATCCGAAGATTTTGGTATTGGCGCCGGAATGTTGCTGACGCTCATCGGAATTTTTTTAGGGGGGCTGGCGCTGAATCTTACGCCATGTGTTTATCCATTAATTCCCATAACCGTATCTTATTTCGGAGGGAGAAGTGATACAATAAAAGGCAGCACCATTATCCACGGGGTGCTTTATATCCTTGGTCTTGCCTTCACGAATTCCGTGTTAGGGCTGGCTGCGGCCCTCTCGGGTGGTATGCTGGGGGCTATCCTTCAGAATCCGGTGGTTCTTTTTATTGTGGCCGGCATTATGGTGGGGTTGGCATTGAGTTTTTTCGGTTTTTATGAAATCAGAATCCCGTCCAAGATTACCCAAGTGGCTTCCCGGAATTTCGGTGGTTTTTTCGGTACATTTTTCATGGGGCTTACGCTCGGGATTGTGGCTGCGCCATGCCTGGGCCCATTTATTCTGGGATTGTTGACCTATGTGGGGCAGAAAGGAGATCCCTTCCTGGGGTTCCTGTACTTCTTCGTCCTGAGCATCGGTATGGGTCTCCCTTTAGCGATACTGGCAGTCTTTTCGGGTACTATTGACAAGCTTCCCATGTCCGGTACATGGATGGTGTGGATAAGAAAAGCGCTTGGCTGGGTGCTTATTGGGATGGCAGGGTATATGCTGCAGCCGCTTTTCTACAGTGAATTGGCAAGGTCAGGCATGTATGCAGGCATATTGTTATTGGCAGGACTTCATCTTGGATGGATCGACAAAAACAAGGGTGCACGTACTTTTCTCGTGGTCAAAAAGGTTTTCGGGCTGGTTTTGATAGGGGGAGCTGTGACCCTGTTGATTATTGGGGCTGAAAAAGGAGAATCGATTCAATGGGCTTCTTACAGTGAGTCTGTACTGGTGGAATCAGAAAAGCTGAAAAAACCCGTAATTCTCGATTTTTATGCGGACTGGTGTGGGCCGTGTAAGGCTCTTGAGAAGAAGGTTTTCAATAATCCTGATATTGTAACATTGAGCAAAGAATTTACCAATGTGAAAGTGGACTTGACAACGCGCCACGAAGCCCAGGATGTGCTACAGAAAAAATATGAAATCAGGGGGGTTCCGACTATTATTTTTATAAAAAGAGATGGAATAGAAGAAAGAAAATTGCGGATTGAATCATACGTTGATCCTGATCAAATGTTGAAAAAAATGCGGGAGCTGTTGAGTGGAAAGTAGAAAATGGTTTAGGAACGGTTGCAGGAATTGCTGGAAATGTACTTATTGTCTTTGAAAAATGGTGAAAACCATGATAGTACACGTCTTTCTACTTCAAACTTAGGATGAGTACCCAACCTGACAGGGCTTTTAACTATGTTTACGGATACCCCCCCCTCTCTTGAAAAAAGACTGGGTTTGATGGATACGTTCAGCTTTTCATGCCATAGCGGACTGTCTTGTTTTAACAGATGCTGTCGAAACAAACATCTGCCTTTGACGCCCTACGACGTGATCAGGATGAAGAGGGCTCTCCATCTTCTTTCCGATGATTTTTTGTCCCAATATGCGGTTTATCGGCTGGACCCTGGTTCAGGATTCCCCGTTTTGTCTTTGAAAATGAAAGGCGATGACAACGTGTGCCCATTTGTAGGTCGTGATGGCTGTAAAATCTATGACGACCGTCCAACGGCTTGTCGTCTTTTTCCCTTGGGAAGGCTTTCGGCCCTTGGGGACGAAGACGGGATCTTCTATCTGCTGAATATTAAGGGGTGTGAGGGTACAAGAGAAAGTAAAGTGCAGAGTGTACATCAGTGGAGGGCGGATCAAGGATTCCTCCCCTACGATGAAATGAACGACAGAATGCTTGAAATCCTCTTTCACCCCAAGCGCGATCGTTCCCTTCCCCTTGACGAAGGGCAACAACAGAAAGTCATGGTGGCAGGCTATAATGTGGATGTTTTCAGGGAATTTGTCTTTCATACCAATTTCTTTGAATTGTTCCGCATAGACAAGGCTACAAGGGAAAAAGTAAAGAAGGATGATGAAGCGCTGTTGAAAATGGGGTTTTCTTATTTGAAAAATGTTCTTTTTCGTTGAAAAAATGCTTTTTAGAAATATTTTCCGAAGGAGAAAATGGAATTCCGGCGATTCGTTTTTGGCGAATGAAATCCGGTTTTACTAATTGGAGGCATATAATGACAAGGTCAATTTTGACTGTAGATGATTTAACTTCTGAAGATCTTTTTGCCATATTGGCGAGAGTGAAAGCATTTAAAAGCGCTGTGAAAGAAAAAAAAGATCTTTGTGTCTTGAAAAACGCGGTGATCGGAATTCTCTTTGAGAAACCATCCACAAGGACGCGAACCAGCTTCGAATCAGCCATTTTGAGGCTCGGTGGAGGGGCGATCTATCTTTCTTCAGACGATCTTCAGATAAAAAGAGGGGAGCCCATAGAAGATACAGCCCGAATTCTCGGCAGCTATCTTGATGCGGTAATTGCAAGGGTTAATTCACATAAGACCCTGGAAGTGCTTTCGACCTATTCGGGGATTCCTGTCATTAACGGTTTGAGCGATCTTACCCATCCAACCCAGGCCATATGCGATCTCTTTACTATTATGGAAGTAAAAGGAACCCTTAAGGGACTGACCTTGGCCTATATAGGCGATGGGAACAATGTGTGCCATTCTCTACTGCTCGCTTGTGCATTGGCTGGTATGAACATGCGGGTTGCCAGTCCGGAAGGCTTCTTTCCCAGGAGGGATATTGTGGAAAAGGCCCGTGAAATTGCGGCAAAAACCGGGGCTGCTCTCAGCGTTATTGAAGATCCGCAAGAGGGGGCGAGAGGGGCTGACGTACTTTATTCAGACGTTTGGGTGAGTATGGGCGAAGAAGAAGAGAAAGACAAAAAGCTGGCCGCGTTTCGAGGATACCAGATCAATAAGGAACTTCTCAAAATGGCTGCTCCCGATGCCGTAGTTATGCACTGTTTACCTGCTTACAGAGGTCTGGAAATTACGGAAGAAGTAATGGAAGGTCCTCAATCCATTATATGGCAACAGGGGGAAAATAAAATGCACGGCGCTGGAGGAATCCTGGACTTTCTGCTGTCATAAATGCACTTGGGTATAACCGGGCATTGGATTTTTTCTTTGTTGAACGATCCCTTAATTTACGACCACCTCCACGGAATCATACCAGGTGGAGTTGGTGGAATCGTCATCAAGTTTATCAATGACAAAGTAGAAGGTGTATGTCCCCGCCGGCAGTGGCACATCAAGGACTTCAAGGGGAGGGGATAGTTCGAACAGGGGCGTTTGAGCATACAAATGAATGCCTTGCTGCCATCCATCGGAGTAAACATAGGTGATCCAGTCGTTGGGGGCTGGAAAAGACGTATGGACGCCAATCCACCAGTTGGCATTCTGCCCTTCCTGATTACCAGGATTCAGGCTTACCGAGACCTGTGCTGAGTCCTTGGAAGACAGGAAAACGGGGCCGTCGGAATCATTGATCTTCATGTCAGGAAAAACGGTATCATTATTCCAGAGGGTTGGTTTGTACACTGCCACCATTCCATCCATACGCTCCCCCTGCTCGACTGTAAATTGGTCCATGCACGCATCATCGGAGTAGTCCATGAAGTTGTGGATGGGGTCCTCGCCGGGATCTCTTGGGCAGGAATCCCGCCCCAGGGGGCAGCCCGACGCGGAGCTTGCTTCATAGGGCGTATCATCGACTTCATCTCCAGGAAGAATGCATCCATTTTCGAACGTATGATACAACCCAAGGTAATGGCCCACTTCATGGGTTGCGGTATCCCCCTCATCATAGGGATAAGCCGTTCCCCCTGGCAGGGAAGAGTACAGAACGACCACGCCGTGCATAAAACTGTTTTCTGCAAAGCTGGAAGGAAAATAGGAATATCCGAGTATTCCGCTTGACAGGTCGCATGTGTAAATATTCAAGGTCGAAGCGGGGTTTACGGCAAGGGCTTTTTTCATTTCAGATTCAGATCGAGAAGATATTGACCAAAGAGAGTTGTCCACCCTGTTCACGCTCTGAAGGCTGAACTGATAGCCTACATCTCTATAGGCATCGTTGAGCACATCCATCTGCTCGTTGATCTGCAGATCTGTGACGTCTGCATAGCCGTCGGAATGTCTTACTATGTGAAATGCAACAGGAATGATGACGGAATTCTCTCTGGTTTCCCTTTTCTGCAGGAATAAGCTGTCTAATGCTTTCCGGGTTTTCTCCGCCTCCTCACGGGTTGGGGAGGGAGTGCCGCATCGGACGCCTGTTACCCATGTGCCGTCAGACCCAAAAAAAGTCGCGAGGTTTTCAAGGGAACCCGATTGGCTATAGGGGGTTTGCAGTGCGCTGTTTTGAAAAGACCCCTGTGGCTCGGCCATAGAGAATGTCCTACTGCCTGTAACCAGGAACATTACAAGGAGCAAAATACCTGTCTTGACCAGGATATGGAAGAAGAGTCGAGGGGACTCTTTGTGTGTATTTTCGTAACCCACCTTAATCTCCTTTAGAAAAGCCGGAATGCCGTACTGCGTATGGAAAATGGATATGACATCGATTGTCCCTTATAATAAAGTTCAAAATAAGAACTTGGTTCCTTTTTTCAAGGCTATGGTTCCCGTTTCTGTAATGCGGAGTTTGGAATAGAAGGAGTTGCTTACGTACCCAACGGGACGGATAAATCCACCATATAACAGAAAAGGAAATGCCATGAAAGACGTAAAACTTTTTGACCAGTGGCCTAATAAATACGATGCCTGGTTCAAGACCCCGATTGGACGATTGATCCTGAAATACGAGAGCGAGCTGGTCTTTAAAATGCTTTCTCCTTCTCCAGGGGAACGTATTCTGGATGCGGGTTGCGGTTCAGGGATATTCTCTAAGGGTATGATTTCTGCTGGAGCAGAAATTTTTGGCCTCGATCTTTCGCTTCCCATGCTTACCAAATCGGCTGAAAAACATGCAGGAATGTCGCTTTTCCTTTCTCAAGGAAGTATGGAAAGTCTTCCATTTTCTAATAATGTTTTTAACAAGACCGTGTCTATAACGGCCGTAGAGTTTATTGAAGATGCAAAAAGAGCTGTGGCGGAACTTTTCCGTGTTACCAGACCTGGTGGCATCATTGTGGTTGCTACCTTGAACAGTTCAGGGCCGTGGGCCGAACGGAGAAAGGAATCGGGGAAAAAAGGCCATCCGATTTTTAAAAAAGTGTATTTCAGGTCCCGTGAAGAAATAGCAGCGCTATCGGAAGTAGAGGGTGTTATAGAAAGTGGGATACATTTTAAGAAGGAAGATAGTCCCGAGAATGCGGAAAGAGCAGAGAAGGTCGGCAGAGAAAAAAGTCTTGAGACGGGCGCCTTCCTGGCAGCGCGCTGGCAGAAACCTCTGCTGTAAAGTTCGAAAAGTTTGACAGGAAAATCGATCAGCGGTACCATCCAAAGGTATTCTTTTCTGTCTATCCCGGGCCTTTGAAGGAATCCAGGTAAGCGAGCTGGCGAGACTCTGATGGTGCGGGCTGTCCACTGCCTACTGGAATCACAAATTTTATATGAGGTATTGCCAATGCGTGAAGCTGTGACCAGACTTCGTCGTGCGTCCATCATTAATTTTGTGCGAACCTGGCGTGGGCTCAAAAGCTCAGCCCGTCATGCCATCAAAGGAAAGGTGCATCCGGGGCTTCCCAAGGAAGATTTGCCGTATTTGCACAAACGCATGGTAGAATGTGTGGAAGGCAAAGGCGGAGAAGTCAGCGCCCGTGTTCGATCTGCGGAGTTGGGTAATATCTATCTGAATTTGAACCGGAAGGGCAGGGAAAGCTTTCTGAAAAAACTTTCACGTGACTTCAGTATTGATGATGAGAAAATTTGTGCTTTCCTGGAGACTTTCAAAGGCGCCATGAATCAAAAGCAGCGTTTTGAGGCAGAAAATGCTTTGCGCGACGCTCTCGATTCACCCAAATTGAAGATCCTCCGTCAGTTTAATACCTTGGATGATGGTCTTAAATTCCTTGTGGATATGCGATCGGATCTTCTGGAATTGAAAAAAGATGATGTCTATCTGGTAGGTTTGGAAAAAGATCTGAAATTTCTCCTTAAGAGCTTGTTCGATATTGGCTTGCTTGATATGAAAGAAATCAGTTGGAATTCCCCTGCAGCCCTCCTCGAGAAACTCATGGAGTATGAGGCGGTGCATCAGATTTCTTCATGGCGGGATTTGAAAAACCGGCTTGATTCCGACAGACGCTGTTTTGCCTTTTTTCACAATAAGATGCCCGACGAACCACTTATTTTCATCGAGGTGGCGCTCGTGAAGGGTATGGCGGATAGCGTACAGAACCTGCTGAATGAGGAAAGCCCTGTTGGAGATCAGGACGAGGCGGATACGGCTATCTTTTATTCCATAACAAATGCACAGAAAGGACTTGCCGGGGTCAGCCTGGGCAATTTTCTCATAAAGTGGGTAGTTTCAGAACTTTCCTCAGAGTTAAAAAACCTCAAGGTCTTTGCGACTTTGTCGCCGATCCCAGGGTTTCGAAGATGGTTGGATCCTCTCCTTGAAAAAGGCGACACTTCTCTATTTAAGGCCGGCGATATCCTGCTGATAAAAAAAATGGGATCAGGGGATAATGCTGCCAGAAATTTCCTTGAAATTTTGCAAACCGACTGGCATAACGACGAGAAAACTTGTGGTGTCCTGGAAAAACCGCTTATGGGACTTGCTGCGCATTATCTCCTGAATGAAAAAAAGAAGAAACGCGCCCTGGATCCCGTAACCCATTTCCATATTTCCAATGGTGCTCGACTTGAGCGGATTAACTGGTTAGGAGACGTTTCCACCAAGGGCATACTGGAATCCGCCGGACTTATGGTTAATTATCTGTACAAACGGGCTGATATTGATGAATGCCATGAAGCTTATGCTGCGGAGGGGAAGATCACTGTTTCCAGGCAGGTGAAAGATTGCCTCGGCAATGTCCTTGCGATTTCCCAATCGTGACATGGCCGGTTTGGCAGACATCACCACAAATTGCCCTGCAAATATCTTTACTGCATCTGAGGCGGTTGAGAGTTCGGAGTTGTTGCATTCGGTTGCCTCATACCATTTCCAGAAAATCCTCCAGAGAAATCTGAACCAGTTCCTGTTTCAGCTGTTCATCGCTGACAGGTTCTTCTGTAAGATCATTGACTGACAAGGGGAGAATCATTTTTGCCAGGCTTTCCTCGTCCCTGTTTTCAAGCCATTTTTCCATGTTCACAACAGGCCTTCTGATTTCCTCCAGCTCTTCCCACATGGCGTCTGCTACCTGCTTTGAATCTCCGGAAGCAAGATGGGGTGCGGAGAAATACCTGTCGAATATTACGGACAGGGGGGTATATATTTCCTGTTCAATCAGTTTCTGAAGTTTTTGCCTGTAGGCTATTTCATAGATTCCGGGAGACATGTTCTCAACTGGAACATGCATTGGATTGAGGACTCCATATTTGCAGCGAAGAAGCCTGTGGCATCGTAAAGGATCAGGTATCCAGGGTATAGCCTCAGAAGCGTTTCCCGCAACCTTCTTGCTGCCTTCCGGTACGATTTGGATTCTGTCTGCCAAAATGCCGGGCAAGGGCACTTTGGGGAATACTCCGACCGTATCTCCCGGTTTCAAAGGACAGAATTCTCCGGTATTTGTTTCATAGCCGATTTCACTATGCCCACAGGTCGGGCACTTTCTGGATGTAATGATTCCGATCATAAGATTGTTGTTTTCCATATCCCAACTCAGTCTTCAATATTTTTGAGGAATCTTTATGAATGGGTTTCCACTTTCAGCCGTTATGCTTTTTTACCAGGCATCATCGCTTTTAAGAGGTTCGTATTGGCGTTGTAGTGCCTGCCTACCTTTTCCATAAGACTTAATTCCTGCAGTTCTTTTAAATCGCGCAAAACAGTAGCCCTTCCAACGGTGGCATATTTTTTGGCAATATCTGGGGAAATTTCGAGTAATTCATCCACCGTCAACGACTCCCCGATCGGAACCTGTAATATTAAAGCCCTTTTTCGTTTGAAAGCCTTTTTCTTTGTGTATTTGAGGTCTGCAAATATCTCGTAAATGTAATGTTCCCAGAAAATAGAAAGCTGACTGTCTTGAATAATGTGTAAATTTTCGTTCAATCCATCCCGAAAACCTTGTAACGCGTAATGAATGAATTCTGTTAAATTGCGGTTTTGCCGAGCTTTGTCAAGTTGCCTGTAATATTCGGGCCGGGTAAGGTTGTAGAAGTTGGACAAAATATGAGACACGATATTCGGTAATCCAGCGCGCAACAAGATATAGAATTCCACCAATCGCCCGGTTCTACCATTGCCGTCTCCAAACGGGTGTATCCACTCAATATATACGTGTGTCACAATGGCTTCAATGACTGCGTCCTTAAAATCCTGCCCATGGTCATAGTGAAATTCGTCCCCGATCCAAACGCAGAGTTTTTTGATGAGGTCGGGGATGTGTTGATGCTCCGGTGCCAAATAAGGGCCCACATGTCGCCTGTCTTCACGAAATCGGCCGGGTATGGCGTCGAAATGTTCGCCTAAATCTTTCCCGATCATGTAATGGAAATTTTTGATCAGTTCGGGAGTGATAATGTTCACCTTATCCTCTGCAACGATCTCATGGAGTAGTGTATTGAAGGCTTCAAGGATATTATTCACTTCCGTTTGTAAATATTCCTTGCTGGGCGGCAGGCGCCAGCCCTCTTGGATTTTCGCTATTTCTTCTTCACTCAGTGTATTGCCTTCAATGGCAGTCGTTGCCTGTGCCCCTTTCAGGAGAGACACGCTTAGCAGTTTTTCCCGATGCTCTGGTTTAAGTGGGATATCCGTTAAAGCATGCACAAGCGCATGGCATTCGCCAAGCATGTACGCTGATGAGGGCGTAATTTCCCACTCTTTACGGAAAGATATATGCTTATAATCGTTCATTTGTAATCCTTTTTTATAGTTTAATTACACAAAATGGCTATACTATTTATTGATTTTTAAGTCAATAAAACAACAAAAAATCTATCATTTATCCCGAAAAAACTTTAAATACCATTTAAAATCGATGGTATAACTAGAGTGTTTGCCTCTACAATGGCTATGCTATTCCCATCCAATCTTGACAAAACCCATGATAATCAACTCTCACAGAGTAGGTAATCGTGCCGGTTCCAGCAAGCAATCTATAAATACCAGGTATCTCAAAAATGCAATACTTTGGGGCATCATTGGTGGAGCAAGCCGTGGACGTTCAGCTCATTCAGATATCAAAAGTTTCAAAAGGAGAGAAAGAGACATTACGATTATTCGGGTTGATACTGTTGAAGAAGAGGTGAAGGTGTACATTTTCAAGGATAGGAGCTTGGGTGTGGACGATTAGCTATAGGAAGAATTTCCTATGAACGCTTCATCGATTCTTTAAATAGCGATGAAAAATGTATGGTACTATCAAAGATCCGTGGGGAATTGAGAGATGAGCTCTATAAGGAATTAGGCCAGTACAAATTCATGATCACATTTCGCAACTGCAGGGAGAAGTTTCGTATAGCGTTTGGGTGTTGAATTGGTGTTTGGTGTTTGCCGAAAGGTGAACATCCAACATCTTTTTTTTAAAGCCTCTGCAATTCTTGGTCGGTTTCTACATCGAGTGACGCGCTTCATTAGATATGAGGTGGGAACAAGAACTATTCGTGTAGGCGCGTTCGATTGAGGCATGTATCTATATCTTGTGTGCTAAAAATGTACATCACAACCACTGGGCGAGGCTAAAAAAATGCGAAGGCAAACCCTTGACTTTGTGGAAATCATGCCGATATAATGTTTGAGAAGGAAGTGTCACCGCCGGTCGTCACGAGGCCCATCTATGGCGATTGATGCGAGACCCATGTATGGCGGTATGAGGAGTCGTTATGTTGCGTGACTCTGCCTACCCCGC
>Ga0208901_1000018_pt1 | contig 114602 bp, 84 predicted proteins | sample AntAceMetag02UKF_FD_184764 | JGI IMG/M metagenome (GOLD analysis project Ga0208901, IMG submission 184764) | Saline lake microbial communities from Ace Lake, Antarctica - Antarctic Ace Lake Metagenome 02UKF (SPAdes) (version 2) | ecosystem: Environmental > Aquatic > Non-marine Saline and...
GTCACATCCGTCGCCCGTCTATTTGATAATCCACTGCTTCTAATGGATGAGGAGGCAAGGGAATCAGCGGTCAAAGAGGCAAAACTGGATCAGTTTGATTTGATCCTCTTCGCCACCCATGGCTTGTTAGGATATCAAATTCCTAACATTAGGGAACCATCCCTGGTGATGACCCTGGTGGGAAACCAACATGAAGACGGCTTTTTGACTCTGTCTGAAATCTTGACTCTCGATATTCGAGCTCGTACTGTAGTGCTTTCCGCTTGTCAGAGCGGCATGGGTGTTCGCATCGCCGGTGAAGGCATGATGGGGCTCTCACGCGCTTTTTTATCAGCCGGTTCCCAATCCGTTGTGGGGACTTTATGGAGCGTGGCAGACAAATCCAGTGCCAATCTGATTATCAGCTTTTTCACCAAACTTTGTGCACGGAAGGACGCTGTGGATGCACTCTATGAAGCAAAAAAAGAATTACGTAAAAGGGGTTTTAACCACCCGTTTTTCTGGGCCCCTTATATCCTTATCGGTGAAACTCGATGATACAAAAGATGAGTGATTTGAATATTTGAGAAGCCTTTATAAGGCCGTCAAGAGCAATATTGAAACGATTATTTTTTACTACAGCGGTCACAGCATAAGCGATGTGTTGACGCCCGTTTGAACAAGATAAACAGCACGGTTTCCTAATGCAGACACAAGGGGAAATATATGGAAAAGATTACCTGGTTGCTCATCTCCCTCATTATTCTTTGTTGGAGCGGTGGCCCCGTCGGCCCCGTTTTTGCACCAGGCCAAACCACCGATTCCTTTCACGTGGTCAGTATCAAAGGCCGGTTTCTGGGTCCAAAAAACAAAACGATGGAGGAATACGATTACCTTGAATCGGGGCGCGAGTATCGTATCCTGCCTGAAACCGAAATCCAGCTTTCTACAATCGATGGTAAAAAGACGTTCGAAGCAGTGGGCCCGGGAGTTGTTTTCATTGATTCCTCCGGTTCCGTCTTATTGAACGGAAAGGCCCTGAAACCGAAAGAGCAACAATCTTTGCTCGGGGGGGTAACTGTCGCCAAGGTTCCCAGTCGGGATTTAGCGGGATTAACTTTGCGGCGTCTTCAAATCGTCCCGGATCAGGAAAAGCGTTCCTCCATATATGAGGTGGACGGCTATGCCTACCTTGGGAAAAAGACCACTCTCGATCAAGCGCGAAAAACAGCGTTGATCAATGCCAAGAGACAAGCCCTTGAAATGACCCGGGCCTACATCGAATCCAATTCCATGGTGAAAGACGGGAAACTGCAATATGACCTGATAAAGGGCGGGGCGGAAGGGTTGTCAGTGCTGGAACAAAAAGATTATGGGCTTGAGGATAACCGCTACCATATCTGGATTCGGGCGGAGGTGAAATACGATCTCAAATCTTCAGAGAGCGGGGAAGAGGGAAGGGAGCAAATCCTGTCCCCCGAGGCGCCGCTGACCGTACGGGTCTGGACCGATCAAAAAGAATATCGAAAGGGCCAAAAGGTTGTGGTCAATATCATCGGAAACCGTGATTTTTATGCCCGGATCGTAAATGTAGACTCAGAGGGAAGCATTACCCAGCTTCTCCCCAACGACTATAGAAGCGAGAGCCGTTTCAAGGGGGGTAAGCTTTACAAGGTCCCCGACACAGGCGATCGTTTTGCCATCAAGGTAATGGACAATTACGGGGAGGAAGCGATTGTGGTCTATGCCGGCGAGTCGCCCCTGGGACAGGTGAGGATGGAACCTGCTGGGGCCGGTTTGCACGCCTATGGTGGTTCGCTTGGGCAACTGGGGCGGGACACACGCGCCATCAAGGTCGTACCGGTCAGTGCAAAACCCGAATTGGCCGCCGGTTTTTACGAAAACACGTGGAAATTTACCACAAGGAGATAAGAGGATTGCCGCGGTGTTGTTCCCACGCAGAGAGTGGGAACCAGATGAAACCAGTCATTCCCTTTCACCTTCCTCCCTGCTTGTTCCCCCCTACTGGCCTCATGAAAAGGCCAGCCGGAAACCCAGGTTGCTGCTCCAGTTGCCCGGCCGGCTCCAGTTTCGATACGCAGAACGGCCGTACCTGGCGAGATTTTCCCAGCTACCCCCACGACATACCCGCTCCGAGCCTGATGAAGGGCCTGCAAAATCGGTCACATCGCTTGAAGGATAGACTCCATACCAGTCCTCGCACCATTCCCATACATTGCCATGCATATCGTAAAGGCCCCAAGCATTGGGCGTAAAGCTTTTGACCCTAAGTGTTTTTCCCCAGCCTTCTCCCTCGGAGCATCCAGTATAGGGATAACTCGCATCGTAGTTTGCCTGATCCGTATTCAGGCATCTACCGGTATTAAATGGCGTTGTCGTACCCGCTCTCGCCGCATACTCCCACTCCGCCTCAGTGGGTAAACGGAATCTGACTCCGGACACCATCCCGTTTAGCCTACGAATGAAATCCTGACAATCATCCCAGGATACCCGCTCCACCGGGCAGTCGTCACCACAGCTTGAAGAATGAGACGGTTTGTTCCCCATCACCGTCTTCCACAGACCCTGTGTCACCTCGGTCTCCCCAAGCCGGTAGTCTTTACTTATCCTCACACGATGCAGAGTCTCATCATTTTTCCGACCCGTCTCGCTGGGTGGGCTCCCCATCATGAACTCCCCGGCAGGTATTTTTATCATGTTGAAAGACACACCATTTACAGTAAAGCTCGAAGTATCACCGGAAAGTATCAATTCAACGGTTTTTCTTAAGGTACCTATGGCCTTTTTTGCCTTGTCCTTTTGAAGGTCCGGACAGGTTTTTTCAACCGTTTTCCAGGCCTCTATCTGGGCCTTTACCGCAACAGTCAATTTGCTGATATCCTTGCTCAGAATAAGCGATCTGATGTTGGCATAATACGCGTTGGCGTCATCCCAGGATTTATCACACTGGATATTCTTTACTATCTCCTTTTGTGCCTCAATCAGTCTCCGGATATCCTTCACTTGATAGGCACCGGCATATTTGGCGGCCTTTTCCAGCAAACCATTGGATTCCACCAGATCCTTTGCTGCCTGTTCATATCTTTTTTCGGCAAGGTTTTTGCTGGATCGCTCGCTCCGGCGGACGGCCTGATCACGGTAATATTTTGCGTACGCCGTATAAAATTTCCCCTTCATTTTCCGGGTGTTCTTTATTGCCGTTTTAGCCTTTGCTCCCTGGCAGTATTGCGATGCGGCCCGCCGGAGGCCCAACGAACGGTCAAAGGCCTTAATCGATCCGGGTATTTCATTCTGTGAAAGCAAACGTTCGGCTTTGGCGGCCTCTATCCGGGCCTGGTTCATGCTGGCATCGCAATGGTATGACTGGACCTGGGTTTTCAAGATTGCGAGTGTTTTAATTAAATCCTTCTCACCCTTGCATAAGGCGTTGGCGTTGTCCCATTCGGATTCCAGCCTTTCAACGTTTTCCAAGACCCGGGACCACTTTTTTTGCTTAACAGCAGTCTTTTCTTTTAAATCCAGTATCCCCACAAGGGCGCCTTTGCACCGGGCATAAACCAGGATTTGTTGAACAATGGAAGCAACCTTATTTACCATGTCTTCAGAATCCGTCAGACCACCACAATGCTTCAAGGACTCTTCAATTTGCGACAATATGTTATGGATACTGTCTTCCTCGGCCCGCCAATCAACCTTTCCCTTCTTTTCGATCAGCTTGACTTTCTTGGCCAGGGCGGAATGGATCTCTTTAAGTGCCTTGTTACAGGCTGTTTCCTTCATCCGCTCCAGCCGGTTAAGTCCTTTTTTGACTCTGACATCCATACTGTTGACGAGGCCTTCAAGAGCCTTTTGATCCTTGCCCTTAAATGCCAAAAGCGAACGAGCAGTCTCCTTTGCATTTCTAAAAAGATTCTCTGCGCTCGCCCATTCTTTATTGTTTGCGGCGGAAATACCCTGTGTTATCAAAAGCTCTACATTTGAATAGACTGTATAAAAATTTGCCGTATCAAACATTTCCCGCGCATTATCCGCCACTTCTCCCGTACAGCCGACAGCCGCTTTTTGAAGAGCTGTCTTGGCCCGCGCGTAATGGTCATAAGCCTGATTGTAATCCTCACTCTCAAAATAACCAACCGCCTTTTCGTATAACGCCGCCCCATCATAAAGATTGTGATAGCACCAGGCGACTTTTGCTTGCTCACGCGTTGCTCCGGCGTTATTCCGTGCGTTCTGTGAATTCTGGCCGGAACAGGAATTTCCGGCGTTGTTCCACGCATCAGCGGCTTCTTCCAGGGCCGTTGCCGCCTGTTTCCATTCCTGTTTCGATATATAAGCATCTGCCTGTTTTGTCAGACTTGTGGCCCGATTCCAATCGCTTTCGCACCCTGCAAACGCCATGCGCGCAAAAAGCACGAGAATAAAGCACATCACGCACAAAAAGACAGCCCGACCCATTCGACAGCGCCTATGTAATTCAAATATCAAATAATTATTCCTTTTAATGTTCATACTGACTCCCTTTAAAGGTCTCCGGAGGTTCGCACCAGGCTTGAGTGGCAATTTCGGCTACAACTTCTTTTAGATCCCTCATTGGTTCCCACGCAGAGCATGGGAACCGGATGAAATCAGCCATTCCGTTCACAACGGAGAAGAGGAAGCATTCGACCTGCACTCCATTATATTCGTCCCTCTCTCCATTCCGTTCCGGTACGAATCCTTCCTTTCTCCTTCCTCCCTGCTTGTTCCCCCCTACTGGCCTGAGGAAAAAGCAAGCCGGAATCCAAGGTTGATACTCGAGACGCCGGGGCTGGTCCAGTGCCGTTTGGCCGACCGGCAGCCCCAGACGAAGTTGTACCAGCCGCCGCCCCGGTACACGCGCCCCGAAGCCGTTGAAGGCCCTGAAGGATCGGCCACATACCGGTCTTCGCACCATTCACATACATTGCCATGCATATCGTAGAAACCCCAGTCATTGGGCGCGAAGCTTTTCACCCTGAGTGTTTTGTCTCTGTATTCTCCCTTGGAACATCCAGTATAGGTAAAGTTCCTCCCATTGTAGTTCGCCTGATCCGTATTCAGGCATCTGCCGGTATTAAACGGTGTTGTCGTACCCGCCCTCACCGCATACTCCCACTCCGCCTCCGTGGGTAAACGGAATCTGACACCGGAGACCATCCCGTTTAACCTGCGAAGGAAATCCTGACAATCATCCCAGGATACCCGCTCCACCGGGCAGTCGTCACCACAGCTTGAAAAATGAGACGGGTTGCCCCCCATCACCGCCTTCCACAGGCCCTGTGTCACCTCGGTCTCCCCAAGCCGGTAGTCTTTACCTATCCTCACGCGATGCTGGGTCTCATCACTATTCCGATCCCTCTCGTTTGATGGGCTCCCCATCATGAACTCCCCGGCAGGTATTTTTATCATACGGAAGGACACACCGTTTACAGTGAAGCTCAAAGGGTCACCGGCAGGCAGTAATTGAGCAGTTTTCCGCATGGTACCTATGGCCTTTTTTGCCTTCTCCTTTCGAACATCCGGACAGTTTTTTTCAACCGCTTTCCAGGCGTCTATCTGGGCCTTTACCGCAACACTTAATTTGTGGATATCTTTGCTCAGAATAAGCGATCTGATATTGGCATGATACGCGTTGGCCTCATCCCAGGATCTCTCACACTGGATATTTTCTGCTATCTCTTTTTGTGCCTCAATCAGCCCCCGGATCTCTTTTAATTGATCGGCGGCGGCGTATTTGGCGGCTTTTTCCAGCAAGACATTGGCTTCCGCCAGATCCTTTCCTGCCTGGTCATATTCTTTTTGGGCAAGGTTCTTACTGGATCGCTCACTCTGGTAGGCAGCCTGATCACGGTAGTACTTTGTGTACGCCCTATAAAACTTCCCCTTCATTTTACGGGTGTTCTTTATTGTCGCTCTACTTTTTGCTCTTTCGCAGTATTGCGTTGCGGCCTGCCACAAGCCCAACGAACGGTCAAAGGCCTTAATCGATCCGGGTATATCATTCTGTGAAAGCGAACGTTCGGCTTTGCCGGCCTCTATCTTGGCCTGGTTCATGCCTGCATCACAATGGTATGACTGCATCTGGGTTTTCCAGTTTGTAAGCGTTTTAATTAAGTCCCGTTCATCCTTACATAAAGCGTTGGCCTTGTCCCATTCGGATTCCAGTCTTTCAACGTTTTCCAAGACCCGGGACCACTTTTTTTGCTTAACAGCGGTCTTTTCTTTTTCTTTTAAATTCATTATCCCCACAAGGGCGCCTTTGCACCGGGCATAAACCAGGATTTTTTGAACGATGGAAGCAACCTTGTTTACCATGTCTTCAGAATCTGTCAGACCGCCACAATGCTTCAAGGACTCTTTAATCTGTGACAAGATGTTATGGATACTATCTTCCTCTGCCCGCCAATCAACCTTTTCCTTTTTTTCGATCAGCTTGACTTTTTTTGCCAGGACAGAATGGATCTCTTTGAGGGCTTTATTACAGGCTGTTTCCTTCACCCGCTCCAGCTGGTTAAGTCCTTTCTTGACTCTTACATCCATACTATTGACGAGGCCTTCAAGAGCCTTTTGGTCCTTGCCCTTAAATGTTAAAAGCGAATGAGCAGTCTCCTTCGCATTTCTAAAAAAATTCTCTGCGCTCGCCCATTCATTTTTTTCCGCAGCGGAAATCCCCTCACGTATCAGATTCTCCGCTTTCGACAGAGTTGCAAAAAAATTGGTGCTATGGAGCATCTCCCTGGCCTCATCGGCAAGTTCTCCCGTACAACCGACAGCCGCTTTTTCGAGCGTTGTTTTAGCCTGTGTATAATGGTCATAGGCTTGGCGGTAATCCTCACTTTCAAAATAGCCTTCCGCCTTTTCGTATAACGCCGCCCCTTCATAAAGGTTGTGATAACACCAGGCTGTTTTTGCCCGTTCACGCATTGCGCCGGTAATTTTCCGGGCGTTGTCTGAATTTTCTCCGGAACAGGAATTTCCGGCGTTGTTCCACGCATCAGCCGCTTTTCCCAGGGCCGTTGCTGCCTGTTTCCATTCCTGTTTCGATATATAGGCATCTGCCTGTTTTGTCAGACTTGTGGCCCGATTCCAATCGCTTTCGCACCCTGCAAACGCCATGTGCGCAAAAAGCACAAGAATAAAACACATCACGCATAAAAAGACAGCCCGAGCCATTCGGTTGCGCTTATGGAATCCCAATATCAAACAATTATTCCTTTTCATGACCATGCTGACTCCCATTACAGCCTCTAATCCCCGATGAAGACAAAAGGCGCCCAATAGTATGGATGAGATCGGGATATAACCATTTCCGTATCCCCCGTTTTTTCTATTCTCAAACTCCTTGTCCGTCTTCCTGCCGAAAAAGAACTGTTTTTCAGATTCTTTCGGGATAAACCCAATGCTTCGATGGGTGGTTTCCCACTTGCCATGTACTTAAAAGCGTCTACCATAAGATTTTTCGTGGATTCGCTTTCGACGCTCCAATGGCTCACAATCAATCCCTTGGTCCCTGCATACATAAAAGCCCTCGTCAGGCCCGCGAACCCCTCACCATTTCGGGCTTCCGCTGTCTCGCCTGCCGTATTGCATGCGGACAAAACAACCAGGTCCGAATTGAGGCGCAGATTTTCAATAACTTCTTTCATGGTTAGGAAACCATCTTCCCCCTTCAGATCTCCCACCAGCGTAAGCGCCAGAGCGGGTTGGCCGAATTGTCTGACAGGGGCATAATCAGAAATGGGGTCATTTATCAGCGGGTTCGAATCCTCATCGTTCACCATGATAAATTCCCCCCCCAACAGGCCATGGGTTGAAAACACCAGGTAGCGTGCAAGGCTCAAATCAATGGTTTTTACCAGATATTCCTGGGCTTTTTCGCCCAAATAAAGGTTCGTATGGCTCTCACCCAACGCGTCTGCAATTTCAATGGCTTCGTCGGCAGTTTCAGGAAGCCTTGGAAGCAATGCGGAGCCTTCTTTTCCCTCGGGAACGACGACCAGGCTTCTTGCCAAAAGACCAAGTGTATTTTTGGTGTTCTCACTATACTCGGTTTTTTCCAGACTCTTTTCCCGGTGAAAAATGGGATCCGCAAAGGCCACCAAATCCTGCGTGAAATCAATTTTGGGTCTTGGATAAATTCGTTTGGACGAGAGAACGGACAAGCTTGGATAATACTTAAACCTGTACTTTTCGCCAAGATAGGGCAACATTGCGTATTCATGAAATATCGGATTTGTTTCGCTTCCTGTCGAGTTGGATCTGGTTGTTTGAAACGCTGCTTTTTCGCCAGGACCCCATCTAAGAACCAGCATTTCAAATGGGATCGTATATATCGGTCCATCACCAATGACTATGATGGTTTTCTTATCCTCAATAACTTTTTCAAGAGGAGCAAATAGATTATGATAAAGAGAAAAAAGATCCGCCGGCTCAAGCGAAAAAAGAACGTCGAGAGGTTCCCCGGACGCCACCTTTTCCGCACCGGCACGGACCTTTTGGGTTAAACTTAAAACAGCTTTACGGGGAATCGGGACGGACCGCATTTGAAAAGAGGACTCCGTCACAGCGAATATGATGGTTCTGTCCCGTAAGAGCGCATAGGTAAGGAGTGCCTCTTTTGAATCGAGAATCTTTTTCTGAAGATCGGAAACAGTGACAGGTTTTGGTGCGTTAAGCTCCATGAACCGTGGATATGCATCCCAGAGTTGCTTTTCCGCCTGCACCAATTGGCGGGTGGCTGAATCGAGCTTCTTTTTCAAGTCCTCTGCAGAGGCTTCATAATCGCGGTTGTCGGTTGTCAGGGAATGGCTTTTGAGGCGTATGGCCATTATTCCGGCAAGCAAGGATTCTCGATTTTCCTGCAATTTCAGAAACAACGGATCCTTGCCGAATGACTGAACATCCGACTGGCGAAGCAGTTCGCTGAATATTTTACTCTGCATACGTGAAGTGACGGCAAAGGCTTCCCGGTCATAACCTTTTGAAGGCGCTTCTTCATGAAGGCGAACCAATAGCCCGATAGTGGACGCATAAATATAGGAAAATTGATTGAGAAATTGAATTCTATGCTGATCCTGGTTTCCCCTGGTTTGGGAAAACAGGGTATCCAACGTATCGAGCGCTCTTATGTAAATGGCCAGCGCCTCCAGGAGACGCCCCTGCTTTACAAGCACTTCCGCGAGGTGGGCGCCGTGGGTAACCAGATTCTCCGGTTCTCTGTTTTTCGTGGACATGATATAGGCCTTGTTAAGAAAATCTGCGGCCTTTTTCAAATTGCCCGTCTTTTCCATTAAAAAGCCTACATTATGAAGGCCAGATGCAATTTTGGGATGATCGGGCGCATAACAGGATTCCGCTATTTGAAACGACTTAAAACCGGTGCGTTCCGCTTCAATAAGTTTCCCTTGCCTTTGTAAGGCTATTGACAAATTTCCATAGGCATCAGACTGAAATTCCTTTAGCTTCCCATGGCTCCCGGTTTTTTCTATTCTGTCAATGGCCGTCCAAAACAGCTCGGCTGCCGATTGATATTTGCCTAATTTAAGAAAAAGTAGTCCGCTGTTAACCAATGTTGCGACATACATGGGTTCCCTGTCCGGAGCCTTTCCGCTGTCTCCTGCAATTTCGATGCATTCATCAAGAACCTTGAGCGCTTCACTGCTCCGGCCCTGCTTCATCAATAATAACGCCAATGAATTCATGGGAGCAAGGATATCCATATCCTTGCCTTTTGCTCTGGTATGTATCGAAAGGGCTTCTCTTAATTTTGTTTCCGCCTGGGCATATTTCCCCAGCCCTTCCAACGCGAGAGCATAATTTGCCAGGATTACCGGCGTCAAAATATTTGTTTCTTTCCGATCCGTTATAATGCCATACGCTTTTTCAAAGAAAACCACCGCATTTTTGTATTTTGCCTGCGCACAAAGTGCTTGACCAAAGTTTCCAATAACAACGACGGCATATTCCGGGTTTAAGCTGTTTTTTTCCAATTCTGAAAGGGTTATGGAAAGCGCCGGTCGTAAGACCGCTTCAGCCTCTTCAAAGTCACAGGTATCAAGCATAACGCGGCCAAGGTACGCACGGGTTCGCACGGTGTCGGCGTTAGCTTCTCCCAATTTTTCTTTTTGAATGCTTAATGCCTGACGCAATAATACCTCTACTTCCTTCCCGGCGTTTGCGCCTGCGCCTTTGTTAATCTTGTTTTTCGCCAATAATACGCGGGCTAAATAGTATGAAATGTCGGCAAATTTGACGCTGTCCGGGCCAAATATCTCCCGTGCTTCCGGCTGCGTTTCTCTTAATATCTTTTCTGCCTCGCTATATCTTTTGTTTCCAAACAGGGCTTTTGCACGGTCAATTTGGAATTCTAGCTTAAGCTCGGGATCATCCCCTGTTTCCTTCAAAGCTTGTCCATAAAGTTTCTCCGATTTCCCGCGGCTCCCTTGGCTTTCATAAATATCTGCGGCTACCCTCTTAACCATGGCACGCATTGTATTCGCGCCAGGCCCCTTCAGTGTTTCTACGGTCTTCAAAGCCTGTTGGATAAACGGTTCCGCCTCATTAAATTTGTCCTGTAAAAAAAAAACGACCGCCAACCCCAGTTCGGCCTCGATCCGGTATTCCGGATCTTCCGCCAACGCAACAAGCGCCTTGCGATAGGCTTTCTCCTCTTCATGGTATTTTTTTTGCTCACCATAGATCATACCCAAAGTACGATAAGCAAGACCCGTTCTTGTATCTTCTTTGCCATATTTCTTCTCTGTTTTTTTGACCAGTAGCTTTGCCATGCGCTCGGCACGGACGATATCTTCATCCTTTATTCTAAGGATATACAAACATCGGTCCTGGTACTTCTTGATCTGAGGATCAATGGCGATAATGCTCTCTTTGTTTTGCTTGCTAAGATCGATCAGCTCACGGATATTCGCGGCAAATGGATGGTTTTGCCCAAAGCCCAAGCCCTCTTCCACCTCTTTGAGAAGTTGCTCGAAGATAACAATGGCTTCTTCATAGTTGCCTTGCCCCAACAAATAGAGGCCTTTTCTCTCCATGTTGACCATTTTAAAGGAAGGCGAATCATCGGAAGACTTTGCCTCAACGGAATGTCCAGTAAACCCTGTCATTAGAATTGCCAGCGTAAAGACGGGCAGAAGTAGGGAAAGTAATTTCATCAATAACCTCTTGGAAATCAGAACTCTATTTTCAACATTTCGAAGGACTCATTTGTATAGACAATTCCTCTGTTGTCTGATTTTGCTTTTCGGTACAATGGATCGGAATTCGGATTTTTTCCGAGGCTATCTAATATTTCCGAGAAATTGTTCAGCAAAACGGAGGGATTACGACGGCCTTTCTGCCTAATATTGGAGGTTTCACCATTAAATTCCACCGGATACGTTTCATTCATTCTTAATGCATCACGGATAATTTTTTCAGCCTCCTCGTATTTGCCTTGTGCATACAGAACCACTGCAAGATTGTTTAACGTCAATAATGGCATTACTCCTATCTTCGACCATCCTCTCAACACTTCTTCAGCTTCTTCGTATTCACCATTTTTATAGAGCGAAATCGGAGTCATCATGAGAGCCATCGCCTCTTCATAAGCTTCTTGAATATCACTCCTCCTTTGTGTTTTTTCCTTATGCGCATCGGTCTGAATCTTTTTGCCTAATATATTAACAGCCTCGATATATTTGGTTTTCATCCGATCCGAATACTGGAAAGGGTCTTGCCCGGAAGAAAAGACGGGATAAACCACGATGAAAAAGATCAGGATCAGTTTAAAAGTAAAAGTATTCGCTGGTTTCATGAGAACTCCTTTCAAAAAGCTATCCTTATTATATAGCTGGATGATTTATTTAATCACCTTTGCTCTTTAGACTTCCCTTGTTTTTCAGGTTGAGGTTCAATCAACCGCAAAACATTGTTAGGCTCATGCTTTTCGAGATTATCTTGTCGCCATTCATCAAATGCCTCTAATCTCAGATTGCCCGGCATCGTCCAATCCGGTGATTTTAAGAAAGCCCAAACATACTCCAGCATAAAGCCATTGGTTTTTACCAAAACAAGTTCATCCAAGGTTTTTTCCGACATCTTGGGGTCACTTTGTTTCATTTCTTCCCATAACGCCGCCACTTCGCCGCGGGCAAAAGCTTCACGATCCACGGGATTGGATTCTTGATGCTCTGAATCCCATTTCACTAACGCCACCCCATAAAACACCCATACAGATCGAACATTATCATTTACCAGGACCTGTTCTTGAACATTATCGTTTACCGCGGCCTGTTCACGGGCTACCGGGGTCGACACGCACCCCGCAATATTTATGGCTACCGGAATCATTAACAAAAACGATAATTTCAACATCGAACATAGGCTTTTCATGGGGCAACCTCTTTGATTCTAACGATTGATGGTTTAGTTGACTTCAGAACCACCCCACCGGCTATGCTGGGGGCTGTAGAAATAATTCGTTACAGGATTTCCAAATTCTGTTTTCACTACTGACCGTGGGAGTAATTGTCAACCGGCCAGGTTAAAGTACGTGAAGAAAACCGAATTATACAGGTATTGTCAAGGTTTTTCAAATTTTTTTCTGTCAGTTCTTAAAGGAAAGGCAGGCCTATGGAAACTTGAATATTGGGGAGGCCAATTCGGCATCATAACACTTGAAAAATGTCAACCTTTTTGGATTTTCCCTTGATCGGGGTGGGTGGCAGCTGTTTAACGGGAATATCCTTATCTATCCCGGCTAATGTCTGCCCACTAATGATGATTTCGGTGTTAAACTGTTTATTGAGGCCCTGTAGGCGTGAGGCCAGGTTGACGGTATCGCCCACAAGCGAGTAACTTACACGGTCCCCGCCCCCAATGTTTGCTGCCAACACCTCTCCCGTGTGGATGCCGATGCCGTGACTGAGGGGAGCGTACCCTTGCCGGATCAAGCGTTGGTTTACTATCTTCAGCTTCCTGCGCATGTTGATAGCCGCCCTGACGGCGAGCTGCCTGTGATCCAGAACCGGAATAGGAGCTCCAAAGACAGCTTCAATCTCATCTCCTATGTATTGGAGCACAAGCCCCTTTTGTTCCCGAATAGCAGTAGCCATCTCTGTAAAATAACTATTCATAATCTTGACCACTTCCTTTGGGGGGATTGCCTCAACCATGGGAGTGAAATTTCTGAGGTCAGCAAAGAGCACGGTCACTTCTTTTATTTCACCATCCAAAGGAATCCGGCCGGACAGGATTTCGTCTCTCACTTCCCGGCTCACATACCGGCCAAATGTGTCCTTCACGCTTAAATACCCCTGAAAAAACCTGGGTAAACAGGCGGCTATCACACCTACCATTGCAGCCGAAGGCCTGAGAACAATCCCCCCGGCCAGGCAACCGATCATGAGAGCCGTCAGACTTGCTAATGCTACTATTCCCGAGACTAGCACTCTCAACAGAGAGGCCTTTCGTGTCAGGAACAATGTCAGAAATACCATAAGAACAACGGGCGCCAGAAGGGAATAGGGCCAGGGTGGTGCAAAGAAGAGCCGGCCGCTTCTTAAAGCCTCCACGACGCGAGCCTGGAAAATCACTCCTGGCTCATCTTTTACGGAGGCAGGGGTGGGATGATGATCTTCAAAGTCGAAGTCAGCCCCAATGATGACGACTTTGTTTGTAAAGGTGGATGGATCAGCCTTGAGGGCCTGTTGGAAGGTCAACGTGGGGATACGAGCCGGATTACGCCAATCAGGGACTGCCTCTACGGGGGGGATGCCTTTAGCCCCTGCAAGAAACCAGGAAAATGAGTATAGCTTTTTGTCTCCTTTATCACCCAAAAAGGTCAAACCCTGTTTACGGCATACACCGTCCGGATCAGGAGTAAGATTGAGGTATCCGTAACCATTTGGCCCCAAAATCCTCTGATAAAGCAGGAAGGGTTCTTTTATCCGCCCGTTCCCGGCGATACCATAGCCGGAAATCAGACGACACTGTTTCGAGATCCTATTGAGTGTCTTAAATACCTTCTCGTCATGATTCTTGCTGATTCGGTTCAAAGGGAACTGGGGAAGGATCATATCTACCCCGATTGCCTCCGGCCTTCCGAGTTCGATCCTTTTTAATAGAGGCACAAGGTGGGCACCCCATAATGCCAGCGGTATGCCGGCACTCGAATAATCGTTCTCTCCGATTAGAATAACCAGTGGGCCTTGGACCTCCCGGGGAGTCCCAAGAAGAGGGGCTATCTTATCAATGAACAGGCCATCTATACCTTTCCCAAAATCGGTGGAGGAAAAGATAAGCCCTGATACCACAGCGAAAAGCATGAACACCATGAACCAATACGCTGTTTTGGCTTTCTCTCCTTCCAATCTCATTCTGTTTCCAATCCTTCTGTCTCCTACAGTTCAACTCGGGTTCATGTCATGATTTATACCATGCGGGGGGATAATATCCGCATCATCAGCCTGCACAAGGCAAACGGAAGGGAGATGGATTATTATGGAAACAGGTAGAAATGTTTCCAGGGAGGATCGGGATGCGATCGAATCACCGCTTTTGTTTCGGATGCGGCCTGTATTGAATAGAAGGAAGAGGGGACAGGTGATTATATTCCCGAGAGTCAACAGTCGATGACCGTCAAATCAGGTCGAAACGCCGGCAATCCTTATAGTACGAAAAAGGCCATCATGTTTCGCGCGCTATTTTTCCTTGGGCCGAAGAATCTGAATCGTTTCTGAGATCTCACTGGCCGTCACGCCCTTCCTGAGCGTCTCCATTCGATTCATCACCTCTGCAAAACGGATTCCTTCTGCAGCGCTGATCCATTCAAGCTGGAGCCTCTCGGGGCGTATGCCAAGTTTGGACATCCTTTTATGCACCTTCTTGATCCGTTTTTCCGTCCAGTGGTTGGCATCTATATAATGACAGTCACCGATATGGCAGCCGCTTACAAGGATAACGGGAGCGCCCATCCTGAAACCTTCCCAGATAAACTTTTCATCAACCCGGCCTGAGCACATGGTTCTTATGAGACGAACATTGGGGGGGTATTGCAAACGGGATACCCCTGCGTAATCCGCTCCGGCATAAGAACACCAGTTACAGGCAAAGGCCAGTATTTTTTCGCCGGAATTTTCTTCCAACAGGGCACGTTCCTGGTTCAGGATCTGGCCATCGGTGAAGTGGTTCATAATAATGGCCCCAAAAGCACATTCCGCAGCACAGGTCCCGCACCCGGCACAGGCAGCCGTGTTCACCTCCGCTGGGATTTTCCTCTTCACGTCCACGGTAATAGCATTGTAAGGGCAAACCTCTGCACACTTTCCACATGCCTTGCATTTCTCCACCACAACCATGGAGGTAATCGGTTCGGTGGTTATCACCCCTTTATGCATCAAACGGATCGCCCTTGCTGCAGCAGCAGAGGCTTGGGTGACGCTTTCTTTGATATCCTTCGGGGCCTCGGCACATCCTGCATAGAACACCCCTGCGGTGGCCGCATCCACAGGTTGAAGCTTGGGGTGAGCCTCCAGGAAAAATCCGTCCGGGGTCAACTGAAGCCCCAGCATCTCCTGAAGTCTCTGAGTACTTGAAGCAGGTTTGATACCAAGAGCCAGCACCAGCATATCAAGGTCGTGGATTTCCACACGACCGCTGACCGTATTTTCAACAGCAACGTGCAGCCCTCCATCCGAATCTTCCTCTACCGTGCCTGGCAGCCCCCGCACATACTGGACACCCAGTCTTCGACTACGGACGTACAGTTCCTCAAATCCTTTTCCAAAAGCCCTCATATCAATATAGAAGACTTTCACTTCCATGTCAGGGTAATGTTCTTTGAGTACCAGAGTACTCTTGACCGTGTTCATGCAGCAGATATTGGAGCAATAACGACCCCCTTTCCTGGAGGAACGGGAACCGACGCACTGGACAAATCCCACGGATTTCGGATGCTTTCTATCTCCCGGCCGTATCAATTCTCCTTTGGAAGGTCCTCCGGCATTGACGAGACGTTCAAATTCCAGACTGGTAAGAACATTTTCAAAGCGGGTATACGCATATTCATCCATTTCTTTGGGATCATATACTTCCAGGCCGGTAGCCACAATAATAGAACCCACCTGCTCTACGATCTCTTCATCAGACATGTGAAAATCGATGCATTTCTTATCACAGGCATCCACACATTTGGCGCAGACAACAGGGTTGTGCCCCAGACATTCGTTGATATTAATGGCGTAAGCAGAGGGAACAGCTTGAGGGAACGAAGAAAAAATGGCCCTTCGCGAAGACAACCCCAGATTGAATTCGTCGGGTCTCACAACCGGGCAAACACTTGCGCAATCACCGCACGCCGTACATTCCTTTTCATTCACATACCGGGCTTTTTTGAGGATGCTCACCTCGAAGTTACCCACATAGCCTTTTACGTCCACCACCTCGCTCAAGGTGTGAAGCGTGATCCGGGGATGTCGACCGACATCCGTCATTTTCGGACCGAGTATTCAGATGGAGCAGTCCATCGTTGGAAACGTTTTGTCAAGCTGGGCCATGACTCCCCCGATCGAGGGACGTTTCTCCACAAGGGCCACTTCATAACCGTTGTCCGCCAGATCCAGAGAAGCCTGTATTCCTGCAATGCCGCCACCAATGACCAGGGCTCTCTTGGTCAACGGAAGTGTATCCCCTTCCAGAGGCTTGAGAAGCTCTACCCTGGAAACGGCCATTTTCACCAGGTCCAGGCTTTTTTCCGTGGCGGCCTCCGGCTCTTTCATATGGACCCAGCTACACTGTTCCCGCAGGTTAGCCATTTCCAGAAGGTAGGGGTTTAAACCGGCGGAAACAAGCATCTGCCTGAAAGTAGGTTCGTGCAGCCTCGGGGAGCAGGATGCCACAACAACGCGATCCAGGTTGAATTCCTGAATATCTTCCTTCATTTCCTGCTGGCCCGGTTCCGAACAGGCATAACTGATATCCCTGGAAACCACAACATGGTCGAAATCAGAGGCTGCCTCCGCCACTTTTTTGCAATCCACTGTCTGCGCGATATTCAAGCCACAGTGGCAGACATAAACCCCGATACGGGCCTTTTCATTTTTTTCCATGGAAGCTTCTTCGCGTACATTGCTTTTCATTTTTTCCTCACACAGTCTAAATTCGCAAATCCAATTCCGCCATGACGGCATCGGAATGCAATTTCTATTATACCTAAAAGCTACAATTAGCTTTTAGCTATTAGCCGTTAGCTTAAAGATCCCAACCATTTGTATGGCTTTTCCCTCTATTTGTGATTTCACTTTTTGATACTTACCTATTGCATCGTAAATAGCTGACGTTGGGCCTTGAGCATTGTTTCGGCCATTCTGAGTCGACTCAGAATCTGTGTGAGCGGCGTCCCGCCGCGACTTTTCGCGGCTGAAAGCCGCTCCCACAGGTTCATCATTCCAAAATAACGCACCTATAATCCTGGCCGAAACGATGATCGAGGCCTGACATTGTCTAGCTAATAGCTAAAGGCTAACCGCTAATGGCTGTTTTTTTACTACTCCCACTGTATGCTTCGGACAAGGACACTCGTGAGATCAGCCATCTCCATTTTCAGTTCTTCACCAAGAAAAGGATCTTCCATGGCGCACCGAAGGTGAATCTGGCATTTGGGACAGGCTGTCACCAGCAAATCACTTTTCGTCTGTACAGCCTGCCGAATCCGTTTCACCTGAAGGGCCTTGCTGAAAGCATCACATCCAACCCATGCGCTGTTCCCACAACAAACGGCGCTGGAACCGAAGTCCTGCATCTCTTGAAATCCCTCCGGGTTCAGACGAGCCATCAACTTTCTCGGCAAATCAGGCCGGTTTTCAAAGCGACTCAACCTGCACGGGTCTTGAAAAGTGATCCTGTTCTCCATTTTTTTAAACCCTACGGCGCCTTTGTCGATCTCCTTTTCCAGAAGCTCGTAAATGTGTGTTACGCGGGGATTCAGCTGAATTCCAAAATCTCCGTAGTCGTGATGAAGCGTTCGGTAACACTCCGGACAGGCAGTAACAATTTCTTCAACACCAAGATCGTTCAAGACCTCGGCGTTTAATTTTGCCAGCTTAAGAAAATTTTTCTTGTCTCCAGACCAGAGAAGATCATGACCGCAACACCTTTCATCAGGAATCAACGAAGGATGGATATCAAAAAAATTGAGCAGGCGAAGACTGTCCTCCAGGATATCCTGGGTCCTGGTTTCGAGATGTTGCCTGAAAAAGAGATCAAAATAGGGGGCACATCCACCGAAAAAAAGGATCTTGCTCTCAGGATTCACCTCGATATCCGAAGGAAGCCATTCCCAGTGGGAAGTCTGTAGTTTTTCAGAAGTCATGGTCCGCATGAGAGACTGAAAAAATCCCCCGTGAGCCAATTGGGGTTCCACACTTCTCTCCTGGAGGAAAACGCGTAAATCCCGAACAAATTCCGAAAAATTTACGCCTGATGGGCACCGATCGTAACACAGTCCACAGGTAAGGCACGACCACACGTCTTTCTTTACGCTGGGATCTTCGAAACGGCCGGATATCACTTCACCGGCCATGGCCCTTGGAGAAAAAAGTTTCCCGGATAGTGTCAACGGGCAGGATGATGAACACTTGCCACAGTCCTGGCAGGCATACACATCATGGGTAGAAAGGATATGATTCAACTCCCTGTCCGTTTCCTGAATTGGCGCATCCGCTGAATCGGGTATGACAGGGCTTTCCCCCATTTCTGCTATTTCTTTCGAAAACCCGCTTAAAAAATTAAGCAGTTTCTCTGACTCGTCAGGAAGAAAGGTAGCGAGGCGAAGGCGGTTTCTACCTAATCCCAAAAGATCCAGAATCCCACGGGTATCCTTCACATGTTCATAGGCATTGTCGGTTCCAGTACCATAACGACAGGTACCGGGTTCACATCCCACAAGAGCCACACCATCCGCACCCATTTCAAACGATTTTAAAAGCAGCGCCTTACTGATTCTTCCCGTGCAGGGGATTCGGACCATCTTCACATCCCCCGGAATAGGGGCCATGTTGTCCTGAAGGGTCTGATACGCTGCATGGGGTCCCCAACTGCAAAGGAACAGTACAATTTTGATATCTTTCATAGACTGTCTCATCTCTCCAGCCCTTTCAAGGTGCTTATTAAAGTCAGGCAATAGTCAGAGTTTTATCTGCAAAAATGGGGCTCCAAATCCATAGGTTTCAGGTGTCAGGTGTCAGGCGGGTAATAATAGACAGAATTTCTTCATTCCTGAAACCTGAACACTGACACCTGAAACCGAAAACAACAATAATGGATTAGAATAACTCGCGCCTTGGCTCCAAATTATGACGGTTTAGAAGTCACCTTGAAAGGGCTGCTCATCTCTCGTAAACCGCATCAGGTTGCTGAACAAGTACCTCTTTCAACAGACTTTCCAGAAATTTATGGTTTCGGTAAGGGGTGTCAGCTGCATTGGTAGGGCACACGGAAATACAATTACCACACCCCTTGCACAACGCTTCATCCACCTCCGCATGCCAGCCGCCAGCCCGGTTTTCATGAAAAGTAATGGCCTGGTATGGACAGACTTTCAAGCACCTTCCACATCCCCGGCACGTCTCTTCGTCCACCACCACCGTGAACCCCTTACTCTGTCTCGGACCTCTCGGCATGATAGCCGCCGCTAATACGGCTGCCGCAGAACCATGTATCCGCGCGGACACATGGACTTCCGGAGAATTCGCTAAAAAAAGACCGGCAATGGAAGTGGCGCCGGGATAGAGGAAAGGAATACCTGAAACGCCCCTCGACTGCATTTTTGATGTAATTATGGAATTCTCCAAGCCTTCTTGTGGGATGTACGGAATGCTTGCCCTTGACTTTTCCCCCACGATAACGGCTCCAACCTGTATGGTCTGTAAAAAACCGTCCGTATTGACATAGATATGGAAATCCCCGAGGGTGCCGCTTATACCGTTCACCGTCACACCCTCAAAACAGTGGATATTCTGATATTGCGCCTCCCCTTCGGGAAGTTTATCCTTGTTCCCGAACATAAATACTTCGAGTCCTGCTCGTGAAAGGGTTTTGGCGCTGGTCAGGGCCGACTCTGATTTCCCGATGACAGCAGTAGTGAAGTTGTATGTCCTCACGGGAGCCGGAAGCGGCATCAGCGTTTCAACCCTTTTGATGGAACGATCTATTAAACCGGAGAAACGTTCCGCAGCCACCGTCTGATCCTGGGTGATGTAACGAAGAGCTTCACCCCGCAAATTGCAGGTTTCCACCATGGATCGGCTGACGCCGGTTCCCCGAAACAGGGCATTCTTCAACCTGCTCCGCTGGTCTGTGCATGTGCTGCAGACAAAATCGAGAGGGCAACACACACAGGATGCCAAGACCATCCTTGTAATTCCTTTTTCTCGTATGGAACGCAGAATACTCACTGAGCCTTCCGGAACACAGGCCGCGTTCAATACCTCGGCATGGACAACATTTTCCCTGAGTGGAAGGTCACGAACATACGCTTCCATCCCATCGAGCCATCCAAATGCATCATTGCACCTGCAGACAAAGATCCCTATCCGAATTTCAGGGGAAAGGTCGGGATCAGGGGGCAGAAAAGAGATGCCCCTTCCCCTTGGCCTCTGAGAGGTACCACTCAACATGATCATGGCGTTCGCAGCCGCAGCAAAGCCCCTGGTTATCATGGCATGAACGTCAGGCCTGGCGGTCCTTGGTCCATAGGCGCGAACCACATCTTCTCCTTTTATAGAAGGAGCATTTTCAGGATCGGCAATAATCACAACACCCGCATGTTCAACCAGTTCCTTGGGTTCTTCCGTGTGGTGAATGGCGGAAACGGAACCACATGCCTCCACACACAAAAAACATTCAGAGCATATGCCGCACTGCAGGCAACGCTCCGATTCAAAGACGACCTGTGACTCACTGAGCCCTAAAGAAACTTCCACAAAGCTGTTTTTCCTTGCCGAAGGCTGCCTTTCCGGCATGGTAACCCGAGCAAGGGAAGGGATATCTTCGGGGATGTCAGGAAAAGGCTCATCTTCCGGCCTGGAACCATTTCGGCCTAAAACACGTGTTCCGCTGAGATCCTCATGGACGCTTTTCGCCACGGTTCTCCCGGATGCCATACTCTGAACCACACTGGAAGGCCCTGACACCGCGTCACCGGCGGCATAAACGGACGGGATATTTGTACGGTACTTTTCATTCACCTGTATAAAACCAGCGGAAGTTACAGCCAACCCGTTGCCGCCATTAGAGCCTGATGCTCCCTCCAGCAGATATGGCCCGATTTGTCCGATAGCCACAACGGCACGATCAAACCGGAGGAGGATTTTGTCGGATCCGTTGATGATCACAGGCCAGGCAATCCCATCGGAATCCGGTTTCCCGGGCTCTGTGGGGCGGCACTCCAAGTGGGACATCCTGCCGTTTTCCTCTCTGAAAGCCACAACCCGGGTTCTGTCTACAATTTGAATCCCTTCTTCCAGCGCTTCCCTGACTTCGTCCCTGTCCGCGGGGATCATTCCTTCAGAAAACCACGTGACGATCGTAACCTGATCGCCCAGCCGCCTCATGGTCCTGGCCAGGTCAAAAGCCGCGTTCCCATCCCCTATGACCGCGATGGATTCCCTTTTTTCTTCGGGTTTTTCCAGCGCCTTTCCATCGCCGTTCCCGGACCGGTTTCTGTAGAGAGAACGGAGTACTTGAAGACATCCGTCAACACCTTCAAGATCTTCACCGGAGACTCCAAGCGCACGGTCAGACCATGCACCTGTAGTAACTATCACAGCATCGAATTCACTTTTCAGGTTGTCCCGCCCATTGAGAAAATCAACGGCCCGGGAAGTGGCGAATTCAACACCGAGATTTCGAATATATGCAAGGTCTCTATCCAGAATATTTCGCGGCAGCCGGTGAGCCCCTATTCCATACTGAAGAAGCCCTCCGGGTTTTTCTTCTTTTTCAAAAATGGTTACCCCATACCCCCATCTGGCCAGATCTGCTGCTGCGGCCAACCCCGCAGGTCCCGAACCCACCACAGCCACTTTCTTTCCATTTCCGGGGACTTGCTCTGTCTGCGTCTCCTCATTATCCGAAGCCGCGTAATCGGCCAGGAATCGCTTGATGTCCCTGATTGCAATCGGTTCGTCAAGATCCCCCCGCCGACACGACTCTTCACAGGGGTGGGTGCATATTCTTCCACAGATACCGGGCAACACATTATCTTGTCTGATAATATGGAAAGCCTCCCTGTATTTCCCAGCCCTCGTCAAGGCGATGTAGGCCTGGGCATTCACACCCAAAGGGCATCCTGCCTGGCACTGAGGTTGCATCCTCTTATCGATGACAGGTCGGCCGGGAAGTGCTCTTCTGTTATGGTACAGTATTGGAGAGCCTCCGCCCGGGGTCACAACAGGGCAGACCTGAACACAACGGCCACAAAGCACACAGCGATCAGGATCGATATACACTCGGGATTTCTTGATTTTTGCTCGAAAACCCTGGGGGGTATGCTTCAGAGAATCGACCCGGGCAGGCAGCACGCAATCAATCCGGGGGTTCTGCATCAGCCTGATCAGTCCCGATCTCTGGGCAAAATTAAAGGGAACACCCGATTCCAGACGCCATTCCTCCCTGGCCAACTTCTCATCCAAATCGTTACCGGAATCCACGAGCGTTACCGGGATACCTAATTCTCCAAGTTTGTTGGCAGCAGCAATTCCCGCCGGTGTAGCCCCAATAACAATGACTTTATGAAGGCGATTTTTGGGGCGTTTCATGGTTGGGCTCCTTTTCCGGCAGAGACTTTTTTTTGCCTCGCTTTAAGTACGGCGACACCGTAGTCGTACCCCTTATCAAACGCATTAATATTCATGTCCTCAGTCCCCTTTGGTACAGATTCCCTCACAGCCATCCTTGCCGCATCCACGGAAACGGCCCCGGTAACGGAGGTAAAAAAAGCGAACATGATGATGTTAGCCATCATCTTCCTACCCATTTCCTCTGCCATCCGGGTAGATGGTATGGAAAAAAAATCTTCAGTCTTTTCCGGTGGCTTCACCAAGTCCTGATCAATCAAAAGGACACCGTTTTCCGCCATCTGATGGATGAATTTGTCAAGACCGGACTGCGACATGCAAGCCAGGATGGCAGGCTGCCTTACATAAGGATAGTGAATTGGCTCGTCGGATATGATCACCTGGGCGCTGCAGGCGCCCCCGCGAGCTTCAGGACCATAGGCCTGGACAAGAGTGCTGTGCCGCTTATCCCCTATGGCCGCAGCCTTTCCAAGAATCCGGCCGGCCAGAACGATTCCCTGACCCCCAAACCCGGTAAAAATAATTTCCTGTTTCCCAATCCGGGCGTTCTGTATTTCCACACCTCCCGGATTTTTTACTGCCGCATTTTCAGGCTCCGTAGAACTCATGAGCGATGCACCCTGACCCGGATAAACCGGAATGATTAAGTAAGATAAGAAGGTTCCTTACGCTTCAGCGTAAAGAAGCAATTTCCTGTGAAACCGAGGTGTCAGGTTTCGGGTGTCAGTATTCAGTGTCTCTAATTCCAGATTCGTAATTCTATGCAGCATATCTATGCTATTACGACTAATATTTCGAATGCCTTCAGGGCTCTTCCCTGACACCTGACACCTGACACCTGGTGCCTGAATAATGTATATCTGAAACCAACTTTAAGTATCACGCAAGTCGGCCATGAACCGATAACAATGTGCGTAAAGAGGGCTCTAACCGACTTCTTCCAGCAAGTCATCGGGCCTGCACGTGTTATCGTATCTGTCTGAACAGGTAGGTTTTTCAATGTCAACAAATTTCCCCAGGATCACCGCTCGTTCGAAATCGATATCCAGTTCCGTGGGATGGGCATTGTTCCTGATGATGGTCTTGTCCCGATAGATCCGAAGCGTATCCAGGGCTGTTTCCTTATTTCGCCGGCCATAGTTAATCGGACATGGGGAAAGAACTTCAACGAATGAAAATCCCCTGTTTAAAACCGCTTCCCGTATGGACTCCGTAAGATCGCGCGCATGAAGAATCGTCCATCTCGCCACATAGGTGGCGCCTGAGGCATACGCCAGAAGAGGAAGATTGAAAGGGGTGTCCGGATTGCCCCTGGGCGTCGTTGTGGTCTTATAAAGCAAAGGCGTAGTAGCCGCCACCTGTCCACCGGTCATCCCATAATTAAAATTATTTACGCACACAACCGTAATATCCACATTTCTTCGAGCGGCATGGATAAAATGATTGCCCCCTATGGCAAAGAGGTCTCCATCTCCACTGAAAACAACCACGTTCAAGGCAGGATTTGCAAGCTTCATCCCTGTTGCGAACGGGATTGCCCTTCCATGCGTCGTGTGATACGAGTCCAGGTTCACATATCCGGCGCCCCGACCCGAACACCCGATTCCGGAAACCATGGTCGTTTTGCCAAGATCAATCCCACTTTCTTTCAGGGCAATAAGGCACGAAGAAAACGCTGTACCGATACCACATCCAGGGCACCAGATGTGGGGAATTCTGTCCGTCCTGAGGAGAGAATCAAGGGGATGTTTGATAGACTTTTTCTTTTGGTCCATATCTTTCCTGTTTACGGCAAAAGTGCATTAAGTTGGTAAACCTTCTCGAGCAAGGCCTGTTTGTTTTCCGGATTGGCTCATCGCGGATTGACGTGATATTTTCGTCAGTTGTCCAATAGACGATATTCAGATTCCAGGTGTCAGGTGTCAGGTGTCAGGTGTCAGGAAAAAACCGGTTTGCATTCACAATATCCTATATAATAACAAATATCTGCACTTATTGTAGCAAGAAAATGGGAATAGTAGGTACTGAAACCTGACACCCGAAACCTGACACCTCTGTTCCGGAAAAAGGGATTTTTCACGCTAATTCGCGTTGAGCCTCCGGATTGAGCGCTTATCAGAACACCTAAAAGCTGCAATTAGCGCTTAGCCGTTAACTATTAGGAATACAATTTCAACCAGTTACTGTGAAATAGGTCAGCATCAAAAAGTGATGCCTCGAATATAGACAGAGGCAATGCAAATGCTTGAGACCTTTAAGCTAACGGCTATGTAACAGCTAATTGCAGCTTTTAGGGAACAATTCGTGCAGTCTGCCGACCACCTCTTCCGGAGTAATAATCGTGCCCCCCGGGTGACCCACAAGAAAAGCAGATGCTTCTCCGTTCGCACATCGCTCTACTTCCCGGTGGATCTGTCCCATATTGATTTCCACAGTCAAAAACCCCTTGACCCTTCCCGCAAGCTCCCGGATCTGTTCCTCGGGAAAAGGCCACACGGTTATCAGGCGAAACAAACCGACCTTGATTCCCTGTTCACGGGCCTCATCCACTGCAGCCAGGCTCGTCCGGGCCGAAACGCCATAGGAAACCACCACAATCTCAGCATCCTCCAACCTGTAGGATTCCGTCCGGATGATATCATCCAGGTTCCCTTTTATTTTTCCCATGAGTTGCGCCATCATGGTCTCCTGGGCTTCCACTGTCATGGCAGGATATCCCTTTTCGTCATGGGTTAATCCCGTCACATGGATATTGTATCCCTCACCGGCAGCAGCCATGGGGGCAACACCATGGAGTCCGGGGGCAAAAGGCCTGAAACGGTCCTTCCTGCCTTTTGGTTTGACCCTCGAAACCGTCTTAATGGCTTTCTCATCAGGAATGATAACCCTCTCACTAAGGTGACCGATCATCTCATCGGTCATAATAAACACCGGCACACGATAGGTTTCGCTCAGATTAAAGGCTTCGATAGTCTGGTAAAATATTTCCTGGGGGGAGGAAGGCGCAAGGGCAATGATTTCATAGTCCCCGTGGGACCCCCATTTAACCTGCATCATATCTCCCTGAGCTCCCTGTGTGGGGAGTCCCGTTGAAGGACCGGCCCGCTGCACGTTGACAACCACACAGGGAGTCTCCGTTATAACTGCAAGACCGATGTTTTCCATCATCAGGCTGAAACCTGGTCCTGAAGTGGCGGTCATACTCTTGACGCCCGCGCATGATGCACCGATCACGGAGGCCATGGCTGCAATTTCATCTTCCATTTGAATAAAAGTGCCGCCCACTTCCGGCAAACGGCCTGAAATGTGTTCAGCTATCTCCGTGGCAGGCGTGATGGGGTACGCTCCAAAGAATCTGCAGCCTGCAGCTACAGCGCCTTCAGCGCAGGCAACATCTCCCGTCATAAAATACTCCCCTGTATGAACCGCTTTACTCATGGCTTCTCCAGTTTTGCTACGCTGCAAATTTCTGTGTAATGGAATTTGTTAATGGGGGGGGGCTTCAACGGAGAAAATAGCAAATTCCGGACATATAATCTCACAGTAGTGGCAATTCACACAGGCCTCCGGCTTTTTGACAGAGGGAGGGTGGTAACCTTTACTATTGAAGTGGGAAGAAAAACAGAGGACCTCACAGGGACAAAACTCTATACAGTATCCGCATCCTTTACAACGATCTTCAAGTATGTGAACGATACCGGTAGAGACTTGGTTATCTTCGAAATCAAGTGGAACCCGCCATAAATTCATACGCCCTTCCTTTAAAATCCTCCAAAATTGAGACTTTTTTCTTCAAAAGTTTGAATTATAGACTCTAGGGAGAGCATGTCAAGATAAAAAATTGACAGGAAGGATGAAATGCAGAGATACCGAATGGTTTTTCTCAAGGGTTGTGCCTAAGAGCCGTATTCACCTATAAGGAAAAGGAAGCATCTGCGACAGCCTGTTCTTTGGAAACCGGAATTTTCCGGAAGCCTCCAACAGGCTATCAGAAGTCACAGTCAGATTTTAGCCGTTAGCCGTTAGCTAACAGCCAATACCTAACCGTTTTTCCAGGTGTTACTGGAATTTTTCCAGAGGTTCCCCTTCACTGTTCAGCAGAAAGACACTGAATCCTTTTTCCGACGCATTGAACTGAATATCTTTCAATGTAATAGCTTGAATTTCATATTTTTTCCCCTTTTCTCGGGCCATCCTCCCCAGGCACTGCATAGCATCATCCTTTTCTAAAAATACGGGAATAAAGGAAATACCTTCCGATTCATCCACCTGCCCCAGAAACTGCTCATTTCCCTCCGGATCCTGAACGAACACCCAAACCCATTTTTCCTCATTGCTCAGTGTCATGGTTCCTCCTTAATCGTCATACCTAAAAGCTGCAATTAGCTTTTAGCTATTAGCTGTTAGTTTAAAGATATCAAACATTTGGATAACTTTTTTCCATGTTGAGGCTCTCACTTTTTGATGCGAACCTGTTGCACCGTAAGTCACTGATTTTGTGCGGCTAAGTAACGGCTAACCGCTAATTGCATCTTTTAAGTCATATGTTTTTCATCATTAAAAGCTGCATCAATTTCGCGGAGTACATCCGCTTTTCTCCTCTTCCTGTGTCGAATGAGATAACCGATATCCTCCAGAATCGCGTAATAGGCCGGCACCATCAGGAGAATCAGCATGGTCGCAAAACCCAACCCCCACATAATGGCTGTTGCAAAAGGCGCCCATAATACCGATTTTCCCCCAAGGCCAAAAGCCATGGGCGCCAGGCCACAGATAGTGGTGAGAGATGTAAGCATTATGGGGCGCATTCTCACACGGCATCCTCTTACAATAGCAAGATAGAGCCTGGTTGGATCTTCCCTCCGATACCGGTTGATAAAATCTATAAGAACCAGTGAATCGTTTACCACAATTCCGGTCAGTGCAAGAAGGCCGATCAATGTTACAAAAGTAAGCGGGTTATTGCTCACAAGAAGTCCTATCATCACCCCGAGGGTCGCAAAAGGAATCGTAATCATAATGATTACAGGCTGGGTAAACGAATTGAATTGGAGGGTGAGGACAAAAAATATCAGAAAGAAAGCCAGCATGGCGGCATTTCCGAGTTCCATGAGAGAGGTGTCCGTCTCTTCCTGTAGCCCCCCTGCAATAAGCCTTGCCCCCGGGAAATCCCTCTTGATGTTGTTAAAAAAATCGATGGCTATTCCGTTGGCTTTGACGGCAGTCATCCTTTCCCCGCTGAGATTGGAAAAGAATCCGGAAACCCCTTTCTTTTCCTGCTGTATCTCACGAATATTTGCGGTTACACGTATTGTTTGCTTGCCGTTGTAGTGAGAAATAGCATCAAAACCCGGGACAAGCCTGATCGTGGCCAGCTCCTTCAAAGCCAGGGCGCCATATCCGGGAATGGGAATCTTCAGGTTCACCAGATCATCAAAATCACGTCTGTATTCAGGCAGGTATTTGAGTTTAATCTTCTGTTCATGATCCCCTTCGTTGTAAGTAGCCACCTCCATCCCATGGAATGCGGACTGAACAGCCATCACAAGATGGTTCTGATCAACCCCGGTCATCTTTGCCCTGGCCTCATCAATGGTAATCTCCATAAACTGTTTTTCCCTGGAAAAGTCATCCTGAATATCAACGATCCCGGGATATTTTTTCAGTTCATCCTTCAAAAGCCGCGAAATCGCAGCGGAGTTCTCCCAATTGCCGGCCTGGATCTTAAGGTCCACATCGGCACCCACGGGAGGGCCTTCAATGAGCCTTTCCATAACGATAGCGGTGGCGCCCATCGAATTGAGAAGATTTTCCACTTCGTCCCTTACACCTTCCATTAGTTCCACAACGGAATGCTTTCGTTCGCCTTTCCTCTTCAAAATGACATTGAGGATTCCATAATGCCTCCCCATGACCGGTCCATAATTGACCTCTTTCATCCCCGCAACAGCAATGGGTGCTTCAAGTTCCGGGCCGATCTCCTTCTTAATGAGGTCGGAAAGGGCCATAATCACCCGTTTGTTCTTTTCAAGGCTTGACCCTACCGGAAGATCAAAACAGATATTAAACCGGGGAAACGCATCGCTTTTGGGAAACATGATAAAATCTGTTTGAAAATATAGAAAGAAAGCAAGGCAGGTTGAAATCAATATGAACAGTACCGAGAGATAACGGTGCCGGAGAGTCATTCTTAAAAAGGGTAGATATGCCCTGTGAAAAAAAGCAAACAGATCAAACCGCCGTTTGCCGGCTCTTTTTTCCACATCCTTCGGCGTGAATTCAGCCACATGGGAAGGGAGCATGAAGAAGACTTCAAACAGGGACGCCGCAAGGGCAAAAATGACCACCTTGGGAAGCCCCGACAGATAGCGGCCGATAATCCCCCCCACCATAATAAGAATGGGAACGAATGCCGCCATGGTCGTGGTCACGGAGGCCAGAACCGGAGCCAGTACCTGGCGACAACCATCCATAATACCTTTTACAACCGGTTTCCCCTTTTCTATATGGCGGAAAATATTTTCAAGCACCACGATGGCATCATCCACAACCACACCAAGGACCAGGATCAGCCCAAAAAGGGTCAAACCGTTGATGGAAAGGCCAAAGGCCTTCATGATAACAAAGGTAAGAAGGAAAGCAACAGGGATGCCAATGGAGGCGAAAAGGGCATTTCGAAGCCCCATGGAGATCCAAAGAATAAAGAACACGAGAACAATTCCAAAAAACGCATTGGTCTGGAGCTCCCTTATCCGCTTTTTGATCTCCTGCGACTGGTCAAAATACAGGGTCGTCTTCAAACCCGGATACTGGGATGGGATATCTTTGATGAGCCTTTTGACATCATCCACAATCTGGATCATGTTGGTCTTTTTTTTCCTTTTTACCGACAGGACCAGGGCGGGTTTATTGTCAATAAAGGTAAGCGTCGTGGGTCTTTCCAGAGTAGGGGTAATCTTCGCAATGTCCCGAAGGTAAACCGTACCCGTATCGGAACTCTTCAGGACAATGCCCCCCAGATTCTCCGGGGCAGATGGTTCACCCACCATCCTGATGGCCATTTCGTGATCCCCCATTTCCAGGGACCCCCCGGGAAGATTGCGGGTACGACCGGCAACCGCATTGGCTATCTCTGGAATGGTAATACCGTAGGCAGACATGCGGTGGGGGTTCAATTCCACCCATATTTCATTTTCCCTGTCTCCGACGACATCCACACTGGAGACCCCTTCAACATTCTCAAGCGTATCGGATATTTCTTCTGCAATATCCTGCATTTGCATAACGGGAATCTGACCTGACAACCCTACCATACAGACGGGAAAGATGGCCAGATCGATCTCGATAACCCGTGGAACTTCAGCCTCTTCGGGTAGATCGTTCACACCGTCTACGGCATTTCTGACCTCTTGCATGGCCTGATCGATCTCATATTCAGAAAGATCCGTATTAAAGAAAACATGGACACTGGAAGTGCTTTCAAAGGACCTGGATTCGAACCGCCTGATTTCCGAAATACCCTCTAGTTCATCTTCAATTTTCTTGGTCACCAGTTTTTCCATTTCTTCAGGGGAAAATCCGGGGCAGATGGTAAAAATGATCCCCTCGCCCACCGTAATATCCGGGTCCAGGTATTTGGGCATTTTCCAATAGCTGTATAACCCGAAAACCACAATAAGGATCAGGAGCATCCGGACAACGACCGGTCTTTCAATGGCAAATCTGGTCAGATACATGGGAAACCAAACGAAATACTACGGTTCACGGTTCAACAATCTTCTGTCATCAGGGATCTTTTTTCTAACGGAACGTTCAACCAATTCATAAATAACGATGTCAGGCTTCTCTTTTTCTATCAAATCCGAATCAAAAGTGAGGCCTTTATGGGGAACAATGACCAGGCGATGAAAAGTTTCACTAAAATATTTCTTCATAGCCATCATAAAAGAGTCCGAAAATAGTACCGCCTTAGGCATATTATGAAGATCCGTATCCACAACAACACCCCCAGAGACCTTTTTCTGCCCGGCAGTCTTATTCGGGAGAATATGCGAATCAAATTTCCTTTTAAGAAAAAGCCAGGATTCTGGAATCTCCCCTTTCAAATTGATCATCTGTGTAAGATCACCTACAGATGTTCGCACTTCCTGAACAGAAAAATTATTTATTCCCAATGTTTTCACATGAGGGAAATAGTCTTCTACGTGCTGCATAACCTTCCGATACCCTGTGAACCCACCCATGTCATTCCAGTGGGTATCTGTCTTGAAAAACACCTGGTACTCCGCTTTAGCCTCCGTTACGGCCTGCCTGAGATCAACAACATCCAGATTTGTATACGCAACATATTCCATCAATTGATCAAGCGGAGTCTTCCCCTGGACATCTCCAACACATTTCGGTAAATATTCCGGATAGATGGTATGCTTGTTCGGTGCAACGACAAGAATAAATGGAATCCCTCTTTCGCGCAACCAATCGCGCCTGGAAATCATCGTCTGAACCCAGGAAATCAGTTCATCCCTGCTGAACAGATCTATTCCCCGAAACTGTTCAATGAGATTATTGTTTTTCGCCAGATACAACCACCCATCCTTTCCGAACAGGACTTTGGGCGTTATTTTCAAACCCAGCACCCACCTCAACTTACTGCCCAGGCGCAGAAACATCCTTCTGAGCCCGAATCTATCATCCGCATACGAGGTAAAAGCCTGAGGAAAACCAAGAACTTCACGGAAAGAAGCGGGAGTACTCGGAATTGCGACCAATTTCCGTTTTTCGTCATTGGAAACATCTGGTTCCGCACCGATAAGCTGTACCGCAACTGGAACACAGATGGCTATCAGAAAGATGGCAATCAATACATAGTCAAAGAAGCGGGCCATATTGTAGCTTTTTTCTTTCATCATATCAAAACCGAAAATAGATAAACGGGTTATGCGTTTTCGCGGCCAGATTAGCTATTACCAAAAAAAGGATCCCCGCCAGACAAATCGTCTCTACGCTTCTCGGGAAAAAGGGAAAAGGCCCTCGCTTCCTTGCAAAGCCAAAATGCATGGCCGAACACCACCGTTTCATCATGGGAATGATGGGAGCAGCCCCTATGCCCCCCAAAATAAGGGCCAAAATCACTTCACGATCCAAAAATTGCCACACGTGATTTACTATTCCGTTGCCTTTCCCAAGACCTGCCATGGCAGTAAGAAAGGCAGCAGCAACATCAAAATTATCCGCGCGGAAAAAAGTCCATCCTACTATCACTACAACCATCACATAGGCATGGCCAAAGGGCCTCCATACCAGGGCAAGCCATTTTCCGAAACCAATTCTTTCCAACACGAGAAAAGCGCCATGGAAAAGTCCCCACACCACGAAGGTCCAGCTTGCCCCATGCCACAAACCACAAAGGAAAAAAACAATAATCAGATTCAGATAGGTTCTCCCTGCGCCGCCCCGGTTTCCACCAAGAGGGATATAGAGATAGTCACGAAACCACCCTGACAGAGACATGTGCCAACGCCGCCAGAACTCCGTAATAGATTGGGAGATATACGGATAATTAAAATTTTCTGGAATTGTGAACCCAAACATGAGGCCAAGGCCAATGGCCATACTGGAATATCCCGCAAAATCAAAATAAATCTGGAGCGTATAGGAAGCAGCGCCAGTCCAGGCAATGGCGGCTGTCAGGTTTTCAGGAGGCAGTGAAAAAATAGCATCGGCAGGGACCGCCAGGGCATTGGCAATAATGACCTTCTGCCCCAGGCCAACAACAAAACGACGAACCCCTTCGGCAAATTTTTCGCGATTGACCGAACGCTGGTGAAGCTGTTCCACAATTTCGTTAAAACGGACAATCGGCCCGGCAACCAGCTGTGGAAACATGGATATGTAAAGACCCAGGGTCAATGGATTCCGTTCAGACCTGCAGGTTTGCCTGTACACATCGATCAAATAGGAAATGGCCTGGAAGGTAAAAAAAGAAATGCCCAGGGGAAGGTGAACAGGCTCCAGAGAAATCGGGGACCCATGAAACCACGATAGAATCTGGTTCAGGTTCTCCACCAGAAAGTTGGTGTATTTAAAAAAACAGATGGAACCAACGTTTACAATCACCCCCAGAACGAGGGCGACCCGTTTCATTGAGCTGGAAGACTGCCTTTCAATAAAAATACCGAAGACATAATTCGCGGTAATGGAAAGGAGAAGCAGAAGAACATAATTCACCTCCCCCCAAGCATAAAAAAACAAACTCGCCAGCAGCAGAAAAACATTCCTGAACGGGGAAATAAAATAGAAGAGAAGAACAAACGGCAGAAAATAAAACAGAAAAGTTACGGAACTGAATACCAAAATCTATCACCCGATCTTTACTTGAACCAATTACCCAGACTTCTTGTCATGTACGTGGTTGTTTTCTTTATAGTCGCAGAAGGCCCTTCTTTCATTAAAGCTCTTGAAAATGCCCCAAAAAGATGCCTCTTTACCACGGTTCCATCAACGGCATTTCCAAGAGAGAGCATCTCTTTCCGTGCAATTTTCTTTAATGCCTCCAACCTCTCTTCAGCATGCCACAACCCTTCGTCTATTCTTTTTTTGTATTCGCCCCTGCAGTCAAAAAGTTGCTCCAGGGAAAATTTTCCAAATAATGAACTCTCAGCCCACAGGTATTCGCTGTATCCCATAACATTTCTGAAAGGATCTTTAAAATGCTTAAAGATATCAGCATCATCCCTTTTCCTGTTTTTCTGAACGGCTTCCCTCTTTTTCTCAAGATCCCGAAATGCCTCAAAAACGTCGTCCAGGGCGGCAAGGTGAATGCAGCCTTCCTCATATTTAGGAGGTATCCCGCTTGTGGGCGCCTGGTTCTCCCAGAAATAAAACCTCTTTTTATCGATGTTCATGAAAAGGAGTGCCCTTTTGACTGCCAGCGCCATAGCCATGGGGAGTATTTTTTTTAAGTTAACCTCATCATAATTCTTGATAATGGTCATCAAGGCATTTCGGTGCATGAGAAAACGCTTTTTTTCTTCTTTTTGGCTGTCTAATGTGCTGTGCCCTCTATGATACACTATAGAATCGGGCGCCATTACCACACGGTAGCCCATTACCCAGAGCCGCCAGCCCAGATCAACGTCTTCAAAAATGGCGAAATAATCATCATCAAAACAATCGACGTCCCTGAATACATCTTTGAAGATAAACATTGCTCCACCGCAGGGGAACAGGATCTCATCTCCAGTCTTCAGGTCATTCTCCGTAAGCTGGTCCGCATATCCGAGGTATTGAAGCGTGCCGCCATTGAATTCCACACGCGATCCGTTCCATGTCATCAGTTTCGATGCAGAGCAGACAATCCCTTCCGAACGATCCAAAACGGAAGTCCCCTCCCTGGCCCACCGGCTGTCAACCCTCGTATCGTTGTTCAAGAAAGCGAGCACATCTCCCTTTGCAGCCTCTGCGGCAATCCTGTGGGGCGGCGCAAACCCAATGTTTTCGGGGTTTTCTAATATAGTAGCACCAGGACACACCTCTCTGATAATATCAATGGAATTATCCTTAGAACCGTTATCAAATACAATAACTTCAACCATCTCTTCAGGATAATCGAGGTCATTAATGGAGCCGAGGCATTTCTTAAGGTGCTTTGCACCGTTAAGGTTCACGATAATTATGGAGATTGACTCCATTTCAGACATCCTTCCGTTTACATAAAAACTAAAAGCTGCAATTAGCTTTTAGCGATTAGCCGTTGGCTAAAAAACATCAAGCATTTGAATGACTTTTTTCCATGTTGAGGTTCTCATTTTTTGATGTGAACCTATTGAATTGTAAGTCACTTATTTAATGCGACTAATAGCTAACAGCTAACCGCTAATTGCATTTTTTAAGCAAGAATAGTGTTCTGCCGTTTCGAAGCTTTTCTTCATCCAGAAACGAAAAAAACTCTCCAAAAGCCGACCTGAATATTTCCGGATCGTAGGGATGATGTTCACCTCTCCGGTTCATTAACAATTTTTGTACCATTGGGTCTTCTAATGGAACGAATTCAATGAGCAGATGGGTCGATATTCTCGATAACCATTCCGCTATCATGGAAAGGGGGACACAGGAGGTAAAGACCAGATGGTGGATCAACGCCAGGGCGAAAACCAGGTCTGCCGGACCGCGGTCACGGAGACCTGGTCGTTCAGAACCATCCCATCCAAGACCGGGTGAAGGGTTGGAAACATCCATGGTCAGGGGCAACACGGCCCCGTGCTTACCACCGCGCGACACCTTCTGGTAAATCATTTCGGTGCATGCAGGGTCTCCTTCAATACTCACCACAAATGCCCCATGAGAAGCGGCAATAAGAGAAAATTCACCAGTGTTTGCCCCCAGGTCCCATACCATATCGGGGCTCAATTTCTTCACGACCTTTTCCACATATCTCGATTTTTGAGACACATCTTCATCATTATAGGTTCGAATATTCCCATATTCTCCCCATATCTTAGACGCCGGCTTCCAGGATATTCCTTTAACGGTTCGCCTCAATGAACGGACCAGGCCTGTCAGTCCCCGGTCACTTACCTTAGGGGACTTTTTCGGCCCTTGTTTTTTCCCTATATCCTCTGCTTGATCCGCTTTTTCCTGAAAGCGCGCATGTAAAGCCAAGTGCATAAAAAGGCCGGGAAGATATCTCTTCCTCCACGGCAACATCCGGCACGCCAAATCCAAAGGAAAACCATCCGTGTAGTTTCTCCATAACGAAAGTGTGCGGATATCGCAATGTGCAGCCACGGCAAGGGGTGCCAGAAAGTGGGAACAAAACTGCCCATATGCGACCCACGGGCTGTCCGGGGGGCGTCTACCAATTGACAGGGTATCTATCAAACGGAGTCTCTCACCATCATACTGCACATTAAAGGCATTCGCATCACGCAGCCAGAACCCCTGTGGCAGGAGCCTTTCCATAATATCAAGATGGATCAGCGCAGCCTCTTTGAGCACCGAAAACGGCCATTCCCATGGGTAACTGATCATTGGAAGCCGCTGGTGATTCAGACAATATACCGCGCCCTCGGGGCCCACAACCTGTTCATGCACCTCTTTGTGAGAAATAAGCAATCCGCGATCGATAAGATCATCGTATATGCCTTCATCACGGGCAGCCTCAAAATCCGCCACCCCCGGTTCAAAAATAGTACGATAAACCTGTCCCCCTTCGATAAAAACGGACCCCGATGGGTCCCGGAACGATCCTGAAACAAACGACATCTCAATCACTCGCCTTTGTCATCTTTGCGGCCGAAAACCCGATGAAAAAATGTCCGTAATCGGCCCCAGAAAATACTTATAGATACCCCTGCTGCAGCCACTGCGGCAAGCAGCACCTGAACCATCATGCTCCCGGTACCCGGATCCAAATATGCATAGGCAGGGGATGCTGCAAATAAAACCACAAAAAACGCTGCGAATAAAATAAGTCCTCTAAAATTAGCGTTCATAAATCCTCCATCTGAATAGTGTTGATTTCTTGAACTGAGATGCTCCTAACCTTTCACCCCGCTTGTAACTTTCTGGCTAATGCAGTTCGGAGGCAACACCCCTTTTGGATACGGCAAAAAAACGGATTTCGGATGGTTCGGTACCCTCGAACAAGGCAGTTGAGAAAACAAATTTAAACCCTGAGCCCTTCAGCCAGGGGTCATTAAAATGCTTCGCCACGTCCGGCCGCTCAAGATCACAGCAGCCGGAGCCTATTAGACTGCCATTGTGAAAAACCAGTATATTTTTGGGAAGTTCGCGGTTTTTCATATCAGCAGCCCACCCAATAAATGTAATCGTATCTCGCCCAACGTCAGGAGTATGCATATATCCGAGAATCCCGTTCGGCGTTACCGGTACGGTTTTACCCACAAACGGAGTGATGATTTCACCGTGCTCTTTGGATGAAGCAAGGGAATAGCCAACCTCGGGATAATGCAGCTCAGAGGCAACACCCCTTTTGGATACGGCAAAAAAACGGATTTCGGAGGTATTAATATCCTTAAATAATTCCAATGGGAAAACGAAATGAAATCCTGAGGCTTCAAGAGTAGGGGCATTAAAACGTTTGGCTATGCCTGGACGCTCTTCATTACAACGGGCAGAGTAAAAGAACTCCCCATTCACAAACATGACTATCGCTTCCGGAAGTTCGGAATTCTTAATATCTGCTGCCCAACCTACAAACACCCCCCTGCCATTTCGAACATCGGCGATATCCAGGTACCCCTTCAGGGCATTTTTCTTTATGGGTATGGATATGCCTCTCGAAGAGGCTATTTCACTCTGATCATCGGCTGACCTTTTATAAGAATACTTTTCAGTGACACGATCCTCCCTGGCTCTTTCCAGGCAAAGCTTTCCACTACTTCGCGATACTACATACACAGAGATATCATTCTTGCCATCTCTGAAAGAGGCCTCGGGCACTACGACGGAAAACCTGCGGATTCCGTGCTCCAGATTGGTAGAACTTCTGGATACGCCCCAAATAATTCCATTAACAGCTACCGCAAGATCCAGGCCATCTTCATTCCCAATGCTTTCTCTTATGGACCCGGAAATATGTGCAGGCAAAAATCTGGACGTCAAAACCACCTTGTCATAAAGCCCTGGTTGGTCAAGTTCGATAACAATCCCGGGTTTCTCCAATATTTCTAACTCTGTAATATGTTTTCCCACGAGTTCACTATAAGGACCGGTCTTGAACAATCCGTAAGGACTTGCTCCGGATTTAAACACCTCCAGTTTTCGCTTTAGTCCAACATGCTTGGCGGGTAAATCCGAATCAAACGTGAGTCGTTCCCTGCCATTGTCACGATAAATTATTTTCTCATTTCGTTCTGGAACCGAAAGATCAAACGCCGAGTTTCCATCTATTTCCCAGGGCAGATCCAGGCCCAGGATATCGGCAATGGTAGGCAAGATATCGATGCATTCGACGTTGCGATCGATAATTACCCCTTTTTGTTGCTCAGGAGCTTTCATGAAAAGAGGCATCGGCATGATATCTCCATGGTTCGTTTTCGTAAGTGGTCTGCGAAAATCATCAGGCAGAAAGCTGACGCCATGGTCGGCGGTGACAATGATGATGGATGGTTCGTACATGTTCTCTTTCTTAAGATGAGCAATCAATTTCCCAATAAGAGTATCCATATATCCAACTTGCAGAAGATACCGCTGGTACGACCGATTAACCATCATAATATCCGGCCCCCACTTCTCATTTTTCAGCCCTGCAAGGCCCGAATCCGACCCGTATTTTTTCCCGGACGGAAGATAGATGTATGGAGCGTGTGGGAGAAGAATATGGCAATAATATAGGCTAGGCTGCTCGGAGCGACGAATGGAATCAATGAATTGTTCGAATTCGCGACTACGGTCTTTGTGTAACTCCTGCAGCTCCTTTTTTACGACAAGCTTGATTTCATCTGCTTTTTCTTGAGAAGTTGGGGGCCTTACATCCTGCCCAAACCCACCCCAGTTTTTTGTAATATCCGGCAGGCTACTTCTCATGAAGGGAGGGAGACTGACATGAAGATAAACACAAGACAGATCCGTCAGCAAAGAGGAGAACCTCTCAGAGCCATCTCCAACACCGGTTCCGCAGAGACTTTCAGGGCATAATTGAGTGACAGGTTCGGACACATGCAACGTATATACGCCCCCTAAAAGGGTGAAAAGGTTGTGGGGATGTTCCGCCGCCGTGGGAAGGTGGACTCCGTCAGGATATTTTCCCGACAAAATTGCAGGTATTGCCACATGGGTGTTATCTGCTACGGTGGAAGCATTTCGAAACCAATAAGAATGTTCTGCCAAAGCCGCAAAGTTAGGGTAGAGGACGGGGTCGATCTGTCTGTTTTTATCCATCAAGGAGGTTATCGGGAATTCATCAAATACTACCATTATTATCGGAGGAGGGTTATCGATCTTGATTGCTGCAGCAGAGGGGGCTTTTTCGGGAAACACAACCTTGAATACAGGTGAGTTAAACAGGAAAAGGGCGGGAAAAATCAGCACCGATGGGGAGAGGACGGTCAAAAAAACCCTTATAGGTCGGAAACATGCGTACGCAACAGTTCCCCCTATGCCCGCAACGGCAACTCCAACAAGGCATGCAGCTCCGGGGAGTTCAAAGATTTTATCAAGCGCCTGCATAACAATGACCATCAACAAGATTGATACGATACACCAGTGTGCAACCTTCCGAAAACGTCGCCCCAAAAAGCCAACCAACCATTCAGCAAGGACCAGCAGCAACGGCAATAAGACGGACAGGGCCAGAATAAGCAAAAGCACATCCGACGGTTTCGAGTGCCTCGCGACAAAGAACCCCACGTTACGGGAAAGCAGATCAAAGAGCGGTTGGGCAACTGCAAAACCGGTCAGGGTGAAAATGTGGAGGGCGTCTATGAGGCTCCCCCCCTTTGCTCTATCTATTGTCATCGACTTCATTGTTCCTTGTTTGATTCCTTGTTTGCTATTCAACAATCAACCATTCAAAGCGCCTTTTGCATAGTTCGCTTTGAGAATAATTCCGTAAAGCGCATGGGGAAGTGGCAACAAAAAGCGCCTGTCCACAAAATTCGTAGGCGCCTGCACCGCCACTAACCCCCGGGTCAGCCTCGCCCATTTCCTTAAATGGTTCCGGTCCCCTAAGAACCCTTCTAATTCCGGGTGTTTCTTGACGAAAATTCTTGATGCCTTTCCCACGTTTAATTGCCGCCTGCAGAAAGAGGATATATCTACAGGATGGTCATGGTAGGCGATGGCAGAGGCATTATAGAAAAGTCGCATCCCTCGATTTTCAAGCCGGTATCCGAGTTCCGCATCTTCCCAGCCGTAGGTGTCGAAATCCTCCTCAAAAACATATTCCAGATCGTCTAGCAATGCCTTGGGGATAGAAATGTTTGATGTGTAAAAAAAATTGAAAGGCAAAGGGCCATTGCCATGAATCAATGAATACCCAAACTGGTAACCATACTCACCTATATATTCCATAAAAGGCGTTATTCGGATATCTTCCGGCCATGTCGTGTATCCAATCAAGCAGATTTTTCCATCTCTGTTATTTTTCCGATGAAAACGCAGGTGCTCCCCTAAGAAGTCCGGGGTAGGTATGATGTCATCCCCGATAAACGCGATAAGCGGCATTTTCGCATGCTGCAGACCCAAATTTCTCGCAGCCCCCTGCTTCTTATTCGCCTGTTTAAAATATTTCATATGGAGAGAGCTTTCTCCCATGAATTTTCTCAGATCCTTCTCTGTGGAATCGGTGGAACCGTCGTCGACAATGATGACTTCGAATTGCGTCCTATCGAGTTTCTGCGCCTCAAGGGATTGGAGAACCTTTAAAAGATTTTCGATCCTATTGTAGGTCGGTATGATCACACTGATCCCGTCAAGGGAACTCGGGGTGGAATGCGCAGGCAGGAATTCTGCGCCCCTGACGCCAATGCCTAATCGCCTGTGATCTCCATTTTTAAATTGATCATGAGGAGACCAGGTATCTGCCCCCATCACCAACCTTATTTCGAGTGGGCCTGGTTCCCCATAATACGGCACCGTCACAGTTTCCCAGTTATCGGATGATAAGCGCTGTTCATAAGACTCCCCACCATTAATGCATACCGAAAAAGTGCGGTTCCGTTTGAGCGTTTCGGAAAGCCCCAAAACGTCAAGGGAGAGCGTCCCTTCACCGTGATCGTTCCAAAGGTGAAAAACAGCCTCTTCCTTGGACCACCTGTACCTCGTCCGGCCATCCCCAAAGAATACTTCAACCCCGTGCCATCCGTACCCCAGGTTGTCCGGTTGGCTATCGGACATGTCAAACGCGGAAACCCTTCTCTTCCCCCCAGAAAACGATTCAAGATTCATAACGGTATAATCAGGAAAACGAAACGGCATCGGTATATCCTGCCAAATCAAAGAGGTGAGCTTTTTGTCCTTGATCTTTCTGGTTTTCTGGATCCTTTTTCGTTCATACAGGGTATCAGGCAGTCGTTTCACATTCCAAAGGAGGCATTTCAGAAAATCCGGTGACTGCCCCCTTATCGTATTCCTGAGCCCCATGGCTATAAACAGGGGAAGGACCTTTGTGAGCGTAGCAAATTCGTAGTTTTTGATCAAACTTCTCAGGGCATGCCGTTGCCCGAGATTGTTTCTGAATGCCATGCTGCCGGACTTAAGTGATGTTCCGCCAAAGGCGTGATGCACAACAGAATCGGTCACACACTTGATGCCATATCCTTTCAAGCGCAATCGCCACCCCAAATCCACGTCTTCATGGTACATAAAAAACCGCTCGTCAAACCCGCCTACTTCCTCAAATGCGGATCTCTTGAGCACACATGCAGCCGCCGTAGGGAAAAAAACATCACTTTCTTCATCAAATTGGCCGTTGTTGACTTCGTAAGCCCCTATGTCGTACCCATATCCCACATAATTCATCCCTCCTCCGACACCGTTTACAATACGGGGATTTTGCAGGAACAGGAGCTTTGAGCAGGTAGCTGCGATGGAAGGGTCTTTATGGGCCGTTTCAACAAGAGGCCTCAACCATCCTTTTTCAACGACCGTATCACTATTCAGGAGGGCTGTGTAGGGCGAACGGGTTTCTTCTATTCCAATATTATTTGCCTTCCCGAAGCCAAGATTTTGACTATTTCTGATTACCCTGACTTCCGGATAATTTTTCTTTACCCACTCAACGCTCCCGTCTTGGGAATCATTATCTACAAGTGTGGTCGAAAAAAAAGGGTAATCGGTCTTGAAAAGAGACCCAAGGCAACCGGGAAGGTGCTCCATACCGTTATAATTTACTATGATAATATCTACTGCGGGTAATTTATCAGACATTGTTTTTTTTCGGGAAAACCTTTTTTGCAGCGGCTCCAAATGCCCTGACAGGCTTTGTTATTTTCCAGGAACGGGATGAAAGAATTTCGTCAAATGCATTCTTTATCGCCTCGTACTCCGCAGTGATAGTCTGGTTTTCGGTGGTTAACCATTCTATATGTTCATCTTTCTGACGGAGAGCTTCCTCAAGCTCAGCAATGGTTTCTTCAAGTTTATTGATGGCCTCTTGGAGCCTGACAATGTAGAGGTCTCTATCGCTAACCCACTCCGTCTTGGTCCCCACCTCTTCAGTAAGGCTCTCTATCTGGTCCATCAGGTGGTGGTTTTCGGTATCTTTTTCCAGCACAATCTTGTCAACAGCACGTTGCACATGGTCAAGAAAATCTCCTCCCTTAGCTTTTCCCAAGTGCTTCTCAAGAAGCTTTTCCTTGTGAAGCCTGTGTAAAGCCTTCCCACCTTTGCCGGTTAGGGTGCTGGAAGAAAACATCCGGTATTCACCTACAACGGTATCCGTAAACCGCGGTTCACAGATAGATGCCATCCTGATGATCCAGTCCCAGTCCTCGAATATTTCAAAGTCATTATCAAAAGGACCGGTCTTTTGAGCAAGCTCTCTTGATACCAACAGAGAATTCGTCGCGATAAAATTTTCAAAAAGGAGTTTCCCAAAATCGAACGGCTCGCCCAGGACCTTTTCCGTAGTTTCCGCCTCTTCGCCTCCTGATCTCGTAGACCGGCATACAACCTGGCCATACACGGCATCAGCACGGTTCTCAATCGCAGTATCCACAAGAGCGGCAATTCCGGAACAATCATAGATGTCGTCATCGTCAAGAAAGGCCACGTAAATGCCTTTACTTTTCTCCAACCCGATATTTAAAGCAGCTCCCCGCCCCAGGCTTGTTTCGTTTTTGACATAGGTTAACGGTATGTGACCCAGGATGGTTTCAAGATCCACTGAATTCACGTCACAGCCACCATCGTTAACGATCACGGTTTCAATGGATTTATACGTCTGATCCGCAATACTCTTGAGCGCGTCTTGCAGAAGTTCGGGTCGGTCTTTTGTCCTGACAATTATTGAAACAAGTGGGGTTTCCATTATTTCCCTATAAGTTCTTTCAAAAAAAGAACCTTGGCAAACACATATTGGCGTTCTCTGTTCTTAACAACTGCCTCGACCTGTAATCTATCTTCAGCACCAAGAATGTATTTTCCTGCAAACGCTTCATCTAAGATACATTGCCACCCTGAAAGAAAATAGTCATCCCTGCCGAAATGGTCCCGAACATCCTTCCTCTCTCCACTCAATTTAGCATTTCCGCATGGAATTCCATTTAAATGTATTGAGATCTGTTCTACCGGCGCACCGGTTACAAGGTCGGCCATCCATCCGGAAATTGTGATGGCGCCATCCTGCATTCCCCAGCAATCAACATAACCGATGAATGGATTGCTCCTCTCAAGCAGAATTTCTTTCCAAAAAAGGACTTTGACAAATACGTATTGATGTTCTCTGTTCTTAACGATTGCCTCAACCAGCAACCTACCTTCGTTATCGAGGATGCATTTCTCTGCAAACGCTTCATCTAAACCAAGTTGCCATCCTGAAAGAAAATAGTCATCCCTGCCGAAACGGTCGCAAACATCTGTCCTCTCCCCACGCAATTCAGCGTTCCCACATGGAATTCCGTTCAGGCGCATTGAGATTTTTTCCACCGGCGCACCGGATACAAGATCGGCCATCCACCCAGAAATTGTGATGATTCCATCCTGCATCGACAAGCCATCCACATGGCCGGCTAATGGACTGCTCCTTTCCATCAACGGAAGAGATCCCTGGGAAACGACATAAACGTCCTGGTGACGGCATAATTCGCTTTCCACGAAAATCAAATCATTTATTTTCAGCTTAACAGCAAGATCTTCAACCCATTTTCTTGATACAAAAGAACTCCCATATTCGTCTATCGGCAATGATAAGCTTTCGCTCTGCCTGAGATATGTGAAACCTTTCCCTTGCCTTTTGGCATCAGGAGGAAGGAGTGACTCCCCATGAGTACTAAAGATTAAGATCCCGTTGTTTTCTAAATGAGCATAAAGGGTCTCTAACCATTGTTCAAATCGATCTTCTGGAAGATGGGAAAACAATGATCCCGAAAAAATGACGTCAAACTTCCTTGGGAAATCGACTTCAGAGGGTTCTGCGAAAGAATAAAAGCCATTGACACCAAAATAATCTCTTTGAAAATCAATGGCACCCTTATAAATATCACTTACCCATATCTTTTTCGCATCCATTTCTTGCAGCAAAAACCTTGTGGCCCGCCCATAACCAGATGCAAAATCCAAGAAGCTGCCTATTTTGTCAAAAGAATATCCACATTGGTTCACAATATTTTTGATTGTAAAATAATAATCCTTGCCGGTAGCAAAATATTCAATACAGCCAGCCACTCCATCTCCACTCAGATCTTTATGAAAAAGATACATTTCATCAGCGGGATGAATATGATCCAAAAACGAATCAGAATTACTCAGAAAGGAGTTCAAGTAGGTTCTGACCAATGGGTTTTTGGTAGACTCCACCACTTCCAAGCCCCCTTTTTTCGGACTCAATGTACGTTTAGGATTGCTATACATTTAGCATAACCGGCTGTAATCGCAATGTTCATAAAGAAGGACATAATCGCTCGAAAATATTTTGGAGGGCAAATTACCAGTTTTGCAGGTACCATTGATACGCCTTCTTGATACCTTCCTCCAATGGCGTCTCCGCATGCCAGCCAAGGCCGGTCAATCTGGAAACATCCAGGCGTTTGAGCTGGGTTCCATCGGGTTTGGTGTGGTCAAACCTGAAATCCCCTTTAAATCCAACGACTTTGGCTACTATTTCGGACAGTTCGCGAATAGTCTGGTCTTTTCCAACCCCCACATTGATAATATTGTTTTCCTCATAATGATTCATCAGAAAAAGGCACGCATCGGCCAGGTCATCCACATACAGAAACTCACGCATCGGCGTACCCGTGCCCCAGACCTCCACGGTATCGTCGTTTTTCATCTTTGCCTCGTGAAACTTCCTGATCAGGGCAGGGAGAACATGGGAGGTTTTTAAATCAAAATTGTCGCCGGGGCCATAGAGATTGGTCGGCATGAGGCTTATGAAGCGCGATCCATACTGCCGGTTGTAGGCCTGGCACATCTTTATGCCGGCAATTTTGGCCACGGCATAGGGTTCGTTGGTAGGTTCCAGATAACCGGAAAGGAGGTCTTCTTCCTTCATGGGTTGAGGGCAGTGTTTCGGATAAATACAGGAGCTTCCCAAAAAGAGGAGCTTTTTGACCCCATACAAATGGCATGAATGAATAACATGGGTTTCCATTGCCAAATTTTTATAAATAAATTCAGCAGGAAAAGAAGCATTGGCCCAAATACCACCAACCTTTGCTGCGGACATAAACACGTAGTCCGGTCGCTCCCTGTCAAAAAATCCTTCAACCTCGCCCTGTCTGGAAAGATCCAGGGTTTCATGAGTGCCAAACACAATATTCCGGTAGCCTTCTTTTTGAAGACGCCGCAATATGGCCGACCCCACAAGCCCCCGATGGCCTGCCACAAAAATTTTTGACGACTTCTCCACTTTCAATAACACCTGAAAGTTGCAATTAGCTTTTTGCCATTAGCCGTTAGCTTAAAGATTCCAATCATTTGAATGACTTATTCCTTTATTTGGCAATTCACTTTTTGATGCTTACCTATTGCATGGTAAATAGTTGACATTGTGTGGCTAATAGCTAACGGCTAACCGCTGATTGCAGTTTTTGGGTAACACCTAAAAGCAGCAATTAGCTTTTGAGCTATTAGCCATTAGTTTAAAGCATTGAAACACTAGTTTAAAGCATTGAAACACTCGCGTGAAACTTCAAAAAAGGCGAATATCCAATATCGAACAAGGAATAACGAATGTCGAAGGAAGGTGTTCCATCGATCTCTTTAATTCTGAAAAAATCAGAGCGAAGCGATTCCACACTTCAATATTCTGCGGTTCCTTGTTCGATATTCTGCGGTTCTCTTTTTCCGGCTACATGCTCCAGCATGAAAATACTTAAGTTTCTTTTTCGATCTGATCCCACTTTTTAAGCCAGAAGGCGGCGCTCATATTGGGAATCTCTTTTTTGATAAAACCCTGTCGCACCATAATCAACTGATATTGTGAGGCTAATAGCTAATAGCTAACGGCTAAAAGCTAAAGGCATCTCTTAGACTCACTGCAAGACCAAAGAGTCCACCACAACGGTCCCACCTGCAATCGTCAGGGAATCGGCTGTCGTGTAAGCGCTCTGCACGGTAAACGAAGCATCCCAACCGCCTTCAAGGGTGACCGTTTTATGGACGGCCAAGGTAAGCGTTTCGTCAAAAATTTCTTCAGATGTCTTTATGGTGCTTCCTGAATCCACTGCATTAAAGGCTTCCTGAATCGAAGGATAACAGGGGTCTTTTCCTCCGCAAACACCAGCGGGTTCAACATAGACAACTGACCCACCGCCTCCGAGGGATGCGACTGCCTGGCCCAGATTCACCCGCGGCTTGGTGATACCGGATTTTTTATCGATCAGCGGATCGCCCGTATCCGTGAGGATGGCTTTTACCTCACCCGGGGACAGAAAGGCGCCGGAAATGGCCATGGCCGCACTTTGAAGGACGGCCGCTGCGCCGGCCCCGTAGGGAGAAGCGGCCGATGTGCCGCCGAACCCATTTGGCGTATCCCAATATCCACCCCCCAGTTTTGTGGTGGTCGCCCATTCGGAAGGCGCCAGAAGATTCAAGAATGAAGCGCTGTTGGAATAGGTTGTCACCTGGTCCGCATCGGCAGGGAGGTCCACAAAGTATTTTTCATCACATGGCGGTCCACGGGTTCCCACACAGGAACCGTCCAAAATGCATCCCACCCATCCCTGGGGGGGGTTTTGTCCAAGATACGCATCATAAACAGCGCCAACCGAAATCACACTGGAGATGCAGGCCGGACCTCCCAGGGAATCACAATAGCCGTCATTCCCCGCAGAAACAAACAGGCTTATCCCTGCCGCCGCCACATTCCCCGCAGCAGCAGCATAGGCCCTCAAGGTATTGTCGCAAAGGCCGGAATACCGTCCCCCTCCAAAACTGGTGCTGATAACCAGAATGGGGTTGTCTGGATCGTCATATTGATGGGTTATGCACCATTCCCAACCCTCGATCAAATCCGAGTCGTAGGCGAAGCCCTCTCTGCCGCGAGAAATCTTGACAGCGTAGAGTTTTGCGTTATAAGCGACTCCTCCCACATAATTTCCAACAGCACCCGAATTGCCTGCCGCAATACCCGCGCAAGCGGTGCCATGCCCCACAAAATCCAAAGGATCATTGTCTCTATCCGCAATATCGTAACCACCGATGACCTTGCTGTTGGGGAAACCGCCCCCGCCAAGTCTGGGATGGTTGTAGTCAATACCCGTATCACAGATGGCAACCGCCACTCCGCTTCCGTTATAAAGGTCTCTAACCACGGAAGCGTTCATCAGGGGAATTCCTTGGGCCAGGTTGGGAAAGACCAGATTGTCCTTTTCAATGGAAAGTACGTTGTCGTCCTCAGCCAGCGCCTCGAGGCCCTCAAGAGAAACCTGGGCCGAAAACCCGGCCATGTACCTGAAACGATGAGTCGTTTTCACCTGCGCCTGATTAAAGGTCTGGAGAAAACGATCAACCTGCTCATGGACACGATTGGCCACCTGTTCCCGACTGTTCACCCGCTTCATAGGGTTGAACGCGCCGGTCGTATCGTCCTCCCGCAGATTTATAATTACCTGGGTTGTTTCTGAGCTATTTTCTATAAAATCATTTAAAACGGTGCGAGGCTTTATGATCCTGGGACTCTTGAGTAAATGATTTATTACCTTTGTTGCACCATCTTCCGGCATGTTTCCCATTTTCTCTGTCCCTTCTGTAGAAGAGTCAAGTGAAAGTACAAGGGAAACTCCAAAGATAATCGTTATCAGAAAAAATAGTCGTCTCATTTCGGATAAACCCCATTGTCTTCCACCTAAAAGCTGCAATTAGCTTTTAGCTATTAGCCGTTAGTTTAAAGCTACCAAATATTTGCATGACGGTTTCCGATGTTTGGACTTCCTTTTTAATGCTAACCTTTTGGGCCTTAAATTACTGATTTTGTGCGGCTAATAGCTAACGGCTAACCGCTAACTGCATTTTTAAGGTTCCAGCATTAGAAAAAACATTAGGCATCTATTTTTTCTCAAGTTCCGCAATTTTCCTGGACAACTCCACAATGGATTTCTGCTGATCCTGGACCACTTTCGTCAGCACTGCCACCACATCCATGGAACTCATTCCTTTCCGATCCGTTGATGCCACAAGATCCGGGACATCTTCAGCAATAAACCCCACATGCCTTTCTTTCGGATCAGCCTTGTACGTGAATTGCACAGGTTGAAGAGCCGTCAACGCCTCCACTGCTTCTTCTTTCGTAAGGGTTTTGATATCCTGTTTATATTCCCTGCTGGAAGCATTGGTCCACACTCCGCCGACTGTGACATGGGCGCCGCTGGTCATCTTCAGAGGATAATCTGGAAAAGCGCCTAACCCAACATACCCATTGGGAGCCACATAAATGGATCGATTCGGTGCGTCAATATTGATAAAAACGGGGGACGCTTCATAATCGCCAAAACCCTGACCTCTGCGCTGTATCTGCACCCAATTATTATCCAGGACAAAAAAGGCCCCTTTGTTCCCTTCGCCGGTTTCATCCAGCCATAGTCCGGGTGCCCGAAACTGGGCCAGGTAATAGGCATTCGTATGGGTAAAACCAGTATCTTCCACTCGAAAGGTTGCGTTTCCCGATGCATCTTTCACAACCAGCCGATCCTCCGCAAATGACGTACCTGATAAATAAACACAGGCAAAACCCGTAAAAACCAATCCTATCCATATATGGATAGATAGACGAAAAAACTTCTGTGTTGCTTTTTCCCATATCTTCAGAACAAATGTGAACGATTTCATCGTCTCTCCTTCCAATCCATTGCTAACGCAAAAACCTTTCCTCCAATATTAAACCCTTTGTCAGGTTTTACAACAATTTTGCTTCATACCATAATACGATGTCGTAATCAATGAACAACAGCAATTCTCATTATGGACATCGCTCTCGCACTCGCTCCCACGCTCTGCGTGGGAGCGGTTTCCGGGACGCTCTGCGTCCTTTGTCAAAGTCGCAATAAACCCAGGGTTAAGTGGGTGAAATTCATATATCAGGACGCGGAGCGTCCAACTGAGGTTCCCACGCAGAGCGTGGAAACCAGGATGAAGCGATCATAATTTCAAAATGAGAATTGCTGAATAAACAACCTCCACGGCACAATTTCCGGAGATACCGCGACGAAGCCGGATGAAGGACAATAACGTATCTTTGGGAGAAAAGAGAAAAGTGAGTGAAAAATCTGCAGAGGCCAAATTCAAAGGATATGCGAGGGGTAACTGGAGAAAAAACGTGATGAACTCACAAAAAGTCGAATTCATCACGTTTTAAGTGTTACATATTACGTTTCAGGATTTTATAAACAGGCATGATCTCAAATTACGAGACCATCAATAATAGCCTCCATTGCTTCCTATGGCGGCATAGTATTCAGCGATCACGCCATATTGGCTACCCAGGCCACCAAGATAGAGGGCATACAGAGAATACGTGGTGCTTCCATAATAATAGGCAGCCCATGCATAATCTTCAGCGTCGTAATAAAGATAATAAGCATCATCGGCATAGATATAGGCGTAATAGGCATAATCGCCTGAGGCCCAGCCTGCATAATACCAGGCATCATCCATATAGAGACGCGCATTGTACATATACTCATAGGCATAATACTGATAAGTATTGCTGCCGTTCAATATTGCCAAAGCACCGTAGTACTGGCTGTAGCCCTGATATATATTGGCTACGGTTGCATAATAGGCGGAATCTCCCAAATTTCCTGCACTGGCAACATTTGTTCCTGCAACCGGAAACAGAAAGGCCATTATCAAGAGAACCTTCGCGATCGTCCATTTTTTCTGTCTTTTCTTTTCCATTCTTTCCTCTCCTGTGGTTAAAAAAAAGGTTAACAGCAAAAAGCCTAGCTTAACGTTTGTGAATTAATATCCCCCTACCGCAACCCACCCAAACCCTGCTCAGGCCTTCCGTTGCCGGGCATGACCGGTCTCCTCTTTGGGAGGGAACTTATAAATTGTTGATACTCTTCATCGCTCAAAACCTCTCGCATGGTTTCCCGCAACTCTTCTTTGCTTTCCTGTAAAACTTTTCTCATGGCTTCTCGATCCGGCGGGGAACCATCTGTAGGAGCCGGGAGCTTCTCTCGAATCCGTTTTGTATGCTCCTCAAAAATCATATTCACTTCATTACGCCTCTCCGGGGACAGATTCTCAAGCCAATCAAGCCGGCCCTGCCCTCCCCCCCCGGAGAATGGTTGGCGCTCCCCTCCGGGCACTGCTGGGATATTGTTTCCAAAACCGGGTCCAGGCTTAAAAGTGTCGATCTTCTGTTGCAGGAAAGTCAGTTTCCCCAAGAGCACATCCAGTTTTTGTTCCACTTTCTGAAGGGTTTCATCCGGTTCTCTACGCTGCCCGGAAATAACTGCAGCAGGGGGCGTCTGCTTTGAAAGTGTTTCTTCCATGCTGGTGAGTCTGGTCTGAAGGCGCTCCATCTGAATGGCCAGGGTTTTCTCTATTTTGCCCGAATCCAAGGCTGGTGCGTCAGGAACCAACCATTTGATTCCTGCAAAAAGAATAACGGCAGTGATGACACCGTTTAACAAGACAATTTTCCAGTCCTTCATCTACAACTCCCAGTATGGTTTTTGGTCACTTCACAGCCCCTTCCAGGCATGCTAAGGTGACTTGGGGTCCCTGGGATTTTTTCCCTCCCTGGATAGACGATGCCCTCGTATGGTCAGTCAACCTAACGGCAATTCACCCCACAGTCTTATTTTATGGGCACTCAATTCATGTGTCAAGTAAAATTAGACGCTAAAAATCACTATTTAAAAGAAATTCGCAGTGTAATTTCGCTATTCCATCACTAATATCAAGGCTATAGTGACTGAACCCCGCCGACTTTGATCATCATAGACATAGCGGGAAAGTTTTATCAAGCGCCTTTTGAACCCAGAAATCGCTTGAAAAACTCCCTTGATTTCTCGAAAAACCTGTAGGTGTATCCTAATTGCATCCTTTCGAGAAATCTCTGATTTTCATCATAACGGGCATTCAGGGTATTGTTTTCCATAAGAAGCCGGCCGTTTTCCTTCCGGAGATCAGCAACCATGAGACGCTCCCTGGCAAGTGCTTCACCGGAACAATTGAATTCCTCTTCCGGTTCGGTAAGTCTTCTGCTCTTTTCCTGAATACGCTCTTGAAGTTCCTTCAGCCACCCGCTGTTTTGAAAATTGACCCAGGCCCTGCCGCTGAGCAACGGACGTGTCCGGTCAAAAATTTTTGCTTTGGCTTCCTCGTATAGGATTTTCTGCCTGTGGGGTCTCTCCATGGAAAAAACCCCGTAAAACCGGTATTCGGCAGTCACCTTGTCGATGTGTTTGAAAGGAAAGCTCCGTGAAACCCTTATCCAGAAATCCCAGTCTTCGAAACGGTCAAGATCCTTGCAAAATCCTTCCTCTTCGGCAAGGACTTCTCTTGAGAAAAGGACAGACATGACGGGAATGTAGTTTTCAAAAAGAAGATGGTCTGAATCAAAATCCAGGTTGTATACCAGTTCCTCCCGCGTCCGTTCCCCGGGTATTTCCGGTGAACCGATGAAATAGACGTTGATCGCATTTCCGTAAGCCACTTTCTCCCCCGTCGCGGTAAGATAAGAGGCAAGGGTCTCCACATGATCGTAGAGCAGAACATCGTCATCGTCCAAAAAATTAAAATAGGCGCCCCTTGCGGCCCCCATTCCAGAGTTAGCCGCTTCAGACCTTCCTTTACAGCTTTCATGGGAAATATACGTCACAGGGATATCCTGCACGACAGCTTCAATCACATCCCGGACATCCATACCGCCATCATTGACGACAACAATTTCCAGATTGGAATAGGTTTGTTCCTGAATGGAATTCAGGGCGTGAACGAGAAGTCCCGGACGATCTTTTGTACGCACAATCACAGACACCAGAGGGCCGGTTTTGCCGGAATCGGCTGTGAGCCTGCCCACCCTCTGGAATGGAAGGCCGTATAGACTCATTTTCCGGAGACTTTCCGCTTTATAGATACAATAGCCCTCAGCATGGGTTGCGCCCCCCGGCAAGGTTACGCTCCTGAAGCGACTCAGGGCCAAACAGACATCATCGTACGGCAGTTCCTTCAGCTGGCTCTCGTAGGCCTTCAATGCTCCTTTTTTCTTGTCTATGACAGACGTAATATCCACCAGGGAACGAACGCTCACGGGTTGATTAATTTCATAAAACGCAACATCGAAATTCACATCGCAGCTCCGAATCGCATCGAACAGCAAAAAGCTGGTCGCCCTGTGATCGGGGTGAATTTCCAGGGGAGAGGGGCAGTAGACAAGATCGGGGGCAAAACTCACCAGAAGGTCCATCATTTTCCGAAGCGCCCCTCGAGAGCCGGAAAGAGCCCGGTCCGGGTATCCCCAGAATTCCAGGTCGAAAATGCCAAGGATGGCGCAGGCATCAAGAGCCTCTTTCTTTCTCAACCCCACATAGTCATCCTTTGCCGTCTGATTCGACATGTCGCCCATCCCCCCATCAGTCAAGACAACAATTTTTACCGGGTCACCGGCCGCCCCATGAAGGGCAATGCTGCCCCCGCACCCGATGGTTTCATCGTCCGGGTGAGGTGCTAACACAAGAACCCGTTTGCCGGTAAGATTACTGGCATGGTAAGGAATAAGTTCTTCTTCGGTCAGCATTTCAATCCCCCGTGTTCTGGATAGGAATGGTTCACGGTTATCGTGCGGCTAACCGCTAACAGCTAACGGCTAATTGCATTTTTTCGGTCATGCTATTCAGCAACCATTTTATCAAAATAAAGCCAACCGTTCCAATTTGCCGGATTTAATTTAACGACCGTTTCAATACAATGATAAATTTTTCCCATAACCTCCGAATAATTCTTATTTACAGATATTCTTTCAAAAAGAATACGGTATGGTTTATCACAGGTATCTGTCCAAGGTATAGCAACGAGGATGGGAATTCCACAGTTATAGGAGAGTTTGGCAGATCCGGGAGGAACCCATATTTTTTTCCCAAACATAGGTACTTTCACCCCTTTTTCATCATACCCTGGAACATCTGCTGCTAATATAACGGATTTTCCCGAAGATAGGGTCTGACAGCATTTATCCATCAAGTTCTTATCATCGGAAAAAAAAAGCGGCTGGCGTTTTATCCAGGATTTATAAAGCAGATACATGCTCTTTTGGATAGGCTTTGCATTTTCCCAAACCTGATTAAAAATATTTGACGCTATCAAAGGCGTTGGATACCCGATAATTCTCAATAGTTCAACAATGCTGAGAAGACCGGAAACGTGCGCGGTAACAACAACATAATTCTGTTCACGCATAAATGTTTTCAAAGCTTGTATATCGGATCGATAAAAACTTCCCAGAACATGCCGCTTACATTCTTTTCTAATCCATATATTTTCAAGTACATATCTGCTTTCAAACCGCAGATATTCATTCATTGAATCAACCATATTGCGGGAAGTTGAAACCTGGGCATCTTTCATGCTGCCGGCAGCACTGATGAGGACACCCGGGTCATATCCGCACGCGTAGCTCTGGAAATCACGAAACAGATGACCGGTAAAAGGCAGAATTTTATACGCATATTGAGGTGGTAATACCGCAACAGCTTCCAGTAATTTTCTAAAATAAATGTCAAGCAGCAAATCAGAATCAATATTTTTCATTTTTTTAGAATGATTAGAGTGGATTTAAAACAGATCCACATCTGCCATCGTATAAAACATTTTCCGAGATATGAAGTCAAGGGAAGGAGAATGATCAAAAGTACGCACGGTAGAGACAACACCCTTCGGTTCAGGGGCTCTATTGAAACCTGCCGAAAGAGCATCTTCCGTGATAAAATGGGAATCGGGAAGCCAGGTATTTATCTCGACGATTCCCCTTCCAAGGAACTCTGCGGCCAGGCGTGCAAAAAAATCCGAAAGGACCTTTTCAGAAGGCAGCGAAAAGATATCGATCATGGCGGCTTTTTTTTCCTCGACCACAAAAACAGCGTAGGCATTTATTTGTTTTCTAAAACGGGATCGGTAAACCCACACTTCATATTCCTGAAAAGGGTGGGAAAAAAATCGCCATTTGCTGAAGCCGGCATCCCTGATGGCTGTCAGGGGATAAGCCTCCCGACATCTTTTCCACAGGTCATCGAGACAGGAATCGGGCTTTTTCAACCGTTCAACCCTTCCACCGAATGTTCTCGTGTTTCCGATCAGATCCGAAGGTCGTGCAGACAGAAAGATAACAGGCTGTTCCAGGGCTCGATATCCCAAATATTTTTTGCCAAGGACAAAATGGTATTCCCCCGGAAAGCCATAAACGAAAGAGGCCCCATCAGGCCTGCAATAGAAATCGAAGAATATTTTCCCGGTTCTGACAAAGAGGCCTTCCCCACGGTAATCCGGATGAGACATGAGATCCATTAGGTTTATGATCTCAACGATACGACCATCATAATTAGTCTTGTACGGAATACCGCCATAGAGAGCAACGATGATGCCTTCTTCGCTCACACAGAGTAGAATCCTGTGCCCATAGGGGTTATCCCTGTATTTCCATCGCCAGAGATGAGGGTCCATATTTTTTTTGAAAGCGGCCTTCCAGAGTGCCAGGACCGATTTTTCATCCGCCTGACAATACGGCCGCACTGTAAAACGCCCTCTTTCCGTAACCAGTATTTTTTCCAACCGAAGTCCTTTCATGGTTTTAAGGAGAAGGCCTGAAAAGCGCCACTGGATCACGGCGAAAAAAATCCATATCGATGTTCAATACTTCATACCCCGCCCTCTCCAATATTTTTTTCATGGTTTTCCTGTTGTTTCTGACCCAAAAAGACCTTTCCGGACTCGTGGAAGGCGCCGGATATCCTTTTGAAATATATTTCTTCCACAGGGGACCTAATTTCCGCACCCAGCTGGAACATTTAAGCATGTCGAACTCAAAGGGGAATTGTTCTTCAAGCAAACTGAACCCTTCCCTGTTGTATTCACGTCCTTCAGGGCTGATACAGTAGGGAAGTCCCTTTTCCCAATCGGAGTATTCAGCAACACAAAGGGCCTCTTTTTTCAGCTTGGGTTTAATCCTTACCAAAAAATTCTCCAGCGCATCCAGATCCATGTGGCAGAATACGCCAAAGCTGAAAAAAACGTCAAAATAGCCATCCATCAAGAAATCGTAGGCGGACTCACCAAAGGGGACCTGGTGGGGAAAAAAGCGGCCAGGACATTGGTCGATGATATCCTGGACCCACGGTCGGATATCCTGCAGATCCACTGTGTGGATTTCGCCCCTGGTTACCTCAGAAAAAAGGGCACGCGTCCAGGAGCCCTTTCCCGGACCAAATTCAAGGACACGAGAATCAGGTTTCAGATATGGCTTTACCCCGGCCTCAAAAAACCCAGCCAGGCTGCCGCCGATCCTTTTGTCTTCAAACAAACGAAGTTCCGTTTCAGGATCCCCGTCCCGAAGAGGGCCAACGACAGTCCCGCTGCTGTAACCGCCCGAAAAGGCCTCCTTTGACCAGAGTTCATCAGCCATCTTTCCTGTTTCCTTCGTTTTTGATTCTATTCTCAGTAAAAAATTTCAAGGTCAGCACATTGAACCAGTTTTCAAAATATCTCGACATTCTCAAAGCCAGGGAGGCAGATAGAGCCACAATAATCCGCCTGAATGGCAGGGAACCTTTTCGGGGCCGTTTCCCGCACAAAATGCGGTAAAACCCGTGGAGGGCTGAACAGGCGGCATCCTCCGGGGCCATTTTTTCGGCACACCCGGCATGAAACAGCCCGTGCTCGGGAGGGGCGGCCCAGGTCAGAAGATTGCGGGCGAAGTGATAATGCCTCAGAGCAATAGTCTGGTTTTCACCTTTGAATTTCACAGGCGATTCGCCCTTTATCTCATAGGAAAACCGGTTTTCCCAGACCATCTGAACACAGGGGATGTGGGGATAGGTTCTCCTTGCGCGCTTCACCAGTTCAGGGGATTTCCAAAGAGAAGGCAAAACGAAATTGAAAAAAGGCGAAGAATCGTAAAGGATAGGGTCAAAAATCAGCCCACCAGTCACCTCATCCACAAGCCACTGGTGGGTGGGATGCCCGGCATAGTATTCGGTCCACTTTCTCGGCGTCTCAATAAAACCCCGATGGGCCACCCGCATCAACTCCTCACAGGCTGAACCCGGATCATCCACATGTTCCAGGACCTGTATGCAGATGACGAAATCAAAACTTTTATCCCTGAAAGGAAGCGCAGCAACATCCGCCTGAACATAGTACCCGGAAGCACTTTTACACACAGCCCCTCCGTCCCTGTGACGCCCGGTCTGAAAATCCACATCCACCAGCACATCAGCACGGGAAAAAGGGTTACCGCCGCCCCCGATTTCGAGGACTCTTTCGCCATCCCCTATACCCAGTGCCTTCGCCATGGCCTCATGATCTTCGGTGGGATAAACCATTTTCCGCTCACTTACCCTCATAACCACATCCCACTGTATCACCCAACCCCACACTGCCTATTGCTGGATCATCGCGGATTAGTGTGGAGAATTCTTTTTTCCGGAACCGGGGTGTCAGGTTTCGGGTGTCAGGTTTCAGTCCCTATTATTCCTGTTTTCTGATTATAATAAGCATAAGTATTTGTTATTAAGTTTAATAAATAAGCTGAATGCGGCCAGGTTTTTTCCTGACACCTGACACCTGACACCTAAAATCTGGAATCTGAGCATGGCCTATTTAACAACTAAAAAAATATCACGTTAATCGGCGATGAGCCCTATTGCTTTACTATCTACGACCCTACTGCCTACTGTTCCTAAATGGCTGTGTACACTGTCTGGGAAGCTCTGGACAGAACCGTACGCCGGCGTTCCTCATTCTTCGTTTCCTTGACTATACTGTCCGCCCAGGTATCACATGATGCGCACATGGGATGCTCACCAGATCCCCCTTGCTCGTGGATCTTCCGAATCCGGGACATATTCTCTCCGTTCCAGAGTTCCAGCAGCGGTTTTTCTCCTACCCTGCCAAGGGAATAATCCATATTGAAATCTTCGCAGCATAGACCCAGCCGGCCATCCCATGCAATCACCATTTGGGACCACAGAAGAGAGCATGCTTTTTTCTCGATCGGAACACCCGGCCAACGCTTGCTGGAAGGAGGCGTACGATAATGGGATATCATAACATGATCAACCTGGTTTATCCATTTTTCGATAAAGGCCTCTTTTTGATCTATCACCTCATCATAGGCCACCATATTAAGAGATACGGCGGGTTTCTTCATACCGATCAGTTTTTTTTCGTCTAAAAGCCCTCTCAGGTTCTTTTCAACAATCTCTAAGTCGGAGCCTTTCCTCACAAGCCGATGCGTATCCGGTGAGAGCCCGTCAATGCTGAAAGCAATCCAATCCATCCCGCAATCCACAACGAATTCCGTCCAGTCACGGTCAAAAAGCATACCATTGGTCAAAAACCCCACCCTGAGCGATGGAAATGAAAGGGCAAACATGACAATGTCCTTCAATTGAGGATGCAACAGGGGTTCCCCCCCTCCATTGACAGCAAGGTGTACTTCATGCCCCCAGGCGCCTGCTTCCTCGATCGTCTTACGCCAGATGTCTTCGCTCATATCACCCATGGGGCGGGTTACAAACGCCTCAGGTCCATGAAAAGCACACCCTTTGCAACGAAGATTACACCGGCCCGTCACCTCCAGAACCAGATGCGTGGGAAAGTGTTTTTCCATCATTGGTTCACCCTGAATCCCGATTTCTCCAGGTCCCTGAACCTGTTGCAGAACTCCGTGATTTCGGCTCGTGAAATAGAAGGCTGGTTCAATGCGGGGACACTGTACTCAGGGGCGCCATGGTAAGGATAGAAATCTTCCGAACTCAGATATCCCTTATCCCGACAATAGCGATACAGCTCGGTTCCCGGCAGCGGATGATACACAGACCAACCAATGATATCCGGCTGAATTTCATGGAGGAAATCAATGGTTTCCTGAACCATGGCAGGCGTTTCTTCGGGCAATCCCAACATCACCCACGCGAAACGCTCGAGACCCACCCGCTTCGACACATCAAATGCCTCTTTGATGGTTTCGTTTGACATCTTGCGGTTTAGATATTTCTTTCGATAGGCTTCGTTACCGGCCTCAACCCCCACAAAAATACATTTGCAGCCTGCATCATGAAGGGCCTTGAGAGTTGTTTCTTCAGCTCTTTCCACACGAAGAGCGGTAATAAAAGGCCTGGCAATCTCTTTTTGATATTTCTCACAAAATTTCGCAGTCCATTGCCGATCCGACGCGAACATCTCGTCCCAGAACTCAAACCTGGATGCGCCGTATCTGTCCATCAGGAACCTGCATTCTTCTATGACGCCGTCGACAGACCTTTTCCTGATGTATTTATTCTCGCTCAGGGCTTCATCCTTATACATTTTCAAAAAAGAGGCATTGTTGCAGAAACTGCAGCTGTATGGGCACCCTCTTCCGGACGCGAGGGGAAAACCGGCGACGTGGGTAAGAGAAAAGTCCCGGGCCGAAAGGCCGGATTCCAAGAAAAGGTCCCGGTCCCAATAGGGCAGTTCATCGAGAGCAAGGAGAGGCGATACGGGATTTCTATGAATTTTGCTCCCGAACAGAGACCGCTTTTTCACCCACAACCCTTCTATCCTGTGGGTGACTTTTTTGTTTTCCAGGCAGTTCAGGAGTTCAAGCAATGGTTTTTCTCCTTCACCCCTGCACAGGACATCCACATCCCTATGATCAATCACTTCCTGGGGGCATAAGGTGGGATGATATCCACCACAGATAATAAGGGCATCGCTTGCTTTTTTCACCACGGAAATATGTCTCGATATGAGATCCCAATGGGGGGTATGCACACTGAATGCAACAACATCGGGGCGCGCCACTTCTCGGCATCGTCTTTCCAAATCTTCGACACTCTGCTCTGTCACATTCATGAGGGAAACACTCACCCCATGTCTTTTAAGATACCCCGAAAGGGCCGCAATGCCACTGTTAAACGCCGGGCCATTTGAGATATAATTCATAAACTGAACATGCATAATTTCTTACCTGATCTCCCTTGTCCATGAAAACACCGTGAATTCGCCTGTTTTCAAGTGGGCATTTCCGCATTCCGCATTCCGCATTCCGCATTAAGAAATTTCCCATTTCCGCCTGAAGGCCACAAGGCCCAGTCCCTGCTGCGGTTCTACAGTAACCGGTCCGATCTCTTTGTAATCGTACCACAGGAGACCACTGTTTTCCGATACCGCTCCAAGCAGGCGATAGGTCCCCTCCCTCACGGGAAATTCCGGCACAACGACCCGTACATGAACGATTTCACCGGCATCGTAAGGACCGCACACAATCTGGTCATGATGCGTCATGGCACAGAAGCAGACCGTTTCGTCGGACATCATCAGGGCAATACCAAACTGCGGGCATAATCCGTCCTTCAAAATTTTCACTTCCATTTGCATGACCATTTCCGTGAGCGGCTCGATGGAATGCAGCTCTTTTCCATCCGCTGACTCGGCACTAATGTGCAGAATACGGCATTCCCTGGGACCGAATGTCAGTTCCTGCGTTGGCGATGAAACGGACGTCACAGCCACTTCTTTTCCTTTGCTGAACTCCTCATATCGGCCCACCACCTCCATACTCGGTCCCATCTGCTTCATGAGACCTTCATTGAGCCACAATGTCTTGTCGCAAAGCTCTTTTACATGGTACATGGAATGACTGCAAAAAATCATGGTTTTGCCCTGTTCCCTGAAGAGATTCATGCGATCTATGCACTTTCGCTGAAACGCCATGTCCCCAACAGCCAAGGCCTCATCAATAATCAGGATATCGGGATCCACACTGGTGGCAATGGCAAATCCCAGGCGTACATACATTCCTGATGAATAGGTCTTCACCGGCCGATCAATGAACTCTCCCAATCCTGAAAATTCAATAATTTCGTCTTCTTTTTTTTCTATGTCCTCAGGACTGAATCCAAGAAGAGAGGCATTCATAAAAATATTCTGCCTCCCGCTGAACTCCGGATGGAAGCCGGCACCCAGTTCCAACAGCGCAGTAGCCCTGCCTGACATGGCGATTTTTCCTGCACTGGGGCTCACAGTACCCACCAGGAGTTTCAAAAGGGTCGATTTTCCTGCACCGTTATCCCCAATGATCCCAAGAGATTGTCCCATCCGAAGATGAAAGGAGACACCATGAACGGCTCTAAGGGATCGATGCCGCGGTTTTCGAAAAATCGCTTCCAGCAATCGGTCCACAGGCCGTGGATAAATCCTGTAATCTTTTCCTAATTCTTCGACAATTACGTGAAACATGTCTACCCGAGCAGTTAGCAATTAGCTGTTGGCGGTTAGCTTTTGGATAAAGCTGTTCAGCATCCTCTTTATTTCATTTACATCCTGATTAAGTTCTCTGTATGTAACATCCTGCATATAATTTAGATCGTAAGCGAGTAGCAGCAGATATTCCACTTCGCTTGCCGATCCCGCAGCGATGCTCATAAACCTGGCAAGTTCTCGCTCGCCATGTCTTCCACAACCTTCAGCGATGTTAGTCGGAACGGATACCGCAGCCCTTCTAATCTGAGTCGTAATTCCAAATCGTTCGTCGGGTGGAAACTTCTTCGTGATTTTGTAAACAAGTAGTGTAAGAGAATGTGCTTTCTCCCATACTTTAAGTCCTTTAAAATCTCTCATTTCCCCCTCCTTTTTAAAACTAACAGCTAACTGCTAATAGCTAACCGCACAATTCGCAACATGTCTAAAGCACATCCCCGAAAGCAGACTTGGCCCGCATGAAAAACCAGGACCCCAAAGCATAGGAAAAAAGACCGAGAAACACCACACCGATTGTGTCCACCGGGTTAATCCTATGAACGAAAACAACATCCCGAATCACGGAAATAAACATGCCCATAGGATTCAAGTCAAGGAGCCAGGATAGATTCCCCGGTACCATGGATGGCGGATAAATAATTGGTGTGGCAAAAAACAGGACCATGAGAACAATCCCTAACAGTTCCCGAATGTCCCGAACGAAAACTGCGGTCGCGGCAAGAAAGGATGCGATACCCCACGTGAAAAAAAACTGTGCCACGAGGACAAGGGGAAGCAGCAGCCATGTGAGATGCAGATAGCCACTCAAGGAAAGATAACCGAGGAAAAGGACAAATCCGATGACGTTTATAAGAAATGCGGACAAAACGGAGGCCGCAGGAAGGAGTTCAACGGGAAAAACCACCTTGGTAATCAAATTCGCGTTTTCCAGAAGGCAGCCGACAGATCGGGAAAGTGCTTCAGAGAAAAGAAGCCAGGGCAGAAGCCCTGAAAGAAAGAAAAGAGAGAAAAGGTCTGTTCCCGTCTCTTCCATGCTCACGCTGACACGGAGGACAAGGGAAAAAACGAAGAGATACACCACAATGGTCGCCAGCGGATTCATTACAGCCCACAAAATCCCTGCAGACGACCCGGCAAACCGGCCCTTGATATCCCTTACGACAAATTGTCTGAGTAGTTGTCGTTGAACCCATGCAGTGTAAACAGGCCTCGTTACGAGCACAGGAAATCCTCCGGTTTTTTCGACCTTTTTCATCATAAAATGCCGATACAACAAAACAACGAATCGTAACTAATATAACCCAAAACATGCAATTAGCCGTTAGCTAAAAGCGAATCGCAGTTTTTAGATATAACGAAAAAAACAGAACCTTCCGCACCATTCTTTAAGATACACGGCATAAACAGCAAAAAGGCTGCCTCATACACAACGTAAACGCGGCTGAGGCAGCCTTTTACTCTCGCTGGATCAAGCCACATCAGAACTGTGCTTGCCAGGCTCTAACTGCTTTTTTTTAACTTACTTCTCTAAGCAGCCGGCTTCGAATAAGGACCTCAAAGCCGGCTTTGGTTATTTATTAATCAATTGGTGACAGTGGAACTACTTGACGCCTGGTAGAACGGATAAACAACGCCGTTTATCGATACAGTGGCATCGTCCCATGCACCATCGATGGCATAGGAATCATAGTCACCGAAGAAAATCACGGCTGTCAGAGCGGGAATACCTGTGTATGTGAGGGTTTGACCGCTTTGGTTGGTGGTTGACAGTGCGGTATAGCTAAAAGGATAATATACCCATCCTTCAGGAAAGCCCTCAGCATTCAGGGCGGAAACCGCAAAGATATTCACTTCATTCCTCAGGCCACCAGCTGTTGGGGACGGAGAGAAAGGCTCAGGAGCACTGGTATTCTCGTTCACATCAAAAACCTGAACACCGCTCAAAGTAATGGTGCCATCCGAATTCGTGTGATTGCCAATGGTAGCGTCAAAAAATGGTCCCGCATAGGTAAACGGCAGGACGCACGTTGAGCTTGTTGTATATTTGGTCGGGAACCCGATGATATGAACGGTGGCTTTGTCTGTAGCTTCGACATAGGGCAGACTGATGTTAGCTTTGGCAAGTGCAGCCTCGATCTCAGCCAGGTTGTTATTTGCCTCGCCCAAAGTACCAAGCCTATTGGTCTGTCCCGTGCCCAGAAATGTCATACTTTTGTAATCGCGAAGAGTGACAGCCTGAATGGCGGAACTCCACATACCGAGGACCCTGTTGAAAAACAGCTCGTAGCCGGCAAGGCTGTTATTCCAAGGAGTTGGAGCTGTACCATTCCAGACGTCGAAAGCACTGGCATTGCCAGCAACGCCGGCAGCATACTCGGTAGCCATGTCGGCTTTGCTGACACCCACTTTACCGAAGTTTGCCGTCGTAACTGCTTGGCCTGCGCCCGTTGCAAAGGCACTCTGCACAATATAGATATATCCCATAGAAGTGGAATCATTCGAACAGAAAGCCATAGCTTCTGTACCGATGGTCTTCAGGGCGTAATCCAGAGGAGCATCGGCACTTGCCCATTGGCTGGCGGCATTCCTACAGCTGCTGTCTTCACTGTAGATATGCGTTGCGGTACCGCTCTGGTACAATTTAGCTGTCCAAACATCAGACGGTGAAAGATAAATAAGGAAATCCAGAAGCTCCGTACTGTTCTTATAGCTTCTGATAACCACCTTGGCAACCACTGAGGCGGTCAAAGATGTATTGGTTACGGAAATCTTGGTTTCCCACCCATTGGCTGCGGCAAGATAATATTTATAGAAAAGCAGATCCCCTTTTCCGTTTGCTGCAAGCGAAATGCGGTCAGCATTATTCCATGCCAAGGCAGAACCGCTGAGAAACAGCAGCGTTACCAGAACTCCGATACATTTAGCAAATGTCTTCATAACTTTCTCCTCCAAAAATAATCATTAAGTTAAAATCTTTTACAGTCTTCAATAGCGTACATCTTCTCTCAATACCAAGCCAGTCTTCAACCGGCCATGAAACCTTACTTCAATCCCTCACCTCCTTTCATTATTCATGGATGGTAAACAAGTAAGAACTTACCTTTTTCGTAAAGGCACCCGCGAACCGGTTTGCCTTTCTTGAACCTCTATACGTTGAATCTCTATACTTCGGGGAAGAAAAAGTCGTCCCGCACCACATGGTACCATTCCCCTCCCGCTTTCACCCACCATTCATCCAAATAGACTTTCTCCATCCGTCCGTTGGCCAAGCGGAACTTCAATTCCATGCCTATTTTGCATAGGTTTTTTTCTTCCCAGCTGAATTGCAAAAGCAGCATTTCGATCAATTCGTCTTTTTTGGGGCCGGTCATATACAACCTGTATCTGCCAGGACGTGTCATCTCCTGGAAATAAGGCGCTTCAATCTTTCTTGCTTCCTGCCAATCCCTGGAAAGCCTCGCTTTCCAGTATATTAAAAAGATTTCTTTCAAAGAACTATCAGGCCAAAAGTGTTCAGGACCATTGGTTTCCGGTCCGTAAACCATGTTTATCTCCGTTTGATCCGTCGTCCCTTTCTCCACTTCGGCGGCAAGACCCACACCGCATATAATCAAAGAGAGGAGCAGGACCAGGTGCCCAGTTCTCAGTATATTAGATATCTTTTTCAACTGCCTCCCCTTTCTTTTTCCCACCGATCTTCACATGGTATCTTTCCTTCAGACGCGCAAACTCCTCTTTATTGATATCTTGCGTTCGGGGAGCGAGAACAATCTGCCTTATGGACCTGATTGTTTCCGCATTCAAGGGCTTCAATTCTCCAGCATTTTTTGAACCATCCTTCTCGCGAAATTGATCCGGGTGCGCCCAGTAATAGGATGTAATAACCACATCTGCCAGCGGAAAGTCATCCATGAGTTTCCGGCTGTAAAGTTCCGAGAGTTCTTTCATTCGGACAACAGACATCCTTTTGGATTCTCCCTGCCCTCCGTCCTTTGCCAAACCCATTCGTTCTGCTTCCGCTGCAAAAAGTCTCATCCGCAGGGTCAGGTTCAGGCATTGTTCGCTGGTAACTTTCGCATTCCCTGTTTTGTATGGCCTGCACATCTCATCAACTTCGGAGGGCAGAATCTCAAAACTTTTTCCCGTGGCCAGCGGTTTGCTCTGGCTGTCGCCCCACGCCGAACCACTGATGAAAACCATCAACACAGTGAGCACTAATATTTTTTTACCTATTTGCATTATTTTTTTTGCGTTTTACCTTTCGCTTTAATTCGCAGGAACAGTAACGGCTGAAATCTAACAAAAAAAATGGGGTTTGTCAAGGGTGAAATCCATCTCATATTTTCACCACGTTATTGCCATGGATGGAATCACCGAAGCGGATGCAGTTCCCATTTTATTTTGCGCAACTGTCTCCTCCCCTATCAGTTCCATTCGCATATCCATCAGCAAACTGTAGCCTTCCGACCAGAACAGCAGGGAGCTTTCGAGTTTTGTTCCGGAATCGTCAACCACAGCAATCTGGAGAAAGCCCGGCACAATTTCCAGCTGATAGTTGCCGAGGATATCCGTGTGCATTTCGTTCCGACTTTCTGCGCCATATGTCCCCAGGGCAACCGTCAGACCCTCGATGCCCTCTCCCGGATTGTAGACGTGGTCTCCGTCCAGATCGTCGTAAATATTGCCCAGCACAAAAACAGCCGGATCGGAAGGCAGGGCAAAATCAGCGGCGACAATAAAGGCGATTCCTTCCTGGCTCTCCTTTGAATCAAGAGGCACCTTTCCGCATGCAATACCCACCTCTTTTGGGTCGGGGCTGAAAATAACCTTTTCTACGGTAGTCTCCGGATCGAGCTCGGCTCGCAGCATCGATTCATAAATCAAGCGGGCAACTTCCGCAGGATCGTAAGACCCATATATGGTTGCATACCCTAAAGCCTCGCCTGCCTGTACAGGCTGATACCCCGTGGACGCAATTCTCTCCTCTGGCGTAGTACCATCAGGCGACTCGGTGCTGTAATAGCCCAGAGTTGCCATATCGCTATAATGGGCACGCGCACTGCCATAGAGTTTTTTGTTCCATGCGAGGGGCGGCAGCCCTTGATCAAGAATCCAGGAGTCTTCACCAAGCGCCTCACGTGCACTCTCCTCATCAATCCCTGCGGCATCGAGGGCATTCAGGGGAGACCTGCGCGCTTCGTTCACCAGTCGCCACAGTCTTTTTTCCACCGTATAAAGGTCAAGGGGATAGGCAAAATCGGCAACAGCCATATAGGCATTCAATGCCGCCCCGGAAGTCTCAAAAATTCCCGAATCTACGGCAATGCCAACCTGCCTCAGATCAGGGTTGAGTATGTTTCGCACCCCGGTTCCTGCAGGATCCAATTCTTCTTTATACATCTTCTCAAAGATGACCTGCACGGCATATCCGGGTTCGAGGAAATTGTTGAAAGCCAGAAACCCCAAGGATTCCCCCGTACTTGAAGGGGCATATCCTGTTTCCCTGATTCGGTCATCATAGCTACGACCGTCAGGAGAGTCATGAGAATAATAGCCACTGGCAAGCATATCCTTTGCATGTCCGCGTGCTGCCTCATAGAGCTTCCGGTCAAATTCGAGAGGCGGAAGGCCCCGGGTCAAGATTTCCTCTAAATGCGGAAGATCTTTCACGAGTTGTTCCGTGTCAAACCCCATGGAGACCGCCATCTGCAACGGATCCCTCCGAGCCTCGTTGATGAGGTCAAACAGGGCCTGCTCGTCAACAGAAAGTGTTTCTTCGGAATTCAACGCTACTTCCTGAGCAGACACAAACTGGTTTATCCCCAAGCAGAATAGACACAGGAAAAGAAGGTTTATGGCCGTAATATGGGTTCTGTGGAGTCTCATGATGGAGAACTTATATGCAATATATGTGCCCAAAAAATTCGACAGGAACAATAAACTATCTGGCACCATACATTTATGGTTTTGATGCCATTTCTGGATGTAAACTATCTGGATTGCGCGGTTTCGCGTTCGCAGGGTCTTCCGCGGCCCGGAAGTCTGTGTTTGCGTGACAGCTGAAAAGATAATACCTAAAAGCTGCAATTAGCCTTTAGCCTTTAGCCTTTAGCCACACAATGTCAGCTATTTACGATGTAATAAGAAAGCATTAAAAAGTGACATCCCAAATAAAGGGAAAAGTCATGCAAATGATTGGGATCTTTAAGCTAACGGCTGATAGCTAAAAGCTAATTGCAACTTTTAGGGAATAGTGTTTTCACAAAGGACACATGTTGGCCAGAATCAGCCAGATTTGGTCAAAGACGACCAAGTCGAAAGGCTAATAGCTAAAAGCCAACTGCTCATTGCATCTTTTTTCTATGTGTCAACGCCGCTTGATCCGTTCGAGGTACCCTGCAAATTTCATCGAGCCGGGTTCAAGGCGTACGGCCTCCGAAAGTTCCCGGATCCCCCCTTCCCGATCCCCTTTCCGGACCATAGCGAGACCCAGATGGAAATGGGCCTCTCCTGATTCAGGGGTTATACGGACCACTTCCGAAAAATGAAGCAGGGCGCCATCCATATCTCTCTGTTTTGCGAATAATAGACCCATTTGCCTGTGGGCCATCGCCCATTCCGGATTAATTTCCAGAGCCTTCAAAAGATACGCTTTTGCGGCATCCGGATTCCCCGTGCGAATAAGGGCCAGCCCCAGGTAGAAATTGGCAAAAGGATCTTTCCCGTCAAGTCGCAGCGCCTCGGAACAGCTCTGAATCGCCCCATCCATGTTTCCCGTATTCATGCGGGCCGCACCGAGATTCACGTGGGCCTCAACGGAACCGGGATCGATTTTCAATGCCTGCTCAAAACGGTTTGCAGCTTCCCGGAACTTTTCCTGTTTTAAAAGGACAACACCGAGATTAACCATGGCTTTCGAATGTCTGGTGTCCATTTCTATGGCTTTTAGATAATGCTCTATTGCAGTTTCCGGCTCTCCAAGCTCGGCGAACACAATGCCCAGATTGTAGTAGGCCTTGGCCTTAGGGTTCAGTTTCAGAGATTCCTGGAATTCCTCAGCGGCAGCGGTAAACTGGTCCTCATCTAAAAAAGCGATCCCCAGGTTGGTATGCGCTCTATAATTATGTGGGGCCTTGCTCAAAACATCCGTCCAGAGGGTTTCCGAGCTCTGCCATACCCTGTTCCTGTGGTAAGCGGCCGCACCAAACACAAAAGTAATGCAGACCATCAAAATCACAGGGTAAAATCGGCGACTTGAAAACCATTGAAAGACCGTGGCGCTCAACCCGATGGCAAAACCGAACATGGGGAGATACAGCCTGTGTTCAAACATGGCATCCCGTATGGGAATCACACTTGATTCCACAGAAAGGGTAATAAAAAACCAGAAAACCCCGAATGGTACCACGGGCATTTTCTTCCGAACCCAGACCGCGAACAGAATAATCGCCGCGAGGAACAGAAACATCAGGGGAGTCAGCCCATCAAAAAACCCGGTTTTAAAAGGAAGCATAACGTCCGCGTTCTGCCCCAGGGGCAGGAAAAGCATACGAATATAGGTGGTTATCACCGTGAACTGTGTACACAGGTAATTCCACCGGCTCACTGTTTCCGTTTCCCGGGTCTCTCTGGAAATATCTTCCAGAAGGCTCCCGAATGGCGCCGTGCCTTCAAGTCTCCCCGATACCAGGAGCGCTGCGGTCACAATAAGCAAGAGGGCGAGACCTGCCCATGGCAGTTTTTTCTTCCAGCCAGCCCAGGAATTGTCGATACACAGGACCTCCACCAGAAGAATAATCAGCGGCAGGCTTGCAGCCGTCTGTTTGCTCAGGAAAGCCAGTATCCCGGAAAGGACACAAAGGATATAAAGAACAAATATTTGAGCGGCTACCACAGACCTCGACCGTGGCATTTCAGGCAGCCCGGTTTTTTGACCGGAATTTTCCTCCGGGAGCCTCGATCTCTGAACCATTCTACCTTTCAGATAAAACAACACAGACAGTATATAAAACAGGGCAGCGAGGGACGCATATCGCTGGCAGATATAGGTCACAGCCTGGGTCTGCAGGGGGTGAGCTACAAAAATCAGAGCCGTAAAAAGAGCAATCAGGGAAATTGGTGTTTCACGCCCTGTGTTCGGGGATTCGTGAGAGGGAACGAACGGAGGAGACTTCGTGGATCTTAAAAGCCGGGTAAGTATGGCGCCACTCAGAAAATAGACAATCACGCCATTGATCATGTGGATCAACATATTGATGACGTGATATCCGCGCACATTGAGCTGCCCGAATTGGTAATTCAGGGAAAAAGTCAGGTTCACAAATGGTCTTTGCAGCACGGACTGGTCAAACCGCAGGTAATTCGAAACATTTCGGATCCTCTCACTGTCCCGGATTACATGCTCGTCGTCAAAAATAAACGGCCCATCCAAGGTGTTACTGTAAATAACAGCGCACGTGACGGCAATCAAAAAAACAGCCAATAAAGGGTTGTAAAAAGCCCTTTCGGATTTCAAGAATTTCACGTCATTCATTCTGGGCCTTTTCTCCTTCTTTGAATGTATAGGCTTCCCCCTTTATTCCTTGCACATAGTGGCATTTTATTCTTGATGAAATCATTAAATACAGTGGCTACATGCGTATTAAAAAAATTGATTCTCCATTCAAAATTATAGGAAAGAAATGCATGCAGAAAGTAATTTTCGTTCCAGTATCGTCCTTCCTTGAGCCAGTTATAGGGATAATCGAAGGGATAGAAAACGTCGTGAAAATGAACAAAAATGCCGGCTGGCAAACCTGGTAAAATCTTAAAAAACAAGTATTGCAGATCACTACCGCATTTTACAATATGGCTTGAATCAATAAACAGGAAATCCCCGGATTCCAGGGATGAAAACAACTCCAAAGAAACATCCTGGATTTTCTCGTCTATTATTCTGACGTGATCCTTGTCGTTGCGTCTCAAAAGAGTTTCAAGACGAGCTGGATAGGGCTCAATAAAGGTAATTTCCGGACGGTGTGAAAAAAATCTGTCAACGGTATCAAGAATAACTGCTGATGAAAAACCTGATCCGACCTCGATAATCCTCTTGGGCTCGTTCTTTCTTAGAAAACTATACAGAAAAATAGCATCCGAATAGGAAAAAAAACCATTATCATAGTAATACCTGCACCCCGGTTCCCGGTTTTCCGGGAAGGGTAGTTCCCCATAAAACTCGGTGTATTGATTCAGCAGGCTGAATTGACCTTCCTCATTCAGGTCGATATCCGGGAGTTTTTCCCTTAGGGGATACATCGATTTGACATAGGCAAGAACGTCATCTTTTTCCGGTATGGGAGAGTAGTAATGGCCTGCCGGATATGCACCCTGCTTTTCAACCTGTTTCCTTTGTTTCGCTATCAACTTCCGTTGTTTTTCTATTTGCTCCTGTTGTTTTTCTATTTGAATCCGGTATTTTCGTATTAACTCCCATTGTTCTTCAATTTTATTACGTTGTGCTTCTAAGTGATAATCTTGTTTTTCTATTTTATTTCGTTGCTCTTCTATTTGATGCCCTTGTTTTTCCACTTTTTGCCAAAGGCCTCTTGTATAGGGCATTTTGTCAAGTAAATGAATGACTAATTGCTTCATTCTTTTTCCTTTTTTGGAGGCTGACCTGTTTCTCGACGGTTGGTGTGGAAAGGCTGACTCCTGACACCTGACACCTGACACCTGACACCTGACACCTGACACCAAAAAAAGTAACACCCAAACAGGGCCGGGGCACTCAGAAAAAACACCCTGCCAGGGCATCCGCCACAAGAAATCCATCCCTGGTGGGGACAATCCTCCCCCCTTCCAATCTAACCAGGCCCTCACCCATAAGCCTTTCAAGCATAAAGAAGGAATTGTGGGCACCGGAAATCGCACCCATATCCACTCCGTCCCTCGTTCTCAAGCCAAGAGCCAGGGTTTCCAGCCGGATCTGTTCAGGCGTCAAACTCTCCGATCCTTCCACGGAAAGTTTCCCCGCTTCCAGCGCGGAACAATATTTCCTGATGGATCTTGCGTTCCACCACCTCTTCTGTCCTGAAAAGGAATGGGCTGAAGGGCCAAGACCAAGGTAAGGAGTATGGTCCCAGTATTTGCGATTATGCCGTGATTGAAGATGGAGCGCTCGGGCAAAATTGGACACCTCATAGTGAATATACCCTGCGGCTTCCAGAATTTCCGATGTTTTCAAAAAGAAAGTTCGCTCTTCCTCTTCGCCCAACCGAACAATCTCGCCTTTTTTCTCTCGTTTTGAAAATACGGTTTTCCCTTCAATGGTCAACTGATAGCAGGAAACATGCTCTGCCTGGAGGGAAACAGCCTCTCTCAAAGTTCCCAGCCATACATCTAAAGGTTGTTCTCTGAACCCGTAAATAAGATCAATACCAATATTTTCGAATCCGGATGCCCGAAGCCGCTCAAAAGCATCGACAGCCATTTCTACAGTATGTCCCCTTCCTAAAAAAGAAAGGGCATTCTCATCAAGCGATTGCACTCCAAGGTTAACCCGATTAAATCCCGAAGCCTGAATGGCGGTAATCATATTTTGAGATAGATCAGACGGATTGGCTTCTATGGTGATTTCAAGATCTTTCTCAAAATCAAAATGGGCAAAAAGATGCGCCATGAGGGATTCAAGCTGATCTCCCGGAATAACAGTCGGAGTCCCTCCCCCCATATAGATGGAGTCAAATGGGCCGAACTCTCCCTTGTACAAAAGCACCTCTTTTTTGACCGCCTCTAACCAGCGGTCAAGAAGAGAGAGAGACGGAACAGAATAGAAATCACAATAGGGGCATTTGCTGCGGCAAAAAGGCACGTGGATATAAAGACCGGAGTTGGGTGTGTTATTCAGCATCCTTAAATCCAGAAAGTAGTTTACACTTTACGGTTTTCGCTGTTTGGCAGAGAAACTGGAAACTGGAAACTGGATAACCACCTGAATAGCTGTTTCTTTCCCAAGTTTCAAATTTCCAGTTTCCAGTTTCGGCATCCAATTCCAAGCTTCGGAACCCGATTTTGAAATGGATAATACACCCCATTTCGAAAAAAGTGTAAACGTATGGATGAAGGATGCCGTCTATTCATTATCCGATTTGAGAACCGCAATGAAAGCGTTCTGGGGAATGGAAACGGAACCCACCATTTTCATACGTTTTTTCCCTTTTTTCTGCTTTTCAAGAAGCTTCCGTTTCCTGGAGATATCTCCGCCATAGCACTTGGCCGTCACATCCTTCCGGAAAGGCGCAATGGTTGAACGTGCGATAATGGTTCCTCCGATGGCCCCCTGCACGGCGATTTTGAACATATGCCTCGGGATTTCGTCTTTCAGTCTTTTGCACGTTTGAAGTGCCCGTGGGCGGGCGCCGTCTCTGTGGACGATCTGGGCAAGGGCATCCACTTTCTCACCGTTGAGCAGAATATCCATTTTAACCAGGTCCGCCTGCCTGTAATCTAAAAGCTCATAGTCAAAGGAGCCGTACCCTTTGGTGACCGTCTTGAGGCGATCGTAAAAATCGTAAACCACCTCGGCAAGGGGCATGTCAAACTGGACTTCAATTCGTCCCGGGGTGGGATAATTGAAGCGGGAATTCACCCCCCTGCGTTCCAGGCACAGTTCCATGACCGCCCCCATGTATTTTTCGGGGATGAGGATATCGGCCCTGATGTAAGGCTCCAGCCCTTTTTCAATAGACACCGGATCCGGGTAATAAACCGGGTTGTCCACGGTCACTTCTTCGCCGTTTGTCAGGACAAAACGGTACTGAACCGTAGGGGACGTCATGATGATCGACTGATCAAACTCTCTCTCCAGCCTTTCTTGAACAATCTCAAGGTGCAGGAGCCCCAAAAATCCGCAGCGGAAACCTAACCCCAGGGCAGCCGAAGAATCTTTCTGATAGATGAGAGCCGCATCATTAAGTTTATATTTCTCTAACGCGTCCGTAAGAGATCGATATTCATCGGTGGAAACGGGATAGATGGAGGCAAACACAACCGGTTTTACCTCCTTGAATCCCGGAAGGGGTTTTTCGGTCGGGTTGGAATCCAGGGTGACGGTATCACCGATCTGGACATCCGAAACGGTCTTGATTCCAGATATGATATACCCGACTTCGCCAGCGGAAAGCTCCTTTCTTTTTTCCCTTTCAAGTCGAAAAACACCCACTTCTTCCACTCGGTGTACGGACTTGTTGTACATGAGCCTGATGGAATCCCCCTGCCGGATACAGCCTGAAAAAACCCGGCAACTCACGATGGTTCCCCGAAAAGGATCGTAATGGGCATCAAAAATGAGCGCCTCCAGGGAATCTTCGCGGGAACCTTTCGGGGGCGGAATCCGCTCCACAATGGCCTGCAGCACCTGGTCCACACCGGTACCTTCCTTGGCGGAACAGAGGACAACCATATCAGAGTCGAGTCCCAGATCCACCTCGATCTCTTCTCTCACCCGATCGATATCGGCTGAAGGCAGGTCTATCTTATTGATGACCGGGATAATTTCCAGATTGTGTTCCATAGCCGCATACAGGTTCGCCACGGTCTGAGCTTCCACCCCCTGGGCGGCATCCACAAGAAGCAGAACGCCTTCACAGGACGCCAGTGCCCGGGAGACCTCATAGGAGAAATCGACGTGCCCGGGGGTGTCAATGAGGTTCAGCTCGAAAGAACGGCCTTCCGGGTCCGTGTAGGGAAGAGTAACGGCCTGGCTCTTGATGGTAATTCCCCGCTCCCTTTCAATATCCATATTGTCCAGTATCTGGTCCCTGAAATCTCTTTGTTCCACCAACCCGGTTGCCTGAATAAGGCGGTCGGCCAGGGTGGACTTGCCGTGATCAATGTGGGCGATAATACTGAAATTACGTATGCTTTTCATGCTTCATTCCTTGATGAATCCGTAAAAAGATAAAATCTCGCGCAAAGGCGCAAAGCTCACAAAGTTAACCTCATTCATATTAAAAGCTATTTCCTTAGCGTCTTTGCGAGAAAACCTACTTTTCACGAGAGCATCATTCCTTGATACTGGACCATTTTCCGGTTAGTCGGGCTGATGAATTCGAATTTTGTATTTGAATGGCGATTTACTGTTCCCAATGACAAGAAGGCCCTCATCCCCTTGAAAATGAAGAGGCCCCACTGCCCCATCCTTCCCCCCCCTTTTAATTCCTGCCGCCTGATTCGTAAAAACAGGTCGGGACAAATAAACGCTTGCAGCGCCCTGTGTGTCGGGTTCAATATAGTAAGGAATGCACTGCGTCGTGTCAAGATAGATTGCCATTAGCCGGCCTTATCAACGAGGTCGGTTTTGAGCATCTTTCATTTGCGACTTCACATTTTTTGGCAAACACAATAAAAGGCTTACGCCTGAACTCCCTGGGAGTATTGTTCTGGAGTTCATCCGTAAGGATTTTATTACGAAAAAGTGTAAACTACGTTTGCGTTTTTTTGGAGGATACGCAGTTTTGAAGGAAAATCCTGTACGGGCAGTATTTTTCCGCAATTTTTCGTAACGTCTCAATAAGTTCGGGTACCCATAACACAATCAGGTTAAAATCGATTCAAAAAGCCCTTGTTTTTTTGGAGTTTACGCGTAAGCCTTTTATAAAATCCTTACGGATAAAATCCACCCGAACTCGTTGAAAAGTTAAAACTTTTCGCGGCTTGAAAGCCGCCCCACATGGTTATCATTAAAAGAGCAAGTACTCGAATTGCTGGAATCATGTTGACATCCTTATTTCTCAACAAGTATTATGACCATTAATTTCAAGGAACTGAAACTATGGACTTTGTCCAATAGTGAAAGCTGTATTTTTCAATCACATTTTCGACAGTTTTCGTCTCTACATTATCGGCGGGATAAGGTTGACAGTTTCGTGAAAAGTCCCTGAACCCGTCACCCCCGCGAAGGCGGGGGTCCATAAACACCTGAAACTACCGGAGTGTCGCAGGCTCGCTTACCCGGAGTCTCGCAAGCTCGCTTACCCGGAGTCTCGCAAGCTCGCTTACCTGGATTCCCGCCTCGCGGGAATGACGAAAGCGGATGAATTCTGACTTTTCACGAATTCATCAAGGCTCCCCGTTTCAAATAATCGAAAAACAACATATCACTCGAGGATTCAGGCAATGTCTACAATATGGAAAAATTTCTTTTGCTGTTTGGCAGTGTGCTTCCTGGCGCTTACTTTTCTGATTCAACCCGCCATTGCGGAAGAACCGGAAAACAAAGAGATCCCTTTAAATCGATATGGCATCCGTTCAACGAACCCATACCTTGTAGATAGATTTGTCAAGGACGGAAAAACCATTGACAAAGTTATCGTACCGAGTCCACCGAACCCCCCGAAGGATTTGAAACGGCAGACAGTGGTAGTTCCCGAACCCGACAAAGCCGCCGGAATAAGTACCATTTCGAATGTACCTGCCCTGAGCTGGAGCTTTGGATGCTCGGCAACATGCGGAGCCATGTTGTTCGGGTATTACGACAACACCGGCTACTCCAACATGTATGGCGGTCCCACCAATAGCGGGGTATTTCCCATGACGAACGCCACGTGGGGCACCGCTGAAGTTAATGGTGAAACAAGGGCTTTATGTCCCCTCAGTGCCACGCGTGATGGTCTTGACGGTAGAGCAATCAAGGGACACGTGGATGATTACTGGATAAACTCTACTCCCGACTATTCACTTCCACCGAGAACAGATCCTTACATAGGGAGCTGGACCCAGCATACCCATGGAGAATGTACGGGCGATTATATGGGAACCAACCAGTCCGGGGAAGGCAACTATGACGGCTCAACAAGCTTTTATTATGATCCATCCAACGCCCCCCTTTCCGATTTTACAGGCGGTAGCAGTCGTGATGGTTGTCACGGGTTGCGGCTTTTTGCAGAGTCCCGGGGCTATACGGTAGATGCGAATTTTTCTCAGTACATTTTTGGCTATAATGGGATACAAGCGGGGTTTACTTTCGATCAATTCAAAACTGAAATTGACGCCGGTCGCCCCGTCTTCATTCATTTATGGGGCCACGACGTATTAGGGTACGGATATAATGATACCGGATCGATTATTTACATCCATAATACCTGGGATTACTCTGATCACGAGATGACCTGGGGTGGTGCTTATTCAGAACCACCCCTGGCACCCATGCAACACATAGGTGTTACCGTAATCCAGCTTGCTGCCGCACCCGACCCACCCGCCCCATGCCCTCCTTGCAGTAGTAATATAACAGGTGAAATCTATCCCGCGGGCGAAACCTGTACATGTAGCGAACTTTCCAATATAATCATAGGTCCTGACGTAACCTTTCAAAACGGCACCACAGCTACTTTTACAGCCACCGGATCCATCACAGTAACAGGGACGGTGATCGTTGAAAACGGGGCCTCGGCTACTTTTACCGGACCGACGGTGAATGTCGGAAACGGATTTCATGCAGAATCCGGTTCTACAGTAACCATAAATCAGCAGCCGTAAATGAATTTCGCCTAGCATTGTCGAAAAAATGACAGTTCAGGGGCCTCTGCTCTTTCGTTCTTCATTCTGACTTGAAGTCCTTAGGTTGGGGTGAAGCATGAACCCCAATACAAAACGATGATAAACCAGAAAATGTTGGGGTTCGTACCTCACCCCAACCTACACAAACTGGATGTTCACATATAGAAAAATGGCACGAGCGTGACCTTGCTTATGGTCACACTCGTGCCATTTTAGCCAACAACCGTTCAAGGTTGCCGGTTCACAGTTTTCAACCGCGAACCGACAACTGCAAACAATAAACGGACCCTTATCCCTTGATAATTCTCGGAATCATCATATGGTGTTGGGGGCAAATGGATGTGGGATTCTGGTAAGCACAGCCGGCAAAGGCTACAAGATACTTCCTGATATCCGGAAAAGAGACAATTTCGTCAACAAAGCCCCTGTTGGCGCAATAGATAGGCCTCGAGTTCTCGTAATATTCTTTGGCAAGATTGTTCATCTTGTCAATAACCGGCCCCAGTGGCTTTCCTGCATCTTTTTCCTTCACCAACCTTCTTGCAAATGCGGCGGCGGCGGCCGTTTCCCCATGCATCACCTGAATTTCCGTGGTTGGGGTTCCAAGGGTAAAAGCATTGTGATTGTTAGCTGTAGGACCGCCCATGACATAATGTGCAGCGGCGGTTCCTTTCCTGAGGACAATACATATCTGGGGAACGTCTGTCTGCTCTATGGAATAGATGAGAGACTGGCCGAGGCCTAACAGTTCCTGTTTTTCAGCAATATCACCCACGTCGATCCCGGATGTATCCTGAAACCATACCATGGGCACCCTGTCCCTGCCGCAGAGGGTAACAAACTCGTTCATCTTGATCAAACCCTGGCGGTAAAGCTTTCCACCAATCCCCGGATAGGGTGCATATTCAGGGTATTTCGCCCCTAAAAACCCCTGACGGTTTCCAATAAAACCAACCAGAAAGCCGTTGATCTTGGCCAGCCCTGTATAGACTTCGGGGCCATATCCAGGCCTGAACTCCATATGCTCGCTATTGTCAAAGAGGCGCGCGAACGTCTCGTCCAGATTGTAGCTTCGCTTCTGGTTAAATGCCACAATGTGGTTGATATCTTCTCCTGCAAATTTAGGTTCTTTAGGCTCCGCAACCCGGAAAAAATTCGGGTCATAGGCAGGCATCATATCCACATATTTCTTGAGGCCATCCAGAACGCCCTTTTCGGTTTCATACACTTCCTTAAAAAAGCCGGTAGAATTGAAATGGATAGGCACACTCCCCGGAGGAACCTGTTTGAAATGACGTGTTGCCTCGATTAACTGTTCAGCGCCTGCTTCATCAAAACCACCTTTGGGGCTCATGCCGCTCACGATACCACCACCACCAACGGCGATATTGGCATCTTTATGCGCCAGAAGGATCGTAGGACTGATTCCCTGGTATCCCCCACCGGCCGGGTTGGTTCCGTAAATACCTGCCAAGATGGGAATTCCCATTTTTTCCAATTCCGCATGGCGAAAGAATGTGGTTCCGTTTCCTCGCCTGCCAGCATACACTTCATGCTGTTCCGGAAGTTTTACGCCGCTGCAGTTGACTAACCATACCAACGGAATGTGAAGTCTTTTCGCCATATCGGTCACCCGGAGCTGATTGTCCGCCTGTCCCGCAATCCAGGCCCCCGCCATGACCTTGTTGTCAAACCCTACAACTACGGTCCATTTGCCATTGATCTGGGCCAGACCATCAATGACGCCCGTGGTCCCCTCATCATTAAACTGGGGGTTCAACAACGTATGAAGAGGGCACCAGGTTCCGGGATCTATAAGGTATTCGATCCTTTCCCATACGGTTAACTGACCTCTTTTTTTTATGATTTCCGCCGGTATGCCCGCGTTTTTCACGGCATCCGCCGCAGCGGCCACCAGTTTCTCCACTTCGTTGATATCCTGAACGTTTTCTCTGGTATCCTCCTTTTGCTTATCCGTAAGCGCCTTACCAAAAGGAGTCATTTCTTCAAAATACGGCTTCATTTATTCCTCCGTGCTGTTTTAAGGGACCACACTTTTTACCTGTTTGCTTTCCTGATTCCCAATTGATCCAGGGCAATAATCCACTTGCAGATATTGGCAGAACCCTCCACCATATAATAGGGAGGGGCATCTCTGTAAAATCTGGCAACCGGATATTCCGTGGAGTAGCCGTAGGCTCCCATGATTCTCATAGCCATCTGAGATGCCTTGGCAGCTATTTCGCCGGCCAGATATTTTGCAGTCGCAACCTCAAGGGTATTTCCCAGCTGCCCCTGGTCTTTCTGCCAGGCCGCCTTGTACACAATCAATCGGGCCGCCTCGATTTCCGCGGTTACCTGAGCTACCAGGTCCTGATTCATCTGGAACTGTCCCACGGACTGGCCAAACTGTTCTCTCTCTTTACAATAATCCGTCACGGTGTCCAAACAGGCCTGTGCCAGACCAACGCCGCCTGCTGCAGCGGAAAGGCGGGACTGGTTGAGAGATCCGAAAACAATCTTGGCCCCATCCCCGGGCTTGCCTAAAATATTTTCCTTGGGGACCTTCGTATCTTCGAGGTAAACCTCTCCCGTGGGGGTTGATCGGGTCCCTAATTTGTCCAGATCAGTCGTTGTAATCCCGTTAAAATTCTTGGTCTCAACGACAAAAGCCGAAAGCCCCCTCCCCCTTGCTTCTTTGTCCGTATAGGCATAGCAGACAATGGCATCCGCTGCGCTGGCATTGGATATCCAGGTCTTTGACCCATTCAGCAGCCAGTGATCTCCCTTGTCTTCCGCTGTGGTTTTCATGGCCATGACATCGGAACCGGCATTAGGTTCGGTAATGCCGAAACCACCGACATACTCAGCACTGACCAGTTTCGGAACATATTTTTTCTTCAGTTCGTCTGTACCGTATCGAAAGATGGTAAAGGCGCACCCTAAGGCCTGCATATTAATCTGCACTCTGACGGAACTGGATGCCCTTGCCATCTCTTCCGTAAGGATCATTGCCGCCAGCCATCCCATTTCGTTCCCGCCGTATTCCTCTGGAATTACGGTACCGAAAAAACCCAGTTCACCCATCGGCTTGATCACTTCTTCATAGGGAAAATAATGTTTCTCATCCCATTCATCAGCAAAAGGAGCTATTTTCTCATCGGCAAAGTCTCTCGCCATCTCCTTAAGCATCTGCAGCTCGTCGCTAAGTGCAAAATCCATAAAACAAACCTCCCTCAGATAGTTAAACGTACTGACCTTATTCAAGTGAAAACATTCACACATACTTTTTTGGATGCGACCTTATATAGCACAATAACCATTTTGGCAATACATTTTCCCTAAAATGGAAGAAGAAAGTGATTTTATTATTTTACTCATTGACATTTATTTCCAAACCTCATAAACAGAGAAGAATTTAATAAAAAAGACAGGCTTTAAGAAACAGTTAGGAGGTTATTTGATGGAACCGTTGACCATAAATCGGAAAGAGAGCAAATTGAGAATTGCTCCGGAGTGGGCCGATGTATGCTTTACATGCGGGACCTGTGCGGGGGGGTGCCCTATCACAGGAGTAGACGGCCTTGATCCGAGAAAAGCCGTCCGCATGGCTGCCCTTGGTCTGGAGCAGGAGCTGATCGATTCACGATTCCCGTGGATCTGTACCCTTTGCGGAAGGTGCGAATACGCCTGTCCCCAGGGAGTGGAAATCCTGAAAATGCTGCGGCGGGCGCGAACCCTTCGCCCACGGGATAAAGTGCCGGGCCCCATCCACAAGGGTGTGGTAATGGACCTGGAGAGGGGAAACAACCTTGGGATTCCAAAGGATGATTTCCTTTTTCTTCTCGCTGATCTCTCCAAAGAGATGGATGAAGATGAAGGTTTACCGGGATTCTACGCACCTGTGGATAAAAAGGGCGCCAATGTTCTGGTAACCGTAAACTCAAAAGAACCATTTGGGGAGCCGGACGACATGAAGTTTTGGTGGCGGATATTTTACGCAGCCAAAGAAGACTGGACTATTCCATCCACGGAATGGGAAGGTGTCAACTGGGGACTTTTTTCCGGAGACGATGAGTCCATGAAAACGCTCGTGGGCCGGATTGTCAACCACTTGGAGAGGCTGGAGTGCAAAACGCTCCTCCTACCCGAATGAGGCCATGCCTACTATGCGACCAGGCTTGGTCTGCAAACGTGGTACCCCGAAGTTTTTGAAAAATACAATATCGTATCTGTTCACCAGCTGCTGGAACAGTATATTAAGGAAGGAAGAATAAAGCTGGATAAAACCATCCACGAAGAACTTACTACCGTGCATGACCCCTGTAATTACGGTCGTAAGAGCATGAAGGCGTTTGGAGAAGCCTTTTTTGAGGAACCGCGATGGATTACCCAGCAGTGCTGCGACAACTATGTAGAGATGCACCCCAATCGCATGAACAATTTTTGCTGCGGGGCAGGGGGAGGTGCCTGGGCCATGCCGTATGATGCCGAGAGGATCTATTACGGACGTGTCAAGGCAAAACAGATCATGGACACCAAGGCAAAAATGGTCGTCGCGCCCTGCCACAACTGCCGAGATCAGATCATGAAGGCAATCACACCGGAGTTTGGTCTGGATATCGAAACCAAATACCTCTGGGAACTGGTAGCGGATTCCCTGGTTGTGGAACCGTGGAGTGAAGAAGAGGTCAAGGAAGCCAACAAACTGCGGGACGCCCAGTACGAAAGGGATGAAATCGATCTGGACGCAGAACAAGACTGGTAGAGAACAACTCCAGGTGAGATTTTGTTTTAAATTATAGGACATGAAAACCAAAAAGCCCTCTATCGCAAGACAGAGGGCTTTTTTTGCAATGATTGACTACCACCAGCAGACGACCTTTTCGTTCTCAAAAATAAGATCGACCAATTTCCCATAATCAGTATCTTCCTGATAAAGAGAAAACCGGGTGACCTCTTCTCCTTTGGAAGCGATTTCTTCCAGAGCCTTTGTGGTCTCATCAGGCTCAGTTTTAAATACAAACAGAGTTTTCATGATGCACCTCCAAAAGGGATGATAAGATCCATCTCTTTCAGCTTCTCACCAATATCTTCGAGACTCATATATTGGAACCCGTTTTGTTCCACATTGACCTTGTTATTGGAATAGTATTCACATTCCATATCTTCAAGCCATTCAAGATTTTCCTTGTAGGCATCGGTCATATCCACTTCAACATTGAGAACAAACATATAAGAATAGAAATTTTCAACCGCCAACCCAAGAGTAGATCGGGATCCTTCCCAGAGATCCTCTTTTTTGCGGATCAAAAAAGCCACGTGTTTTATGTCTTCCATTCCGTACCTCTCCCCTCAAAATACGACATAGCGATCGCAGTCTTCTATCATTTCACCGTTTCTGGCCTGGGTACCATAGTCCTTTTCTCCAATACCTGTGACCGGAGGTTTCAATCCGTGACTTTCAAACCCCACATTACAGAGTGCCAGTTTCCCCAAACCTTCCAGCTCTCCAAACCGAGGATCCTGGGTCAACAAGGTTCCGAAATGGCTGAAAAAAAGAGTTGCATCCACTCCCTTCTCTTTTGCGGCTTTACAGAGTTCAATGACCTTATCTAAGTGCTTGTCCGAAGTTATGAAAATTCCCAAAGATGCAGCCATAAGTTTTTTCCACCTCCATGTGGTAATCCTGGAGCTTCGCTCACAGACTATTTTACTTTGATAAAGAACCGGCTAAACCCTTCGTCCTCTTTCTCACCAAGATATTCATGTCCTCCTCTCTTGGCAAATGCAGGAAGATCATTTTTCGTTCCCGGATCAGTGCTGAGTACTTCAATAATCTGTCCTGAATGCATCTTTCCAATGGCCTTTTTTGTTTTGAGAATCGGCATGGGGCAGCTCAACCCTTTGCAATCCAAGGTTTCATCCGACGTAATATTGTCTGTCATAGTCTTATCCTCCTCACGGTTAATAATATCTGAAATAAAAAATTTTATACCAGAAAGTGAAAAAATCCTCAACTTTCTTTTTGGGCTTGGTCCTAACGTCGACTATTAAAGTTGTTTTCGTACGTATTTTTGGATGATCGTATCAATTGGGCGAAGTTAGAACCAAGCCCTTCTTTTTTGATGACAGAGACTGTCTCATGGTCTATAATTTAAAGCATGGAAAAATCGCATAAAGTCTACCTTATTCGACACGGTCAGGTGGTCGGCCATGAAAATTTCCCGGTCTGTGGTCACACAGATATCGGCTTAACCGACGTAGGCATCATGCAGATGAAACAGATGGCGGAAAGGCTTCGACTGGTTGAGCTTGGAGGCATCTACTCCAGTGATCTCCAAAGGGCTTCCATAGGCGCACAGATCATTGCTACCCACCATAATGTGCCCATCCATTCCATTGAAAAGATGCGGGAAATGCATTTTGGAGATTGGGAGGGAATGACCTTATCGGAAATCCGATCCAATTTTCCTGAGGAGTTGGACAGACGGCAGAAAGACATTGTCAATTTTGCGGCGCCTGGAAACGGTGAATCCGTCGCCGTATTCTCCAAGAGGATCATGGAGGCTTTTGAAAACATTCTCTCCAGGCATGAAAGCGGAAATATTGCTATTGTGGCCCATGGCGCCGTAAATCGTGTCATCCTCTCTCATGCACTGAGTCTGGATCTTTCAAAAATATTCCATATTCAACAAGATTATGGATGTTTAAATATTATTGATTATTTTCCAGATAACACTCTTGTACAACTCATGAACGGCTGAACGTTCCCGATGTATTCTCTTCCTAAATCCTTGACACTTTCCACTCTTTTTTCTAATTTGGTACGGTGAATCGCCATTTGATAGAATAACGGTTTGCCGTGCACAGGAGAACCATATCAGGGAGAGTTGGCATTGATGACAGGCGATGAAAAAGCAGGTATGCTGAACCATAGATCAGATACTATGGGAAACGAAAAGGTGACTGCCCCCACAGGACATCCAGGTTCGAAAGTGGATCAACAAGTCCCAAACAGTGCTGCAGGAATCCTGAAAAATGCAGATTCATTGCGAGAACTGGGGATGGTCAACGCTGCTGTCGAAGAATATAGCCGTCTTTTTGAATGCAACTTTCCTTTGTCCAAAATAATCCCGGGACTTCTGGGATGCCTCTCCAATAGCAAAACTCCACAAGATACCCTGAAACGAATAAACGATGCCGTCGGGAAACAAACTTTGAATGCGGGAAGAATGGCCGGCGTCAAATATTTTTTAGGGCTCGAAATGGAGAAAGGCGGGCAGCTGGAACTCGCCCTGGAACTGTTTGAGGCGGCAGAAAAAGCAGACCCCCAGAACAAACAGATCAAAGGGAAAATCGATCATATCATTTCAAAACTGTCTTCCAGAAACAGGTACAGTTACCTGCTTCTTAAGGGGATTCTGACCCGTGAAAACCTGCAGCAGGCATTGGTACTTTCAAAAAAAATGCAGAAAAGCGTGGAATTTGTTCTCGCAAACCATTTCAAATTGCGTAAAGAAGATGTCGGGAAGTCACTTTCTCTTTACTACGGATGCCCTTTCAGGAGTTTTGATTCAAATCTGCCCGTGCCCATTGAGCTGATAGGCGGACTCCAAAAGGCTTTTCTGCTCCACGACCTCTGGGTACCATTGAGCTGGAGCAAGGAAGGGGTTGAAATTATCATTGACAACCCCGGAGATCTACGGAAAACAGGGCAGATCCGTGCCCTCATCAAGACCAAAAAAGCCCTTTTCACTGTAGGCACGAAGGAGGACATCGAACAGTTTATTACCCATTTCTTTGAAAGGAAGTCGGAAGATTCCGTCAAAGATATGATTGATGAACTAGATATGATTCCTGACGTCACTTTTGAAATGGAGGACGAAGAAGAAGAACGAGAAGAGGATCTGGTAGACGAGGAATCCAGCCAGGTAGTAAAACTCGTAGACCAGATCATTGTAGCGGCATACAGGAAAGGCGTCTCAGACATTCATGTGGAACCGTCGCTGATCGCAAAAAAGACTTCCATCCGTTTCAGACTCGACGGCGTATGCCAGGAATATGCCGGCGTTCCCAATTCCATGGCAAAAGGGATTCTTTCAAGGCTTAAAATCATGGCCGGTCTGGACATTGCCGAAAAACGTCTACCCCAGGACGGAAAAATCAAATTCAGACGTAAAGGCGTCCCCACTTTCGAGTTACGCATGGCGACCATCCCCACCGCTGATAATCAGGAAGATGCCGTTTTGAGGATTCTCGCAAAAGCCGGAGCTCTAAAACTCTCCGACATGGGATTAAATGAACGTAATGAGAGAATAATGAAAAAGGTCCTCACTCAACCCTACGGGATGATATTGGCTGTTGGACCAACCGGTTCGGGAAAAACAACCACCCTCCATTCTGCTCTGGGTCATATCAACAGTCCGGGTATTAAAATATGGACAGCTGAAGACCCCGTCGAAATCACGCAGGCAGGCCTGAGACAGGTGGAAGTCAAACCCAAGATAGGACTGGATTTTGCAAGAGTCATGCGGTCCTTCCTGCGGGCGGACCCGGACGTCATCATGATAGGCGAAATGCGTGATCACGAAACCGCCTCCATAGGGATCGAAGCTTCATTGACCGGGCACCTCGTCCTGTCTACCCTCCACACCAACAGCGCTCCCGAAACGGTAACCAGGCTGCTGGACATGGGGCTGAACCCCCTAAATTTCTCTGACGCCATTCTCGGTGTTCTGGCACAGCGCCTTGTAAGGAAATTGTGTACAAGTTGCAAAGCGAAATATAGTCCCTCGCGGGAGGAATTCGATGAAATCATCGACCAGTACGGCAGGGACCGTTTCAAGGAAACAGGAATAGAATATAATTCCGAATTAACTCTTTACAGACGCGCTGGATGTGAAACCTGCTCCGGAACAGGATACAAAGGACGTATGGGTATTCACGAATTGCTGGAAGGAACTCCTGCAATTAAAAAATTAATCAAGAAGGCCGCATCCACCGAGGAACTGTTTATTCAGTCTGTGGAAGACGGAATGACCACTCTCAAACAGGACGGTATCCGTAAAGTGTTCAACGGACTGACCGATATAAAAGAAGTCCGCAGGGTTTGTATTGATTGAGTGCCTAATTTCCGGAGGCAGTGAAAAAAATGTCAAAGATTGGTATGGTCATTGATAATGACTTCTTTTTTGTGGAATTTCTCGGGGAGGCTCTTGAGAAAAGAGGGTATACAGTCATCAAAGGGTATGATGGGAAAGAAGCCATAACAAAGCTGAAAGAAGGACCTGTCGATGTTCTGTTTCTGGACGTCATCATGCCCAAAATTGATGGGCCAACGGTTATTCGATTTATTCGGGAAAGATTCCCGGATCACTCGTTCCCGATCGTTGCCGTTTCAAGTACCTTCATTGAACGTGGAGAGGAAATAGAGGAAATAGGGGCGGATTTTTATTTTGCCAAAGGACCTCTGGAACACATGTCAGAACAGGTTGATCGATTGTTGGACAAACTGGAGGGCCAGAACCAGACCAATGGCATAGGCACAAATTTTTATGCGACTGGAAATCTTCACCCGCGGTCAACGACCTCTGAACTGGTGGAGACATTAAGTTTTGAAAGGGCAATCGTTAATCATATCGGGGTGGGCATTCTCGTGGTGGATCGGGATGCAAAGGTCATTAACTGTAATCCCATGGTGGTTGAACTGACTGGCAGACCCATACAGGACATACTGAACAACCCCATAACCCACCTGTTTCCCTCACAGGAAAAATCTGCAATCATAACAAAACTCAAGGCCGTAGCACAGAACCAGAAGCTGAAAAAAGTACATCATGACGTGATCATCGGATTCCGAAGAGTTGGCCTGGTTTTTTCGATTTTGAGATTAAATGACAATATAGAAGGATGGATTATTGCGATGGAGGACCTGAATCAATGGGAAGAACAAGCATAAAAAACAAGCTTATCCTTAGTTTCCTGGCATTTCTCTTAATACTCCTGTCGGTTGTGGGTTTTGTAAACTTCTGGAGCAAGGATTTTTATCTGGCACAGGCCATATCGGCAGCCATGGCTCTAGCTTCGGGAATTATTTTCGGAAGCATGTTTTCCGAGTCGATTGTAAAACGCCTGCAGCGTCTCAGCAATGTGGCCACGGAAATTAGCGGAGGGGATCTCTCGAAAGAAATTTCAATGGATTCCCACGATGAGATCCGTGATCTCGAAGAAGTCTTCGCAAAAATGGTCAACGACCTGCGAGTCATATTGTCAGAAATGAACCAGGTCGCAACCCAGGTTCAGCAGACAAACAAACACCTTGCCGGGCTTATCGGGGAAGTTCTTTCCAAAAGCCACGAAATCGATGAAGCGGCATCTACAATTGCCAGGGGATCGGAAGATCAGACCATGATCGTTCAGAAAACAGCCATCATTGTTGACAAAGGGCTGGAGCGAATGGACGAAATGGTCAAAAAATCAGCACAAACCGTATCGAAAATAGCCGAAGCCCAATCCAAAAGCGAAGCTGGAGAAAAAAGTGCAAGGGAAACATTGAAATACCTGGATGGCGTTCTCAAACAGATGGCCGAATATGCTGAACCGGTACACAGGCTGTCAAGAGAAATGGAAAAGATTAAGACAGTTGTCAGTGTGATGGACGAACTTTCCCAAAAAACGGATCTTCTTTCCCTCAATGCGTCCATAGAAGCCACCAGGGCGGGAGAATCGGGTAAAGGTTTTGCTCTCGTAGCCAACGAAATCCGGGCCATATCTGAAAACTCCCGACAATCCACCAAAGAAATAGGAAGGATCGTGGAAAACGTTTTCAAGAATAAGATCGCTGCTATCGAATCGCTGGAGAAAAGCGAGGAGAGTATCGCCAAAGGGCGTGAAACCATTCGCAGCATCGTGTCAACTTTTGAGGATACACTATCAGGGGTAAGGGACATTTTTTCTGAAGTGGGAGAAGTTGAAAAGTTGACCATTGAGCAAGTGAACCAGATGAAAGGAATCCAGGGGCACTTCCATGAGCTTTCAGTCCTCGCACGGGAGAATTTTGTCCTGACACAGAAAACAACCATTGGAACCAAAGGCCAGGAAGAGGATTTGAAAAGAATTGTAAATGAAATAAAAACCTTAGAAACATTATCGGACAAAATGCTAAAGACTCAAAAACGGTTTAAACTCCCGGGTAACTGAGGATGGAAACCCTCGTTTTCAAAAGATCCGGCCTCTACCTCGGGATTGAAATAGAATTCATCCGGCAGGTTGTAGATGACGTTGCCATTGCCCCTGTCCCCTTGGCTCCCCCCGGTTATACAGGATTGATTTATCACAGAGGGGAGCTTTTTGAAGTAGCGGATCTTGGGGTAATCATAAAAAAAGAAAAGGCCGTGAAAAGCAAATCAGCTCTGAAAATATTGCTCAAGTGGAACCAGAAAGGGATTGCCCTGGCTGCCGATGAAATTATTGGATTGAAGTCACTAAAAGAAAACAACAACGAACCGGAGAAATTGACCTTCGAAGGAAAAACCATAGAAATTATCACGCCCGAAGGTGTCTGGAAAATGTTGTCTGAGTTACCTTATGGACCTTGCCAAATATAAGAACATATTTGCTCAGGAATCAAAGAAATATCTCGAAGATCTTGGTCCCCTGTTAATCTCCGTGGAGAAGGACCGTGTCAACCATGGACTGTGGGAGCAGATTCACGGAAAAATTCACTCTATCAAAGGGATGGCCAGGGCATTAAGCATGGAGAATATCTCCTCCCTGTGTCACCTCATGGAGGATTGGTGCAAGCAATTCCAGCAGGGCGCATGTACAGCGGGTAAAGATGACGTACAGTCCCTGTTCGAAGGCGTAGACATTCTTTCTGTTCTTGTGGGCAGCTGGGGAGAAGATGTTTCTCCCGAGCAAAAAAAACAAAGAGAAGACCTGGTTGCACGGTTCCAAAAAGAACCGTCTCAGGATCGTATTGAGGTTCCGGAAGGGAATGAAAATATTGTGGTTCATTCCCCCAAGGGAATTGACCATGTTCGTGTAACATATTCTGTAATAGAAGAGCTCCTTGGGCGCTCACAGGAAATCATACAACTCGAAAAATCCCTCCCGCGTCTGGCTGGGGGCCAAATACCCTCAGGCCTTCGGAACTGGGTAGATCATTGCAATGCCATGCTAAAGGAGCTCTATCTGCGCCTGGCCCTGCTCAGGCTGGCGCCCGTAGGAGATTTTGCGGGGCTGTTCGACAAAACCGTACGGGATCTTGCAAGGAAACACCGGAAAGAAGCAAGAATGGAGACCGTAGGAGGGGAACTCCTGGTGGATATCGCCCTCATGAATCAGTTGAGAGAACCTTTCATGCATCTGATGAGAAATTTCATCGCCCATGGCATTGAAGACCCTGAAGAAAGGTCGAAAGCCGGAAAGGACCCGGAAGGAAGAATCCTCCTGAAAGCGGAAAGAAAGGAAAATAAACTCCTGCTGAAAATTGAGGATGATGGCAGGGGAATTGATCAGGCCGCTATCAGGCGATTTTTAAAAGAGAAGAGATCCATGAAAGACAGTGACCTCTCCGGACTGTCCGAAAATGAGCTCTTGCAATCCATATTTCTCCCAGGTTTTTCTACCGCAGAGGAAGCAACTACCCTTGCAGGAAGAGGAATCGGCATGGACGTGGTTGTCCGTACCATCCAAAACCTGGGTGGAAGCATAGAGGTTTCTTCAACGCCTTTCAAAGGCACACAATTCGTCATGCAGTTCCCCCTGTTCCTTTCCGTCATCGACGCATTCATCTTCACCTTGGGACCTTATACACTCTCTATCCCCACAACACGGATAGAAAGGATAGAAAGTGCCACCGCCCCGGGAAGCACGGAAAAGAGAGGATCGCTTGAACCGCTGAAGGATTTCCTCTGTATTGGGCAGGCTACCGGGAAACCTTCCCATATTGTACGGCTGAAGAGCCCGGAAGATGAGACTGCCTCGAATTCTGATTCTGCTGGAATGAGATTTGCAGTCGACTCGGTGATAGGAAATACACCCTTAATGGCAATGCCGGTGGGTGAACTTCTGGCAAAGGCAAAAATTTTCGCCGGGATTGGAGTCATGGAAAATGGCGAGATATCCATGCTTATCGATATAGAAAGACTTCAGGAGGAACTTCACAAAACACGTCTCCGGCCGTAGAAAACAATTTCGACCGCGTTCCTAAGACAGACCTCGTTAAGTAGTCGAGTAGATTAGTAGTTAAGTGGTTATTATTACGTGAAGTTATCCCTTTCACCTCAAAATTGGACACCCGATGGGTTTGAATAGGCACGGTTGATTTCACGTGCTTATTTCCCAACTCAACGACTCAACAACTCAACCACTTAACTATTTGACGAGGTCTGTAAGAGTTACTTCTTGACAAGTTCCAGCTTTTTCATAATGTTATCTTTTATCCAGTGGCCGTCCCACCACTCGATAGGATTAACCGGAATTCCACTCACCATGACGCCGAAATGCAGATGATCTCCTCCCGCCAGACCTGTCTGCCCTGTTGTGCCGATGATTTCTCCCTTCAACACTTCCTGCCCCGGTTTCACATGTATATTGCTCAAATGTGCGTAAAGGGAAGATAACCCCTGCCCGTGGTCAAGAACCAGTGTAAGACCATAAATACCTAAGGTCTCGGCAAAAATAACGCGTCCATTATTCGCAGCCTGAACGCCTGAATTGGCAAGTGAGGCAAGATCAACTCCCATATGAGTCTGTTCATCAATTTCCTTCCCTTTATAATAATAAAAACGCCGTTCACCAAATTTGGCCCTCGTTGCAGCGTTTTTCAGTCTGACCCAGACGCCATCCCATAGCCTCTCAGGACTGGTATCAGTCCTGAGGTCAAAAAACGTTCTGGCATTTTCTTCTCTCAACGCACGGTTAATCTTCAGGAACTTGGAAACATCATCTGTATTCAAGCTACCGAAATATGGGGCAAACCCCGGTAACAACCGTTTCAGAAATCTATCCGTAATATTCATTTTATCCGTGGGAAAACGCTTTTTCCTTACATGGCAGTAAAACGCCGTTTTGGCCCGGTTGCCCGCCATGTCTTCCGCCCACAAATAGATATCCGGCTTTCCTTTTGATTGGATCGGAATAGCAAAATAACATACTCTATGCCCGCCTTTTGAATCACTCACCAGAGGGTAACCCGGGAAAAAGAATTCGTTCACATAAAGACCGCTTTTCACCGCATCGGAACTGGTCTGATAAATAACCAGTCCGCTTCCTCCCACATTCACGTAATGAAGCCTGCTGATTGTCCTGATGGCGGGAGGAATCGTGTCCACAACCATCTTGTGCTCAAACAAAGAAAGATTCCCGTCCCCACCCTTTCTCCTTGAATAATCCCATGCACTCACCGTCAGGTCAACCCGCCCTTGGGCCAGATTCAACGTAAAGGGGTCCACGCTGAAATCCGCATCAAATCGGTGTATGCCTTCCGCGTTAAACAGGCCTTCAAACGAAAATTTCTTTTCGAGGACGGTAATCTCCCGCCCGCCCTGCTTCACCGTCACTTTGAGCTGCTTCACCCCTCGTTTCAGGTCAAGGACGGAAAGTGAAAAGGTCTGTTTCTTTGAAAGAAACTCGGGGAGGGGTTTCACTGTTATGGAAGGCGCCTCAGATTCAAAAATGGTAGTCAAAAACCAACCTAACAAACCAAGAACAACCACGATAGAGCCAATTGCCAGAAGCAAACCAATATTTCTTTTTTTTCGCATGGAAACCTATTGTCTTTTTTGTGATGAACTTATAGAAAAAACTAACCAGACATCATCCAATTCACAGCAAACACCAAATGTTGAATGGTAGTCTTCGTGCAAACATTTACAAGGGCGTATACCAATATTCAATGCACATGGCAAATAATTTCCAAAAAAGGGGAGGAAAAAGCCCATGGATACAACCGTTTTTGTGGGAGTAATAGGGGCAGGAAGCTGTTCGGAAGACATTTACTCCCTGGCAAGAGAACTCGGTTTTCAAATCGGGAAAAAGTCCTGGGCACTTGTGTGCGGAGGGTTAGGCGGCGTCATGGAAGGGGCCGCAAGAGGATGCCGGGAAGCGGGCGGTTTGACTGTAGGCCTCCTTCCCGGGCTGGATAGGGAATCGGCAAATCCTTATATTTCCGTTTCTTTACCCACCGGCCTGGGGGACGGAAGGAATCTACTCGTTGTACGATGTGCGGACGTCCTTATTTCTATCGCAGGGAGCTATGGAACCCTTTCAGAAATAGCCCTGGCATTGAAAGGAGGAAAAACAGTGATTGGTCTCAAAACCTGGGAAGCCATTCCCGGTGTTCAATACGCGGAAAACTGCGATGAGGCCATCGAGATGGTCGAAAGGCAGCTACTCGGTGCCTAAATCACGGCAAGGCGTGATTCAGGCACGATTGCGGATTTCGGATTGCGGACTTGTCCTCCTATAGTGTGGAGGGTTGCAGATTAAAAAAGCCTTCTCATGGTGTTAAAAATTCCTAATCAGACGGTTTTATGCTTTTCAGTCCTCTGCGCCTCCGCGTCTCTGCGCGAAACCTGTTCAGTTCCGGCTTTGCTGGGTCGGGATTATTATAAAAACTTCGTGATCCTTGTGCTGACCTCCTCTACTTTGCACATAATTTCATGCGGATTCAGATCCATGAATTGCCTGCCTTTCATCAAGATTTTCCCATTCACAATCACATCCCTGACGTCGCTGCCGTTTGCAGAGTATACCACAGTCGAAACGGGATTATAGACGGGCTGAAGATGGGGATTTTTCAGATCAATAACAATAATATCCGCTCTCTTTCCTTTTTCAAGGCTCCCAATTTCATTTTCGAGCCCCAGAGCGGAAGCACCTCCCAGCGTAGCCATTTTGAGAACCTCCCGAGCTTTCATATTAGAAGGATCCCCGTTAAAAACCTTTGAGAGCTTGGCAGCGCTATCCATTTCACAGAAAAGATCCAGATTGTTATTCGATGAACAGCCGTCCGTACCCAGTCCTACGTCCAGTCCACGGGACAACATCCGCGATACATTTGCAACGCCTGAACCGAGTTTCATATTACTTTCAGGCACATGTACAACTCCAACGCCCTTTTCAGCAAGGAGGTCAATCTCTTCATCATGCAGATGGATGGCATGGCTTACAATCAGCTGTTCACTGAGCAGCCCAAGACGGTTCAAGTATTCTACCGGTCTCTTACCGGTATTTAAAAAAATTTGATCCACTTCCTCTCTTGTTTCTGAAAGGTGTATCTGTAAAGGCAGATGATACTCGAGACTCAAATCCTTCGCATCCAACAGGGTCCTTTCACCACAAGTAAGCGGGCTGTGGCAGAAAAGCCCAGGGGTAATCAACCCGGTTTTCCCCTTCCATCTCTGAATGAACCGCTCCCCCACAAAGATGTTTTTTTCCGGATCCGGGACCCCGGGCGCCGGGAAATCGATAATGCCCTGGGCAACAATTCCCCGTAGACCAGCAGCATCTGCTGCCATGGCCGTTTGATCCTGGAAGAAATATCCATCTGCAAAACAGGTGGTGCCGGAAGATATCATTTCGAGACATCCCAGAAGTGCACCCCAGTAAACCGTATCCGGGGACAGGAATTCCTTTTCGAGAGGAAATATCTTCTCAAACAGCCATTTTTTCAAAGGCAGATCGTCTGAAACCCCTCGAAAAAGGGTCATGGCTGTATGGGCATGGGCATTGATTAAACCAGGCATCACCAGACAATCTGTGGCGTCAATGATTTCGCAGGGGAAATCATCCGGAGGTTTCAGATCCATTTTCCTCCCTATGGCCATGATGCGCCCCTTTGAAACCAGGATTCTCGAATCTACAATCGGACCCTGGTTCTCCGCCATGGTCAGGAGCATTCCACCATCGATCACAAGGTCAATGGGAAATTGATTCCAGTCTCCCCTGCCAAATTCATTTTCAGACAAATGTTTCTCCATTCAGACCTCGTCAAATAGTTAAGTGGTCGAGTTGTTGAGTTGGAAATAAACACGTGAAATCAACACATTGCCTATTCAAATCCATCGGGTGTCCAATTTTGAGGTGAAAGGGACAACTTCAAGTAATAATAACCACTTAACTACTAATCTACTCAACCACTTAACGAGGTCTGTCCATTTGAGTCCTTGTTCAGTAGTTGACTAATTAATTATGGCTCAACTCGGATTAGCGTGAAGAATCCCTTCTTCTGGAACCGAGGTGTCAGGTTTCGGGTGTCAGGTTTCAGGCACTACTATTCCTATATTCTAATTCTAATAAACATAACCGTTGGTTATTACGTTGAATAGACTGAATGTGGCCAGGTTTTTTCCTGACACCTGACACCTAGAATCTGGATTCTGGAATCTGAGCATGGCCTATTCGACAACTAACAAAAAAAATCACGTTAATCCAAGATGAGTCATTATTCTGTTGCCGAGTCCCTAAATTCCGTATTTTTTTAAAAAAAGTCGTATTTCCTTGACACACGTTTGACTCTGAGGGAAATTACACCCCACTTAAAAGCTGCCATTAGCACTTAGCCGTTAGCTATTAGCTCTATGAAATAAATCGTTTACGGAAAAACGGCGCTGCATCGAAAAGTGAAAGTTGAAATACAGTAAAAACTAACCTAAACTGCTTACATCATTAAGCTAACGGCTAATAGCTAAAAAGCTTATTGCTGCTTTTAGCCCCCAATTTTTGGAACGACACTATCTTATAATAAGGAGTTGAATATGGCAATAGTGGCCCCTTTCAAAGGGTTAACCTACAACTTAAAAAAAAATCAGGATCTTTCCCGTCTCATGGCCCCTCCATACGACGTGATATCGAGAGAAGAACAGGCTGCACTGCACCAGGCAGATCCCCATAATGTTGTCCGTTTGATCCTGGGTGAGAAAAAAATCGGAGATTCCGACTGGGATAACCAGTATACCCGGGCAGCAAATCACTTTCAGAGATGGCAATCCAACGGCACCCTTATCCGCACAAAAGAGCCCTCTTTTTATCTGACGGCAATGACATACAGCCCCGGAAATGGAGATCCGGAAAGGGTGAGATGGGGCATCATGCTCCTGGTAAAAATAGAAGATCTGGATTCGGGTGTGGTTCTTCCCCACGAAAGGACCTTTTCAGCCCACAAGAATGATCGATTGAAACTGTTCAGGACCTGCAACGCCCAGTTCAGCCAGATTTTCGGACTTTACGAAGATCCGGACAATTGCATTCTTGGAGAATGCCGGAAGCTTGCAGACCCACATCCCCAGATGGATTTTAAACTTGGTGACGGTGCGAGACACAGAATGTGGGTGATCAGTCGCACGAGACTTTTTGAAAAAGTATCTGCTGCCATGCGTGACAAATCCATCTTCATTGCCGACGGCCATCACCGATATGAAACCGCGAGAAATTTCAGAAACATCATGAGGGCCCGATTCGGAAAAAAGCCGGCCAACAGGTCTTATGAATATGTTATGATGTATCTCTCCAACATGAATGATGAAGGGCTCACAATTCTTCCCTCACACAGACTTGTTAAAATGGATTCGGAATTTGACCCGGAGATGATGCTGAAAAAGGCGGCCAATTGGTTTGATATAAAGAGGCATCCCATTAGTCACCAGGACATGAAGGGCGAAGCTTCCGAACTGAAAAAAATCATCAGGGAAAATGGAAAAGAAAGCACCGCCCTCGGCTTTTACCACTACCAGGCCGAACACTGGTATCTGTTATCCCTGAAACCCGGAATGGAAAATGAAATGGGGGAGGACCTTCACCCGGCCTTGAAGGAATTGGATGTTCTCGTCCTTTCCCGCCTGATCCTGCAGAAGAGTCTCGGCCTGACCATGGAAGACCTGGACAATGAAGAGATCATTCATTATGAAAGCAATATGCCCTCCGCCATTGGGGCAGTGGATTCGGGGAGATACCAGATGGGATTTCTGCTCAATCACACCAGGATGGAGCAGGTAAAGGAAGTGGCGCGTAATTCTCTCGTTATGCCCAGAAAATCGACCTATTTTTTCCCAAAAGTACTTACGGGTATGGTATTCAACAAAATAGATCCCCATGAAATCATACAGGCACCCTGAAATCAAAGCCGGGCCCGATGAATGCATAGACAGTTTCTTAAATGGCCGTCTTTTCCTCATCCAGTCAAAAGATGGCTACAGATTCTCCATTGACGCAGTATTGCTGTCTAATTTTGCAACCATCAAGAGCGGGGATCTCATTGCGGACTTAGGAACGGGTTGCGGCATCATCTCCTTGATTCTGCTTATCACGAAACCGGTAGGCTGCATTTATGGGCTGGAAATACAGAAGGATCTGGCCAACCAGGCCGCGAGAAATGCTATCTTAAACAACCTTGAAAACAAAATGAGGATTGTTCAGGGAGATATCCGAAACGTGCCCATGCGCAGAAATTGGGCCGATGGAGTGATATGCAACCCCCCTTATAGGAAGATTAACAGCGGTCGCATAAACCCTGATCCGCGCAGGGCCATCGCGAGGCATGAAATCCTGATTTCCATCGACGACATCGCCGCCACGGCAAAAGAAATCCTAAAAAAGAAAGGGCGGCTCACGCTGATCTATCCTTCCGTTCGTCTGCCGGATATCTTTTCAAAACTTCGGCACTACGGTTTTGAACCCAAAAGGCTGCAGATAAATCATCCCAGTCTGAAATCACCGGCCAAACTGGTCCTTATAGAAGCAACGCTAGGCGGGCAGCCCGGCCTGGAAATTCTTCCTCCTGTCCTGGGACAGGGCGAGTTTTCTATTTCGGACCCACGTTGAATGAAATCTTTTTCACGGCCTCTCTGCCCAACAGCGCGTTCAGGTTTTCACGAATGGACGTTTCATCGTAAAGGAGTTCCTGAAGCCACAGGGCGTTGGCAACGGCAACCTTAAGAACACCGTCCTTTATCTTGATAGGAAAACTGTTTTTTGAAATATCAGGACCCACGACCTCACTCCACACATCCCAGATCTTAGCGTCATCGGGGTTGAAAGACAGACCGCCGGAAAGAAGTTCCGCCATAACGTCTTTAAGAGAGGTCAATTCACTTTTGCGTGTCTTCATATGGATTATAGGCATCCTTCGTTTAAGCCAAAAAGTTGTTTACACTTTCTTGATTTGGTATTTTCGTAGAGGGATTTGTCAAATATCCAGCTTTCACCGGGGAAATTGGAAATTGGAAAAAAACAAGGTCAAATGCGTTATCAAGTTTCAAATTTCGAATTTCCAGTTTCGGCATCCGATTATCCGTTTCAATGACAACATCTCTATCCCGGCCTTTGGGAACAACTATTGTTAAGATTTCGTCGCAGTATGTCAACTGTTTTAACCTGTGACCTAAAAGCTGCAATTAGCTTTCACATAGCCGTTAGCTTAAAGATGTCAAGCGTTTGAATGACTTTTTTCCATGCTGGAATCCTCACTTTTTGATGCTAACATATTGCACCGTAAGTAACTGATTTTGTGCGGCTAATAGCTAAAGTCTAACCGCTAATTGCATCTTTCAAGTATGATGCTGCGCCTTCGTTTTCAACCAGTTCGACAACCTCTATAACAAGGAAGGTAAGAATGATTGAAACCATAGAAAAATCTCGTCTGTTCAGAATTGCAAATCCGAGGAGCATGGTCTTTTTCGGCGCCTCCAACAGTATTCAGGCCATGGGAACCAACCTCCTCATGTCTGTTCAATCGCTTGGCTATCAAGGAACCGTGTACCCGGTTCATCTTAAGGAAGAAAATGTCCTGGGTCAAAAAGCATATCGAAGTGTTCTGGATCTTCCTGAAGTACCGGATCTGGCCGTAATTGTACTCCCCACAAAGGTTGTCAATCAAACCCTTGAGGAATGTGGGAAAAAGGGTATCAAACAGGCAATCGTCGTTTCCGGCGGTTTCAGGGAAGGAGGAGAAGAAGGGATAGCCCGCGAAAAGGAACTGGTCGGGATCGCCGAAAAATATGGAATCCGAATTCTAGGCCCGAACTGTATTGGAGTAGCCAACCCATCTTTCAAACTCAACACCACTTTCGTTCCCCATGAAGGCCCAGGCGGGTTTATAGGCCTGGCTTCCCAGAGTGGAAGTTTCGTTACGCAGATGTTCAATTATCTTCACCGGTACGGTCTCGGATTCAGTACCGCTTTCAGCGTTGGGAATGAAGCGGTAATCGACCTGGTTGAGTGCATGGAATACCTCGGGGCCTGTCCGCAAACAAAGGTGATCGCCTTGTATATTGAAGGCATAAAAAGAGGAAGAGCGTTTATCGAAACAGCCCGATCCATAGTTCCCCACAAACCTATTGTTGCCTTTTACGTTGGAGGTTCCGAGGCCGGTAGAAAGGCGGGGTTTTCGCACACCGGAAGCATGGCTGGGCCGGACAGGATCTACGACGGCATGTTTGAACAATGCGGGATCATAAGAGCCGGATCCATAACCGAGCTTTTTGATTTTTGCTGGGTTCTAGGAGGATTGCCACGGCCAAAAGGAAACAGGGTTGTGATTCAAACCCATTCAGGAGGACCTGGAGCAGCAGCAGCGGATGCTTGCGGAAGGGTTGGACTGGTACTACCGGATCTGTCACAGGAAACTACGGAAAAACTGGCAGAATTTGTTCCTCATACCGGCAGCGTAATCAATCCTGTTGATCTCACCTTTTCAAAAAACCAGGATGATTTTTTCAGCAACATCCCCGGAGTTCTTATCAAGGGAAAGGAAACGGATACGCTTCTTGTTTACTTCCTTACAGCTCCCAAAACCGTTGAGCGAACTCTGACGCTAATGGGGATACAACAGGACGCCATCGAGGATATGAGCAGACAATGGATAGAAACACAATGCGAATTAATGGCAGGACTTCTTGAAACAAACACTAAACCGGTGGTAGGATTTACTTTTTTGAGCTTGAAAGAGCGATCGATCAAAGGACTTATTTCGAGGGGAATACCGGTTTTCCCAAGTCCGAACCGTGCCGCACAGGCGATTGCGGCGATGGTCAAGTATTCCAACCATCTGTCACTCAAAAACTGCAATTAGCGGTTAGCCTTTAGCTATTAGCCGCACAAAATCAGTGACTTAGGGCGCAATGGGCTAACATCAAAAAGTGAGAATCCCAGCACGAAAAAAATCATTCAAATGCTTGATATCTTTAAGCTAACGGCTAATAGCTAAGAGCTGCTTTTAGGTGTCAAAATGAGGGAGGAAACCCCATGGGAAGCAAATCGGTTAAAATTGAGGATTTGATGGCGGTTAGCGGGGTAAAATTTGGGACAAGCGGAGCCCGTGGTCTGGCTGTGGATATGACGGATGAGGTCTGCTATGCTTACACATGGGCTTTCATTCAGTATCTTGAAGAAATAGGCCAGGTAACGGGAAAGACAACGGTCGCCATCGGAGGCGATCTTCGTCCAAGTACAGACCGCATCATGTCAGCAGCTGCAAAAGCGGCGGAAGACAGGGGGCATATCTCCAAGAACTGTGGAAAACTGCCCTCTCCCGCCCTTGCCGGCTACGGAATCGAAAAAGGCATCCCCACGGTAATGGTTACGGGGAGCCATATTCCCGAAGACAGGAACGGTATAAAATATACGAGGATTGAGGGTGAAATTCTCAAAAAAGATGAATCAGGCATTAAGCGACAGATCGCTGTCATGAAAGAAGGGGTGTTCAACGAAGAAGGAATGTTTATAGAGAAGTCGAACCTCCGCCCCGAAAATCGGCTGGCAACCACTTCCTATGTAAATCGTTACCTCGATTTTTTCCCGAGGGATTGTCTCAGGGGCAAAAGAATCGGCGTGTATCAACACTCGGCGGTTGGAAGAGACCAGATGCTGGAAATCTTTAAAGGCCTTGGGGCTGAAGTTATCCCTCTGGGTTTTTCCAACACATTCATCCCGGTGGATACGGAAGCCATCAGGCCGGAAGACGTAGAAGCCGCCAAAAAATGGGCAAGCGAATCTCATTTAGACACCATCGTTTCAACAGACGGAGACAGTGACCGGCCTTTGGTCAGCGATGAAACGGGTAAGTGGCTTCGTGGCGATGTTGCCGGCATCTTGACTGCAGCATATCTCGAAGCCGATGCGGTTGCCACCCCCGTATCCTGCAACTCCGCCCTCGAAAAATGTTGCTGGTTCAAAAAAACGTTCAGAACCAGAATTGGATCACCTTACGTAATTGAAGGAATGCAGAAAGCATTGAAGAAAGGGTTCAAACGTGTGGTGGGTTATGAGGCCAACGGTGGTTTCCTCATTGCCTCAGACATTGAACGGGCAGGGAAAATTTTGAAAGCCCTGCCAACCCGGGATGCGATAATCGTTCACCTGGCAGTGCTCCTCCTGGCCATTAGAAGGAAGAAGAAAATCAGCGAACTACTTTTTGAACTTCCCCTGAGAGTTACCTACAGCGATCGACTGAAAAATTTTCCGACGGAGAGAAGTTTCGAAAAGATCAACACCTTGCTCTCCAAAGACGGCAAAGGAAACAAGGAGGCTATCGAAGGGATTTTTGGAAAGGCTTTTGGCCATGTGGAAGAAACAGATACCACCGACGGACTTAGGATCACATTTGAAAACAGTGAAGTGGCCCACCTTCGCCCGTCAGGCAATGCACCGGAGTTCAGATGCTACAACGAAGCGGATACCGAGCCCAGGGCGATTGAGATGAACGGGATCTGCATGGATATCATGTCTTCGTGGCGATAAATATCGCCCCTTTTTCCTCTATTTTCCGGCGCCTCCGGCACCGGGAGATCTACTGCCTCAGCCACGACACCCGGCTACGGAAGCTTCCTTGTTTGCCTTGGCCAACCGTTCCAGAAAACGGCCCCACCATCCTTTCTTCTGATTCTTTTTATTGTCTTTGCCCATTCTAGCTCCTCTTTAAAAATACCTGCTGCTTTTCTCTCCCTTTTCGGCCCTCCCTCGCGCGAGGAGAAGTGTCTGATTCCTGTCCTCCACCTGGAGTGCCTGTTCAAGCCCGCCCGTATCCAGATTCATATTGATCGCTTCCTTGGTTAACCTGAGCCCCATGGGGTTTTTTCCGTTTATCTCCTTTGCCAGGCCAATGGCGCTGTCCAGAAGCTGATCAGGTTCAACAACTCTGCTCACAAGGCCAAGGGAATCGGCCTCTTCCCCAGACATGAAATTTCCCGTGTACATGAATTCATAGGCCCTGCCGGCGCCGATGAGTCTCGGGAGGAAATAGCTACATGCCATATCGGCCCCACCCAGCCCTACATTGACAAAGGCAGCAGAAAAACGGGCATCTTTGCAGATGACACGGATGTCCGATGCCATGGCAAAACTAAAGCCAAGGCCAACCGCTGCACCGTGTACCGCACAGATAATGGGCTGGGGCGCCCGTCGCATAGCCAGGGGCAACCGGGCCAGACGAGACTGAAACCTGTAAAACATGTCCGTATTCATTTCAGACATCAGGTTCATAGCCTCTTTCATATCCAGCCCTGCGCAAAAATGTTTTTTCCCGTTACCTTTCAGGATAATCACATGGGTATCAAGGTCTAATTGACGTTTTCCCCAGAAAGACTCCAGTTCCTCCATCATCTCATGACTTACCGAGTTATACCGGCGAGGCCGGTTTAAAGATAAAACACCGATTCCCGGCTCAAGGATTTCATATTCTATGGTATTGTAGTCCTTCATCAGTCAGAAACCTCTTCCTTCGGTTTCCGTTTATCCATGGAATTACAGATAGACCCATGCACAGTATTCCATACGTCGTCGAAGGAACCGACGCTCAACCTACCAACCTCGATAAACTTCACCACAATTTCCTTGGTAGCCTTCAAAGCCAGTTCTTCTTCTTTTTTCATAGTACATCCCTTCCGTTATTCCGGAAATCATTCAATGGAATTCAAATTCCGACGGAGCATAGCGCCCGTTTTCAATTGTCACTCATCACCCGCAACCCGTAACCCGCAACCTGCAAAAATTTTAACCCCCCGTGGAAGAAGAAGGCCAATTCGTTTTTCCACAGGGGGTTGCGATAGAAAAAACCCTCGTAAGGCCCTCCCTACGCTTTAAAACATATTTCCTGAAAGATGCAATTAGCCATTAGTCATACAATACCAACCTCTTCCGGTGCGGAAGAGCAGCATCAAAAATGGGGTCAACTGGTCCAGACCCCCGGGATGTCTATCCCGCAAGAAGGGCATTTCCCATCTTCCAACCGATTCCCGACGACTCGAAAACCGATGCGCTCGATAATCGGTTCCCGGCAACTTCCACAGAAGGTATTTTCTCCATTTTCACCGGGCACATTCCCTATATACACATATTCAAGACCTGCTTCAAACCCAATATCCCGAGCCCGACGAATACTCTCGACAGCGGTGGAATGAATATGGTTCAGCTTGTAAGTCGGGTGAAAACGGCTTATGTGCCAGGGGATCCCAGAATCCAACTCCGCAAGAAAACGGGCCAGCTTCTTCAATTCCTCTTCACTGTCATTCAACCCGGGAATCAACAAAGTGGTGACCTCGATCCAAATACCCATCTCTTTCATAGTCTCTATGGTCCTCAAAACAGGAGCCAGCTTTCCTCCACACAGGTCCCTGTAAAACCTGTCGTCAAAAGCTTTCAGATCCACATTCGCTGCGTGAAGATGCGGGTCAATTTCCTGGAGACACTCTTTCGTCATATATCCGTTAGACACAAAGACGTTTTTTAATCCTTCTGCCACGGCGAGGCGGGCCGTATCCAGGGCCGTCTCAAAATAGATGGTTGGCTCAGTATAGGTGTAGGAAATAGACAAAGCATGGTTTTCAACAGCGTCCTTCACAATTTCATTGGGTGATGAGTCCCGGCCCGCAATCTTGTTATGGTCCACCGGCATCTGGGAAATATCCGCGTTTTGGCAAAAAGCACACTTGAAATTACATCCCGCGGTGGCAATGGAATAGGATAGGCTTCCGGGAAGAAAATGGAAAAGCGGTTTTTTTTCAATGGGATCCACATGCCCCGCAATCACTTTCCCGTAAACAAGGCTCAAAAGTACACCGGACCGGTTTTCCCTTACATTACAGAGTCCTCTATCCCCGTCCGTTATCAAACAGTGATGATTGCACAGGTGACAGTGAACCTTATTTCCTTCTTTTTTCTGATACAGATAGGCTTCTTTCACTTTCCTGAACTCCTCTACCATGGTTCATTTCTTTGGTCGACCCTGCCAATATCAAGGCCTGGCTTGCCGTCTTTAGTTTTGCTTTCAGGGGAAGGTTTTCCGTCCGTACCGTATACTCTATCGTGGCGGACAGCCCCAGAAAGAAACCGAAAGGAGAATGTTTCCAGTTCCAGAAAGCCTTGCCGGATGGCTGCAAATCTTCCATGAACCCGGGAACCACCTTGATACTCCCCCACGAAATGGGAACCGGCCCGTAAGCCAGTTGCATCAGAGACTTTATCTGCCAGAGGTTGTAAAAAGTGGCCTGCCCGAAAAGGGGATCGTTAAAATACCCGTGTATTTTGTTCAAAATCCCATTCCAGGAAAGGCTGTTCAATACACCTACAAAGACCTTGCTGCCGGCAACCCTCCCAGCCTCACGCAGTGCCTGAAGAGGGTTATCCATAAACTCCAATGAATTAATAATGGTGACAAAATCAAATTCATTGTCATCAAACGGAAGATCCTCAGCCATGGCCTTCTTGAGAGTGGACCGATGCCCTAATCTCTTTCTGGCCTTTAGAATCATTGTCTGCGACGCATCTGTTCCACTGATATTCAACCCCATGCGGTTCAAGATTAAAAGATGATTGCCTGTTCCACAACCTACATCAAGAACCCTCTGTCCAGGCCGGGGGGCAAGCAGGGACCCGACAAGCTTCTCAAGAGAACCCTCAATGGCGCGTCCCTGAACGGAGCGCCGCCACGAGTCGTAGAAACCCACGCTGTTATCATCGAAAATCAGTCCCATCGATTTTTCTTACCCGCATTCAAGCCAAATTCGTTAAGTAGTGGAGTTGTTAATTGATTAAGTCGTTATTATTGTAGGCGCAAGTACTTAATGATGCAAGTAGAAAAGAAAAGCCTCCCTGTCCGGCTATAAAGGAAAATCCATAATGAGAATCCCTGGAAAAGAGACTGCTATTGCAGGAAAATTGCAGGAAGAAAACACACCTTGCCAAAAAGAAACATCTCAGGGTATAATAATAAGATTTGATTTATTGAGAAATTACTAAGAAAAAGTGCAGGCTGAAGAAGTACAGACATCGTTAAGTGGTCGAGTGGATTAGTAGTTAAGTGGTTATTGTTATTTGAAGTAACCCCTTTCACCTCAAAATTGGACACTCGATGAATTTGAATAGGCAATGTGTTGATTTCATATGCTTATTTTCCAACTCAACAACTCGACCACTTAACTATTTGACGAGGCCTGAAGTAACTGCAGATTTACCAATGGATCCTGAAAATCTGCGTTCATCTACGTCCCATTAGCAGGAATGGTTCGTGAAACTTTCCAAATCCCAAAATGATATGAATAAGAAACACACCCATTCCAACAAGATCATGACACTCATGGTGCTTGTTGCCGCCACGATTGTCTTTTTTGCCGGACTAGGGGCTTACCCGTTACTGGATCCCGATGAAGGTCGGTATGCGGAAATTCCGCGGGAGATGATCGAGAGCGGGGATTATATTACTCCGCGCCTCAATTATGTGAAATATTACGAAAAGCCACCTCTTTATTACTGGATAACAGCTGGATCCCTACTCCTTTTCGGTCAAAATGAACTGGCCGTGCGAGCCGTTCCAGCTATTGCAGGGTGCCTCACAGTCCTGCTCATCATGGGGCTTGGAAGACGCCTATTTGGTGGGAACACAGGTCCAATGGCCGGCTGGATCTATACAACAAGCATCATTCCTGTCATCATGGCCCGCATGCCCGTCATTGATGGCGTTTTCGGCCTCTTTCTCACAGCTACCTGGGCAACCTGGTGGTTGGGATATGATACCGGTACAAAGAGGAAAAAGACCTGGTATGTCGTTGCATGGGGGTGTATGGGACTGGCCACCATGACAAAGGGCATTGCAGCCATTGCACTGACCGCCGTAATTATTTTCCCTTTTATTTTTCTAAGACGCGATTGGAAAGCTCTGAAAGATATGGCCTGGATTCCGGGGATCCTTCTTTTTGCCGCCATAGTGCTCCCCTGGCATATTGCAGCGGCTCTTCGTGACCCCCAGTTCGTGCATTTCTATATCGTCGTCCAACATTTCCAACGAATATCAGGGCAGGAACACGCCAGTCCGTTCTGGTTTTTCCCGGCGATCCTGCCCTTCGGCCTGCTTTGTTGGACAGCCCTGCTATTCCCTGCGTCGGTGAAGGCATTCAAGTTGGCTTTCAGTGCAATCAAAATTTTCCCCAGTGTCCGCAAGAGAAAAGGAAATGAGGACGTTGCCCCTCGAGGTTCGAAGAATCCCAAAACAGAAATAGAATCCAGTAAAATGCTTTTCCTGCTCATCTGGGCCCTGGCCGTCCCCGGATTGTTCAGCTTGAGCACCTGCAAACTGGTTCCCTATATCCTTCCTGCCTACCCGGCCATGGCCCTGTTTCTTTCTTACTACCTTTCGAGAGGCGGACTCAAAAACCGTTCAACCAGGTGGTGCAGCGCCATCATGGCAGGACTGCTTCTAGTAGCCATCCCTGTAGTTTTCCATTTTTCTCGAATTCAAGACACCATGCCTGCAGAAGCGGTACGGGGGCCCTTACATGCAGCACTGTGGGGACTTGGATCTGGAAGCGTTTTACTGATCCTTGCTATTTTCAAAAGGCGTTTCATACCATTAGCCACCGGACTCGTACTCGTTGCTTTGCTCCCTTCCGCCATTTTATCGGTTCCCGCAGTGGCCAACCACCGAAAAACAGGAGGGTTCATCAAGGCCATGTCAGCCCCTCTCCCTCCGGAAGTGAATATCGCCGAATGGAGCAATTATGATCAGTCCCTGAGTTTTTACACCAATCGAAGAATCATCCTTATCGACGAAATCGACGAACTGGCTTTTGGAAAATCGCTTGAAGCACCCTCCGGGTTCTTTCTCAAGGGGGCAAAAAGTCTGAAACGGCTGGCCGGCGAAGGTCCTTTCCTCGTCAACCTGCGCCCAGAGGCATGGCCCCGTGTCAAGAAATGGGGGATACTGCACCCGGTTGCAGTCAACAGCACCAATGTCATGGTTGGCAACGACGAATTTTTTCGCATCACAGGCCTGGTGCCCTGGCCCGATGACAGCAACATTGAAAGGCCCCTTTTGCTGCTGCCAAGAACATCCAACACCCAAAACAGGTAGTCCTGAACCCTGAACCCTGAACCCTGAAATCATTTACCGCAAGATGAACATTCTCTCAAAATATCTCACAAAAGAGTTTCTGAAACTCCTCATCCTGTGTCAGATCATTTTCATCTCTTTATATCTGATGATCGATCTTACGGGAGGCCTTGACGATTTCATGAAGGCCCATGCCCCCGTGTATCTGATGTTTGCCTATTATGCCTACAAAATCCCCGCTGTTTCTGTTCAGATGCTTCCAGTATCAACCTTGACATCCGTCATTATTCTCTTTTGCGTACTGAAAAGGAACAACGAGATCATCGCTCTGAACGGCTGTGGAATCAGTCTCTGGAGGATTGCCCAGCCCATCATGGTCACCTCCTTCCTGCTCTCCCTTTCATCTTTCTTCCTCTCGGAGACGGTTGTTCCCTATGCCAGTTCCCTGAGCAATGCCATTTGGAGAATTGATGTCAAGAAAGAAGAAACGAGCCGTTTCCATGGAAGGAATCATGTGTGGTACAGGGGAAAAAACTCCATTTACTGGATAAAACGGTTCAATGGAATTAAGATGGAGATGAACAACCCTACCTTCTATTTTTTCGACGATGCATTCAAACTTATCAGAAGAATAGACAGTCGCCGGGGAACCTGGATGAACGACTTCTGGCGATTAACCGATGGTATTCTTCAGGAAAGTGAAGAGGGAGGAGGTTTCAGTCTGAAGCGGTTTAAAAACATGGACCTGAAAATCCCTGAAAAACCGGAGGATTTCATAAGGGAAGAGAGGGAACCTGATGAAATGGGTTACCGACAACTCAAACGTTTTGCGGATAAACTCCACCAGGAAGGATATGATGCCTCCAGGTATTTTGTGGAACTTCATATCAAAATAGCTTTCCCATTCATTAGCCTGATCATGGCCCTCGTGGGAATCCCCGTTGCCCTCTGGAGGAGAAACATGGGTGCCCCGCTGGCTGTTTCCATTGGGATTGCACTCTGTTTTCTTTACCTTCTGGTCATGGGGTTATCGCGCACACTGGGTTTTGCAGGAGTCTTTCCTCCCATTCTTTCCGCATGGCTGGCCAACGCTCTTTTTCTTTTTCTTGGAATCTACCTGATGATCAATGCTAACAGGTAAGGCACCTATCAATACACCGCAAAAATAAAACAGTGATCGGTATCCTCATAGATCGGAGGGGGCAAACGATCTTTATATCTCAGATAGTGCTTCTTGAGCAGGGCAAGTATCACCGGGCGTTTCCCAGCGTTGTCCTGTATCAGTTTTTTCAACGCATCAACACCCAGAAGTTTTCCCGGTTTTGAATCATCATGTCGTAATCCGTAGGTAAGTTCACCGCCCCTCTCCAACAATTTCACGTCATCCCGCTTGAAGAACCAGCAGACCGCATGAACCACATTGTCATTAGAAACAAGAATGGCATCGGGCGTAACCCGGGATAGATTGCGATTGAAAAGTCTTCCAGGCGCCCTCCCGTCCATAGCATTGTCGGGAATGGCAAAAATCGAGAGGGATAAAACGACCAGGAAACCTGCACAGTAAAGGGCCAGTTTTCTCATGATACCCTTCGCCTTGGTTGACCATATCATCAAAATCATCCATGAAAAGGCCCCCAGAGAGGCCGGCAACCATTTGATCTCCTCGTCCGTATCATAAACTCTGATTACCTCATGAAAGCCGGTCCCGGAGACCAGAAAGAACAGACCCCCAAGACCAGCCAGAATGGCCAACACCCAGGCAACAACCGAAAAGGCCCGGTTTTTTCCAGCCTCAAAGTATGCGATAAGACCGATGGAAAAAATGATAGCGAGAGGAGGAAAGCACGGCAGGATATACGGGATAAGCTTACCACTGCAGACTGAAAAAAAGAGGAAAGGAAAAAAGAACCAGCAAAGGGCAAAACGTATGAGTGGTTTTTTTATTTCGAATTTGAGAATCATGGGAATAGCGGCCACACCCTGCACCACCCATGGCAGCCCCCCCCCGATGAGGACAGGCAAAAAATACCAGAAAGGCTTCGGATGCTGTCCACTGATGGGGTTCAGAAATCTTGCAATATGTTCCGTCCAGAAAAAATAGTTCCAGAAATCCCCTTCACGAAAGTGAATCATCAAGCACCACGGTAAAGCCACCAGAAAGGCCGTCAACATGGGGATCCACGGAATTTTGAACAGGTCCTTGAAACGGCCTTCCCAGAGCATGAACGGTACAACCGCCAGCACGGGCACGGCAAAAGCCAGGAATCCCTTCGTGAGAAAGGCCAGTCCGCAAAAAACTCCCATAAAGGCCAGGAAAAGGTTTTTCCGGCGCTTACTTCCCGCCATATGGGCAAAGAAAAAACAGACCAGGGCCCCGGTCAGAAGCATGGAAAGCAGACTGTCCAAAATGGTGATATGTCCGACAGCCAGGACCAGAGGACAGGTCAAAAATATGGCCGGAGCCAGAACCGCAGCTGGTTCCCGGTCTGAAAATCTGCGCACCAGCAGGTAAATCATGAGGGCGGAAAAACCCACGGACAGGGCTGATGGTAGCCGCAGGGCAAAGGGATTCTCGCCAAACACGGTCATTGAAACAGCATTCATCCAATATCCCAATACCGGCTTTTCAAAATACTTCAACCCGTTGAGACGTGGAACCACCCAGTCCCCCGAGACCAACATCTCTCTCGGGATCTCCCCATACCGGGCCTCGTCCGGAATAGCCAGGGGACTGATGCCAAGAGAAAAAATATAGAGGGGAAAAAAAATGACGATAAGTGCAATGGAAGCTTTTTTCATGGAATGGCTCTCTTAGTACCAATTAGGTCTCCCTGGCAGGCAACCCATCCTTCCCTGCCAGGAAAACTCTTCGGAACAATGGGAGCACAGTCAATTTCAGGGGAGTCATCCAAAAGCTTTCCAAGGGGAACGAATGAGATCCCTTTCAAAGCTGCTTCCTCGAGAAACCGGCCAAATAGACCGAGACGGGCCATGCCCTCCACCTCGGCGTGGATGGTAAGGACATTAAGTTTTTCCGGCCTGAACATGTCCAGCAGAACCTGGTTGTAATTTTCGTCGGACACCCGGTTTCGGCCAATCAGTTCATCATAAGTAGGAAGGGTGACAGGAATCTGGGGTTGTGAAGACGTTTTCCCTTCCACAAGCGGATAAAAAATAGAATCCCCCCTGCAGTCACTGTTGTAGACGAACGGAAAATGCTCTTTTTCCAGCGTGACAAGATCGTTGCACTTCCATCCGGGAACCGCCGAACAGGAAGGTGGCCGGCCGGCAATTCCAGAGAGTATTTCTATTCCCTTCCGGAGGGAACCGGAAACTGTCTTGCCGTGCATGCCATCGATTCCCACCTGCCACCCATGATGGTCCCAGGCATGCAGGCCGATTTCATGCCCCTCATCCCGAACCGCACGAATGATATGGCCGAGTCTTTTTCCAATAACCGGCCCCGGCCACAGTGTCCCTCTCACGAGGATATCCCACCCATAGAGGTTGGAAGCCTTCGTCCTGAGCATTTTCCCTAAGAATTGAGGACGCAGAAGCCGCAGCAGATGCCTCCCCATATTGTCCGGCCCCACAGAAAAGAAGAAGGAAGCCTTCACACGGTGTTCAGAGAGGAGCCTGCACAGCTGTGGCACACCATATTTCGTTCCACGATACGTGTCGACATCGACCCTCAGGCCTGCTCGCATACCTCAAACTCCCCTGACCGCAGGGCCTCCCGCAGAAAAAAGTCCAGCGTTTCCCGCACCGACTGTTCAAGGCCGATGGAAGGCGCCCAGTCAACTAACCGGCCGGCATTTTGAATACTCGGTTTTCGGTGCTCCATGTCCTGATACCCTTCCCCGTAATAGGATCGGCTTTCCACTTCCCGGAACCCTGCAAAGGGAGGGAATTTGGAACGGAGGGGATGTTTCTCGAACTCGGACACTAACAGTTCCCCCAATTGTCGGATGCTGGCCTCGTTTTCGGGATTCCCGATATTGATGATCTGCCCGTCACAAGCCCCCTTTTTGTTTTCAATAATCCTGTACAGACATTCCACCCCGTCTGAAACATCGGTAAAGCAACGCTTCTGATTTCCGGAATCAATGAGCTGAATAGGAGTGCCTTCCACGAGATTGAGGATCAGTTGGGTAATGGCCCGGGAACTACCGATACGGGCTGAGGAAAGGCTGTCCAATCTGGGACCGACCCAGTTGAACGGTCTGAAGAGGGTGAATTTCAGAGCTTCCTGCTGCCCGTAGGCCCAGATGACCCTATCCAATAACTGCTTACAGCAGGAATAGATCCAGCGCTGCATGCGAATGGGTCCCAGTATCAGGCTGGAGTGATCTTCGTCGAAGTTTTCCTCGTCGCACATTCCATAGACCTCGGAGGTGGACGGGAAAATAATCCGTTTCCCGTACTTGACACAGTATCGCACCACCCGCAGGTTCTCTTCAAAGTCCAATTCAAAGACCCGCAGGGGATTTCGCGTATATTCAATGGGTGTAGCAATGGCCACCAGTGGGATAATGATGTCGCATTTTCGAATGTGGTATTCAATCCATTCACGGTGAATCGAAATATCACCTTCGGCAAAATGAAATCCGGGACGATCCAGGAGACGTTCAATATAATCGGAGCGAAGGTCCATTCCGTGCACTTCATAATTTCCACTGTCAAGGAGTCTCTCACTCAGAGCATTTCCAATAAACCCGTCAACCCCTAAAATCAGCACACTCTTTTTTCTTCTCGTCTTGATCTCAGTGCTGACACACGGCCCGAATCGAATACCTTCCACCAGGTTGAGTTCGGAGGCGAGCTGTGATCCACTCATGAATATACCCCCTTCTCTCTCGCCGAAATCGACCCTGACGGTTCCTTTTCCACAGGCAATCACAAGGGGATCCACGGAAATAATTTCTCCTGGTTTTTTTCCGGTCTCCGTGTTTTCAACCTCGGAAACACTCCAGAAAAGGCATTTTCTATCCCCCACATGGGTAAAAGCCCCAGGGAAAGGGTCAGTTACGGCCCGGACAAGGTCTTTCACCTCCCCAGAGCTTCGGAACCAGTCGATTTCCCCATCCGCAGGACCGCGCCCTCCATAATAGGAAGCCTTTGCAGAGTCCTGGGGCTGACGGGGGGAGGAACCATTGAGGATTTGAGGTAGGATCTCGTCTAACATCCCCGACGTAGCTTCGGCTGCTTTTTCATGGAGGGTTTTTGCCGTATCGTTTCCGTCAATGGCAATCCTGCTCTGGCAGACGATATCCCCATCATCGGGCCGAGGGGTCATTTGATGAAGCGTCACACCCGTTTCTTTTTCGCCGTTTACAAGCACCCAGTTAATAGGGCATCGACCACGATAAGCTGGAAGAAGCGAGCCGTGCAGATTGAGGCAACCCCCGGGCGGAATATCGAGAATGGGGGGCCCGATCATATTCCTATAATAGAAGGAAAAGAGAACATCCGGGTTCATCTCTTTCATTCTCTGTACCCAAATGGGGTGGTTGATATCTTCCGGGGCGTACACGGGAATGTCATGGGCCGCTGCAAGTCTGGCAACGGATTCAAACCATATCTTTTCTTTCGGATCGTCGTTATGGGTGAAAACAGCGGCAATCTCAAAACCGTTTCGAAGAAGGGCTTTGATACCGGTACAACCGATATTGTGATATGCAAGAGCAATGGCTTTCATGGTTATTTCCTATAAAAAAGATCTGTTCTCAGATCTGGTTAAGTGTTTAAACGGTTTGGGGAACACAGATTTTCGCGGATAGCCGCAGAGAGATGATGACAAAACATCTTGGAAATCTGCGTCAATCTGCGTCCAAAGTCTTTTTCTTGACGCCCATACCTACAATTTTTTCAATAAAATACCGTGGTCGCGCCCTCACATCGCTGTATATCCGGCCTATATACTCCCCTAACAACCCCATGCCCAGAAATTGTGCGCCGATAAAAATAAAGAGTATCGCAAACAGGGTAAATACGCCAGCTGCCGCCCAGCCCGGGCCGTAGATGATGCGCATAATAAGGAGAAAAATGCCGAACCCCACCCCCAGCACCGACACAAGGGCGCCAAGAACGCTCAGGAGTCTCAAGGGAAAAGTCGTCATGCTCGTGAGCAGATCGAACTGCAGATTGACCAGTTTCCAGACGCTGTACTTTGAATCCCCTGCGGAACGTTCTTCGTGTTGGACATCCACCTCCGTAGTATGTCTGGCGAAACTATTGGCAAGGACCGGGATAAACGTACTTCTTTCGTGGCACTGCAGCATGGCTTCCACCACAGGGCGGCGGTAAGCCCTCAGCATACACCCGTAGTCATGCATGTCAACGCCCGTGGATACCCGCACCATTCGGTTAACAGCCCATGAACCCGTTCTTCTGAAAAGGCTGTCCTGCCTTGGAACCCTGACACTGCCCACCACATCGAAGCCCTCTTCGGCCTTTTGAACCAGTTTAGGAATTTCCTCGGGCGGATTCTGGAGGTCCGCGTCCAGAGTAACGATAATGTCCCCACGCGCTTGGGCAAATCCCGCCATGATGGCGGAGTGCTGTCCATAATTTCTGTTCAGCAGGACTCCAACAATGTTTTTTTCTTCATGCCCGGAAGCCTCGATAATCATCTCCCGAGACCGGTCATCACTTCCATCGTCAATGAGAATGATTTCAAAGGTTCTTCCCATTTCAGAGCAGACATGAACGCAACGCCTCAAAAGCGCATCGAGGTTCTGTTCTTCATTATAGACCGGAATCACCACAGAAATTTCCAGTTTTCGTTCCAGACCTTCTGTCTTATCGCATATTAACGCTTCACATCCTTCAGTCATTGGGCCTGAGAACCTCCTTTATGCCTTCCACCACATCGTCCACATCATCGAAAGTCATGTCTGGAAAAAGCGGGAGGGAACAGATGCGGTCTGAATTCCATTCCGTGTGAGGAAGTATGCCTCCATCTAACGGCATGTTCTCCCGGTAATATTTTTGTTGATGCACCGCACGGAAGTGAAGCCCCGTACCGATATTCCTCTCTTTGAGTTTTTCCATGAATTCATCACGGGACATCTTCACCTTATCCGCATGAAGACGGATGATGAACAGGTGCCATGCGTGCTCCGAAGTATTTTCCGGAACAGAAAGGGGAAGGATCTCTTCCATTTCAGAGAGGCATTGCAGGTATCTCATTGCAAGCTTCTCCCGTTTTCGGTTGAGCAGATCAACCCGTTCAAGTTGCCCCAGACCCAGCACGGCGCACATATCAGGCATGTTGTATTTATACCCCGGCTCCATGACCTGAGCCTGGGGCGAACGTCCCTGGGCATGCCTGTCATAGGCATCCACCCCAAGACCATGAAATTTGAGCCTCCTGATCCGTTCTATCAGGTTTTCATCGTCTGAACAGAACATTCCTCCTTCTCCCGTAGTAATGTTCTTGATGGGATGAAAAGAGAAAATAGAGGTCCCTCTGCTGCCCACATGCCTTCCCTTGAAAAAGGTCCCGAGGGAGTGGGCCGCATCTTCCACGACAGGAATCCCATGGGGGTCGGCTATTTCTCCAATAGCTTCCATATCAGCCGCGGCCCCCGCAAAATGTACGGGCACAATCAACCGCGTCCGTTCTGAAAGAGCCCCTTGTACGGAATCGGGATCAACCATCAGGGTATCCCGCTCGATATCCACAAAGACCGGCGTCGCCCCTGAAAGAACGATCAGATTCACAGTAGATACCCATGTCATGGAAGGGGTAATAACCTCGTCCCCCGGACCGATTTCCAGGGCCTTCAAAACCAGATGCATCCCGGCAGTGGCCGAAGAAAGGGCTATAGCATGGGGGCAACCCACGTATCGCCTAAATCGATCTTCAAATTCGGACGCTTTCGGACCAGTGGTAATCCAGCCCGATCGAAGCACATTGGAAACAGCCTCAATGTCCTCTTCCGTGATGGATGGACGTGAAAACGGTAGAAATTCCTTCCTCATACGAACCTCATATGAAACTGCAATTGGATTGAACCGCCAAGGCGCAAAGGACGCAAAGCCTTTTTTTCTCGTTCCCATGCTCCAGCGTGGGAATGCACAGTAAATACTCGCATGATACTAAACGGTTTCCGGTTGCCGGTTAACAGCGCCTGAGCTCTGTTCTATCCCGACAAGCTGACACCTGACACCTGACACCTCATTCCAGAGCTTCTGTATTTTTTAAGATACCAGTTCTTCGATAAATAATTCAAGTGATTTCAGTGTTTCGGCATGCAACGAAAACAGTTCATCGGGATTGGGCGTCCGATTTTTCAAAATCAGCTCTAATTTTTCGAGATCACCTGGGAAATCCTCAAGCAGGACAAAATTGCTCAGACCGTAATACGATTCAAAAACCGGGTTACCGGTAGAAAGAACAAGACGGTTCCTTGACAGATAATCAAACAGCTTTGAGGGGAAATTTGTCTTGTTCCAGTCGGATTCTGAACTGCTTAAAAGGATGCAGATTTCTATTTTTTCAAACACCTGTTCGAACCTTGCGGAATCGATTCTTCCCAAAAAACAGATATTCGGGCGATTTTTCGTCGCATTTCTCAGAGCCTTTTCCTCTTCCGGGGAGGCTTGGCCCGTGATTGTAAAACGGTACTTTTCCGGCAGATACTGAACGTATTGCAACAGTTCTTCAAACCCGAATGATCCGCTGAAATTCCCGGTAAAAGCCAGTTCCCTCATGGCGCCGGGCCTCCACTTTCTGTTTTTTTCAAGGAGTTCAGTATCCAGAAACCCGTTCATAACCAGCGTCGGTTTATGGCCCTGGCCATGAGCACTTATTCTCTCCTTGAGTCCTCGATTGACCAGAAAGAATCCCCGCGACTCCCTGTATGCTTTTTTTTCAAGGTACCGGTACAAAAAAGACTGGTAACCCTTATCAAGAAAGAGCCCGTCCTCATAATCCATCAGAATCGGTAATCCAAAGAGTTTTTTCCCCAGGTATGCGGGCAGGAAATATTCTTTATGGTAATTGTAAAAAATAACAAGGTCGTATTTTCGAAAATGCCTGCAGATCCAGTACAGGTTAAATGCCATTCCAACGGGTCTCTTACAAAAGCTCATCCTCCCGAAAAATCCGACGGTAGGGGCATGGATAATACGCACCTTCCGGGAAATCTTTTCAACAAAGGCTTTGCTGTTCCTTTTTGCATAGGAAGTAGAACACACGTCGACCCTATGCCCCAGAGACTCCAGGGCCCGGCAGAGCATCAAAATCTTCTTTCTCCCCGCAAAAGAGATAT